>OFJB01000575.1_pt1 | contig 17383 bp, 11 predicted proteins | sample 1775081 | NCBI WGS metagenome assembly OFJB01 (sample SAMN08195771, study PRJEB24354) | sludge metagenome | isolation source: initial sludge from phenol fed wastewater aerobic bioreactor | place: India: Nagpur | collected 2016-06-05 | reverse complement strand
TCCACCACCTTGCGGGCACGGGACTCGACACTGCCGTTCAGGGCCATGTCCCGCTTTTCCAAAGAAAGCGCGTTTATCCTTGCATTGGCAAAGTAGAGAGCTGCCTTGTTGCCGTCAAAACCTGTACCAAAGAGGAAAAGTACTAGAAGTATCACCGCCAGAACAAAGTGGAAAATCTTGATTTCGGAATTTTCCTTTAGCCATGACAAAGTCGATGCAAAATTCAAAGCCTATCACCTTTCAAAATACGCTATAAAATCCACTATGCCATTGTAAATTGCATCCCCAATCTTTCTCAAGTACCCAGACTGGGACAAAAGCTGGCCTTCTTCGGGATTCGTTATAAAGCCCATTTCGATGAGGATAGAAGGCATTTTTGCGTTGCGCACGACAAACCATTCTTCTGCTCGAATCCCACGGCCTGGGCTCTGCTTGCCTACCGCTGCAGAAAGCCTATCGTATACGTTGCGTGCAAGGATGATGCTCTCGGTCGTAAACTCCTCTTCCAGCATTGCATTGAGAATGGGCGCTATGTCATCGCCCTTTTCCTTTACCGTATTGGCGTCCACCACCGTTCTACGATACTCCGGATTGAGATACCATACTTCAAACCCTTTTGCATTCTTGTTGAACGAAGCATTCGCATGTATAGAGACATAAATTATTGCTTCATCAGGCTTTAAAGCGGTTGAGTTGGCCATGTTGACACGGTCTTCCAGTGTGGGATAGCTGTCGTCATCACGGGTAAGCATGATTTTGCGATCCGGATACCGCTCTTTGAGAAGTTGGACCACACGTTTGGAAACCTCGAGTGTAATATCCTTTTCTAAAAGACGCCCTGAGTCCAGATCGGCGATGGCTCCTGTATCCTTGCCACCGTGTCCGGGATCGACGAGGATCGCCGCAATGGCATAGTTGGTCGGTTTATTGGTCGACTTACCATTCAGAAACCCTTGTGCCTCTCTTATGAAATCGGCAGGGACAACGAGCGCGCCATCCTCCAACCTAGGAGCGCCAACCTTCTTGAGTTCTGTCCAGTTAAGGGCGATAAAAGGCGCACCCACTGAAAACAAAACAAATCGGTCTTCCTTAGACAGGTAGCCTGTCTGCGTGAGAGGATCATAAGACAATTGTGCCTTAATGCTTTGCGTGAATTCCAACATCGAGATTGAGTCTGCCGCCCACGCGTTGGGGGCAACAAGAAAACCGGTGACAGACAGTGCGAGCACTACCAGTGCCCTCGGCCAAGACAGGAATCTCTTTCTCCTCACAGTCATATATATATCATGAAAAGGGGACTCCTATGAAGCAGGTTTCAGGACAGAAATCTTGCAAAGTGAAATTGAAGCCCATTGGGATTTGTATCTTTTTGCGGTTTTTCTTTGGATTTGCTCTTGCGTAGGCGCAGGAATTCGTTTATACATTCTAGGGAAGTAGGATGACACCACTATAGATTGTAGTCCCGAATCAACATAGTCATAATAGGTAGTGGTCTGGAGGATGTAATGAAATTTGAACGCAAATTCACCAAAGCTGCTAAAGCTCCATACGAAGGGATAGTCTGGGAAAAACGGACAAGCGAAATCCGCAACCCTGACGGTAAGGCTGTTTTCTACATGGACGGGGTTATTGTCCCTTCGTTCTGGAGCCAGATCGCTACCGATATCATTGCCCAAAAGTACTTCCGCAAGGCTGGCCTTACTGCGGAGACGGCGCAGATCTGGAAGAAATTCGTCCCCCAAGATCAAACGATCTGCAGTGTCGAAAGCGATAACGCGAGTTCCGAAAATGATGCAAGGCAGGTTTTTCACAGGCTCGCCTACACCTGGTGTCTTTGGGGAGAAAAGGCCGGTTACTTCGACAGCGAAGAGGACAAAAAGGCTTTCTACGATGAGCTTCTCTATATGTTGGCACACCAGATTGCGGCTCCCAACAGTCCTCAGTGGTTCAATACAGGTTTGCACGCGGTCTATGGTATAGAAGGCCCAGCCCAAGGCCACTACTATGTGGACCCAATAACCAATCGGGTAAGGAAGTCGGAATCAGCCTACGAGCGGCCGCAGCCTCACGCCTGTTTTATTCTGGATATTGAGGACGACCTCGTGAACGAGGGCGGCATCATGGACCTCATTACGAGAGAGGCAAGGCTTTTCAAGTACGGTTCTGGCACAGGCTCGAACTTTTCCAAGATTAGGGCTGCAAACGAGAAGTTGTCCGGCGGCGGCGTGTCCTCCGGCCTTCTCTCTTTCCTTAAAATCGCTGACCGTTCGGCTTCCGCTATCAAGTCGGGCGGAACAACGCGCAGAGCCGCAAAGATGGTCATTTTGGATGCAGACCATCCCGACATTGAAACCTACGTCAACTGGAAAACCGAGGAAGAGTACAAGGTAGCGTGCCTTGCGGCTGGTAGTTCGATTTTGAAGTACTACTCCGAGAAAATGAAGGATGCGGTGCAGGCTTCCGGCCTGGACAAGGACTCGGCTTTCTCTCTGGAGCAAAACCGCGCACTGCGGAACTGTGTCAAAGATGCACTCAACGCTGGCGTCCCTTCCTCATGGATACATCAGCAACTCCTTATGTATTATCAAAATGGAGAAGCACTCCCTACGCCCTTGTACGACACCAATTGGGAAGGCGAAGCATACAACACTGTTTCCGGGCAGTCTTCGAATAATTCCGTGCGCGTAACAAATCAGTTCATGAAGGCTGTAATCGACAACGCCGACTGGGAACTCAAGGCCCGCACCACAGGACGAACCATGAGGATCGTAAAAGCGCGCAAACTCTGGGACGAGATAGCTCACGCGGCATGGCAGTGCGCAGATCCTGGGCTTCAGTACCATAGCACGATAAACGAGTGGCACACCTGCCTTGCTGATGGCGAAATCCGCGCCTCCAATCCCTGCTCGGAATACATGTTCCTGGACGACACTGCGTGTAACCTGGCCTCGCTCAACCTGCTTGCCTTCTTTAACAATGAAACTGGCATTTTCGACGATGAATCCTATCGCCATGCCATACGACTTTGGACAACCGTGCTCGAGATTTCCGTGGTAATGGCTCAGTTCCCCTCGCAGGAGATTGCACGCCGAAGCTACGACTACCGCACTCTGGGTTTGGGTTATGCTAACCTTGGGAGCCTGCTCATGGTCATGGGCCTTGCCTACGATTCGGACGAAGGCAGAGCCGTCGCCGCCGCACTTTCCGCCATTTTGACAGGCGAGGCGTATGCCCAATCTGCCCGAATGGCGCAAGCATGGGGGACGTTTGCGCGATACGAAGCCAACAAGGCCACAATGCTCAAAGTCATACGCAACCACAGGCGCGCTGCCTACGACAGCAAACCAGAAGAGTATGAAGGGCTCACGATAACGCCGAACGGTCTTAAGGAATGGGCATGCCCTGCAAACCTGATTGCGGCGGCGCGCGAATCCTGGGATCAGGCCTTGGATTTGGGACAGAAATATGGATATCGCAATGCTCAGGTCACAGCCATAGCGCCTACAGGAACGATCGGTCTCCTTATGGACTGCGATACGACTGGCATCGAACCAGACTATGCCCTCGTCAAATTCAAAAAACTGGCCGGCGGCGGCTATTTTAAGATCATCAATTCGAGTGTGCCGCCAGCCCTAAAGGCGCTCAATTATACACAAGAAGAAATCGACGCAATTCTGGCGTATGCCCTTGGACATCAAACTCTGGAAGGAGCGCCTGGTGTATCGCTTGCCTCGCTACGGGAACGCGGCCTGCCCGAAGAGGCTATAGCAAAAGTGGAGACCGCCGTTAAAAACGCCTTTTCTCTGGAGAACTGTTTTGCGCCTGGCGTGCTTGGTACAGAGATCCTATCCAATCTGGGCGTAAGCGAAAGTGAATATAACGATCCAGACTTTAGCCTGCTTTCCTGGCTTGGTTACACTCCGGACGAGGTGGAGGCGGCAGAAATCTATGCCTGTGGCTTTATGGGCTTGGAAGGGGCTCCCTTCCTAAAGGCAGAAGACTTACCCGTCTTCGACACGGCGACGCCATCGGGAAAGAAAGGTGCGCGCAGCATCGACTGGAAGGCCCACATCGCTATGATGGCCGCGGTTCAGCCTTTTGTCTCAGGCGCCATTTCCAAGACAATCAACATGCCAAATCAGGCTACAACGGACGATGTCAAGGGAGCTTATATGCTCGCCTGGCGGTCAATGCTTAAGTCCATAGCCCTTTACAGGGATGGCTCCAAGCTTTCGCAACCGCTTTCTGCCCTTGCCCCGGGTGTGGACAAGATTGCCGATGCAATCGTTGCCCTGCAGACTGCACCCGAGAGTCCGAAAGCCGAAGAAGAACCCGAACCAGAGGCGCCGATCGAACCAGGAATAACCACTCGCTCGCAAGCAGAGCTCGCACCGGAACTTCCCGGCATGCCGGTTGCACCCCGCGGCATACGGCATTCTTTACCTAATAGGCGTAAGGGTTATACGCAAAAGGCAAAGATTGCAGGCCACTCAGTGTTTTTGCGCACTGGTGAATACGAGGATGGGAACTTGGGCGAGATATTCCTGGACATGCATAAGGAAGGCGCCGCTTTTAGAAGTATCCTTAATTCTTTTGCCATAGCCGTGTCGCTCGGTTTGCAGTATGGCGTACCCCTTGATGAATACGTCGACGCTTTTACTTTTACCAAATTCGAGCCAAACGGCGTCGTACAGGGACACGACTATATAAAGATGGCTACAAGCGTTCTGGACTACATCTTCCGGGACCTCGCCATTTCATATCTGGACCGTCACGATCTAGGGCAGATCAAACCTGAAGACCTTGTAGCCACGTCCATGCAAAGCAAGGAACCGCAAGGAACGACAGGAAGGGAACGAAATGCTTTTGAGAATGGCAGATCGAGCCATCCTGCAAAACCAGTACAGTCGAGTCCGAGTTTTTCCGACGACAACACAATGATGATGATCAGGGCCCCCATAAACTCCGAACGCGAGGTGCAGCACCCGGAAAACAACGGGGCAGGCTCAACGCCTTCCACGCATCTGGATGCAGCAACAAAGAATATTCGCGCGGCCAGGCAAAAAGGCTATGAAGGCGATCCTTGCCCCGTGTGCGGAAACATGACGCTCGTACGCAATGGCACCTGTCTTAAGTGCGAGACCTGTGGCTCGACCACAGGATGCAGCTGAGTCGCCGTCACAATCCGGCAGGCGTCACCATACGGATTTACATGGCAAGGCGCCGGGCACCCGACTAAAGCTCGTCCCGCATGACTGGCAGGGTCATACAGCGCGGCCCACCACCGCCGCGGGCGAGCTCGATGCCGTCGAAAGCGACCACGAGCCTGCCGTAGTTGTCGATGCTGTCTTTGCCTTGGATAAAATCGAGCGAATGCTTTATAGCAAAGCCAGCATTGGCAAGAGCTTCCATGGTGTAGGTGTTGCAGGAATACATGATGATCTTGCCGGGAGCGAAGGCAAAAGAATTGGCCCCGGAAAGCCACTGTTCCCGTTCTTGATAGATGCTGTGTTTATTGCCACAGAAGACCGGTTCTATGTCGAAGCCAGCGCCCTTTAAGCCGTCAACAAGCGAATCACACTCACCGTAATGCAGATTTCCGTTGGGACTCGAGTCGATATGATACGCTCTGGCCCGATCCTTGCCGGTGATGACAGGATCGTACACGAGGGCGCAGTCGCGGTCGATCATGGTAAAGACCATATCCAAGTGGATGGTAGCCCTTGTCTTGGGGATATCGACTGCAAAGATCACCACATCGTCCTGTACCGTGCGTGCCATACTCCTGGCCACCCGCTCGATCGCAAAGGGCGTTGTGCGCTCAGAGATGCCCAGAACGAGCGCTCTGGAAGAGAGTACGATGATATCGCCTCCCTCTATGGTGATGTAGCGGTTGCGCTCCGTCGGCCCGTCAAAGAGAAAGCTCTCAGCCATAAATTGAGGATGATGACTGAAAATAAAGCGGGTTATGTACGCTTCGAGCATTCGCACATCGTATGCTGTGGCGGCGGCCAAAGCACTTGCACCGATTACGGCCGCACTGTCGCGCATAAAGTAGGTATTGGGCAAAGGCCTGGATGCGTAGCTGTTTTCGTCCAAGAAATGCGCAAAGGACTGAGCAGGTGCGGCCACCCCTTCTATTATCGTCCTAGCCAACTGTGTTGAGGGCTGCGCCATAAGCTCCATCATTGTGGCATGAATCGGAAAGCAGGAGCTGAGGCTGGAAAGAAACTCGAACTTATTGCCTGCATCGGCAAGGCAGTCGGCAAGCAGGTCCACAAGTTCGCGCACCTCGCTCACCGTGCTTAAGAACTCTTTGAGCTGGGTATACTCGCCCAAGACCGCCTGAAGCGGAATAATATCGTTGTAAAGGTCCTTTTCTGCCTCACGTGGGGTCATGGATTCAATCTCGAGCCCGGGAGTGTGTAGAATGACCTTCCTCAGCCTGCCAATTTCACTATTGATCGCTAACTGATTCATGCGCGGCATTATGCAATATCTTAAAGAAAAAATCTTCTGCTTTCTGCAAAATTCTTTTTTGCATAACTATTAGCACAAATTGCCTACTGTCTGCATGAAGCAACATAAGAGCCTAGACTTTTTTGGATTTTAATGCAAAATGGCGCGTTTTTTCGCGTTTAGTAAGAAAACCTTTCTGCTTGACAGCTAAAAAAAGCGGTTCAATCATTACATCGATTCGATTCCAAAACGCTTTAGAAAGAAGGATGGCAGATATGGCACGAAGAAGAATCATCATCATCGGAGCCGCAGGAAGAGATTTCCACAACTTCAATACTCACTACCGCAACGATCCAAATGCCGAGGTCGTAGCCTTTACCGCGGCGCAGATCCCGGATATTGCAGGCAGAAAGTATCCAGCCGAGCTGGCAGGACCGCTCTATCCGCAAGGCATTCCCATTTTTGCAGAGTCGGATTTACCTTCACTCATCAAAGATCTTAACGTGGATGAGTGCGTTTTCGCTTATTCCGATGTTCCCTATGCTCACGTTATGAAAATGTCTGCCATTGTCAATGCAGCAGGAGCTTCTTTTACCTTGCTGGGGCCCAAAGATACTCAGATCAAGTCCAGCAAGCCTGTTATTGCCGTATGCGCCGTAAGAACAGGTTCCGGAAAAAGCCAGACATCCAGGAAGATTGTTCAAATGTTGATGGCACGAGGGCTCAAGGTTGTTGCGATACGTCACCCAATGCCTTATGGCGACCTTGTGAAACAAAAGGTCCAGCGCTATGCAACAGTCGCCGACCTTGCAAAATACGAGTGTACCATTGAGGAGATGGAGGAATATGAGCCTCACGTCGTGCGGGGCAATGTGATCTACGCTGGCGTCGACTACGAGGCGATTTTGCGTCAGGCAGAACAGGAGGCTGACGTCATCCTTTGGGATGGTGGCAATAACGATTTCTCCTTCTATGTTCCCGATCTCACCATAACGGTGGCAGATCCCCTGCGTGCCGGCAACGAAGTATCCTTCTATCCGGGTGAAGTTTCCCTGCGCACTGCCGACGTGGTCGTTATCAACAAGATCGATTCGGCAAGCCCGGAAAACGTTCAGCTGGTACGCGAGAACATTTCCCGTGTCAATCCAGGCGCGATGGTCATCGATGCCGCGAGCCCTATCAACGTGGACAAACCGGAACTCATCAAAGGCAAGCGCGTTCTCTGTGTCGAAGATGGGCCTACCCTTACTCATGGCATGATGAAACTCGGTGCGGCTGTCGTTGCAGCACGCAAATTCCAGGCTGCGGAACTGGTGGATCCGCGACCCTATGTTGTGGGCAAGCTCGCTGACACCTTTAGAACATACCCCAACATCGGAACGCTCCTGCCGGCGATGGGCTATGGTGAAGAACAGATTCACGATCTGGAACAGACCATCAACCGTACCGACTGCGACACCGTTGTAATAGGCACACCGATCGACCTAAACCGTGTGATTAAGATTGACAAACCGACCGTCAAAGTCGGGTACGAGCTCCAGGAAATCGGTAAACCGGATCTTGCGGACGTCTTGGAAGCTTTCTGCAAAAAGTACAAGCTCTAATCAGCTGGATTGGCAAAAAAAGGGCCGCGACCAATGGTCGCGGCCCTTTTTTACCCCAAACCAGCCCCTACTGCGCTTTAAAGCACAATAAAAAGCTAATCAACTTCAATGAATACGCTGATAATTCCTTATCAGTTGGCAGGGGAAATTGTCTCTACCGGGCAGACAGCTGCGCAGGCTCCACAATCGATGCACTTGTCAGGATCGATCCAGCGTGCATTATCTTTTTCGCTGATTGCCTCAACGGGGCATTCGCTCTCGCAAGTCCCACAGTTAGTGCACGCATCACCTACTTTATACGCCATATCTCCACTCCTTAATCTTGATGCTTAAGGCAAGAGTACCACAGGGCAAGGCAATCTGTGAAGCGCCCTCGAGCTTGCCCCGAGCCTCCCGATGAAAGGCTTGTTGCATCACAAGATCGCTCGAGACATTCATACTCAAAGTGTCGCTAAAGGACTATAGCATGTGCATTTTTATGTACTTTACCTCATATTCTTGATTTTTAGAAGCGAATAGTTATCTTAATTTATATATGCTATAGTAAAAGCCATCGGGCCATGAATCGTGGGGCGCTATGCGTACTGCATATGACTCAAGAAGCAGCCTTTCTGAAATCGTAGCCTTGCGATCCTGTCGTACTTGCTCAAAAGAGCTGCCATAAACAGAGTCCCCTATGATGGGAAATCCCGCCCATGCCAAATGTGCCCGTATCTGGTGGCGAAATCCAGAATGTATCTGTGCATCAAGTTCGAGCGCATGGAATTGCCCGAAGAGGCCCCGCGGAAAGAGTTCGGTCGTATAGACTTCTTTTGTAAGAGGCTTCTTAGTTTTCGAAGCCAGCTCTGGCAGAATGCAGGCGACTCGGGCTCCACCTCTGCCATACGACCGGAACCTGCTCGATACGGAAAATTTCAGAAAATAATCATCAAGCGAACCTGTTGATGCGGCTACTTGTAGGGCATTTTCGAGAAAATCCCTTTCGGGCAAAAAGATCGAAGGCATAGACCCAGGCACAAACGCAACTGATTCCGACTCACAGCTTGGAGTTATCGCGGCAGGCGATGCAGCAAGTCTATAGCTTTTTACTACCTTGTCCTCCTGCTGTGCATGAATAAAGGCTACAAAGCTATCAAAGGTACGCGCAAAAAGCACAAGGCCAGAAGTTGGATTGTCCAGACGAGAGACAAGACCGAGCTCAAGACGATAGCGGTGGGCAAGAAGCCCGAGAGAAGAGGGAATTCCAGAGGGTAGCGGCGCAATCTCAGGTTTCTGCTCGGCCAGCCAGGAGACCAAGTCATGCCCTGGAGCCCTTGCAGCTGTCTTTGGATCTGCCCTTGCCTCTATCGCTGCCAAAGGTCTTTTGCCGGAGTTTTTCGCCGACTCAATAGGCACGGAATCCATGTAAGGAGGTTTGAAAACAAAGTAAAAACCCCTGTTCTGCCCGAGTATGACTGGCTCAAGAATCTCGTCGAATGGCTTCATAACACTCGCAACACACTCATAGCACGATGCCGCTATTCTGCAGCCTGTATAGATTCCAGTACAGGCCCTGTGCAGCAATGAGTTCGTCGTGTGTGCCGGTTTCAACAATTTTGCCATGTGCAAGCACGATGATTTTGTCCGCATTGCGAATAGTGGACAAACGGTGCGCTATGACAATGCTCGTCCTGCCGGACAAAAGCCCTTCAATTCCTCTCTGAATGAGTTTTTCGGTCTCTGTGTCAACGGAACTCGTTGCTTCATCAAGAATAATAATCGCCGGGTCATGAGCCAGAACGCGCGCGAAAGACAGAAGCTGTCGCTGGCCCTGGCTCAAGTTACTGCCACCCTCGGAAAGTTCGGTATAGTACCCGTTGGGGAGCACTTCGATGAATTCGTTGGCGTGGACAGCTTCCGCTGCGAGTTTCATGCGTTCTTCGGTAACTTCGGTGCCCAGACGAATATTCTCCGCAATGGTCCCTGAAAAAAGAAACACGTCCTGCGGAACGGGCTGGATACTACGCCTGAGGCCAGCCAAAGGCAGATCGCGGACATCGTTGCCATCGATACGGATTGATCCCTTTTGAATGTCCCAAAAACGGGTTACAAGGTTTGTAATCGTAGTCTTGCCTGCACCTGTATACCCAACAATGGCGACCATTTGCCCTGGTTCAACAGTAAAGGAGACATCCTTGAGTACCCATTCTTCTTCTTTGTAGGCGAACCAGACATTTTCAAACTGAATATGGCCACGGACAAGGCTGGGCATGGGTATCTTGGGCGCATCGATTATCATTTCCTTGGCGTCGAGGAGCGTAAAGATGCGCTCCGCCCCGGCCATGGCGCTTTGCAAGTTGACATACTTCTCGGAGACATCCTTTATGGGAGAATAAACCATGCCAATAAGGTTGATAAAGGCTATGAGCGTGCCCAGAGAAATCGAATGCGACAAATAAAAGGAGGCTCCAACACCGAGCACTGCTATGGTGGTCATAGTAGAAAGAAGATCGACGATTGGCCTAAACGTTGCATAGACGTACATTTCACCGAGGTTGGCCTGCTTAAGCTCTTCGTCGTAACGCTTGAATTCATCTTTGGAGGCGTCTTCCTTGCCAAACAGTTTTACGACTTCAATGCCGGAAAGGTGTTCCGAAATGTAAGAGTTCACCTTGCTTGTCATAAGCCGTTGCTTGCGATAGGCATCACGTGACTTTTTCCTGGAGATGTCAGACGTGATGAGCACAAAAGGCAGGCTGGCTGTCACTACAAGGGCAAGGCGGACGTCAAATACATAGAGAACGGCCAAAGAACCGATCATGATAGAACCGTCCTTTATGAGAGCCGAAAGGACCTCAGTAAAGAACTCGCTTATGGTTTCCACGTCGCTAGTCATGCGGGTGACGAGCCGGCCCACGGGCTGACGGGAAAGAAAGGCCATGGACCGCGTGAGCACGTGAGTAAAGAGCTGCATGCGCATGTCTTTCATGACTTTGACGCTTGCAAGGTTGCTGTAGTAGTTCATGACAAAGGTGTCGGCAAAGATGAGTACCATGACGACGAAAAGCGCAATGACGTAGCGGGAAAGGTCGGTGGCGTCGGAGCGGCGCAAGCCCGCCGCCTCGGCGGCGGGCAGCGCCCGGAGCTCGGCGCGCGATATGGCCGCCCACTCGCCCTGGCTCGCAAAAAGCTCCGGGCGCGACGCGCGCAGCGCGTTTTGCGCCGCATTGTTTGGGTCGATGCGAAAAACATAATATTCAACCCCATCAAAAAGCCCTTTATCCGTCAATTCCTTCTTCTGCGCCGCACTCAGAGATCCAAATCTCGAAGTTCGGACATAAACCCTGTTTTCTATCACCACATCCTGGGAATTTATCCCGATTTCTTTTTCTAAATCTGTCCCATTCACCGAGACATCGAGCGCATACCATGACTTCATAAGAACATTGTCTATGGATTGACGTATGATAATAGGGCTCAGGAGCTCGCCTATCGTACTTATGATAAGTGCAACAAGTGCAAGCGCCACAATGACTTTGTATGGTTTAAGGTAAGACAGAATCCGCTTCATTATCGCGGAATCGTAGTCGCGCGTTATGTCGTCGGTTTCAAAATAGTCAGCCATTTACGCGCTCCTCTTCCTTTGCAAGATTTCCCTCGATCTGAGTCTCCAGCTCCTGTAAACGGGCAATTCTCGCATAAAAACCATCGCTTTCCGCCATCAACGTCTCATGAGTACCGGCCTGGGTTATCTTGCCATCATCCAAGACAATGATCGAATTCGCATGACGCAGAGTCGAAACCCTATGAGAAACGATCACATTAGTCCTGCCCTTTCTCTCAGCAAGCAAATTCTGCAAAATCCGCTCTTCCGTTTCCGCATCCACAGCCGACAGCGAGTCGTCCATTATGAGGATCTCTGGATCAACAGCCAAAGCCCGCGCAATGGCGATACGTTGCTTTTGCCCTCCGGATAGCGTCAGTCCACGTTCCCCCACAACAGTCTCCCAGCCATTCGGAAAAAGTTTCAGGTCACCATCCAATGCCGCAATCCTCGAGATTTCCTCGAATCGCTCGGCCGATACTTCGACACCCCCGTAAAGAATGTTCTCCCGTACCGTCGCGGAGAACAAAAACGAGTCCTGCGGCACAAAGCCAAAGGTCCGGCGCAACGCCACCAGATCAAAAAGACAAATATCGTTTCCACCTATGAATATTTTCCCTTGCCCTGGATCAAGGAGCCTTGGCATCAGCTTCAGCAAAGTCGACTTACCGCTGCCTACCCGACCCAGCACCCCTAAAGTCTCCCCAGCAGTTACACTAAAAGATACATGTTCTAGTGCCGGCTTATCTGCTCCTTTATAGGTGTAGCTCAAGTCCACTACATCGATTCCGCCCCAGGGTCTGTCAGTCCGCGGCTTTTCTGGCACCGCAATATCGCTCTTGGTTGTAAAGACCTCATTTAGCCGTTTCAGGCTGGCTCCTCCCCGCTGAATGATGTTAACGGTAAAACCGGCTCCCATCATTGGCCAAACAAGCATTTGCAGGTAAGAAATCATGGCAATTATATCCCCTGGGCTCATGGCGTTCCGAAGAACTTCGTTTCCGCCTCTGCCAAGAAGAATCACATTGCTCACCCCAGCAAGAAAGGTTATGAGCGGGAAAAAGAAACCATGGGTCTTTACGAGGGTCATGACCGCTTCGCTATACTCGTCGTTCGTCTCGGCGAATTGGCCGGAAAAATGTTGTTCTTTGACAAAGGCCTTAACCACACGCATCCCAGATACGGTTTCCTGGGCTATATCGGACATTTTGGAATAGATTTCCTGGACTCGTTTGAACTGTTTGCCTACCAAACGCCCAAACTCTATAATCAGCAGACTAATAAAGGGCAACGGGATTATGGTATAAAGGGCTACTCTTGCGTTCGTTGTCAGCATAGCGGCAATTATCATGATCGTCATGAAAATCCCATCGATCAGGGTAACAAACCCCATGCCTAGGGCTTGCCGTACTGCATTCATGTCGTTGGTGGCTTTGGCCATAAGGTCGCCAGTCTTATTTTCCTGATAAAAAGAAGGCGACATTTCCATGTAATGCGCAAAAAGATCATCGCGCATTTCCGCTTCGATCCTTCTGGACGACCCCATGATAAAGTACCGCCATATAAAGCGCCCAACCGAAATCAGTAGAGCAGCCAAAAACATTAAAACAGCCGGCCGGACAAGGTCCTTCATCAAAAACTTCCCGGACCCAATTATGTCCACGGCCTGGCTTACGTAACGAGGAATAAGAACTTGGGCCAAATCTACCAATACAAGAAAAATGAACCCAACAAGATACTTGAGCCTGTATTTTTTTATATACGGCCAAATGCTGCGATATTCTTTAAGCATAACCCTTGCAGTGTACCTGACCTCCGGTTTTGAGGCAAGGCACGAAGACCATGAGCCTTTTCGACTTGCGTGCTCCAAAAGCTTGCGCCTTTGCCATTGCCGCACTAAAATCGACTTTCTTCATTGCATTTTCTTTGCAGCCTTGTCATAGTATGGGCAAAATGAAAGAATTCGTTGTTTACACCGATGGCGGCTGCTCTCACAACCCCGGTCCTGGGGCCTGGGCCTTTCTAATCCGATATGGCGAACGTCTTTACGAGGACTCAGGCTTTGAAGCCGAGACGACAAACAATCGCATGGAACTTATGGCTGTCATCCGGGCGCTCAATTTCCTTCAGGGCTTGCGAGCCAACTATGCAAGTCACGCGCCAGCCACTGGACTGCCAAGGCCTGAACTAAAGAACAAACCCAGCTCGGACCCAAGACCGGCTGGCCTGCCCTCCTGGTATTTTGCGCCTGTCAGCATCTACACGGATTCCCAGTATGTGCGCAATGGTATTACAAAATGGATTGAGGGCTGGAAAGCCCGTGGTTGGCATACCGCCGATAAGAAACCAGTAAAAAACCAGGAACTTTGGGAGACGCTGGATTCTCTCGTTCAAATTATACACCCCCGCTTTTTTTGGGTGGAAGGCCACGCAGGGAACCCGGATAACGAGCGTTGTGACACACTTGTGCGAAGCCTTGTCAAAAGCAAGGCCCCTTGAGCCCACTTGGCGCTATAGCCGACTTGGCGCCATAGGCAATTCGGCGCCATATTGACAATGGCCTCTTTTTTGGTCTAGCGTAGCGCAAGTGTTTTCGGGACGTAGCCTAGGGGCTAAGGCGTCTGCTTTGGGAGCAGAAGATCGGAGGTTCAAATCCTCTCGTCCCGAATCAATCAAAGTCATTAGATCTTGGAGCCTGTCGGGCACTTCGCCCGATTGAGTTGCGTATTCTGTGCCAGGGATCATAGCTCAACTGGATAGAGCAACTGCCTTCTAAGCAGTAGGTCGGGCGTTCGAGCCGCCCTGGTCCCATTGTTCCTTCTTTTTCCCTTAAATTCTTTCTTAATGCTTGACCTTAGTTCTTGGCGGACTCCTTGGCGACACTACATTAGCCCTCAGTTCTTGGCGACACTTCCTCTGTTGACAGCTGGCGTTTTTGATTTATAATTGTGCGATTTCCTTGTTCAAAAAATAGGGATAGTCGAATTTTTACCACCCTGTAAGGAGTTGTTATGCCGCTCTCAACTGACCAAATCAGAAACATCGCCATAGCCGGACATGGGAGTACCGGAAAGACTACGCTTCTTGAACACATGCTCTTTCAGAGTGGCGTGATTTCCAAGCCAGAAACCATAGAATCGGGCAAAACTGTCAGCGATTATGGCGAAGACGAAATCGCCCGTAAAATCTCGGTACGAGCCACTTTAACTCACTGTACCTACAACGGTAAAAAACTAAACTTTATAGACACACCGGGATCTTCCGATTTTGTCGGCGAAGTAATCCTGGCTTTTAGGGCGTGCGAAAGCGCCCTACTCCTCATCGATGCCAAGTCTGGCGTTCAGATTGAGACGATCAAACTCTGGCGAAACCTCGATGCCAAACAGAAGCCCCGTATGCTTTTTATTACGCGCATGGACGAGGATCGTGCCTCTTTTGACGCAGTGCTCAAAGATGTAAAAGACAAATTCAAGGTCAACCCCGTCCCGGTTACCATCCCGATGGGTGACGGTCTTGAGTACCGCGGTGTTATCGACGTCATCAACGGCAAAGCATACATGCGCCCCTCCTCGCACGATCAGAAAGAGGTTGCTGCCGAAGTGCCTGCTGAATACAAAGACGCCGTAGAATCTGCTCGAGTGCAACTTTTTGAGGCTGCTGCAGAAGGTGACGATGCCCTTATGGAAAAGTATCTGGAACAAGGCGCTTTGACCCAGGAAGACATGTTGGCAGGCCTTGCAAAAGCATTGGCTGAAGCCAAGATTGTCCCCGCCTTTGCCGGCTCGGGAGTTCTGAACAGTGGCGTTGCAGCCGCCCTTGAATTCCTCTCGAAAATTGCGCCATCTCCATTTGCCTTAGCGCCAGAAGAAGTAACCGATGCCGATGGCAATAAAATGTTGATCAATGTCGACCCCAAATTACCTGCCACAGCGATCGTCATTAAAACGCAGATAGATCAATTCTCCGGGCGACTGTCCTTCGTCAAAGTGATAACTGGAGAACTTGCCCCGGAAATGGATGTCGTCAATGTGCGTGATGGCCGCAAGGAGCGGCTTTCCAAGCTTTACACCATGCAAGGCAAGAAGCTGGAAGAAGTCCCTTCGCTCCCCGCAGGAGACATCGGGATCATCGCAAAATCCACGAGTCTCAAGACAAACGATACGGTTTCTACTTACGAGAAACCCTTTGCCTACGCTCCACTCAAAATGCCGACGCCTGTACACCTCTTGGCGATTTCGGCTGCGAACAAAAAGGAAGAAGACAAACTCAACGAAATGCTGCTTAAGGCTGCCGAAGAGGATCTTACCTTCCAGGTGAACTACAATACGGAGACAAAAGAGACAGTTATAGCTGGCATGGGTGATCTTCAGATTAACATGATTCTGGACAAGATCAAGAATGCTACGAAGATTGTAGCGGAGACGAGAGTCCCTCGTGTTGCGTACCGGGAGACAATCACCAAGAAGGCCACTGCAGAGTATACCCACAAGAAGCAATCCGGTGGGCACGGCCAGTATGGACGCGTTGTCTTCGAACTAGAACCTCTAGAACGTGGCAAGGGCTATGAATTTGAAAACCGAGTTTTCGGCGGTGCAGTCTCCAAAGGCTATATGCCTGGTATCGAAAAAGGTATCCATCAGGCCATGGAGGCAGGTGTTGTAGCAGGTTATCCTGTCGTCGATACCAAGACAGCTATCATAGACGGTAAGGAGCATCCGGTCGACTCTTCTGAAATGGCCTTTAAGCTGGCTGCCCGTGGTGCCTTCCGCGAGGCCATGCGGCAAGCGGCCCCTGTTCTGCTTGAGCCAATCATGAACCTCACCGTATACGTCGAAGAAAAGTACCTCGGTGACGTCATGTCCGATCTCTCGGCGCGACGAGGCAGAATCTCTGGTCAAAACCCCATCGGTGGCGGCATTGTGGTCATAAATGCACAGGTCCCACAGGCAGAGCTTCTGCGCTACGCTATCGACCTTCGATCTATGACCTCAGGCACAGGATCTTTCGAAGTTGAGTTCTCTCACTACGCGCCGATTACCGGCAAAATTGCAGATGATGTCATCAAAGCGGCGCAGGCCTTTAGGACTACAGAGGCGGAAGAAGAATAACCTAAGCAAGATTCGTGGAATCGGACCTTTGCAGGGAGGCTGCCAAGTTTATCTGGCGGCCTCTTCTTTTTTTTGAAGGCTTTCGATTTCCTTTAAGAACTCATCGGGTGTCTCATACTTTCTATAAACAGAAGCAAAGCGGATATACGCAACCTTATCCAGGTCGTAAAGTCGGCGCAAAACCATGTCGCCTAGAGCTTCAGTAGAGATTTCGTTGCTTATCTTTGCGCGTTCCGCAGCTTCATCCTCAATCTCGTTTACAAAGTTTTCTATAGACATCTGGGAAACAGGTCGTTTCTGGAGTGCCCGTACAAGGCCGCGCTCAATCTTTGCGCGATCAAAAGGCTCCCTTCTGCCATCACGCTTTACGACCATGAGGGGTTTTTCTTCAATTCGTTCATAACTGGTAAACCGCAAACCACAAGAGAGACACTCTCGTCTGCGGCGAATAGCATCACCGTTTGCAAGGCTGCGTGAATCTATGACCTTATCGTCCAAACTGCCACAATGTGGGCAACGCATCGTGTTTCACTCCTTTGTCGACTTCCCATAGGGGTACAACTTCAATATATTAAAATATATGATCGTCTGGTAATGCTGTCACCTGTGTGATGGGACATTCCCCAACG
>OFJB01000573.1_pt1 | contig 17457 bp, 17 predicted proteins | sample 1775081 | NCBI WGS metagenome assembly OFJB01 (sample SAMN08195771, study PRJEB24354) | sludge metagenome | isolation source: initial sludge from phenol fed wastewater aerobic bioreactor | place: India: Nagpur | collected 2016-06-05 | reverse complement strand
AGAACGTGCTGGTCACCGAGATGGCCGGACGGGCGTCGATCGAGCTCAAGGGTGCCGAGCTCGGGCACGACCTGTCCGATCAGCCGGATGTGGTCAGCGCCGTCGTCGAGAAGGTGAAGCGGCTGGAGGCCGAAGGCTGGACCTTCGAGGCGGCCGACGCGTCGTTCGAGCTCCTCGTGCTGGACGCGCAGGGCCGGTCCGTCGCGTTCGTGGTCGAGTCGTGGCGGACCATCGTCGAGCAGGATGCCAGCGGCGTCGTGCGGACCGAAGCGACCGTCAAGGTGCACATCGACGGCGAGCGGATCATCTCGACCGCCGAGGGCAACGGGCCGGTCAACGCCCTCGACCGGGCGATGCGGCGCGCGATCGTCCAGGCCTACCCGGACCTCGACACGCTGCGGCTCGTCGACTACAAGGTGCGCATCCTGGACGAGAAGTCCGGCACCGGCGCCAAGACGCGCGTGCTGATCGGGACGTCGGACGGGACTGACTCGTGGAGCACGGTCGGCGTGCACGAGAACGTCATCGCGGCCTCGTGGCAGGCGCTGGAGGACGCCGTCACGTACGGTCTCCTGCGCCGCGCCCGTTAGGCTCGGCGGGTGCGGATCTGCCGGGTCGCGGTCGGCGACGAGCTGTCCTACGGCGTCCTCGAGGGCGAGGCCGTCGCGTTGCTGAGCAGCCACCCCTTCGGCCCGTTCGAACCCGACGGACGCGTCCTGCGGGTCGAGGAGGTCCGGCTGCTGGCACCGGTCCTGCCGAGCAAGGTCGTCGCGGTCGGTCGCAACTACGCCGAGCACGTGCGCGAGATGGGCGGCGACGCGCCGCCGAGCGAGCCGATGGTGTTCCTCAAGCCCAGCACGTCGGTCATCGGGCCGGGAGAGCCGATCGCCTTGCCGTGGCAGTCCGAACGCGTCGAGCACGAGGCCGAGCTCGCGATCGTGATCGGCCGCCTGTGCCGCGATGTCCCGGAGGACCGCGTCGCCGACGTCGTGCTGGGCTACACCTGCGCGAACGACGTGACGGCACGTGACCTGCAGCGGGCCGACGGCCAGTGGGGTCGAGCGAAGGGCTTCGACACGTTCTGCCCGCTCGGTCCGTGGATCGAGACGGCGTTCGACCCGGAGGACGCCGCGATCGAATGCCAGGTCAACGGCGAGAGCCGTCAGTCGGGCTCGACCGGCGACATGGTCCACTCCGTAACGGAGCTGGTCGCCTGGATCAGCTCCGTCATGACGCTCCTGCCCGGTGACGTCATCCTCACGGGCACGCCCGCCGGCGTGTCCGCCATCACCGCTGGTGACGTCGTGCGCGTGACGATCGACGGCATCGGCACCCTCGAGAACCCGGTGGTCGACCGTGTCTGACAGCTCCGTCCGCGTCCGCTTCTGTCCGTCCCCGACGGGCAACCCGCACGTCGGCATGGTCCGCACGGCCCTGTTCAACTGGGCGTACGCGAGGCACACGGGCGGCACGTTCGTGTTCCGCATCGAGGACACCGACTCCGCCCGCGACAGCGAGGAGTCGTACGAGGCGCTGCTCGACGCGCCCCGCTGGCTGGGTCTGGACTGGGACGAGGGCCCGGTCGTCGGCGGCCCGGACGAGCCGTACCGGCAGTCGCAGCGCATGGCCGAGGGCATCTACGCCGACGTGGCGGCCCGGTTGCGCGAGTCGGGCTACGCGTACGACTGCTTCTGCTCTCCGGAGGAGCTGGAGGAGCGCCGCGAGGCCGCCATGGCGGCCGGGAGGGCCCCCGGCTACGACGGGCACTGCCGCGAGCTCACGACCGAGCAGGTCACGGCGTACCTCTCCGAGGGGCGCGTGCCGGTGCTCCGGTTCCGGATGCCCGACGCCGACGCGACGTGGGACGACCTCGTGCGCGGGCCGATCACCTTCGCGGCCGACCAGGTGCCGGACTACGTGCTCGTCCGCGCGAACGGACAGCCGCTCTACACCCTGGTCAACCCGGTCGACGACGCGCTCATGGGCATCACGCACGTCCTGCGCGGGGAGGACCTGCTGTCCTCGACGCCGCGTCAGCTCGCCCTGTACGCGGCGCTTGCCGATCTCGGCATCGGGCCAGGGACGACGCCGCGGTTCGGTCACCTGCCGTACGTCATGGGCGAGGGCAACAAGAAGCTGTCCAAGCGCGACCCGGAGTCGTCCCTGCAGTGGTACCGCGACGAGGGATACCTGCCCGAGGCGCTGCTCAACTACTTGTCGCTGCTGGGCTGGTCGATGGGGGAGGACCGCGAGTTCTTCTCCCTGTCCGAGCTCGCCGGAGCATTCACCCTGGACCGCGTGAGCCCGAACCCGGCGCGGTTCGACCTCAAGAAGTGCACCGCGATCAACGGCGACTGGATCCGGACGCTCACCGCCGACGACCTCGCGGCGCGGATCGTGCCGTTCCTGGCCGCTGCGGGCGTCGTCGCCGAGCCCGTGACGGACGACCAGCGCCGCGTGCTCGACGCCGCGGTCCCGCTCGTGCACGAGCGGCTCGACACGCTGTCCGCCGCCGTGCCCATGCTCGACTTCCTCCTGCTCCCCGAGGACCGCTTCGTCGTCGATCCCGACGCCGCCGCGGCCGTTCTCACCCCCGAGGCCATGCCGACGGTCGCGGCCGCGGTCGAGTCCCTGGAGGCGCTCGAGGAGTGGTCGACGGCAGCGATCGAGGCTGCGCTGAGGGCCGCTCTGGTGGACGGCCTGGGCCTGAAGCCCAAGCTGGCGTTCGGCCCCGTGCGCGTCGCGGTCACCGGTCGCCGCGTGTCGCCCCCCCTGTTCGAGTCGATGGAGATCCTGGGGCGCGAGGTATCGCTCACCCGCCTGCGGGCGGTGCTGGCGTAGCGGCCCGAGGGCAGGCCCCGGTCGGAGGCGCCGGACGGCTATGGCATACTTGCTGGGCCATGCCGAGCGATCGGCAGCCTTGGGGTATGGGGTAATTGGCAGCCCAACTGATTCTGGTTCAGTTAGTCTAGGTTCGAGTCCTGGTACCCCAGCGCACGACGAAAGATCAGCAGTACCAGTATGATTCGACAGCACCATCAGCACGGCCCCGTTGTGTAGTGGCCTAGCACGCCGCCCTCTCAAGGCGGTAGCGCGGGTTCGAATCCCGTCGGGGCTACGCGAGAAGGCCCCCGGCTTCATGCCGGGGGCCTTCTGTCGTCAACCGTGGCTCGGCGAGCTACCAGATCTCGATGCGCTCGTCGCGGGCACGCATCATGGGCACGTCGTCCGCGAGACCGAAGGCGACCCGGAACGCGTCGAGGTTCGACAGCGGACCGAGGACGCGCAGGCGGGCCGGGCTGTGCGGGTCGACCCGCGCGAGCGTGCGCGCGAGCTCGTCGCTGGTCCGCCCGCGCCAGACACTGGCGTAGGACACGAAGAACCGCTGCGCCGGCGTGAGGCCGTCGATCTCGGGGGCATCGGGGGCGGGTGCCAGCGCGCGGAACGCGAGCGTGACGCCGCCCAGGTCGGCGATGTTCTCGCCGAGGGTCAGGCGCCCGTTCACGGGCACGTCGTCCACGGCCAGGTAGCCGTCGAACTGGCGGACCAGTCCCTCGGCGCGCTCGGTGAACCGCTGTGCGTCCTCGTCGGTCCACCAGCTCCGGAACGCACCGTTCTCGTCGAACTGCCGGCCCTGGTCGTCGAAACCGTGGGTGATCTCGTGCGCGATGACGGCCCCGATGGCCCCGTAGTTGACCGCGTCGTCGGCGTCCGCGTCGAACATCGGTGGCTGGAGGATCCCGGCCGGGAAGACGATCTCGTTCCGCAGCGGGTGGTAGTAGGCGTTGACCACGTGGGGCGGCATCGCCCACTCGGTGACGTCGACCGGCTCGTCGATGCGGCGCAGCTGTCGCTGCGCCTCGAACTCCGCCGCCCGCAACCGGTTCGTCGCGTAGGACGACCGGACGAACGTCAGCCCGGACCAGTCGCGCCAGACGTCCGGGTAGCCGATCTTGATCCGCAGCGTGTCGAGCTTGGCCAGCCCCTGCGCGCGCGTGGACTCCGACATCCAGTCGCGAGTCCGCAGCGAGTCGCGCATCTGATCGATGATCCGTTCGACCATGACGACGGCACGATCCTTCGCCGAGGGAGGGAACGCGACGTCGACGTACCGGCGTCCCAGCGCCTCGCCGGCGTCGGCACCCAGCGCGCCCAGCACGCGGCGGAACCGCTCCTTCTGCTCGGTCTTCCCCTCGATCAGGCGGCCGTAGAAGTCGAACGACTCGTCGTCCACGGCCGCCGGGAGGCTCCCGGCGTAGGCGCGGACGACGTGGAAGGCCAGGTAGGCGCGCAGCGTGGCCGGGTCGGCTCCGCGAAGGATGCCTCCGATCGCGGCGACGTACCCGGGGTTCTCGACGTTGGCCTCTGCCGCGCTGGTGGCGCCGAGGCGGTCGAGGTACGCGTTCAGGTCGAGGTCCGGCGCGAGCGCGGCGAGCTCGGCGCGGCTGTGCCGGTTGAGGATGCGCTGCATGTCCCGGCGCTCCTCCGACCGCAGGTGCTCGAGCGCGAGGGCCGTCTCGAACGCGAGGACGTCCGCCGCCGGCTCGCCGGGCACGCCCGCGTTCTCCAGCTGGCGCCCGAGGTGACGGACGTACGCCTCGCGCAGCGCGACGGCGGACTCGGACTCGTCGGTGTAGGAGTCTCGGTCCGGTAGCCCGAGCCCGCCCTGGACGAGCCACAGCAGGTGTCGGGACGAGTCGTCGTGGTCGACCTCGACGCCCCAGCCGAAGAGCGCGGGGACGCCCGCACGGTGCAGCGGCGGCAGGACCGCGAGGACGTCGTCGGCGGACCGCACCTCGGCGACGAGGTCGAGCAACGGTCGAAGCGCGGACAGTCCGTCCGCCTCGACGGCCTCCCGGTCCATGCCCGCCGCGAAGTAGTCGCCCAGCATCCGGTCGAGATCGTCGGACGGCTCGGTCGAGGCATCGAGAAGGAGCTCGTGGAGGATCGCCTCGTTCCGCTGGTCTACCTCGTTGAAGGCGCCCCAGGCGCCGTACCCCGGCGGGATGTCGTTCGCGTCCAGCCAGCCGCCGTTGGCGAACCGGTAGAAGTCCACACCGGGGTCGGTGCTCTCGTCGCGGTCCGTCGCCCTCAGCGTCATCGTGCCTCCACCCGGTCCGGTCGCCGTGCCTTGTGCCGGGACCCTAACCCGCGAGGTGCTCGGCGGCGTCCTTGAGCGCCCGGCGGATGGACGCCGGGACGCGCGTCAGCCGTTCGAGGGGGCCGGAGACGCTCACGGCGGCGACGACATCCCCGTCCGACCACACGGGCAGGCTGACCGAGGCCACGCCCGGCTCGCGCTGGCCGACACTGTGGGCCCAGCCGCGCGCCCGGACCTGGTCGAGGTCGGATGCGGTGAACGCGGCACCGCGCAGTGCCGTGGAGCGCTCCCGCGGAGGCAGCCACGCCGTCAGTACCTGAGCCGCCGAGCCGGCCTTGAGCGTGAGCAGCGCCCCCACCGGCACGGTGTCCCGCAGACCCGCCGCCGGTTCCGCCGCTGCGACGCACAGGCGCTGGTCTCCCACACGGCGGTAGACCTGCGCGCTGACGCCGGTGGCGTCGCGAAGCTCGACGACGACCGCGGCAGCCCGGGCCTGCAGCGGATCTCCTCCGTCCGCTGACCAGGCCGCGATGCGGGGACCGAGGGTGAAGCGACCGAGCGTGTCGCGCCCGACCAGGCCGTGCGTCTCCAGTGCCTGGGCCAGGCGATGGGCGGTCGGACGGGTGATACCGGTGCGGTCGACCAGGTCGGCGAGCGACGCCGGGGACGTCGCCACGGCATCGAGTATCGCGACGGACTTGTCAATAACCCCGACTCCGCTATCCTTGTCCATGTACTGATATTGATGTCTCAAATAATGAGATGTCAAGCCGGACGCGACATCAGACCCGACGTCGCGCGGATCGTGGACATGAGGAGTGCGGGATGGGCCGGACACTGGCGCAGAAGGTGTGGGACGACCACGTCGTCCGGCGGGCGGAGGGCGAGCCTGACCTGCTCTACATCGACCTCCATCTCGTGCACGAGGTGACCAGCCCGCAGGCATTCGACGGACTGCGCGCGGCTGGCCGCCCGGTGCGTCGACCCGACCTGACCCTGGCCACCGAAGACCACAACACGCCGACGATCGACATCGACAAGCCGATCGCCGACCCGATCTCGCGCGCCCAGCTCGAGGCGCTGCGCGCCAACTGCGCGGAGTTCGGGGTGCCGGTCTACTCCCTGGGCAACATCGAGCAGGGCATCGTCCACGTCGTGGGCCCGCAGCTGGGCCTGACGCAGCCGGGGATGACCGTCGTCTGCGGCGACTCCCACACCTCGACCCACGGCGCATTCGGCGCGCTCGCATTCGGCATCGGCACCAGCGAGGTCGAGCACGTGCTGGCGACGCAGACGCTCCCGCTGAAGCCGTTCAAGACCATGGCGATCACGGTCGAGGGAGACCTGCCGGCCGGTGTCACGGCCAAGGACGTGATCCTCGCGGTGATCGCGCGGATCGGCACCGGTGGCGGCCAGGGCTACGTCCTGGAGTACCGCGGGTCGGCCATCCGGAGCCTGTCGATCGAGGGCCGGATGACGTTGTGCAACATGTCGATCGAGGCCGGTGCCCGCGCCGGGATGGTCGCTCCCGACGAGAAGACGTTCGCCTACCTCGAGGGCCGTCCGCACGCGCCGGTGGGTCAGGCGTGGGACGACGCGGTCGCGTACTGGCGCACCCTGCCGACCGACGACGACGCCGAGTTCGACGCCGAGGTCGTCATCGACGCTGCGACCCTGTCGCCTTTCGTCACGTGGGGGACCAACCCGGGCCAGGGGCGTCCGCTGTCGAGCACGGTCCCGACGCCGGACGACGCCGCGGACGAGGTCGAGCGGGTCGCGATCGAACGGGCCCTGGAGTACATGGACCTCACCCCCGGCATGCCGCTGCGGGATATCGCCGTCGACACGGTGTTCGTCGGCTCGTGCACCAACGGCCGGATCGAGGACCTGCGGGCCGTGGCCGAGGTCCTTCGGGGCCGACAGGTCGCGCCGACGGTACGGATGCTGGTGGTCCCCGGATCGGTTCGGGTCAAGCACCAGGCCGAGAGCGAGGGGCTGGACGAGGTGTTCCTCGCCGCCGGCGCGGAGTGGCGTGAGGCCGGGTGCTCGATGTGCCTGGCGATGAACCCCGACAAGCTCGCACCGGGCGAGCGCAGCGCGTCCACCTCCAACCGGAACTTCGAGGGCCGGCAAGGCCCCGGAGGCCGTACCCACCTGGTGTCGCCCGCCGTCGCCGCTGCGACCGCGGTCGCCGGCACGCTGGCCTCGCCCGCCGACCTGACCCCCGTCGCCTGACCGCCGACGCGACCTCGAGGAGCATCGACATGGAGAAGTTCGTCGTTCACACCGGAACTGCCGTCCCGTTGCGTCGCAGCAACGTCGATACCGACCAGATCATCCCGGCGGAGTACCTGAAGCGCATCACGCGGCACGGGTTCGAGGATGGCCTGTTCGCCGCCTGGCGCAAGGACCCTGAGTTCGTGCTGAACCGGCCCGAGTACGCCGACGCGACGATCGTGGTGGCCGGCCCCGACTTCGGGACCGGGTCGTCGCGCGAGCACGCGGTGTGGGCATTGCAGGACTATGGGTTCGCCGTCGTCGTGTCGTCGCGTTTCGCCGACATCTTCCGCGGCAACTCCGGCAAGGGCGGCCTCCTGACCGCTCAGGTGCCGCAGGAGGTCGTCGAGCAGCTGTGGGACATCGTCGAGGCCGACCCGGCGACCCCGGTGACGGTCGACCTGGAGGCGCGAGAGATCCGGGCCGGCGACCTGGTCGCGCCGTTCGACGTCGACGACTACGTGCGCTGGCGCCTCATGGAGGGCCTCGACGACATCGGAATCACGCTCCAGTACGGCGACGACATCGCGGCTTTCGAGGCCGCTCGGCCCGCGTGGAAGCCGACCATGGTGGCGGTCGGGTAGCCGACTGGGGGATTGTCGTTGTGGCGCAACGCAAAGAACCCGGCGTGGCGTCACGTTCACCACGGGGTGGGGCTTAGGCTTGCCCTAGCCGGTCACAAGACCGGACCTGACCACCCTCCGGAGGGTTTTCCTGTGAACAAGGCAGAACTGATCGACGCCGTCGCGGCGCGCCTGGACGCGAGCAAGCGCGATGTCGCGAACGTCGTCGAGGCCATCATCGACGAGACCAAGAAGGCCGTCACGAAGGGCGAGAAGGTCGCCATCAGCGGCTTCGGCGTCTTCGAGCGCCAGGAGCGCGGCGCCCGCCTGGGCCGCAACCCGCGCACCGGCGAGACCGTGAAGATCAAGGCCACCAAGCTTCCGAAGTTCCGTCCCGGCGCTGAGTTCAAGGCCGTCGTCTCGGGCCTGAAGAAGCTGGAGACCAAGGGCGCCGCCGCCGTCAAGAAGGCTGCTCCGGCTGCCAAGAAGGCTGCCCCCGCGGCGAAGAAGGCTGCTCCGGCCGCCAAGAAGGCCGCTCCCGCGGCGAAGAAGGCTGCTCCGGCCGCCAAGAAGGCTGCTCCCGCGGCGAAGAAGGCTGCTCCGGCCGCCAAGAAGGCTGCCCCCGCGGCGAAGAAGGCTGCTCCGGCTGCCAAGAAGGCCCCGGCCAAGAAGGCTGTTGCCAAGAAGTAGTCCTGCGAACACGCGTAGAGCCCCGGTCAGAAGACCGGGGCTCTACGCGTGTTCGGACTACGGCAGCATGAGATCGACGAGGGTACGGATCGTCGGGTGCCCCGGCGATCGTGACGCCGACCCCGTCCGGTCCAGGTGTACGGCCAACAGTCCGGCTGCCTGAGCGCCAGTCACGTCGACCCCGAGGTCGTCGCCGACGAACACGACCTGTGGCGGTGGGACCCGAAGGCGCGCGCAGAGCGCGGCGAAGGCCCGTGCGTCGGGTTTGGGCGCGGGCACGTCGGCCACCGTGAGCAGGCCATCGACGTGCGCCGCCAGCCCGGTGCGTTCCAGCTTCTCGTGCTGCTGACCCGGCTGCCCGTTGGTGAGCACGGCGACCGGGACGCCGAACGCCCTCAGCCGGGTGAGGGTGGGCACGACGTCGTCGAAGAGCACCCAGTGATCCCGGACACGTAGTCACCGAAGTGCCGCCGCTCCAGCTCCATCCACGCGTCCGCGATCGTTGTGCGAGAGTCCGGCCCGGCGAGCCCACGCCCAGCCAACCACGCACTGATCGCCGTTCGCGCGGCCCGTCCGTGGTCGACGAGCGTGTCGTCGAGGTCGAAGGCGACCACGCGGGTCTCCATGTCAGGCCCCCGGTTCGACCCGGTCGCCGGAGACGAACAGGCGCTGTCCCGGGACGACGGCGCGCCATCCGGCGGCGTGCACCCACGCGAGCGGCAGCCGGCGCACCCTCCCGTCCTCGTCCGCTGCGACGACCTGGTCGTCGGATGTCCTCAGCACCGTTACCGGGATCACCGGATCGGCGGCGGACAGGAGCGCCGCGGACGCTGGTCCCAGGCCCAGGGACCGCGCTCGCGCGAGGTCCGCAACCGTGTCGACGTCGAGGCGTGCAGGCAGCCACGGCCCGGCCGCGTCCGCCGGGACGCGAGCGACGAGGTCGACAGCCCCCGACGCTCGGTGCGCGGCGCGGGACGCGGGCCCGAAATGCGATTCGTTCGCGAGCGGCGTGAGCGATGTCCACATGGTCGTGCCCGTCCCGTCGGCATCTGCGACGAACGCGACCGGGTGGTCCACGGCAGCGTCCAGCACGTGCGACAGCGCCCGCGGCGTCAGGCAGGGCAGGTCGGCGACCAGTACGACGAGAGGGCCGGCGACGGATGCCTGAGACGCGGCCCACCGGCCGGCCGCGTTGATCCCGGCGTGCCCGCTGTCGTCGACCACGACAGCGCCGCAGGACTCGGCAACACCGGCGACGACCGGGTCGCTCGTGGCGACGAGTGCCTGCGCGACGGCAGGGGTGTCGGCAAGCGCGGCGAGCACATCGCACAGGAAGGCGACCGCCAGCTCGGCCGTGGCGATCCCGGAGTCGATCGGCATCGACAGCCGGGTCTTCGCGGCAGGCAGGGGCTTGACCGGCACGATCGCCGACCAGGCCGTCGACGCACCGTGGCTCATGCCCGTATCCAATCCGACGACACCCCGTCTCGCGGACGCACCCCGTTCGGGCGGTCGCCTGGATACCCTCGGTGGACGGAAGGAGGTCACGGTGACCGGAATCCAGCGCGTGCGGCGGGGGCGGCCGCTCGGCTTCTCGTTCCGTCTCGCCGTCGCCATCCTGTGGCCGCTGATGCGCACGATCGTGAAGTGGGACATTCGCGGGGCGGACGCCCTGGCGAGGATCGACGGGGGCGTCATCGTCGCCCCTAACCACACCTCCTGGTTCGACCCCCCGGTCGTCGCCTTCGCCCTGTGGCAGGCCGACCAGCCGCCGCGCTTCCTGGGCAAGGAGTCCGTGTTCCGGATCCCGCTGGTCGGCCGGCTCATCTCCGGCGCCGGACAGATCCCGGTGTACCGGGAGACCGCCGACGCCGCCGCAGCCATCCGGTCCGCCCTGGCGGCGCTCGAGGCGGGGGAGTGCGTCGTCGTGTACCCGGAGGGGACGATCACGCGCGACCCGGAGATCTGGCCGATGTCCGGCAAGACCGGCGCGGTCCGGATGGCCCTGCTCTCGGGCAAGCCGTTGGTCCCGATGGCCCAGTGGGGGTCGCACCTGGTGATCGGCCCGTATCGCAAGGAGTTCCGGGTCTTCCCACGAAAGACGATGCACATCCGGTTCGGCTCCCCGCTGGACCTCAGCGACCTGACACAGGTCGACGGCGAGTCGCTGACGATCGCCACCGAGCGCCTGATGGACGCCATCACCGCGCTCGTGGCCGACGCGCGGGGCGAGCAGCCGCCGGCCCGGCGCTACGAGTACGGACGGCATCGGACAGCATCGGACCACGACGAGCCGCGATCCGGCGACGGGCGAAGGGAAACGACCTGATGACGCGTGCGGCCGTGATGGGCAGCGGCTCGTGGGGGACAGTGTTCGCGATGGTGCTGGCCGACGCGGGTGGCGACGTCGTCGTCTGGGGGCGCGATCGCGACGTCGCCGACGACATCAACGAGCGGCACCGCAACGAGGCGTTCCATCCCGGCATCGACCTGCCCCGCGGCATGAGTGCGACGACCGATGCCGGTGCGGCCCTCGACGGTGCCGAGCTCGTCGTCCTCGCGGTCCCGTCGCAGGTGCTGCGGGAGAACCTCGCGGCCTGGGGCGGCGCGATCCCGACCGACGCGACCGTTGTCAGCCTGATGAAGGGCATCGAGCTGGGCACGATGATGCGGATGAGCGAGGTCATCGCCGAGGCGGGCCAGGTCGAACCGAGCCGGGTGGCGATCGTGTCCGGGCCCAACCTCGCGCGGGAGATCGCCCAGCGGCAGCCGACCGCCACCACAGTCGCGTGCGCTGACGAGCACAACGCACGCCGCCTGCAAGACGCGTGCACCACGGACTACTTCCGGCCCTACTGGACGACGGACGTCGTGGGCACGGAGATCGGCGGCGCGGTGAAGAACGTCATCGCCCTCGCGAACGGCATGGCGGTCGGCATGGGCCTGGGCGAGAACACCCAGGCGTCCGTGATCACCCGGGGACTGGCGGAGATGGCCAGGCTGGGGGTGGCCCTCGGGGCCGACCCGCTGACGTTCCAGGGCCTGGCCGGCGTCGGCGACCTCGTCGCGACCTGTCAGTCACCGCTGTCGCGGAACCGGACCTTCGGCGAGAACCTCGGGCGCGGGCTCTCGGTCGAGGAGACGATCGCCGTCACCAAGCAGACCTGCGAGGCCTACAAGAGCTGCGAGCCGATCGCCGAGCTGGCGCGTTCGCGTGGCGTCGAGATGCCCATCACCGAGCAGGTCGTGCGCGTGGTCCATCACGGCGACTCGCCCCGGGGGATGGCGGCGGCGTTCATGTCGCGCGACACCAAGGCCGAGCATCCGGGCTGATCGCCCCCTCAACCCGCGGCGCCGAGCGCTCGGCGACCGCACTTCTTTGCGGTCCGTGATCGGGGCGATGCCCGCGGAGGAGCTGCGCAGTGTGAACGGGACTCAGCAGACCGCGACGCGTAGCGCCCGGTCCAGGTCGCGCCACAGGTCCTCGGCTGCCTCGATGCCGAACGACAGCCGGACGAGTCCCTCCGGGACCGCGACGACCTCGGCGGGCCATCGACGGCGGCGTTCGAGCAGCGACTCGACCCCGCCGAGGCTCGTGGCGTAGGTCCACACGCGCGTCGCCCGGCACACGGCGTCGGCGGTGTCGGCGGCGCTTCCGTCGGCGCCCGCCGCGACCTCGATCGCCGCGATCGTGCCGAAGCCGGGGTAGCGCACCCGGGTCACGGACGGATGCTCGCGAAGGCGGTCGGTGATCGTCATGGCGCTGGCTTCGGCGCGGTCCACCCGCAGGGCGAGAGTGCGGATGCCGCGCAGCGCGAGGTAGCAGTCGAGGGCGCCGGGGGCCGCACCCATGAGGACCCGACGCGCGACGAGCGACTCGGCCAGGGTGTCGTCGGCGGTGACCAGCGCCCCGAGAACCAGGTCGGAGTGTCCGGCGAGGGACTTCGTGACGCTGTGCATCACGACGTCGGCGCCCAGCAGCAGCGGGTTCTGGCGGACCGGGGTCGCGAAGGTGTTGTCGACGAGCACCCGAGCGCCCGCCGCGCGTGCTGCGGCGATGCAGGCGGGGAGGTCGGCCACCTGCAGGAGCGGGTTCGTCGGGGACTCCAGCCACAGCAGGCTCGCCCCGTCGACCGCCGCGGTGACAGCGGTCGTGTCGTCGGCGTCCACGATCCGAAGGACGATCGAGCCGCGCGTCTCGAGCTCGCGCAGCCGGGATGCGACGCCCGTGTAGGCCGCGCTGGGCGCGACCACCACGGCACCGGGCGGCAGGAGGTCGAGCATGGCGTTCGCGGCCGCCATCCCTGAGGCGAACGCGACGCCGGTGCCGTGCTCCAGTGCGCCGACGGCGGCCTCCAGGGCACTCGTGGTCGGCGACTCCTCGCGGGCGTACTCGTAGCGTCCCTCGGCGTGGAAGCTCGAGGCCGCGACGATCGGCGGGTTCAGCGGTGCGCCCGGGTCACGATCCGGGCGGCCGGCGTGGACCGCGACCGTCTCGACGTCCCAGTCGCCGTCCCACGCTCCGTCCCGGTCGTCCCCCGCGTCGTCGTCGGCCGACAGGCCGCCCACCGCACCAGTCATGCCCGGAAGGGTACGGTCGTGCCGTGGACCGCATCCGGGTGGCCGTCGTCATCGGTGGTCGCAGCACCGAGCACCAGATCTCCTGCATCAGCGGACGGTCGATCGTGGCCGCCTTGGATCCGGAGCGCTACGACGTGAGCGTGATCGGGATCGGCCGCGACGGGCGGTGGGTCCGCGCCGAGGACGGTTCGCTCGACCTGCTGGAGGAGAACGGCCCCCTTCCGGAGGTGTCCGCGGCCGCCGCCGACGCCGACCTGCGCGAGGCGCTCGCCGTCGACGTCGTGTTCCCGGTGCTCCACGGACCCTGGGGCGAGGACGGGACTTTGCAGGGCCTGCTGGAGACCCTCGGCGTCCCGTACGTCGGCTCCGGGGTGCTCGCGTCCGCGCTCTCGATGGACAAGGGGTTCATGAAGGACACCCTCCGGGCTGCGGGCATCGACGTCGGCGACTACGAGGTCGTGACGGACCGGCAGTGGCGGCAGGACCCGGAGGCGGCCCTGCACCGCGTGGGCCGACTCGGCGTTCCCGCGTTCGTCAAGCCCGCGCGGGCCGGATCGTCCCTCGGCATCGTCCGCGTGACGTCCGACGACAGCCTCGTGGCCGCCATCTCGTCCGCTCGCAAGCACGATCCGCGGATCATCGTCGAGGCGGCCGTGGCGCCCGCGCGCGAGATCGAGTGCGGGGTGCTCGTCGACGCGGACGGGACACCGCGCGCGAGCAGGTGTGCGGAGATCATCGTCAGCTCGCGCCACGACTTCTACGACTTCGAGGCCAAGTACCTCGACGACTCGGCGACCCTCGTCGTTCCGGTCGACCTCGACCGGGAGGTCGAGCGCCGCATCCAGGAGCTGTCCGTGCGCGCGTTCGAGGTGCTCGGCTGCGCGGGCCTGGCCCGGGTCGACTTCTTCCTCCGGCCGGACGGAAGCGTCGTGCTGAACGAGGTGAACACGATGCCCGGGTTCACCTCGATCTCACTGTTCCCGCGGATGTGGGCTGCCGCCGGCGTCGAGTACGCCGCGCTCGTCGACGGACTGGTCGCCGATGCCCTGCGCCGCGGAACCGGCCTGCACTGACCCAGGCCCTCCCGCACCGTTTCTCCCGCGTCGCGGGAGAAACGGTGCGACACGCGCGGGATCGTCGGCGTGTCGTGCCGTTCGTCCCACCATGCTCGGGCGCCGACCCGGGGGCTGGAAGACTGCCGCCATGGCGCAGGACGGAACGAGCGGCACGAGTGGCGCGAACGGGACCTTGGCAGACCTCGGGGAGTTCGGGCTGATCGGACGCATCACCGACGGCCTGCCGCCGTCACCTGACGTCCCGGTCGGTCCGGGCGACGACGCGGCGGTCGTCGTCGCCGCCGACGGGCGTGTGGTGATCACGTGCGACATGCTCGTCGAGGGTCGGCATTTCCGCCGCGACTGGTCGACGCCCGCGGATGTCGGTCGCAAGGCGGCGGCGGCCTCGCTCGCCGACATCGCGGCGATGGGCGCGACCGCGACGGCGCTCGTCGTCGGGTTCGGGGCTCCCGCAGACCTTCCTGCCGCCTGGGCCGTCGCGTGCACGGCCGGCCTGCGGGAGGAGGCCGCGTCGGCAGGTGCAGCACTGGTCGGCGGCGACGTGGTCGAGGCACCCCAGGTCGTCGTCAGTGTGACCGCGCTCGGCGACCTCGCCGGGCGTCCGCCGGTGCTTCGATCCGGAGCGCGGCCGGGGGACACGGTCGCCCTCGCGGGTCGGCTCGGGTGGTCGGCGGCCGGCCTGGCCCTGCTCTCCCGCGCCTTCCGGTCGCCGCGGGTGCTCGTCGAGGCGCATCGGTTCCCGCAGCCCCCGTACGCGGCCGGTCCGCTGGCCGCGAGCAGCGGGGCGACGTCGATGGTCGACGTCAGCGACGGCCTGATCGCCGATGCCGGTCACATTGCCGCTGCGTCAGGAGTGCGGGTCGCGCTGGACTCCAGCGCCCTGGAGGTGGGCGAGCCGCTGATGGCGGCGGCCGCGGCGTTCAACGTCGACCCGCTGGTGTGGGTCCTGGGCGGGGGCGAGGACCACGCGCTCCTGGCGACGTTCCCCGCGGGCGCTGCGCTGCCAGAGGGCTTCGTCGTGGTGGGACGTGTCGAGGAGGCCGTGGCTGACGGGCCGGCCGTCACGGTCGACGGGAACGCCTGGTCCGGACCAGCCGGGCACGTGCACTTCGGTTAGGCGTGCTCGTCGCAGCGACGGGGTCGAGGCACGCGGCGCACCGAGCGGGAGAACGGAAAGATATCGGCCCATCACGGGCCGGATTCGTTCGTTTGTCCCGGCGGGCGGGACAAACGAAAAGGGGCGCGAACTAGGCGCGCGCGACCTTGCCGGCCTTGAGGCACGACGTGCACACGTTGACCCGCTTCGGCGTGCCGCCCTGGACGGTGCGCACGCTCTGGATGTTCGGGTTCCAGCGACGCTTCGTGCGCCGGTGGGAGTGCGAGATGCTGTGCCCGAAGCCGGGGCCCTTGCCGCAGACGTCGCAGTTGGCAGCCACGGTGCACTCCTTCATGCTCGCCCGAAGGGCGATCGGTCAGCTTGTCGGGTCGCTGCCGGTCGATCGACACGCAGCGACCGCCTAGGGTAGCCGAGCAGGTGACCACGGCCCAAATCGAGGGTCGGTCCGACCGTCGGCGAGGGGAGGAACCGTGGCGGCGTTGGTGCTCCGGCCGTTCGCCGTCAGCGACGAGGCGGCGGCCCGAGCCGCGCAGGACGAGCTGGCTGCCGACGACTTCATGTTCCTGCTCGAGGAGTTCGACCCGACCGAGCCGTGGGCGGCGTACCTGGACCGGCTCTCCCAGCGGGCACGTGGCGAGGACCTGCCGGCGGACCGGGTGCCGGCCGACCTGCTCGCCGCCGACGTCGACGGGGTCCTTGTCGGCCGCTCGTCGATCCGGCACGAGCTCAACGACTGGCTGCTGAACTACGGCGGCCACATCGGCTACGGCGTCCGCCCGGGGTTCCGTCGACGTGGGTTGGCCACCCGGATCCTGGAGCTGTCGCTGCGCCGGGCCGCGGACCTGGGCATCGAGCGCGCGCTCCTCACGTGCGACGACGGCAACGTGGGATCCGTTGCCGTCATCGAGCGGTGCGGCGGGATCCTCGAGAACGTCGTCGAGGGTCCGCCGGGAGAGGCACCGAAGCGCCGCTACTGGATCCAGACCGCGCCGTTCCGGGCAGGTGTCACGTGCCCCTGACGGTCTCGGCCGCCCTCGTGCTCGACTGGCTGGACCGCTCCCGGGCGGCCCTCGCCGGCGAGCGGGCCGAGATCGACGCCCTCAACGTCTTCCCGGTCCCGGACGGAGACACCGGCACCAACCTCTACCTGACGGTCGAGTCCGCGAGCGTGGCGGTCAGCGAGGCCGTCGGGGACGGCAGTGCCACCACGGCTGACGCCGCGCGGGCGGCGGCGACCGGCGCCCTGCTCGGCGCGCGGGGCAACTCCGGGGTGATCCTCGCCCAGATGTTCCGCGGCGTCGGCGAGGTGCTCGCGACGCTCACCGACGGTGCCGTCCTCGAGGTCGACAGCGTCCGCGCGATGCTGCGCCGGGCGGCCGACATGGCGTACCAGGCGGTGAGCCGGCCGGTGGAGGGCACGATGCTGACCGTCGCGCGTGCGGCGGCCGACGCCGCCGACGCCGTCACCCACCCGGGCGTGGCCGAGACGGTCGTGGCGGCGGCGGAAGGTGCCCGATCCGCGCTAGCCCGGACGCCGGACCAGCTCGAGTCCCTGCGTCTCGCCGGCGTCGTCGACGCGGGCGGCCGGGGCGTCGTCGTCGTCCTGGAGGCCCTCGCCGGACTGGCGTCAGGCACGCCGGCGCCGGCGGAGCCGGCCGGTGCATCGGCGTCGGCCCGGGCTGCCGCGGAGACCGAACCACGCTCCTACGGCGGCCCGGCCTACGAGGTCATGTTCCTGCTGCACGCGGACGACGGCGCCGTCGTGGCCCTCCGGGAACGCCTGGACGGACTCGGCGACAGCCTGGTCGTCATCGGGGGCGACGGTCTGTGGAACGTGCACGTGCACGTCGACGACGCCGGTGCGGCGGTCGAGGCGGCGTACGAGGCCGGCCGGGTGGAGCGGCTCCGCATCACCTACCTCGAGCCCGTCCGGCCGGGCCGCGGTCGGGCCCTCGTCGCCGTCGCCCACGGCCCGGGTGTCGCGGACCTGCTGCGCCGGTGCGACGTCGAGGGCGAGGTCGTCATCTTCGACCGCAGCTACTACAACCGCGC
>OFJB01000572.1_pt1 | contig 17483 bp, 12 predicted proteins | sample 1775081 | NCBI WGS metagenome assembly OFJB01 (sample SAMN08195771, study PRJEB24354) | sludge metagenome | isolation source: initial sludge from phenol fed wastewater aerobic bioreactor | place: India: Nagpur | collected 2016-06-05 | reverse complement strand
CGGGCCGGCTGGTCTTCGGCTCCCTGCATGCGGCGACGGATGCGCTGCCGGCGATCGTCCAGACCGGGCCCGCCGCGGTCGAGCTGCTCGACGCGGCGTCCTTGCGCGTCGCCCGCCGGGACCCGCGGGGGCAGGCCGTCCTCCCGGCGATCGATATCGACACGCAGGCGGCCTTGCTCGTCGAGTTCCAGGAGGCGACCTCCGACGACCTGACGGGGCGACTGGCGGTCGCCGGACCGGTCCTCGACGGGATGTCCACGCAGCTCCCGGTCTCACTCGCCTCGGACGCGAGCTCCCGCGCGGATCTGTGGCACGTGCGCAAGGGGCTCTACGCCTCGGTCGCCGGCAGCCGGCCGACCGGGACGTCCGCGCTGCTGGAGGACGTCGCGGTCCCGGTCCCGCAGCTCGCCCCTGCGTGCGCGGAGCTGCTGCAGCTGTTCGACCGGCACGCGTACGAGGAGTGCGTCGTGTTCGGGCACGCGAAGGACGGCAACATCCACTTCCTGCTGAACGAGCGGTTCGACGAGGCGTCGTCCCTCGCGCGGTACGAGGCGTTCACCGAGGACATGGTCGACCTCGTCCTCGGCCTCGGTGGCACGCTCAAGGCCGAGCACGGGACCGGCCGGATCATGGCGCCCTTCGTCCGGCGGCAGTACGGCGACGATCTCTACGCGGTGATGCAGGACGTCCGCCGGCTGCTCGACCCACGGGCGGTCCTGAACCCCGACGTCCTGATCAGCGCCGACGAGTCCCTCCACGTCCGCGATCTGAAGACCACGGTCGCTGTCGACCCTGAGGTGGACCGATGCGTGGAGTGCGGCTACTGCGAACCCGTCTGCCCCAGTCGTGATCTCACCCTCACGCCGCGTCAGCGGATCGTGATGCGCCGTGAGCTCGCGGCGGCCCGGTCACGGGGCGACGCGGACCTGGCCGGTGCCATCGACTCCGCGTTCGAGTACGCCGGTATCGAGACGTGCGCCGCCGACGGGATGTGCCAGACGGCCTGCCCGGTGCACATCGACACGGGCGAGCTGGTCAAGCGACTGCGCGCCGAGCGACAGCCGTCGTCGCAGGCGCTCGCATGGCGAACCGCGGCCCGCCACTGGGGTGCGACGGTCTCCGCCGCCGGAGCGGCGATGACGGCCGCCCGCCGTGCGCCGAAGGTCGCGGAGTCCGCCAGTCGGCTCGCCCGGCGGCTCGCGGGCGACGAGGTCGTCCCGCGCTGGGACGCCGGCCTTCCCGCGGGCGGGCGGGTTCGGCGACCGCAGCGGACCGAAGGACGCCCGGGGACGGACGCGGTGGTGCTGCTGCCCAGCTGCACCGGGACGATGTTCGGCCCGCCGCCGCGACAGGGCGGGGCGACCGCTGCGTTCCTCGCCCTGTGCCGCGTCGCCGGCGTCGCCGTCGTCGTCCCGCCCGGCGTCGGTGCGGCGTGCTGCGGGACACCGTGGCGGTCCAAGGGTGCGCTTGAGGGGTACGCCGTCGTCCGCGCGCGGACCGAGCACCTGCTGCGGACGGCGTCGCAGGACGGCCGGCTCGCGATCGTGAGCGACGCGTCCTCGTGCACCGAGGGCCTGCGGCACGCGGTACCCGGGCTCACGGTGACGGACGTGGTCGCGTTCACCGCGTCGACGCTGCTGCCGCTCCTGCCGCCGGCGGACCGGGTCCCCCGGCTCGTCCTCCACCCGACCTGCTCGTCCACGCGCCTCGGGCTCGACACGGACCTCCGGGCGGTCGCGGCCGCCGCGGCGCGGGAGGTCGTGGTCCCGGTCGACTGGGGCTGCTGCGGGTTCGCGGGCGACCGCGGCCTTCTGCACCCGGAGCTGACGGCGAGCGCCACGCGGGCCGAGGCCGCCTCGGTCGCTGCGACCGGGACCGCCGTGCATGCGTCCTGCAACCGGACGTGCGAGGTGGGCATGACGCGCGCGACGGGACAGCCGTACCGGCACGTGCTGGAGGTCCTGGCCGACGCCGTGGTCGGCCGCGGTCGATCCGCCGGGTCAGAGGGCCTGTGACGTGTCGTCCAGCAGCGTGCCGCCGGCGAAGGTCGTCCCGACCTCGCAGAAGTAGCCGGCGATGATCTCGTCGACGGGCAGCAGCGAGGCCGGCTCGTCCCACGGGGAGTCGTGCAGCGTCAGCTCGGCGTCGCCGATCCACGGCTGGCCGAGGTCCAGGTCCACTCCACCCATCGTCACGACCTGCGACAGCGACATCCCGGATCCGGCGGCCAGCGAGGGCATGACCCGGTGGTGGAGCATCTTGTGCGCGTTGACGAAGCCGTTGCTCGGCGCGGGTTCGCGGAGCGTGACCGTCGCGCTCGCCAGCCGGTGGTCGTAGGCCGCGAGGGACGCGCCGAACGTGCCCCCGGCGGCGATGCGGGGAGCGGCCTTGCCCCGTCCGTACGGTCTCGTGACGAACACGCTGCCGAGCTTCTTGGGGTAGCCCTGGAACCAGCCGCGGCCGATCGCGAAGTCGGTCGTGACCCAGATGAGCACGCAGCGGCTGTAGGTAACACCGCGGTAGGAGCACCGCACGACGACGAACGCCTCCAGGTACTGGGACCGCGCCGGATCGAGCAGCTCGGCGCCGCCCTCGCTGCACGACTGCCAGTCCGCCCAGATGAACGCCACGGCACCGGGGTCGTCGGGCGCGAGGTCGACGTCCGGCGGAAGGATCGCGCGGACGTTGGCCGGGTCGGTCCGGTACTCCACCGTCAGCAGGTTGCCCGAGTAGTGCCAGGGCATCGGCGGGACGAGGGCGGACGCGCCGCTCGGGGTGAACGGGGGCAGGAAGCCGTGGAGCTCGGTCATGCGGGGAGCGTACGGCAACCGTTCGGGGCCGAACGACGATTCCTGGGCCCGAATGAGTCCGCCACGTAACGAACTGTCGCAACTTCGCCCGCAACACCCGAAACCGCTTGACCGGTGGTCCCGGATGCGCCACATTGTGCGCTCATTCGGTCCCGTACGACCGTGCCCCTTCGCCTGCCCGTGCGACCGCTGTACCTGGAGGATCGGTGTCACAAAGGGAGAACCTGCCCAAGTCCGACCAAGCGCTGGGGGCACCTGACCCGGAGACCGCCGACACGACGCTCAAGCGCGGGACGCTGGGCCTGTTCGGCATCATCTTCTTCGTCGTGGCGGCGTCCGCGCCCCTGGCAGGGATGACCGGCGCGTTCCCTGTCGCGGCCGTCATCCTCGGTCCGGGCGCTGCCGGCATGTACGTGTTCGTCGGCATCATCCTGCTGCTGTTCAGCGTCGGGTACGCCACGATGTCGCGCTACGTCACGAACACCGGCGCCTTCTTCGCCTACGTCGGTCGCGGCCTCGGCATCGTCCCGGGTGTCGGCTCGGCCGCCGTGTCGGTTCTCGCCTACCTGGCCGTGCAGTGGGCCGTCCTCGGCTTCATCGGCGGCCAGATGGCCCTGCAGTTCCAGGACAAGTTCGGGATCGACTGGCCGTGGTGGGTCTACGCGATCACCATCATCGTGATCGTCTGGCTGCTCTCGGCCCTCTCGGTCGACATCGGCGCCAAGGTGCTCGGGGTGCTCCTCGCGATCGAGCTCATCTCGCTCGTGATCGTCGGCATCGTCGCGATCGCGAAGGGGCCGCAGGGTCCGGACTTCGCCGCGTCCTTCAGCCCGTCCGCGATCTTCTCCGGCGGTCTGGAGGGGGGTGCGGGCGTCGCCTTCGCCTTCGCCCTCGCGTCGTTCATCGGCTTCGAGGCGACGGCCATCTACGGCGAGGAGTCGAAGAACCCGAAGCGCAACGTCCCGGTCGCGACCTACCTGTCGTCATCCTCATCACCTGCCTGTTCGCCCTCGTGGGCTTCGGGCTCGTGACCGGGACCGGCGCCGACGGCATGGCCGACAAGATGCTCGAGGTCACCGGCGGCCTCGCCGACCCGTCCGCGGTGCTGTTCGGGCTCACCACGGAGTTCATCGGGTCGTGGCTGACCACGTTGTTCAGCTGGATCGTCCTCACGTCGCTGTTCGCGGCGACGCTCGCCTTCCAGAACAGCGCGGCGCGCTACCTGTTCTCGATGGGCCGCGCCGGCGTGCTGCCGAAGGCGCTGGACCGCACCAACGGGCGGCAGTCGCCGTTCGTCGCCACGACCGTCGTGTCGGTCCTCGCGATCGCCATGGTGATCGTCGCGATCGCCGCGAACTGGGACCCGTTCCTGAACGTCTTCTACTGGTTCAGCGCGGTGTCCGTCGTGGCCATCGTCCTCACCGAGATCCTGGTGAGCATCGCCGTCATCGTGTACTTCCGACGGACGCACGAGAACCGCAAGGTCTGGAACACGATCATCGCCCCCGTCCTGGCGATCGCCGGCCTCGCGCTCGGCGAGTTCATGCTCATCAGCCGCTTCAACCTGCTGGCGGGCGTCTCGTCCGGGGGAGACCCGGCGGCCTGCCCGGGCGATCCAGGCTCCGGCTGCGGCCCGTTCGAGATGAGCCCGCTGGGCTGGTTCCTGATCACGCTGCCGTTCCTCATCTTCGTGGTCGGCCTGATCCTCGGAGCGGTCCGCCGCGACAAGGAGAACTACGACGCGGTGCACAACTTCGAGTAGCCCGCGCGCACGCAGACGGCCCCGAGCGGATCCGCTCGGGGCCGTCTGCGTCGTCGGGCTGTGTCGTCGGACTGCGTCGTCGCCCGTCAGCCGGACGTGACACGGGCGGGGAAGCGCGCGATGCCGTTCACGAAGCTGGAGTTGGTGCGGGAGATCGGGCCGGTCTGCTCGAACCGGGTCCGCTGGGCGATCATCTCCTCGAGCAGCACGCGGATCTCCATGCGCGCCAGCGGGGCGCCCAGGCAGTGGTGCGGGCCCTTGGCGCCGAACGAGACCTGGGGCGGCTTGATGTCGCGCGTGATGTCGAACCGCAGCGGGTCCGGGAACTCGGCCTCGTCGAAGTTGGCCGAGCAGTAGAAGATGACGACCTTGTCGCCGTCGGAGATGGGGACGCCCGCGAGCTCGGTGTCGCACGTGGCGGTCCGTCGCATGTGCAGGACCGGGGACGCGTGGCGGATGATCTCCTCGACGGCGTTGTCCACCAGCTCCGGGCGCGCGTACAGCAGGTCGAGCTGGTCGGGGTTGTCGACGAAGGCCTTGATGCCGTTGCTGATCGCGGTCCGGGTCGTCTCGTTCCCCGCGAACACGAGCACGTGGAACATGTTCGTGAAGTCGTAGTCCGAGAGGGCCTCTCCCTCGTACCGGGCCTCGACCAGCGTCGTCACGAGGTCGTCGCGCGGGTGCGTCTGGCGTTCGATCCGCATGGAGCGCCCGTACTCGAAGAGCGCGTGCGACGCGGGGGAGCTGAACGGGAGCAGCTCGAGCGGCGTCGTGTTGCCGTAGGCGTCCGCGGGGACACCCGACGGGTCGATCAGCTCGTCGGACCAGCGCACGAGCTGGTCGGTGTCCTCGGCGGGCACGCCCAGGATGTTGACGATGACCCGGATCGGCAGCGGCGCGCTGATGGCCTGGACGACGTCGACGTCGCCCTGCTCCGCTGCGGAGCGGAGGAGCTCGCGCGTGATCTCGCGGGTGACCTCGCCGTAGCCCTTGACCTTGTGGGTCGTGAACGCTGGGATGCCGAGCTTGCGCAGCCGCACGTGGTCGGGCGCGTCGGTGTCGATGATCGACCGCCGGGCACGCATCTGCTCCTCGGACAGGTCCGGCAGGTTCGTCATGCCCTTCGCGCTGGAGTACGTCCGCGGATCGCGGGTGACCGTGACCAGGTCCGCGTACCGCGTGACGGCCCAGAACGGCCGGCCCTCGTACAGGCGGCGCGCCACGGGCTCGTCGCGGCGCATCCGGGCGAACACGGCGTGCGGGATCCCGTCGGCGTACGCCGCCGGGTCGGTGATGTCGACGTCGGGCTCGGTCGCGGTGCTCATGCCCGGCCTCCCGGGAGGACGACGAACCGGCCGGCGACGTCGCCGCGGTGGAGGCGTTCGTGCGCGGTGGGGATGTCCGCCAGGCCGATGCGCTCGATGGGGGAGTGCAGCGGCTCCTGCCGTGCGAGCGCCACCATGTCGCGCATCTGCGCGAGCGAGCCCCAGACGCTCGTCATGAACCGCGCCTCGTGCGGGACGTGCCCGAAGCCGAACGGGATGCTCCCGCCGAACAGCCCGACGACCACGACGAGCCCCTGCCGGGCCACGTGGTCGCGGGCCGCGGCGAGCGTGGCGTCCGCCCCGACGAAGTCGATGACCGCGGTGAAGGTGCCCTCGACCTCGCCCGGCGCTGCGACGTGGTCGGCGCCGAGGGACAGGGCGACCTCGCGCTTCTCCGGCGACGCGTCGACGACGGTCACCTCGGCGGAGGACCGTCGCCGCAGCCACTGGAGGCCGAACTGGCCCAGGCCGCCGGCGCCGATGACGAGCGCCCGCGGAGTCGTCGCGGCGCGCAGGAGGTCCAGGGTGTGATCGACCGCGCGGTAGGCCGTGAGACCGCCGCATGCCAAAGGTGCGGCCTGCGCGGGGTCGAGGTCGCCGATGGGCACGAGGTACGCCCGGTCGGGGACCGCGAGGCGTTCGGCGTAGCCGCCGTCACGGACCAGCCCCGCCTCGGTGGCGTCGGGGCAGATCATCTCCTGCCCCGAGGAGCACGCCCAGCAGTCCGGGCGGCGACAGCCCCAGCAGGCGTAGACCAGGACCGGTCCGAGCTCGTCGTCGATCCCGACGACCTCGTGGCCGAGGATCACCGGCAGCGTCGTGGGGTAGTCGCCCGCGGCGGCGTGCAGGTCGGAGTGGCAGATCCCGCACGCGATCACGTCGACGACGGCTCCGCCGGCGGGCGCGACCGGGTCGGGCACCTCGCGCAGCTCCAACGGCGCGCCCGGGGCGGTCAGGACGACGGCTCTCATGCTCGGCCCTTCGCTCGTGAGTGGGGGGCGGCATCGCCGAAGCTGGCTGACACCGGCCCGGTCGGCACACTACATTTATCAAGTATCCAAATCCACGGATCCAGGAGGTTCGATGACGGCTTGGGACCCCGCCGAGCGCGACCGCGTCGCTGCCCTGTGCGAGGAGCACGCGATCCACACGGTCGAGTGCGTGTTCGTCGACACCTGGGGGATGCCACGCGGCAAGCGGCTCCCGGTCCGCCAGTTCCTGCGGGGGTCGGGCTTCGCGATCGCGAACGTCGTCTACACCTGGGACCCGACCTGCTTCATCTTCGCGACCCCGTGGGTCGACGAGACCGACGGCTTCCCGGACATGCACGCGATCCCGGACCTCGCGAGCTTCCGGGTCGCCGGCTGGACGGAGGGCGTGGCCGTCGTGCTGTGCGACACCGTCGACCCCGCCACCGGCGAGGCCATCGCCATGGACTCCCGCCAGATGCTCAAGCGCCAGCTCGCCCGCGCCGGGGAGCTGGGCTACGGCGTCGATGCCGCGTCCGAGCTCGAGTGCCACTTCTACACCGAGGACTGGCAGCCGCTCTACGACGACATCAACTGCTACTCCATCTACCGCGGCTGGGAGATGGAGCCGTTCATGCTCGACATTCGCGAGTCCCTGCGCCGCACGGACATCGAGGTCGAGGCGTGCAACGTCGAGTACGGGCCGGGTCAGACCGAGATCAACGTCCGCTACGGGCCGATGATGAAGATGGCGGACGACACCGTGCTGTTCAAGTACATCGTCCGCCTGTGCGCCAAGCGGCACGGCCTGAACGTGACGTTCATGGCCAAGCCGTTCCTCCTCGAGGCCGGCAACGGGATGCACGTGCACCAGTCGTTGACACGCGACGGCCGGAACGTGTTCGCCGAACGGGACGAGGACTCCGTCCTCCAGAACAGCGTCATGCGGCGTTATCTCACCGGCCTGCTGGCGCACCACAAGGAGCTCCAGCTCGTCATGACGCCGACGATCTCGGGCTACAAGCGCGTGCAGGACTACTCGTTCTCGCCCACGCAGGTCACCTGGGGGCTGGACCACCGCCTCGTCGGCGTGCGGTCGATCGTCGGCGCGGGCAGCGCGAACCGGCTCGAGGCCCGGTGGGCGGCGGCCGACGCCAACCCGTACCTGGTGTTCGCCGGTCTCCTCGCGGCCGGCCTGGACGGGCTGGAGAACGACTACCCGCTCATGCCGCAGGTCACCGGCGACCCGCACGCGGACGAGCGCTGGGAGCGGCTGCCTGCGGGCATCGACGGGGCCATCGAGAACTTCGACAGTGCCTTCACCCGCAGCGTGTTCGGCGACGTGTTCGTCGACAACTTCCTGTTCATGCAGCGCCGCGAGGCGGCCGAGTTCGCCGAGCACGCGGAGCCCGGCGACGACGTGAGCGACTGGGAGATCCGCCGCTACCGGGCGGTCGTCTAGTGCCCCGTGCCCTCCTGATCAGCCACGAGCCGGCGGCGGCGCCCGCGCTGATCGGCGTCGTCCTCGGCGAGCGCGGGTTCGACGTCGAGCGGCACGTCGTCCTCGCCGATCCGGTACGACCGGACACGGACTTCCCGGACCCGCGGGACTTCGACGTCGTCGTCGCGTTCGGGTCGTTCGCGAACGCGTACGACGTGGCCGCGCAGACGTGGGTCGCGCCCGAGGTCGACTTCCTGCGGGGCCTGGTCGACGACGACGTCCCGTACCTCGGGGTCTGCTTCGGCGGCCAACTGCTCGCCCGGGCCCTCGGCGGCAGCGTCGAGCGCGCGCCGGACGAGGAGCAGGAGGTCGGGCTGGTGACGTTCGACGCGGACGAGACGCTGCCCGTCCCCGCCGGCCCCTGGTTCACGTGGCACGAGGACCGCATCGTGCTGCCGGACGGCATCCCCGTCCTCGCGCACAACGGCAAGGCCGTCCAGCTGTTCCGCAACGGCCGCGCGGTCGGCACGCAGTTCCACCCGGAGGCCGACCATGCGACGGTCGCGTCGTGGGTCCAGCTCGGGGGCGACCACCTGCCCGAGCACACGAGCGGCGCCGAGCTCCTGCAGGACCTGGAGGTCCACCAGGCCCACCTGCGCCGCAACTGCGAGGACCTCGTCGACTGGTTCCTGCGCGAGGTCGCCGAGGTCGACGCGTGAGCGCTCCGCTCGCCGGCGTGGTGGTGGTGAGCCTCGAGCAGGCGATCTCCGCACCGTTCGCGACGCGGCAGCTGGCGGACCTCGGGGCCACGGTCCTGAAGGTCGAGCGGCCCGAGGGCGACTTCGCCCGGCACTACGACTCCGTCGTCCAGGGCGAGTCGGCGTTCTTCGTGTGGGCCAACCGGGGCAAGCAGTCGATCGCCCTCGACCTGAAGGACCCTGACGACCTGGCCACCTTCGGGGCCCTCGTCGCGGGTGCGGACGTGTTCGTGCACAACCTGTCGCCGCGGGCGGCGGAGCGGCTGGGCATCGACGCCGCGACGTTGCACGCGCGGCACCCGCACCTCGTCGCTGCCGAGATCAGCGGGTACGGCCACGGGGGTCCCCGGACCGACGACAAGGCCTACGACCTCGCCATCCAGGCCGAGGCGGGCGTGTTCTCGGTGACCGGCGACCAGCAGATGAGCAAGGTGGGCTTCTCGGTGGCCGACATCTGCGCGGCCATGTACGCGCTGAGCGGCATCCTGGCCGCCCTCGTGCGCCGGGAGCGCACGGGCGAGGGCGCCGCGGTGAGCGTGTCCATGCTCGACGTGCTCGCCGAGTGGGTGTCGGCGCCGCTGTACAACGCCGTCTACGGCGCGGGCCAGTCGGCGCGCACCGGCCGGCGGCACCACGCGATCGCGCCGTACGGCACGTTCCGGCTCGCCGACGGCAGCACGGTGCTGGTCGCCGTCCAGAGCGACGGCGAGTGGCGCAGCCTGGCGGAGCACGTGCTGCTCGATCCCGCCCTCGGGGACGACCCGCGATTCGCCACGAACGCCGTGAGGATCGCCAACGTCGACGTGCTCGAGGAGCTCCTCGCGGCCGGGCTGGCCGGGGTCGACGCGGACGAGGCGCGCGCGCGGCTGGCTCGCGGGCGGATCGCGACGGCGCGCGTCAACGACCTGCGCGGGGTGTGGGAGCACGAGCAACTGCGCGCACGTGGACGGTTCGACCAGGTCTCGACGCCCAGCGGCGTGATCGAGATGCTGGCGTCGCCGTTCGATCTCAGCGACCTGCCGCCCTCGACGCCGCGCGTGCCGGCCCTCGACGAGCACGACCCTGACCTCGTCGCGCGAATCCGGGAACGCGGCACGCCGTAACCGTCGAGGCGCCTCTTGTGGTCGCTATATGCGTGAAATGTCGGGTTTTGACGACCACTCCAGGCGCCTCGGCGGTCAGTAGGACTTGGGCAGGCCGAGCACGTGCTGGCCGAGGAACGCGAGCACGAGGTTGTTGTTGATCGGGGCCACCTGGTAGAGCCGGGTCTCGCGGAACTTGCGCTCGATGTCGTACTCGACGGCGAACCCGAAGCCACCGTGGGCGTCGAGGGCGGCGTTCGCGGCCTGCCACGATGCCTCGCTCGCCAGCAGCTTGGCCATGTTGGCCTCGGCCGCGCACTTCTCCTTGCGGTCGTACCGCGCGGCGGCGTCGAAGCGGACGAGGTCGGCGGCGCGCAGCGACGCGTAGGCGCGGGCCAGCGGGAACTGCACGCCCTGGTTCGCGCCGATGGGCCGTCCGAACACCTCGCGCGTGTTCGCGTAGGCCACCGCGCGCTCGAGGAGGAACCGTCCGTCGCCGATGCACTCCGACGCGATGAGGATGCGCTCGGCGTTCATCCCGTCGAGGATGTAGCGGAAGCCCTTGCCGGCCTCGCCGACCAGGGAGTCGGCGGGGATCACCACGTCGTCGAAGAAGACCTCCGTCGTGTTGTGGTTCATCATTGTGCGGATCGGGTTGATCGTGATGCCCTCGGCCGCGCGCATGTCGAACAGGAAGACCGACAGGCCGTCGGTGGGCTTGGCGCACTCCTCGATCGGGGTGGTCCGGGCGAGCAGGAGCATCAGGTCGGAGTACAGCGCACGGGACGTCCAGATCTTCTGGCCGTTGATGCGCCAGCCCTCGGGCACCTGCTCGGCGCGGGTCCGGATCCGCGTGGTCTCCGAGCCGGCCTCGGGCTCGGTGACCCCGAACGCCTGCAGCCGGAGCGAGCCGTCGGCGATGTGCGGGAGGTAGCGCTCCTTCTGCTCGGCGCTGCCGTGCCGAAGGACCGTTCCCATGATGTACATCTGGGCGTGGCAGGCGGACGGGTTGCCGCCGGACGCCGAGACCTCCTCCAAGATGACCGACGCCTCGGTCAGCGTCGCGCCGCCGCCGCCGTACTCCTCGGGGACGAGCGCGGCCAGGAAGCCGGCCGACGTCAGTGCCGCGACGAACTCCTCGGGGTAGGAGTCCGGCTCCAGGCCGCGCCAGTAGGCGCCGTCGAAGTCGGCGCACACGGCGCGCACGCCTGCGCGAAGATCGTCGAGTTCCGGTTTCTCGGTCAGCATCACCCGCCTTTTGTATCATTTATCAACTCACGACGTGGAGGTCTCTCATGACTGCTGTCGCGCCGGACTGGGCGGGCCTGGCCGCCTCGGTGCAGTTCCCGACCGATCTCCTCGTCGACGGGGCCTGGGTCGCCGGTGCAGGCCGGCACGAGGTCGTCAGCCCGATCGACGGCCGCGTCGTCGCCGACGTCGCGTTCGCGTCCGCCGCCGACGTCGACCGCGCGGTCTCCTCGGCGCGGACCGCGTTCGAGGACCGGCGCTGGGCAGGCATGGCGCCGATGGACCGCAAGGACGTCCTGGTCCGCTGGGCCCACCTGGTGACCGAGCACGCGGACCAGCTCGCGGTCCTGCACGCCCTGGAGATGGGCAAGCCGGCGCGCGAGGCCAAGGCGATCGACATGCGCGCGGTGCACCGCACGCTGCGCTGGTACGGCGAGGCGCTCGACAAGGTCCTCGACGAGATGCCCAAGGTCGGCGAGTCGTCGTGGGCGATGATCGAGCGCGAGCCGGCGGGCGTGGTCGGCGCCATCACCCCGTGGAACTTCCCGCTGACCCTCGCGACGTGGAAGATCGCGCCCGCCCTCGCGGTGGGCTGCTCGATGGTCCTCAAGCCGGCGGAGAACTCCCCGCTGTCGGCCCTGTACCTGGCGCAGCTCGGCCTCGCCGCGGGCCTGCCCGAGGGCGTGCTCAACGTCGTCAACGGGACGGGGGCGGAGGCGGGCCACGCCCTCGCGTCGCACCCCGACGTCGACGTGATCACGTTCACGGGGTCGACCGCGACCGGCCGGGCGATCATGACGGCCGCCGCGCAGTCGAACCTCAAGCGCAGCTGGCTGGAGCTCGGCGGCAAGGGCGCCAACATCGTGTTCCCCGACGCCGACCTCGACAAGGCGGCGGCGACGGCGGCGTGGAGCGTGTTCTACAACGCCGGCCAGATGTGCTCGGCTGGTTCCCGGCTGCTCGTCCACGAGTCGGTGAAGGACGAGGTCCTCGCCAAGGTGCTGGAGGTGGCCGCGCAGATGCAGCCGGCCAACCCCCTGCAGGACGACGCGCCGATCGGCTCGATCGCGAGCGCCCGCCAGCTCGACACCGTGCACCGCATCGTCACCGACGGCCTCGCGGACAGCGGCGAGCTGCTGACCGGCGGCGCCCCGGTGCTCACCGAGACCGGCGGCTCCTACTACCCCCCGACGGTCGTCGACGCCGTCCGGCCCGACTCGGTGCTGGCGCAGCGCGAGGTGTTCGGACCGGTCCTGGCGGTCACGACGTTCGGCTCGGACGACGAGGCGCTCCGGCTCGCGAACGGTACGCCGTACGGTCTCGCGTCCGCAGTGTGGACGAACGACCTCACGCGCGCCCGTCGTGTCTCGAAGGGGCTGCGCATGGGCGTCGTCTGGGTCAACTGCTACGAGGAGGGCGACCTCACGGTCCCGTTCGGCGGGGTGAAGCAGTCGGGGTTCGGCAGCGACAAGTCCTTGCACGCCATGGACAAGTTCACCGACCTGAAGACGACCTGGATCGAGCTGAACGCGTGATGGCAGAGCCGGCCCCGGTCGGGTCCCGCCGGCGGCACAACCTCGCCGACGAGGTCGCGACCCACATCCGGACGGCGATCCTCGCCGGGCGGCTGCGCTCGGGCGAGCGCATCGACCAGGACGCGATCGCCGACGAGCTCGGTGTCAGCCGGCTTCCGGTGCGCGAGGCGCTCATCGCCTTGGACAAGGAGGGCCTGGTCAACACGATCCCGCGCAAGGGCTCGTACGTGGCGCGCATCGATCGCGAGGACATCGCCGACCACTACGAGATCTTCGGCCAGGTCGCGGGCCTGGCCGCCGCCCGCGCGGTCGCGCGGCTCGACGACGCGGGGCTGGCGGCGCTGCAGGAGCTCGACGCCGCGATGCGCCGATCCGACAACCTCGTCGAGCAGCAGCGGCTGAACCACGAGTTCCACCGGCAGATCAACCGGGCCGCCGGCAGCCAGCGGCTCGCCAGCGTGCTGCAGCTGCTGTCCCGGTCACTGCCCATGCCCTACGCGGACTTCCCGGCGGAGTGGCTCGACGAGGCGAACCACCAGCACCGCGACATCGTCGACGCCTTCCGCCGCCGCGACGCCGTCGCCGCCCAACGGGCGATGGACTACCACATCACCGCCAGTGCACGACACGCCATCGAGGTGCTCGAGCGCCTCGACTTCTTCGAGGACGAGTGAATGGACCTTTACCAGCACTGGATCGACGGACGGCGCACCGCCCCGATCGCCGGCCAGTACCTGCCCACGCTCGACCCGATGACGACGGCGCCCTGGGCCGAACTGGCGCGCGGTGACGCGGCGGACGTCGATGCCGCCGTCGGCGCCGCGCAGCGCGCGTTCGCCGGCTGGCGCGTCGCCGGGCCGACGCGGCGGGCCGAGGTGATCTGGCGGCTCGGCGACCTGATCGCCGAGCACGCCGACGAGCTCGCGGCCCTGGAGGCGCGCGACGCCGGCAAGGTCGTCCGGGAGGTCCGCGGCCAGATGGTCTCCCTGCGTGCCTGGTACCACTACTACGCCTCGCTCGCCTACCAGACCGAGGGCCGCACGATCCCGCAGGACCGGGGCAGCCTGTCGGTCGCCACGCAGCGGATCCCCTACGGCGTCGTCGGCGTGATCCCCGCGTTCAACTCGCCGATGCTGCTCGGCGGCATGGGCCTGGCGCCCGCTCTCGCGGCGGGGAACACCGTGGTCGTCAAGCCGCCGGAGGTCAACGCGCTGTCGCTGCTCCGGCTCGGTGAGCTGGCGAAGGAGGCGGGCCTGCCCGACGGCTGCCTCAACGTCGTCACCGGGTACGGGCACGAGGCCGGCGACGCGCTCGTCGCGCACCCGCTCGTCCGCAAGGTCTGGTTCACCGGCGGTCCGGAGAGTGCCCGCTACGTCGCCGCCCGCGCGGCCGAGTCGCTGAAGCCCCTCGTGCTCGAGCTCGGCGGCAAGAGCGCCAACGTCTTCTTCGACGACGTTCGCGTCGACGACGTGCTCAACGGCGTCATCGCGGGGATCTTCGCCGCGGCCGGACAGACCTGCGTTGCCGGGTCGCGACTCCTCGTGCACCGCGCCGTCGCCGACGAGCTGGTCGAGAAGGTCGCGGCGCGTGCCCGCACGGTGCGCCTGGGCGACCCGACGTCGCCGGAGACCGAGATGGGTCCGCTGTCGCAGGAGAAGATCTGGTCCGGTGTGCGGTCGCGCGTCGACGAGGCGATCGTCGACGGGGCCGAGCTGGTCGCCGGCGGACCGGACGCCGACCGCCCGGACCAGGGCTGGTTCTACGCGCCGACCGTTCTCGACGGGGTGACCAACGACATGGCCGTCGCGCGCAACGAGCTGTTCGGCCCGGTGCTCTCGGTGATCCGGTTCGACGACGAGGACGAGGCGGTCGCCCTGGCGAACGACTCGCCGTTCGCGCTCGCCGCGGGCGTGTGGACGCGCGACCTGGGGCGCGCGCACCGCGTCGCCGGCGCTCTGGACACTGGCACCGTGTGGGTCAACATGTACCGGGCACTGCAGTTCGCGACGCCGTTCGGCGGCAACAAGCTGTCCGGCTACGGCCGGGAGAACGGCATGGACGGGTTCGCCGAGTTCACGCAGCCCAAGGGCGTGTGGATCGAGTCGAGCGACGAGCCCGTCGGCGACCCGTTCGTACTGCGCGCGTGAGCGTTCGCGTCCCCGTCGACGCGCCTGGGACGGTCGCTACAACCGGACATATCGCCCGCGAAGCGACCACTCCAGGCGCGTCGACGGCTAGGCGCGCGACATCTCGGCGAGCAGGACCCCGGCCAGCACGACGAACGTCCCGGCGATCTGGACCGGAGCCAGCACCTCGCCCAGGGCGAACCACGCGATGGCGCTGGCGATGAGCGGCTCGGTCATGCCGATCACCGACGCCTGCGACGCCCGGATGTTGCGCAGCGCCTCGACGGACATCGAGAACGGCACGACCGTTCCCAGCACCACCATCCACACGACCAGGGTCCACAGCGGGACGCCGGCGCGGTCGTCGCCGAACGGATGGCCGGCGCCGGTCAGCGCGTCCCACGGGAACGACCACCACGGAGCGACCACGGCCCAGAAGAGGGCCGCGGCACCGAACCCCCACATCGTCAGCGACACCGGGTCGCGCGGCTGAGGTCGGCGGACCTGGCGGTCGCCGAGCACGAAGTACAGCGCGAGCGAGGCCGCCGCGCCGAGGCCGGCGAGCACGCCGGTGAGATCGAGGGTGAAGCCCTCCCAGACCTGCCCGACCATCGCGAGGCCCGCCAGCGCGAGGGCGAGGCCGAGCCAGACGCGACGGTCCACCCGCTCGTGCATCCCGAACCGGAACCACAGCGCCACCATGATCGGCGCCGTGAACTCGACGAGCAGGGCGATGCCGACGGGCAGCAGCGTGATGGCCACGAAGTACAGGTACTGCGTCATGGCGACGCCGAGGATGCCGAAGCACAGCAGGACGACCCACTCGTCGCGCCGGATGCGCAGGGCCGCGGGCCGCGTCAGGGCGACGAACGCGAGCAGGACGAGGAACGCGGCGGTGACCCGGAGCTGGGACAGGCGGGTCGGGTCGATCCCGCTGAGCATGATCGACTTCGACACGGTGCCGTTGATCGCGAAGAAGACCGCGGCGCCGGCACTGAGCAGGTAGCCGACGGCGGCGCGCGGACGCCGGCCGATCGCGACCCCGGGGACCGGCTCCGCCAGGTCGCTCACACCGCGAGCGCGGCTCGGTACACCGCGATCGTCTCGTCCGCGATCGCGTCCCAGCCGAACTGGCCGACCGCGCGAGCACGGCCCTGGGCGCCCATGGTCCGCGCGCGTGCCGGGTCGGCGGCGAGGGCGTTGACGGCGTCCGCGAAGGCGTGCTCGAACGCGCGCGGCTCGTCCGGGTCGTACGGCACGAGCAGGCCCGTCTCGCCGTCGCTCACCAGCTCGCGGATCGTCGGCAGGTCACCGGCGATCACCGCGCGGGCGGCGGCCATCGCCTCCATCAGCACTACCGGGATGCCGTCGCGATCGTCGTTGGTCGCGGTGCGGCAGGGGAGGACGAACAGCCCGGCGGTGGCGATCGCCGCGAGGCAGTCGGCATGCGGCCGCGCCCCGTCGAACCTCACCCGGTCCGCCAGCCCGAGCGCGGCGGCCTGCGCCTCCAGCTTCGCGCGCTCCGGCCCGTCGCCGAGGATGCGCAAGGTCCATCCGTCGGGTGCGGCGCGGTGGAAGGCGTCGATCAGCAGGTCGATGCCCTTCTTGGCCACCAGCCGCGCGACGGTGACCACCTCGCGCCGCTCCGCCGCCACCTCTGCCGGGATCGCGACCGAGCAGCGCACCACCGGCAGCCGCTCCTCCCCGATCGCGGCGATCGAGCGGTAGAAGCCGCGATGCCAATGGCTGATGCACGAGACGAACGCCGCTTCGTCGAGCTTGAAGGCGAGCGCGGCGCGCTGGACGAACAGGTCGGCGGCATGGCCGGTGAAGCTGAACGGCACGCCCAGCGTCCGCGCGATATAGAGCGCGATCATCGCCGGCACATTGGCCATATGCGCATGGACCGCACCGATCCCGCGCCCGCGCAGCCGCCAGCCGGCCGCGATGCCGAACGCCGCTTGCGCGACATGCTTCAGCCGGCTCTTGAGCGCGGGATGGTCGGCGGTGCAAGCGTCGCGGATCGCGCGCGCGATTCCGAGCGTGATGTCCTTTTCGCGCTTGCCGCTGTGCGGCGAAATCGCGCCCGGATCGTGCCCGCCATGGCCGGCGTCGATGACGACTAGCGGCAGGCGTGGATTATTCGGCCCTTCGATCTTGGGCAGCGCCGGCGCCGGCTTGGGTGCGCCGATCGGCACGGTGACGCTGTAGCGCTTTTCGGGGGGCTTGGCGCGAAAGTTGAGCGGCGGCTGCCATTCGGTGCGCGGCGTCTTGGCGGCGCGTTCGAACTCATCGGCCGAGACGGGACGCAAGCGCAGCGACAGGCTGCGCCCGTCGGCGGCGAAGCGCGCGTCGGTGACCACCGCGGGCCGCGCCAGATCGAGCACGACGCGCGCCGTGTCGGCGGCCGGCCGCCCCTGGCGCACCG
>OFJB01000571.1_pt1 | contig 17516 bp, 13 predicted proteins | sample 1775081 | NCBI WGS metagenome assembly OFJB01 (sample SAMN08195771, study PRJEB24354) | sludge metagenome | isolation source: initial sludge from phenol fed wastewater aerobic bioreactor | place: India: Nagpur | collected 2016-06-05 | reverse complement strand
GAGCAGGCGCTTTCAGATGAAGGCTACGCCCTGTTTGTCTCGCAAAAGAACGCGAAGATTGTCGACGTAACGCCCGAGGATCTCTATTCAATTGGAACGATTTGCCGGATTCGGCAGGTATTTCGAATTCAGAACGACACGGTGCATCTGCTCGTGACCGGTACGGCGCGCGCGCGAATTGTGAGCGTGCTTTCGGAAAACCCGCACTATACGGCGCAGGTTGAGGTCATTGAGGACGCCGAGCCGGACGAGTACACCGCGGAAGCGCTCCGCCGCCGTTTGAGCGAGGGCTTCTCCGATCACGCGAACCAGCGCGATCGCTTGACGCAGGAGCAAAAGGACGCCGTGCTGTCGCAGCCTTCGCTCTCCGACCTGACGGACGCGATTGCGCAGCATGTCGTGAGCAAGCTCGAAGACAAGCAAAAGCTCATCGAGGAGACCGATCTGGTCGCCCGCGCGGCGAGCCTGCTGGGTATCATCGAAAACGAACTGATGGTCATGCAGGTCGACCGGCGAATTGCCGGCAAGATCAAGGCCGCCGTCGAGCGCAACCAGAAGGAATTTGTCCTGCGCGAGCAGCTCAAGGCCGTTCAGGAAGAGCTGGGCGAGGGCGAGGACGACGTGCTCGACGAATACCGCGCGCGCGCTGAAGAGAAGAGCATTCCCGCGGAAGTGCGCAAGGTGCTCAACAAGCAGTTCGACCGCTTTGCCTCCCTGCCGAACGGCTCCCACGAGGCGCCCATGACGCAGGCCTATATCGAATTGATTCTCGACCTGCCTTGGACGGAGGAAACGGTGGATAACCTTGACCTCGTGCACGCGAGGCAGGTGCTCGACCGCGACCATTTCGGCATGGACAAGGTCAAGACGCGCATCATCGAAACGCTGGCCGTTCAGCGGCTGACCAACAATCCGCAGGGGCAAATCCTCTGCCTTGTCGGCCCTCCGGGCGTCGGCAAAACGTCCATCGTCCGCGGCATCGCAGAGGCGATGGGGCGCAAGTTTGTCCGCATGAGCCTCGGCGGTGTGCACGACGAAGCGGAGATTCGCGGGCACCGGCGCACCTACATTGGCGCGCAGCCGGGCCGCGTGATCGAGGCCATGCGCAAATCCGGTTCGATCAACCCCGTGCTGTTGTTTGACGAAATCGACAAGCTTAGCAACGACATGCGGGGCGATCCTTCCAGCGCGATGCTGGAGGTGCTCGACAGCGCGCAGAACTTCTCCTTTACGGATCATTTTCTCGAACTGCCGTATGACCTTTCGCATGCGATGATGATCACCACCGCGAACGACGCGAGCTCGATTCCGCGCCCGCTGCTCGACCGCATGGAGCTCATCGAGGTGCCGAGCTACTTGTTCGACGAAAAGGTCGAAATTGCCCGCTGCCACCTGCTGCCCAAGCAGCTCGAAAAGCACGGGCTCAAGAAGGGAAACCTTCGCGTGTCGGATGAAGCACTCGCCACGCTGATTGGCGGATATACCCGCGAAGCGGGCGTTCGCGAGCTCGAGCGCGTGCTTGCCAGCGTTTGCCGCAAGGCCGCCTGCGAAATGGCGGACGGAAAAGCGCGCATCACCCTCACCGACGCGCGGATCACCGAATGGCTCGGGCCGCAGAAGTTCAAGAAGGCGGAGCCGCTCCGCCCGGATACGGTCGGCGTGGTCACGGGCCTTGCCTGGACGAGCGTCGGCGGCGAAACGCTGGAGGTCGAGTCCGCGGCGGTGCCCGGCAAGGGCGTGCTGCAGCTCACCGGTCAGCTTGGCGACGTGATGCAGGAGTCCGCCAAGGCGGCGATGACGTATGTTCGCGCGAACACGGCGCGCTTTGGCATTGATCCGAGTTTCCTCGAAACGTTGGATCTGCACATCCATGTGCCGGAAGGCGCGGTCCCGAAGGACGGCCCATCGGCGGGCGTGGCTATGGCGACGGCGTTGGTCTCCGCGCTCACCGGTATTCCGGTCAAGAGCTCGGTGGCGATGACCGGCGAGGTGACGCTGCGCGGGCGCGTGCTCCCGATTGGGGGCCTGCGCGAAAAGCTGCTCGCCGCGGTGCGCGCAGGCGTGGATCGCGTGGTGCTGCCAAAGGCAAACCGCGAGGATCTCTTCGACGTGCCGGCGGACATCAAGGGCGCGCTCAAGATCGACTATGCCGAAACGGTGGACGACGTGCTGAACGTTGCGCTCACCATGCATCCGCACGGCGCGGAGCCAAGGCTGAATCTGCCAGGATTGGACATGACGCATGAAGCCGTTCGCCATTAAACAAGCATCGTTCTTCACAAGCGTTGGGCAGGGTCAAAATTACCCTGCCCCGCTTGTGTGCGAAATTGCGGTGGTCGGGCGCAGCAACGTTGGCAAAAGCAGTCTCATCAACTGCCTCTGCAACAACAACAAGCTCGCCAAGACCTCCCAAACGCCCGGGAAAACAAGGCTGATCAACTACTTCCTGCTCAACCAGGAATTCTACCTTGTCGACCTGCCCGGCTACGGCTTTGCAAAAACCAGTAAGTCGCAGCAGCAGGAGTGGGGCGATCTGATTGGCGACTACCTGAAGAGCGGGCGACCGAAGCACCTGTTTCTGTTGATCGACATTCGACACGAGCCGTCTCCCGAGGATCGGCAGATGCTGCAATGGACGCTGTATTCCGGCATTCCGTTTACGCTCGTGGCAACAAAAGCGGACAAGATTTCGAAATCCCAGCGCATCGTCGCCGCCAACAAGGCGGCCAAGCAGATGGGCGCGCCGCCGTTTGCCATTCCGTTTTCGGCGGAGGAAAAAATTGGCAGCGAGGCGCTGTTAACCCGCATCGGCCAGATCGTCGAGGACGCGAAGGCAACCGCCGCGCGTCTGCCGGTCCCGGAAGCCGAAGAAATGGGCGAAACCGACGAAATGCTCGAATAACGCCAGAAAAAACGCCCGCGCGGCGGGCTTTTTTTGCGAAAAACAATTTTTTCTTGACAGGCATACCGATCTTTAGCATAATACGAAACGTAACGTTTGAAATCAAAGGCAGGGCGAACGACTATGGCATTGCACAAGTGCCCGAAGTGTGAACTAAACTACATCCGCGAAGGGGAAGACTATTGCGAAGTCTGCAAGCGCGAACTCAAACGCGCGCAGGCACGCGGGCACCACGCGGAGGAGGAGTCCGACGAGGACGAAATCATCATGTGTACCGAATGCGGTGAAGCGCCGGCCATTCGCGGAGGAGAGCTCTGCGCGTCGTGCCTGCGGGAGCAGAAGCGTCAGGTCGAGCTGGAGAACGCCGCCGAGGTGAGCGTTGATTTTCCCGAGGTCGACGAGGAGCTGGAGGACGAGGAGCCCGTTTCGGAAGAAGAGTAATGGTTGTTCCGCAGCACAGCGGGGAGAGGAGCGAACTGGATGCGGATATACGCCATAGCGGACTTGCATCTTTCGCTCGTTTCGGAAAAACCAATGGACGTGTTTGGCGAAGCCTGGCGCGACCATGCGGACAAAATTGATCGGAACTGGCGCGAAGTGGTTCGGGAGGACGACCTCGTGCTGATTCCCGGAGATATCAGTTGGGCAATGCAGCTTTCCGCCGCGTTGCCCGATCTTGCGTTTATCGGGCGCTTGCCAGGCAAGAAGATTCTGCTGCGCGGCAATCACGACTACTGGTGGAGCGCGATCGGGCGCGTGCGCGCGTCGCTGCCCGCGGGCATGCGGGCGCTACAGAACGACTCGTTCGTGGAGGACGGCGTTGGCATCTGCGGCAGCCGCGGTTGGCTCTGCCCCGGCAGTTCGGGGCTTGCGGCGGACGACGAGAAGATCTACCAGCGCGAGCTGGACCGGCTGTCGCTGTCGCTGCGGTCGCTGTCGGAGGTGGGAACCAAGATTGCGATGCTGCACTATCCGCCGTTTGCGGATCGGGATCGCGCCAGCGGATTCACCGAACGGCTGGAGCAGGCGGGCGTTTCCATTGCGGTCTATGGGCACCTGCATGGCGAGGCAAACCGCTATGCGTTTGAAGGCGAGAAAAACGGCGTGGTGTACCACTGCGTCGCAGCGGACAAGCTCAACTTTGCGCCAAAGCTGATCTTCGAGAAATAGAGATTGAGGAAAATAAAAACACCCGCCAAAGCGGGTGTTTTGTTGTTGTAGTCGAGTTAGGAAGCGGCTTCCTTCTGTTCGCAGCGAACCAGCAATCGATTCGTTCCGTTGTCCTTGCAGGTCATGAGCGTCAGTCCCGCGTCCCCGTGATAGGACTTCAGCGCGCTGAACGCATCGGATGCGATGCTCTTGATCTGGTAGACTTCGTAACGGACGCGTTCGCCCGTTTTTGCGTTGGTCAGAAAGATTTCGCTGCCGACGGAAAGCTTGCTTAGCCTGCCGAAATGCGAACCGTTCTTGTAGTTGTGACCAATGATCACGAGATTGCCGTCTTCCAGCGGATCGGGCCCCTTGTAGCGGCAAACGGAGATCTTGAGCAGTTTATAGGACCACTTGCCGATGATTGGCAGTTCTTCCTGCAGCTCTGGAATCTCCAGAATTCCAATGACGCCGTCTTCGCCGGTTGCGTCGATGATCTTTTGGATGGTGATATCCAGATCCGACTGCACTTCCGGCGCGTCCGGGCGAACATATTCGCCGGACTCCACGGTAGAGGTCACGGAGCCGTCGTTGGCAAGGTGCTCGTTGGCGTTTGCGGCGGCGGTTTGATCCGCCTGAATGTCCGTCTGCTCAAAGTTCTCGTCCGTCGGTTCCGGCGTGTCCACCGCACCCGCCGCGGCGGAAGGATCCGCCGTTGCGGCTGTTTCGGGCGTAACCGAGACCGCGGGGGAAACGGAAGCTTTTGCTTTGTAGGCTTCCAGCAGCGTTGCTGCGTTGTTGCCCGCAGATTCGCCTTCGAAGAACTTGATGCCGAGCAGGACAAGCGCAACCACGCCAAGCAGAATGGCGGTTAATCCCAACGCGCGGATTCCAACGAGGTCTCGGCGCGTCTTGTGGTTCGAATGTCCGCGATGTTCGCTGTAGGGGGCAAGTCCGCCGGAACTACTCCGCTTACGCGGCGGTGTTCTTTTTACGGATGCCATACCATACCCCCGCCGCGGCCAGTAACGCCGCGCTCAGTCCGCCAAAGACATAGACTAGCGTCATATCCTGGCCGGTCTGCGGGAGCGAACTCAGTCCTGAAATCGTAATCGTGTGATACACTTTTCCGCCGGTGTCGCTGTTGATCCAGGCATAGAGCTTGGTGCCGCCGGAAGGCGTGTTGTACTTGGCGTAAAGCTGAATATGCGCTTCACCGTTGTGCATGTTCGCGCGATTGTTGTTGATGGAATCGCTCGTCAGGCTCAGGTAGCTGCTGCTCCAGCTCCAATGCACCGTGCTGGTGCTGTCGGCGGTATAGACGGAACCGTCCGGATTCTTGAGGTAGACGGTGTAGGTTCCGGTACGCGTCGTCTTGTCCAGACTGGCCGGGCCCTGTATGTCCAGATATTTTGCTGTGGACACAGTTACCGTTGCGGTCTTTGAGAGTCCACCTACCGATGCCGTAATCGTGGTTGTTCCATTCGTAGCGGCTACGCTCGAAGTAAAGTAAACGGTTGCAATACCGCTGGCGTTTACAGTCGTCGCGCCACTTAGCGATCCGATCGCGCCATCTGTCGTGCTCCAGCTGACAGTCGAGCCGGTGGGAATGACAGTTCCGCCACCCGATACAGAAAGCGTTAACGTGGTCATTGCGCTGCCGGTGGTGAGCGTCTGCGCTGCAGGAGAGAGGGTTAAAGTTGGAATCGTAATGAGTGCGGAAGCGGTTTGCGTCGATCCGTTTGGCAGAGTGCATGTCGCTGTAATATTTGCAGTACCACTGCTAACAGCGGTAACTGTAGCCGTGGAAGCACCGCTGGAAACAACGGTTGCAACGCTGGTATTACTGGAAGCCCAACTGGTGATGGTGCCTACGTAATTCGAAGCGGTTGCCGTTGTAGTGCCACCCGGCGCGCGATAAGCATCGGCAAGGGAGACACTCGGCGAGCTGACATAGATGGTATAGGTTTGGGTTGCGCCAGGTTTGCTCGCGGCAACGTCGCCATCGTCCAACGCGGTCACCGTAACAGTAGCTGTACCGGCCGCAACTCCGGTAAAGGTAACCGAACTGGTTGTCGCGGAAGTTGGTGTAATGATCCCAGAGGGGGAGACCGACCAGGAATAGGTGGGATTTGTGGTTGTTCCCGTCTGCGTTAACGTAGGGGTAACCGTTACGGTTCCGCCAATGGCGATGACTTGCGGCGATGCCGGCGAAAGAGCAACGTTGGTGACATCCGCCAGAGCGGACGCCGGCAAGCCGACCATGACGAGGGCAAGCGCCAACGTGAAAATCACTGCGGCTGCCCGGGTCCAATTGGTGCGTTTCATATTTGTTTCCTCCTTCTTATTCGGAGCGCAATTTTGGGTAAAGTTCGGGAGTTTCATGGACTAGTATCATCATACGAATCTGATTGCATAAAGTCAACAAAACGGTACAATCGTTTTCGGTTTCGTAACGTATTCGTTACGATTCATTCGATATTCCGTTGCATTTGTATATATAGCTGATAAGTGTACTCCGTTGCGACAGACGCAACAATAAAAAACAGCGGGATGACGTATTCAAGCGATGTCACCCGCCGTTTGATGGAAGCGTAAATTCGCTTACCGGTAAAACGTATTCCCGCCGATGAATTCGCGTAGAATCGACGTCGGCGGAATCTCGTCCTCCACGTTTGCTTCGACGAAATAGTTTAAAAACTTGACGATGGAATGTGCCTCGTCATAATAGGGGCTCTCCGGCTGCACCGCGGTGAGCAGGGGGAAGATGTGCTTTTTCAGCACGGAGGGTTCGTAGATCAAAGTCGTGTTGAAGATTGCGTCCGCGTTCTCCTGGAACGGAAAAATCCACTTTTCCTCGCCCGCGCGAACGCTGTCCCACATGGAAAGCGTTCGCTCAATGGACGCGCCGCGCGTTTCGTTGTCCCGCACCATGCGACGAAGCAGCCGCAGGTACGTGGTCGGCACGCGGTTGTGGTCGTCGAGGTTTAGCGTGGTCAGCGCAGAGACATAGAGCCGGTAGATCAGGTGTTTATCCAGACTCTCCGGCAACAGGGACGGGTTCAGCCCGTGGATGCCTTCGATGACAAGCGGCGTATCCTCGCTGAGGTGGATGCGCTGGCCCTTTGCCTTTCGCTGCTGAACAACGAAATCGAAGATTGGCAGCTCAACCTCTTCGCCGCGCAGCAGGCGGGAGAGATCCTCCTGAAACTGACAAACATCCAGCGCGGCAATGTCCTCCAGGTCAATCTTGCCGTCCGGCCCGGGCTGCATCTGCTCGCGGCTTAAATAATAGTTGTCCAGCGAAACGAGTACGGGTGTTTTGCCGTGCACGCGCAGCTGCGTGCAGAGGCGGTTTGCGCTGGTCGTCTTTCCGCTGCTGGAAGGACCGGCGATGAGCACCGCGCGCGCCCCACGTTCGACAATCTCGTCCGCCAGCGCGGCAAAGCGCTTTTCGTGCAGCGCTTCGTTGACGCGTATCAGGGTGCGCACGTCTCCGCTGAGCACCATGTCGTTGAGGTCGGCCACGACGGCGCAGTGCATCAGCCGTCCCCATTCCTCGCTTTCGGCAAACACGCTCGAAAGCCGGGGCAGCGAAACGTGTCCGGCGGGCTTGTTCGGGTCTTCCGCCGAAGGGCGCAGCAGAAGCAGTCCCCCCTCCTGCGTTTGCAGATCGAAAACGCTCGCGTAGCCGGTGGACGGCGCCATTTCGCCGTAAAAATAATCCACGTAGTCGTTCTGGCGGTAGACGTCGAAAAACGAGAATTGGCGGTAGTTCAGCAGGCGAACCTTGTCCTCCTGCCCATCCGCGTTGAAGAACTCAATCGCGTCGTCAATGTCCAGTCGTTTCCGTTCCAGAGGGAGGTCGGCCTTGACGATGTCGCACATCTTAGCCTTGATTCGGTCGACGTCCTGCTGCGACAGGTCAATTCCCTCGCCAACAGAAACAAAGAGTCCCGCACCGACCGCGTAGTTGATGCGTACGCGCGTGTTCGGGTAGAGCTCGCGCATGGCGAGCAGGAACACAAACAGCATGGTGCGCTCATAAACGCGGTTTCCGCGCGCGCTGTCGTAGCGCAGCAGCGAGACCTCCCCGTTGGAGGCGCGCATCGCGCGGCGCAGGGTCACCCGCTGGGAAGGTTTTTTGTCCTTCTCACGCAGGGGCACGAAATTGAGCGTAAACGTTTCTCCGGCAATGTTCGCGGCGAGCGGGCGCTTGCTTAAATCCGCGCTGTCCAGCCCCAGCCGCCGGACGATGTCCAGCAGGCTTTCGTTGCACTGCGCTTCGGTTTGTATGCCATCGATGGTCAGTTGCATAGAACCTCCTGTTCGCTTATGGAGATGCGAAACATACACGACATCCCCGATTGAGCGAGATTAGCCCCAGAGCAGGGACAGGGCGGGCACAATCTGCTTCTTGCGGGAGATGACGCCCGGCAGAAACGCGGCGTTGTGCTTGAAGGAAACGTTAAACGCGTGTTCTACGGAATCCAGATCGCCAACGGCAATCAGCAGGGTTCCTTCCTTGAGCACATCCGTCAGCATGAGCAGCATCATATCGTAATTATGCTGCGAACGCTCCTGCTCCATCAAGTTGATGAAATCGGCTTTTCGCTCGCCCAGTGCGTCGGTGTCCAGCGAGGTAATCTGCGAGATTCCGAGCGAATGGCCGGCAATCTGAAACTGCTTGAAATCGGTAAAGTAGAGCGATTCCAAATCGTGCTCGACCGCCGGCGAAATCGAGAAGATTTCCTGCCCGAGCGCTTCGAGCGAGAGGCCGGCAATCTTTGCCATGCGTTCCGCCATTGCCCGGTCGACGGGGGTGCTGGTGGGCGACTTAAACACGATGGTATCCGAAACAATCGCCGCCGCAAGCAGTCCGGCGAGTTTCTTGCTCGGCATGATGCCGCGCTCGAAGAACATGTTCGTCACGATGGTGCAGGTGCTGCCAACCGGTTCGTTGCGCACATAGACCGGCGCATCGGTCTCGACCTCCGCCAGACGGTGGTGGTCGATAATCTCCAGTATCTCCGCCTGCTCCAGCCCGGGAATGGACTGATGCAGCTCGTTGTGGTCAACCAGCACCACGCGCTTTCTCTTTGGCCGCAGCAGGTGGAAGCGGGACAGCGTTCCGACCACCCGATCCTCGTTGTCGAGAATGGGATAACTGCGAAAGCGCGACTTGAGCGTTGTTTCCTTGACCTCGTCGAGGTAGTCGTCCAGATGAAACGAAACAAGGTTATCCCGTCTGCAAATGCGCGACGCGGGAATGGCGAGAAAGGCCAGCCGCGAGGCGGCATACGCGTCAAACGGGGTGGAGATTACGCAGGTGTTTTTGCTTTCGCGAATGAGGTCCATGTCCACTTCGCTTTCGCAAACAATCAGCGCGGCGGCGCGGCGCTCCAGCGCAAGGCGAATGATCTCCGGCTGATTGCCGCAGATAACGATGCTGCTCTCGTCAATGTTTGGCAGCCCCGCATGGGTCGGCAGGGCAACGAGCAGCGAACCGGATAGCACCGTCTGTTCGATGGCGGCGTTGATCAGGTGGCCGTCGAGGCAGGCGAGCAGGTTGAAAATCGGAATCCCTTCCAAACGATTGCTCTTGATAAAGCGCATGTCGTAGGCGGCGATCTCCTCCGGGGTCAGCATGCCGTAGAGCCGGCCGTTCTCATCCGTGACCGGAAGCGTTGGAACGCTCGTGCTCTCCGACGCGATGGTCTGCCAGGCGTGATACACACTGACCGCGGCGGAGAGGATGGGCGGCGTGTCGTAGTCCAAATCCGAAACCTGTGTTTTGACCGTATGCAGCAAGGTTGGCGGCGAAAAATCGAATTTCTTGAGCAGCAATTCGGTTTGGTCGCTCAGCTCTCCAATGCGGGCGGCCGTATAGGCACGCTCGCCCAGCGCATTTTTCAGGATGGCGTAGGAAAGCGCGGCGACAATGGAATCGGTGTCGGGGTTTCGGTGTCCGGTGATGTAGATTGGTTCCATTCATCCTCCAAGGGTTGTGTTACAGAATGGGCATTGCCCGTTTGATGCGAGTTCAGTTGCTGTGGTTTTATTTTAGTTGTTGTTGCGCGCGTTTACAAGAACATCCATGCAGGGCTTTGATTCATTATAAATGGAATTAAGTTAACCGTTCCGATCAAAAAACAGAAATATTTGTGCGGAGCTTCGGCAAAAAGAAGAAACCCGCCCTGATCAATAAAAAACGGGCGGGATTCTGCCCCGCCCGTTCCTGCTTCATGTGAATTACCGCTCGTTTCCAACGAAGAACAGCGCGATCGTTCCGGGGCCGGAATGCGCGCCAATGCTCGTGCCAATGTGGTCGATGTGGATCATCATATTCGGATATTTCTCGTGTACGAGGGACGCGACAAACTCCGCGTCGGCATACGCGTCGCAGTGTCCAATAAAGACGGTATCCGTCGCCGTCGTGTCCACGGATTTCTCCATGCGGTCTACAAGTTCGCGCAAGGACTTTTTACGACCCTGTACCTTTTCAACGGCGACAAGGTAGCCTTCGTTGTCCACGTGCATGACGGGCTTGATGTTGAGAATTGTCGCGATAGCCGCCGTCGCACCGCTGATGCGTCCGCCGCGCTTGAGGTACACGAGATCGTCCACCGTAAACCAGTGCACGAAACGCTGCTTGTTCGCTTCTACCCAGGCGGCGAGCGCGTCGAGGTCGAGCGACTTTTGCTTGCGCGCCGTGTAGTACACCAGCAGGCCTTCGCCGAGCGACGCACAGATGGAGTCGATCACAACGATCTTGCGCTCGGGATATTTAGCGGCGAGCTCTTCCGCGGCGACGTGCGCGGATTGCACCGTGCCGGAGAGCTTGCTCGAAAAGCCGATGTAGAGGATGTCCTCGCCCGCCTGCAGGACGGGTTCGAACGCCTCGGTAAAGGTATAGGTGTTAATCTGCACGGTGGTCACGTCGATGCCCGCGCCCGCAATCAGCCCGTCGTTGAGGGCAACCGCGAGGTCGTGCTCGTTGACGATGCCCCCGCGGGACACGTTGATGAGCACCGCCTCCGGCTTCATCTGCCGCAGCACGTCGAGATTCACGAGATTGCGGCTCGTTTCGAGGTTGCAGTGCAGCGAAATCACGTCGCTCTCGCGAACGAGCGTTTCGAACTCAACAAGCTCGACAAAATCCGGAATAGGTTGCTTGGGATTGATTTCGCAGCCGAGAATCCGGCCGCCAAAGGGGCGGAGCATCTCGGCAAAGCAGGTGCCAATGCGACCGAGGCCGACGACGCCGAACGTCATTTCGGAAAACCGCCGAATCGGGATGCTGCGCGCATATTCCCACTCGCCGCGCTTGACGCTGGCATCCATGCGGACAATCTTGCGCGTGAGCGCCATCATGAGCGCGAAGGCATGCGCCGCGACCTCCTGCACGCCATAGTCCGGCACGTTGCAGACCACGACGTGGTGCCGCGAAGCCGCCTCAAGATCGATGTTGTTGACGCCAACACCGTAGCGAACGACCATCTTCAGCTCGGGCAGCGCGGCAAACACGCGCTCCGTAAAGGGCGCATATTGGTTGACCACCGCCGCATAACCCGGCAGGCGCTCGATCAAATCGTCCTCGGTTTTGCATTGAAAGAGCACATAGTCGAGGCCGTAGCGGTCGCAAACCGCCTGTTCCTCGGCCATATACAGGTGGTCACAGTCGCTGATGGCAATCGTTTTGTTGTTCATGTATATCCTCCGGATCATAAGGCGCGAGGACGCGCCGGTTATTCGATATACTGTGGCGCGAAGTTGCGCCGGTTAGTTGATTGTTTGCCGTGGCTTCGACGCGGTAGGGCGGTTGACGATTGTGATGCCCGCGCATACGAGCAGCAATGCGCCGATGGTTTGTACCGAGGCGATACGCTCGCCCAAGAGCAGCCCGCTGAGCGCGACGCCGAACACCGGCAGCAGGAAGAAGTAGACGGAAACGCTCGCCGCGTCGTAACGGCGTAGCAGGCTTGTCCAAATCGTAAACGCAGCCGCGGAGAGGAAAATCAGGTATACGAGGAGGAGTAATCCTTGCAGAGTGACGGAGCGAAGCGCGCCGCCGCCGATGAGGCCAATACAGAGGAGCACCGCGCCGCCCAACGAGAGCTGCGCGCCGGTGACGCGAATCGGGTCCGCCTCGCGGGAGAGCCGTTTACTGATGACCGAGCCGAGCGCGAAGAAGAACGACGAGAGCAAAATCAGAAAATCTCCGTTCCAGGAAAACGCGCCGCCGACTGAACCGCCGAGGTTAGCCAGCACGATGCCGGCAAAGCCAACGAGGCACCCGATGAGCTTTTTTGGCGTAACGCGCTCGGCGGGAAAGAACAGCGCGGCGAGAAACACGGTAAAAAACGTGGATGTCGTATTGAGAATGGCGCTGCGCGTGCCGAGTGCATGCGCGAGGCCAAGATAGAAGCAAACATACTGCGCCGTGGTCTGCACCAACCCGAGACCAAGCAGCGAAGCCGCGCGTTTCAGGCTGGGCGGCGCACCGTTGGGCGCGAGAAAACGGGCAACAAGTAAGGTAACCAGCCCCGCGGCGGTGAACCGGACGCCCGCAAACAGGATGCGGTCAAACGCTGTTTCGATTCCAAAGAGCGGCGAACTGATTTTGACAATCGGGATGGCGCTGCCCCAGAGCAGCGTGCAGAGCACCGCGAGCAGGATGGCGCGCTGTCGAAGGGAAACGAGGGACGGCGCGCCCGGCTCGTTCATCGGCGGATGCGGCCTGTCGCCTCGCCGGAGGCAACCAGTTCGATTTCGTCCGCAAAGGAGAGGTTAAAGTCCTGTTCAATGGTCTGCTTCAGACAGCTTGCGGCGGTGGCGAAGTCCAGCGTGTGCTGCGGGTCGTAGCCTTGCAGCATGCCGTAGAGCAGCCCCGCGGTGAAAGAATCCCCGCCGCCAACGCGGTCAACGAGGTGAATGCGGTACTCGCGCGCCACATACGCTTTGCCGTCCGTATACAACAGCCCGCTCCAGCGCGTATCCGAAGCGGAGACGGTTTCGCGCAGCGTGAACGCAACGCTCTGGAACCCATAGCGCGCTGTGAGCGTTTCCGCGGCGGAGGCGTAGGCGGCCGGATCCGGCGTATCCTCGCCTTCGGCAGAAACGGGTGTTTCAATGCCAAAGAGCTTTGCCGCGTCTTCGCGACCGCAGACGAGCACGTCCACAAACGGCATGAGCTTCTGCATGGTGCGGGAGGCATCCTCCAAGCTCCAGAGCAGCGAGCGATAGTTCAGGTCGCAGACGACCGCGATACCGCGTTGCTTCGCTTCGCGGCAGGCCTGCTCACAGATGGCGGGCAGGTTCGGCCCCAGCGGCGGCGTAATGCCGGTTAAGACAAAGTGGCTCGCGCCTTCGAAGATGCTGTTCCAGTCGAAATCCTCCGGCGAAGCGGTGGCAATGCCGGTGTGCTTGCGGTCGTATACGATCCGCGAGGGGCGCTGGGACGCGCCTTTCTCGAGATAATAGGTTGCGATGCGATCCCCGCCAAAGGCAACGTGGTTCAGCCCCACGCCGAATTTGCGTAATTGCGATAGCGCGCAGTCGGAGATCAGATTGTCCGGCAGGCGGGTGACAAACTCGGTTGGGATTCCGTTCATCGCGAGAAAGACCAGCATGTTTGCTTCCGCGCCGGTGTAGTTGATTTCGAAATTCGTCGCCTGCAAAAAGCGCTGATAGCCCGGCGGGCTCAGGCGCACGAGCAGGTCGCCAAAACCGACTACTTTTGCCATCCCTTTTCCTCCGCAACGGTGGTATAGGTCGAAACCAGCGTGCGCGCGGCCGTGGTGAACGACGCCCAGTCGCCTGCCTGAATACGCGCTTTGTCGCAAAGTGAGCTGGAGATGCCCGCGCCGCGGCAGCCCGCGCGGAGATAGTCCGCGAAGTTCTCGGTGGAGGTGCCGCCGGTTGCAAACAGTTTTACACGGTTGATGGGCGCGGAGATGTCCTTGATGTAGTTGAGTCCGAGCGATGCGGCGGGGAAGAGCTTTACGTAGTCTGCGCCCGCCTGATGCGCGGCGACGATTTCGGAAGGCGTCATTGCCCCGGGAACCGAAATGAGACCGTGCAGTTTTGTATAACGAATCACGTCCAGATCCGTGTTCGGCGAAATGACGAACTCGCCGCCCGCCTGTTTTGTAACGTCGACCTGATCGCGGTTGAGCACCGTGCCCGCGCCGAACCGCATGTTCGGAAAACGGGCGCAGAGCGCGGCAATCGCGTCCCCCGTGCGGGTCAGACAGTCCGGATCGGACCGGTCAAAGGTGACCTCCATGAGCGAAACGCCGCCCTGTTCGAGCGCTTCCGCCAGGCGAAGAAGATCCTGCCCGTAAATTTTGCGGCAGATGGCGATGACTCCGGTTTGTTGAATGCGGGTAATAATCGATTCGGACATGTTCGTTACCTCAAACCCTTATGTAGATATTGAGAAAGCAAATGAAGTTTGGTTCATTCTTTCTTCTCGCGAAATGCAATTCCATAATGTGGAACGTAAATATTATAACAAGGGCGTTCCGTTCTTGTCAATCCAAAAATCCGGCGATTTGCGTTTTTCATTTGCAGTCGAATAAGAAAACAAAATGAGCCTCCGAAGAGGCTCAAAAAAATTCGATTTGCGTTATACCTGCCGCGGGACGGGCTCCGTGTAGCCCATGCGCTTGGATAGCTCAATGGACGCTTTTTTCATCTGCTCGTAGATATAATCGATTTCAAAATTGTCGAACAATCCACGGCCGGAGATGCTCATCGCCGCCATGACCTTGCGGGAATAGTCGTAAATCGGCACCGCCAGGCAGTAGATGTCGTCCTCGTGCTCGCGATTGTCAATGGCGAAGCCGCGCTCCCTCGCAAGACGGACTTCCTTTGCGTAGGCTTCCAGCGAGGTAATCGTGTTCGGTGTAAACGGGGCATAGGAGAGTTGCTTGGCAATGTGTAAAAATTCGTCCTCCGGCAGCGCCGCCAACAGTACCTTACCGAGCGCCGTGCAGTAGAGCGGCTCGCGCTTGCCAATCTGCGTATAGAGGCGAAGGCTGTTGAACTGCTCCGCGCGTTCGAGATAGACAACTTCGGTGTCCTCAAGCACGCCGAGGTAGGACGTTGCGCCAAACAACGTCGCCATTTGATGCATGATGGGAGCGGCCTCCGTTTTCAGCACGATCTTGTTGAGATAGAGGCTGGCAATCTCGACGAATTTCTGACCCAGAAAATACAAGCTGGTGTCCGCGTCCTTGGAAATATAGTGGCGCGAGGCATAGGAAGACAAAATTCGATGGATGGTGCTCTTGGGCAGGCCGGTTGCCGCGGACATCTCCGCGAGGCTCATCCCGTTTTCGGACGTCGCGAGTAATTCAATTAAGTCGAGCGCGCGATCCAGAACCTGAACGTGCGATCCGGAAGGACCTTCCATAACATACCTCCATCGCGGCAGCGTAGCCGTGAGCCGTCCTCTATCATTTGCAGGGAAGAAGGATTGAAACAGTTCGATCGGAAAGGGCTCGCTGCTTCCGCGCTGCATAAGACGAAAAATATACAGTTAGCATAATAGCATAGTCTGTATCAAAGTACAACATGTGTCAATTGAAATCCTTTCCGGTGCCCAAATCAGACGCTTTGCTCCCTTTTACGCGAAGTATTCGACCGGAAAATAGGGGACACGAACGGGAGAATGAGCGCGGGGAACGGCAAGAAACCGGCATATTTCCACGAAATTCGCGGCAAAATGCAAAAAAGGCGGGATTTTTCTCACCAAAAACCAACTTTTTTTCGATCGTTTCTGCCAATTTTCTTGTAGATGCAATATATAATGGACGAATGCGCCGAAAAGCCGTCCGATCCACGCAAATATTCTTATTTAATATTGTACTGCCGGACTAAATTTTAAAAAAGCGGGTATTGACAGAAGTTTTGAGCCGGACATATAATGATTCCACAATGAATCAAAGCATTTCACGATGTGGAACGGCAAGTTCCAATCGAACAGCCAGACTCCCTCGGTAATGACGCAGCAAACGAATGACAACTTGATACGGCATCCATTTGGAACAAAAGGCGTTTTGCGCCGTTTGTATAGCACACCAAAATACCAAGGAGGAAGAAAATGAGAAAGTACCTATCGCTCGTTCTGGTTCTCTGCATGGCGTTTGGCATGTTTGCCTGCACCAGCGCACCCGCCGCGACCGAACCCGCTGCCGCTGCAACGGATACGGCCACGACCGACACCGCCGCCGCGCCGGCCGTTGAAACGATCAAGATCGGCGTCGTCTGCCCCATCTCGGGCAACTCCGCCATCGCGGGCAAGTACATTACCCACGGCGTTCAGGTCGTTGAGCAGGAGCTCGGCGGCAAGATCAACATCAAGGGTACGGATTACCCGGTAGAGTTCATCTACATGGACAACGAAGCTTCCGAAGAGAAGACCACCAACGTCTTCCAGAAGCTGATTGAAGAAGAAGGCGTCATCGCCATCGTAGGCCCGGATATGTCCAAGTGCGCTCTGGCCGCTGGTTCCATCGCGCAGAACGCTGGCTGCCCGGTCGTCTGCACGTTTGCGACGAACACCGCCGTCACCGAAATTGGCGACTACATCTTCCGTGCCTGCTTCATCGATCCGTTCCAGGGCAAAGTTGCCGCGACCTATTGCTGGGAAGCCGGCTATAAGACCGCCGCGATCCTGTTCAACAATGCGGACGCTTACGCAACCGGCCTGACCGACGCTTTCGTGGCGAGCTACGAAGCGCTTGGTGGAGAAATTGTTGCAACCGAAGAATACTCCGGCTCCGATGTCAAGGACTACAACGTCCAGCTGACCAAGCTTGCCGCGACCAACCCGGAAAGCCTCTTCCTCCCGAACCTGCTCGGCGAAATGCCGCTGCAGATTCAGCAGGCCCGTGCGGTCGGCATGACCTGCCCCATCGTCTGCGGTGACTCCGCGGATACCCCCGAAGTAGCAGCAGTTGCCGGACCGGCCGTGGAAGGCGTTGTGTACGTCTCCGCGTTCTCCGCCGAATCCACCGCGGATGCAGCCGTGAAGTTCGTTCAGGCCTACACCGCGCAGCATGACGGCGAGAGCCCGAACTCCAACGCAGAGCTCGCGTACGAAGCGACCAAGATGGTTGTCTACGCGCTGCAGAACGCGGCGGAACTCACCCGCACCAGCGTGCGTGATACCCTCGCGACCATTTCAAACCTCGAGCTCCCGTCCGGCCTGATCACGGTAGGTGCAGACCGCAACCCGATCAAGGGTGCCGTCATCATGGAATACGATGCAGCGGGCGTGTCCCACTTCGTCGCGGCCGTCAACCCCAACTAAGCGAACCGTTAACAAGTATAGTATAATTAAGAGGATCTACTGAGCCGATGCGCCGGTTGCGTCAAACCAGCCGGCGCATCGCCTTTCATTCCGCAAGCGGATTCCTTTCATATGAGATTGGAGGCTTCAACTTGTCCACGTCCT
>OFJB01000570.1_pt1 | contig 17516 bp, 17 predicted proteins | sample 1775081 | NCBI WGS metagenome assembly OFJB01 (sample SAMN08195771, study PRJEB24354) | sludge metagenome | isolation source: initial sludge from phenol fed wastewater aerobic bioreactor | place: India: Nagpur | collected 2016-06-05 | reverse complement strand
TCCTCTGCGCCATAGCGCCATCCTCCAAAGGCTCAAAAGCCTACTTCACGGAGGACCACTTTTCAGGGGGCAGGCCAGTGGCATCGAGTGTCCGACAGTATCTTAAGGATTACATTGCGGTCTCACGGACGGAGATGGTCCGAAGCACTCAGGCGCTGGTTCGCGAGAATCCGCAATTTCTCTTTATCAACAATGAGATAGAGTCCTTCGTCGAAGCATTGCCATTGAATAGTGCGGATAAGCAGGAGGAGATATTTGTCTCTATGAGTCGGCGCAGATACCGGCGGCAGCGCGAATTTCGTCGTTTATCAGAACAGATATCGTCACCCCCAACCCACGAGGAGGAGATTCAACAAAAAGTCGATGAATATATGCGGTATGTGGATGACGAAAAGAAAGGTGCTCTGGCGGAATACGTCAGCAAGCGGAAAGCAATCCTTGATTTCCTCGACGCGTTGACTGCGTATGAGGATCCGGAAAAGCGTCGTCATCATCTCGAAGATGCGGTCCACGCGCTGATCTGTCCGATGAAATTCGACTCGTCGCAAGTGGCCGAAATCAACGACCACAACCTATGGCTATTGGACGATCGGCTGGCCTTTTTCAATTTTTTCGCATCGGATAAGGAAGCTCGATCTTATCTGGATACCGAGAGCGAGGAGAGGCCCGATTTGGCATTTCTTTACGATAGCTGTCTTGCTTGGCGGGAAGGCGGACAATCTGGCGACAAGGTGGTGCTGGTCGAGTTCAAGCGTCCCGGCCTGGAGTCCTATCCGAAGGAAGACCCAATCCGGCAAGCTCTTCGGTATGTGAATCTTATCAAATCGTCGAAGACCTTTCGGGACAAAAGTGGGCGTGTAATCTCGAACGTGGGGGAAAGGACATCTTTCGATTGCTTCATCGTCGCTGATCTGACTGAGGGACTGCGAAAGCAGCTCATCGGCCTACCGCTGCAGCCGACGCCTGACAACGAGGGTATGTTTGGATACACAGATAACCCAAAGGCTTTTGTGGAAATTATTCCTTTTTCCAAGCTTTTGCAGGACGCCAAGGCTCGAAATTCGGCATTCTTCACGCGGCTCGGCCTCAATGGCTAGCGCAGACATACAAGCATGGGCCCCATCGCCCTCCCCCTGAACAACACAGTTGCCCCGGCGGGACGCGAATTAGATACACAGCGTGTATCTAATGTGCTATTCTATGAAGTATGATAGGAGCTTAGCCATGCCTGCCCGCGCCAAAGACAATGACCATCCATCCGCGACCCGCGCCGTGAACCTGCGCGTCCGCGAGGACGTGCGCGACCTGATAGATCAGGCCGCGCGTGCCTTCGGCAAGACCCGTTCGGACTTCATGATCGACGCCGCCCGGCAGGCCGCCGAGCAAGCCTTGCTTGACCAGACCTTCGTGCGGGTCGATCCCAAGACCTATGCGCATTTCATGGCCGTACTCGACCAGCCGCCTGCCTCCGAGGGCTATGCGCGCCTGATGAACGCCCCCAAGCCTTGGGAGCGTTGATGCTGCAAGCGCCGGCTCCACTGTCCGAGCAGCATATCCTCGACGACTTTGATTCCGGCGTACCGTCGCTGGATGACTGGCTGCGCCACCGCGCATGGGCCAATCAGGTGTCGGGGGCGTCCCGCACCTATGTCGCCGCCGATGGGGAGCAGCGGGTCGTCGGCTACTACGCCCTCGCCTCCGGCGCGATGGCGCTTGTCGAAGCTCCCAGCCGTATGAAGCGAAACATGCCCGATCCCGTCCCGATGGCAATCTTGGGCCGCCTTGCCGTGGATCGCACGGCGCAAGGTCGGGGCATTGGCGTCGCGCTCTTGCAGGACGCCGTTCTGCGCGTCCGGCAGGCGGCCGAGATCATGGGGATCAGGGGCATTCTGGTTCACGCGATCTCCGATGCCGCACGCCGATTTTATGAACATCATGGCTTCTCAGCTTCGCGGACCAATCCCATGACGCTTGTGCTGTCACTGAAATGACAAGCGAACCATCCGGTACGATGGAAGCGGCTGCCTTATTTCCGGCGGCCATCGCGCGTGAAATCCAGACGCTGCGAGCTTATGATCAGCCCCGTTTCCGCTTCCAAGCTGACCAGCGGCCGATGCCACCATTCAAAATTATATAGGTATCTCAATAATATACGTGTTCCCAGCTTCATCCTCTGTGGCGCGCCATCTTATTTTAACGCGCCCCTGCCGTGGCAGTCTTGGTCACGAGCTGGTCATTCCTCGTCCCCTTGGCGGGCCGGGGTATACCGCAACTTGCAGGAGCTATCGGTGCGGTGAGCTCGGCGCCCTACGCTTGAAACTTGTGGCGAACCTCCTCGAAATCCGGAAATGGCGGCGGCCGAAAGCCGCGACGCTCCCCTCATCGGCAAGCTCACCCCAGCGTCTTGTCGAGCCAGTTGAACACGCGCAGGTCGCGCAGCCCGAACGCCGCCGGCTCACAGTGCAAGTCGGCCCCGTCGGAGGCGGAGAACGGGACCAGCGTCCTCGGTGATGCGAGCAGGTCATAGAGCTGGCGCGACTGGCCGGGCCAGAAGGCCTCGTTGGCGGGCTCAGTGATGAGCACCGGGCATGCGATCTTCCCGGCGACATCCGTAAGATTATAGTCCAGCGTCGCCTTGAAAGCATCGTAGTACGAGGTCATTCCGTAGGGCCGCATCCGGAAGGCGAGGGAGTTCCGGGTGGCTGGATCGAGGGTCTTGGCCACGTAGCTGTCGAACTCGGCCTTGCGGCCGGCCATCAGCAGCTGAAGCATCGGCGGCGGCAACGTGGCGGTCCATGAGGTGGAGACATCCACCACGCCCGGATCGGCGATCCCGGCGGCGATCCGCTTCTCGAAGGCGAGCGCGCGGGGAACCCAGTATCCGCCCTGGCTGATGCCCTGGAGCGCGATCCTCTTCGGATCGACGCCGGAGCGGCCAAGCGCAAAATCGACGACCGGCGTGATGACCTTCTCCCAGTCGGGCCGGAAATAGAGGTTCTGCTTCCAGAGCGCATAACCCTGCCCGGGCCCGTCGAAGGTGAGGCAGTCGTAGCCGCGCGCGGTGCCACCCGCTGCGCCCAGCATCCACATGTCGAGCGCCGAGCCGTCGCTGCCATTGTTGAGGATCAGCAGAGGGCGTCTGTCCTTTGTGCTCTTGCCACGGAAATAGAAGCCGCGCAGCGCCGTCCCCTCATAGGGAATGGCGACCTGCTCGATGGGCGGATCGAACAAGGCGATGGACTTGAGCCAGCACGCGTCCATCAGGTCCCAAGTTGCCGCAGCCAGCGTGGGATCACCGGTGCCGTCGGCGAAATAGGTCGCGCTGTCGTAGAAGTTCTGTGCCCACAGATAGGCCTGGCGCGCGCTTTCGGCATGGCCGTCCGTTGCGGACTCCTCCGCCATGGTGCGCATCTCGTGTCCCGCTGCGATCAGGGCCTGATATGCGCTCTCGAAATTGCCGTCCTCGATCTGCCGGATGACATGGAGAACCTTGCCGACATTGCCACCCTGATAGTAAACACGCCCCAGAGCGGTGAGCAGCACGAACTCGAACGCCGAGTTCTTGAAGAAATAGCTCGTCTGGTGGGGCGCCGACGGCGTCGTGGCCATGCTGGTGGCGGGCTGCGGCTTGCCCTGTGCCTGCGCGTCAGCCCGGGGAGCATTGAGTCCCGTCCCCAAAGCCGCTGCGACCATACCGACCCCGAACTGCTTCCTGGTGAGATCCATGGCTCAAATCCTCCTTGTGCAACCGAGCAAGCGCACCGCTCGTCGATCGCGACGTTCTTCCCCGCGCGGCTTGTTCGGAAGCAGCGGCGCGATCAGCCGCCATTCCCCTTCGCTCAGATCGTAACGCGCCATCCAAAGGCTCCTCCCGGGAACCTTGAATCAGCATAGCGCTCCCACCGCAACCTTTATGGGTTCAGAACCTAGAGCGTTTTCCGCTCATATTGGGTCAAATCCTTCGGCTTTGAAGAAGTTCTGGCATTCCTGTTGGGTGAAGCAGTCGATCAGCCGTCCGATGGCGTCCCACAGGCCGGCGACCGATCGCTCAGCGGCTTTGCGCAGGAGCGACTTGAGCTTGGAAAATGCCTTCTCGATGGGATTGAAGTCGGGGCTGTAGGGCGGAAGATAGAGCAGGCTGGCGCCAGCAGCCTCAATGGCGGCCAGGGTCTGCGGCCCCTTGTGGGAACCGAGGTTGTCCATCACCACGGTGTCACCCGGCTTCAGTTCGGGGATAAGGACCTGTTCCACATAGGCCTGGAACGCTACGGCATTGATCGGGCCGTCGAGCACCATGGGCGCGACCATGCCGGTGGTTCTCAGCCCGGCAACGAAAGTGGTGGTCTTCCAGTGGCCATGAGGCACGCCGACCCGCAGGCGTTGCCCGCGTCGGCAGCAGCCGTGGCGGCGGGCCATGTTGGTGGAGGCCCAGGTTTCGTCGATGAAGACCAGTTGCGCAGGGTTGAGGTCCAATTGGCCGTCGAACCAGGCTTGGCGTCGTTTCAAGATGTCGGGGCGGTCCTGCTCGGCCGCGTGCGCGATCTTTTTTTCTAGGTGATCTGGTGGCGCTCGAAGAACCGCCACAAAGTGCCGATGGCGAAGCGGTGCCCCTGGGAGGCCAACTGCTTTTGAAGCTCCATCAAGGTGATGTCGCTTGTCTCCTCCACCAGCTTCAGGATCAGATCCTTTTGCACCTCGATCCGGGCGGAGAGGGTGTCACCGCCGCGCGGCTTCGGCATGACGCTGCCGGTTTGACGCGACAAGGCGCACCAGCGCACCGCGCTGGCGATGCTCACACTGAAGCGCTCTGCCGCCTGCCGTCGTGACATCCCGCCTTCAACGGCCGCAACCACCCGCTCGCGTAGGTCAACAGAGAGTGTCTTCGCCATCCATGTCGGCCTCCTCCTCCGACAGGAAGCTTGAATCAGAACCGCACTGATTGGGGAATCCCAGACGATTCAAATCGTGCGAAATACGCTCTAGGATGAATGGCCCACACAATTTCAACAGGCCGATGGCATGCGCGCTTTGGTCAGAGCCAGCGCATCGAAATTCTGCTGCTCTGCAACGCGGATGAGCAATGGTTCGCGCCATAGCGGGCCATGCGTCCTTTCGAGATGGTGGAAAGGCGACTGCCGCTATTGTGGCCAACATAGCATTGTCGGCGTGCTGGTAACTCTGGCCTGATGGTGCCCCCTATCTGGGATGCACGAAGAAGTAGTTGGCGCGTCCCGAGAGGCGGCCATACGTGTAGGGCTGCTGTGCATTTTTAGTGAGCTCCATCACGTCGTCCGCAACGAGATCGAACAGGCGACGGATCTCGACACCCGGCGCGGTGATCTGCCGAATGAGGGCGCTGGCGAAGGGGCTGTTGGCGCCATCGCCGTCCTGGGCGATCTGTCCGTCCCTCGCCGCATAGACCACGAGCGTGCCCGCATCAGGCTCTATGCGGGCCAGCCCGCGCCCCACCGAACGGCTGGCCGAGGCCATCTTCATCTGGGACGCGAAGGGATTGTTGCGGCAGGCATCCAGCACCACGAGGCGCAGCTTCTTCGCGCCTTCCAGCGCCGACAGCAGCGTGTTGAGGGGCAGCGCCTCGAACGGCACGTCGCGGTCGGTCAGGAGCTTGGCGTCCACCGGGATGAGATAGTTGACGCCGCCGATCTCCAGCCCATGGCCGGCGAAATAGACTATGGCCCAGTCGGCCGTGTCAGCCTCTGCCGCGAAGGATTGCACCGTGGCGAGAAACTGCTCGCGGGTGAGGTCGGATGCCTCGATCACCGCACTGAAGCCAATCTTGCGCAAAGCCTGCGCCACCACCCGGGCATCGCTTGCAGGATTGGTGAGGCGCGGCACCGCCCGGTAGGTCGAGTTGCCGATGACGAGGGCGACGCGGCGCTCGGAAACCGCCCCGGAGGTGACGGCGACCGGCATGGGTGCTGTGGCGAAGCCGGAATTGCTGGCGACGGGCTGGGGCACGGCCGCCGGCTCCGGAAGGCCGAGATCCCACAGCTTCAGCGTCTTATCTTCGCTCCCCGAAATAGCGGTGCGGCCGTCTGGCGAAAACGCGACGGCATTCACCCACATCGCATGCCCCTCGAAGGTGTTCAGGAGTCGCCCCGAGGCCACATCCCATAGCCCCAAAGTCTTGTCGATGTTTCCGGAGAGGGCAGTGCGCCCGTCTGGTGAGAACGCCACGGAAAGCACACTTCCCGCATGCCGGTCGAAGGTACGGAGTAGGCGCCCTGATCCCACATCCCACAGCATAAGAGCATCCGCGCTTCCCGAAAGCACGGTGTGCCCGTCTGGAGAGAAAGCGACGGAGGTCACCGTTTTTGGATGTCCTTCGAAGGTATGCAAAAGGCGGCCGGACGCCACATCCCATAGCTTCAGGGTCTTATCCTGGCTCCCCGAGATGGCGGTGCCGCCATCGGGCGAAAACGCTACAGCGTTGACCCGATCGGAATGTCCTTTCAAAGTGCGCAAGAGGCGGCCGGAGGCCACATTCCACACCTTTAGGGTCCTATCCAAACTCCCCGAGAGGGCCGTGCGGCCGTCCGGGGAGAACGCGACGGAGCGCACCGGATCCGAATGTCCTTTCAAGGTGCGTAGGAGGAGGCCAGAGGCTAAATCCCACACTCTTATGGTGTTATCAGTACGCCCTGTGAGGGCGATTTGCCCGTCCGTGGAGAAGGCGACGGAAGTCACCAATTCCGAATCCTCATCGAAGGTGCGTAAGAGACGCCCTGTGGCCACATCCCACAGCTTGCTCTGGCTAGTGCCTCCCGAGAGGACCGTGCGCCCATCCGGCGAGAACACGACTGAAAGCACGTTTATCCAATGCCCCCCCTCGAAGGTGCGCAGAAGGCGGCCTTTGCCGCCCTCCTGCGCGCCCGCCGGCCCCGGCATGGGGCTGAACGCCAGCAGGCCGGCCAAGAGGGCTCGCACGAGGCGGGCCGAACCGGCCATTCTCTTGGTGCACCGGATCATCTTGCCTTCCCTCTCGAAAGTGCTCCGCCTATTGCCGCGCGGGCGCCCCGGCGCGGGGCCGCTTCTTGAATTTCCACCTCGCTGCGCATGATGCTTTGGCTCCTTCCGCCCGAGAACCGGAGCGGCCTGCAAAGCATTGGGAGGCCAAACGGGCATCTGCCGGGACGGCAAGACGGCCATGCCCGCCGGCACTTCCTCACTGCGCCGCGAAGTAAAGGTCATCAGGCGGCAGGCGGCCGTAGGTGAAGGGCTCCTGCTTGTTGTCTGTGGCGCTCAATACATCCGCGGCCACCTTGCGGAACATCTTGTCGATCTCCAGGCCAGGCGTCGTCATGTAGCGCGTCAGCGCCGACGCGAAGGGGCTGTTCTGGCCGCTTCCATCCTGCGACACCTGGCCATGCTTGGCCGCATAGACCACGAGGGTGGACGAGCCCGGCTCGATTGGGGCAAGGCCCCGCGTCACCGAACGGGTGCCGACGGTGCGGCGCATGTGGGCCTCGAACGGATTGTCGCGGCACGCATCCAGCACCACGAGGCGAAGTTTGCGGGTGGAGGACAGGCCATTCAGCACCCGGTTCAGCGACACCGCCTCGTCGGCCACATCGCGGTCGGAGCGCAACTTCGCGTCCACGGGAATGAGATAATTTATACCGTCCACCTCCACGCCGTGTCCGGCATAATAGACTAGGGCCCAATCGGCATCGGCCACCTTGTCGGAGAAGGCGTTGAGCGCCGCGAGCATCCCGTCCCGGGACAGATCGGACGCTTCGATCACATCACTGAAGCCCACCTGGCGCAAGGCGTCCGCGATGGCTTTGGCGTCGCGGAGCGGATTGCCGAGGCGCGGCAGACCGGAATAGGCGGCATTGCCGATGACGAGGGCGATGCGGCGCCCGGCGGAAAAATCAATGGACTTTACAAGCTTGTTCTTTTCCCAGATTCCAGAACTCAGAACCCGACCATCACCTGCATACATCACGCCCTCGCCATCAAAAAAACCATTCTTGTGTTCACCAACATATTTTTCGCCGTTTGGAAAAGTAAATGTCCCTAGCCCATTTATTTTATCATCCTTGAATTCACCAACATATTTTCCACCGCCTGGAAAAATGTACGTCCCTTGCCCGTTTCTCTTGTCATCCTTGAATTCACCAACATATTTTTCGCCGTTTGAAAAAATGTGCGTCCCTTGCCCGTTTATTTTATCATCCTTGAATTCACCAACATATTTTCCGCCGCTTGGAAAAATGTACGTCCCTTGCCCATTTCTCTTATCATCCTTGAATTCACCAACATATCTTCCGCCGCTTGGAAAAATAAATATCCCAAAACAATTATCATAAGCCTTCGTCTGATCTGTCGGGCATGGCGGCAGCTTGCTTTGCGCGTGCGCGCCGATCGTCATTCCGGCCAGCAGTATGAGGGTGGAGAGGGCGCGAAGGCCAAACACCTTTGCCCATGCCGAGCCCCCATGCCCTTTTAGGCCCCGTTGCGCTGCGCGCGCCCCCGCCACAGGCCGAAATGGGGCATGGGAACGAGCCTGCCGTCCGCCCAAAGCGGCAGATCCACTCTTCTTTGAACGCGCTTCCATCGCAGTTCCCCTCAGGCCTAAGGCATGCCTCTCATCTCACCGCCGACGGTATCAGAGACGTATGCCAGAGCGAAGAACCGATCCCTCCAAAGCCATGGGCACCCATGGGCCATCAGGAGTCTTGCGCGCGCTTTGGGCGGCACAAGCCAAAGCTGCTCGGGCCTCTCGAGACGGGGATGGCTATGGGTCGCCGTTTCGCCCAGCGCGCGGCGCGCGCGTCCCTCAGTGGGGTGTCTGCGGCGGCTTCTCCGATCCGACCTGCTTGAGCACCTGGAACAGGTCGTGGGCTGCCTCGGGCGAGACGCGCTGCAGCCCGGACAAATCGGGGTCGGTGCTTTTGTTAAAGCCGCTGCCGGGCTCATCCTTGGTGCTCGTCGCGGGATCGGATCCCCGCGGCGCAAGCGCGGTGCGCGCCGTCCCGGCCGGGGACGCGGCAGCGAGGGCGTCGAGGGCATGGCGCACTGCGGCGGGAGATGTGGCGAGCGCCGCCTTGAGGCTGGCATTGCGGGCGATGATGGCCTTCTCCGCGGCCGAGAAATCCGTTGCGTCAGGCTGCGCGCTCGCGACACCCATAGGGCCGGCGATGACGATCGCCAGAAGAAGGCCCGCGCCCGTCAGCCGAGTGCGGCGTCGCGACGCCCATGCTGACTGTGACGCCTTCCGGCGGTGGCGCGCCCACGGACGCTTTTGGAGCCGCATGCCTAATCCTCCGCTCTGAAAGTCTGGATTCGCTGGCGCGCCTCGCGGAGGGTCGCGCCGAACACTTGCTCCATCACCCCCGTGGAGCGCACCAGCATGGTGCCAAAGGCGGATTTCGATCGTTCCAAAAAGCCGGCCGCGGCGCAGGCCACCGCCAGCTTGCGGCAGGTCTCCGTCGACATCACCGTCACCAGGAAACGCGCGAGGTTGGACTGATCGAAGGTGCCCGGCGCATCGCGCCAGGTCTCGATGAGGCGGGGCAAGGTATCCGCGGTGAACATCGCGTCCACGATCCGCTCCTGCCTGAGCCCGAGACGGCGCATCTTGGTCCGGTCACGCGAGAGCGCAACCATGTGAGCATTGTGCGCGTCCGCCAGCGCGTCTATCCGATCGACGCCGAGGAGGTCTCTCGCCCGCAGCAGATAAAAATATTCGGCGAACTCGTACATCGCTTCGATCCGCAGCATTTCCAACGTTGCCTCGTCCCGCACGAGGCTCTCGCTGACCAGACGGCGCCCCGCCTCGGCACGGCACCAAAGGACCTGCTCCTGCAGGGCCAAATCCGCCTTGACCTTTTTGGGGTCAGAAAAGATGTCATTGCTCGACATTAAGCTGTGTCCCTTCGGCCGCAGAGATGCCCCATGTGCAAGAGCCCTACAAAGTGTTTGGAGCCTATAAAACCTGTTGTCTGGCGTCACTCTTTCCAGCGTCGCCGCCCGTCTTTTAAGGTGACTCCAGGGTAAGTTGAAAGTCGGCATCCACAGCGGCTTCAGGCGGTGGCGAGCGCTCGCAAGCCTCGCCTGAGCCCGTCCGGCCCGCCTCGCGATCACGCCGGCTTCGATGTTTGGCACTTCATCTTTCCAAGGCGATTGCCGCAACGGACAGGGGAAGATATGAGCAGGCTGCATCCTAGAGCAGGGGCAATGCTCGTGGCGGTGGCGCTGAGCGGATTGGGGCTTGCCGCGCCAGAAGCGGTGGCGAGGGACAAAGACCTCACCGTCGTGGACGCGCAGGTCCCATTCGTCGCCTCCATCATGCCGGTGGGCGCGAACGCGATCCGAGTCGGCCAACCGATTCGGTTCAAGGCCGTGTCCACCCAGGACGGGTGGGGATATGTCTATGCCATTGGCGCATCGGGACGGGTGACCGCCTGGGCGGAGGCCATTCGCCTGAAGGCTGGCACGCCCCTGACGCTCCCCGTGAGGGGGCGTGTGGCGCGGGCCGTGCCGCCGGGAGGCTACGAAACCGTCGTCTTTGTCGCTTCAAAAAACCGGCTGAAAGGTTTCTTGGGCGGCCTGAGCCTCACCTCACCGCTGGAACTCCCAGTCACGAGCTTCGGCCTGAACGCCGCGCTTGTCGGGGAGATCGGCCCGCTTCCGTTCGGCAATGCAGTCCGGGCTGGAGCGCATGTTCGCGTGATCAACTAAAGCTCATCACATATTCACGGAGACAGACATGGACAAAATTCTTGCGATGGCTCTCGGCAGTCTGCTCGCCCTCGTCGGCACCTCAGGCGCCATGGCGCAGGAGGAGCGCGATCTCAGCGTGCAGCAGAGCCAAGCCTATGCGGTTCTGCCCACCAAGCAAGGCGAAATCGGGCTCTCGGTCACGCTCAACCGCGTAGATGCCACCTATGCGATCGGCGAAACCGTCGAGCTATCTGTGAAGCCCAGCAAGAACGCTTATATCTCGGTGTGGAGCATCGGCCCGTCCGGCAATGTGGTGAAGCTGTTTCCCAACACGTTTCAGAAGGAAAGCTGGGTGCGCGCGGGCCGCACCATCACGATTCCTGATCCCAACAGCGGCTCGCAGATCCGAGTGAGCGGCCCGGTGGGCGCGGAGCTCATCAAAGTGGTGGCCACTACCAAGCGGCTCAAGCTGGTGCGGGATGATCTCCTCAAGGACGCCGGGCCGTTCCAGAGCTTGGATGGCGGCACGGAAACCCTCGCTCGGGATCTTTCGGTGGCGGCGAGCAGCGCGCCGTCCGACGTGAACTTCTCGTCGGCCAACCTGATCATCAAGACGATCGCGAGCCGTGCGACGAGCGTGCCCGTGGTCGTCCCGGGGCAGGCCGTCGTGATGCCCGGCCAGGCGGTGGTGGTGCCTGGACCGGCCCTCGTGGTGCCGGGGCAGGCGGTGGTTGCGCAAGGTCAGACGGTGGTGGTGCAACCGGCCAGCGCGCAGACCTTTCCGGTGCTGCTCGTGGCCGACAAGACCACCTATCGGACGGGCGAGCCCATCACCATGGCGGTGACGCCCACGAAGGCTTGCTATCTGTCGGTGGTGTCGATCGGCCGAAATGGCCAGGCGCGGCTCCTGTTTCCTGCCACCGCCGCGCAGCAGGTCCAGGTGCCGGCGCTCCAGACGGTGATGCTGTCGGGCGGCCCGTCCGGACCGGTGGTGACCGCAGGCGCGCCCGGCACCGACACGGTGCTCGCCAACTGCACCACCGAGCCGCGTCGGATGCCGGCGGCCCGGACGGCCACCGAGGTGCTGGCCGACGAGGAGAAGACGGCCCTCGAGCGTGACTTTGCCACCGTCATCGCCAAGCCCGCGGCCACTTACGGTCAGGCGCAGATCAGCATCACCGTCACGCCCTGAGCTGCGGGCCGTCTCGGCCCTGGCATCAAAGGGTTGAAAGAAACGGAGACAAGGCAGCCAGCCAATGGCTATCGTGTCTTTCCGGCGATGCCTCAAGCTCTTTGCGGCGGGACGCCGCCGGATGAGGAACCGGCGCAAAAAGCAGGGCCGACGGGTACGTCGTGGCCCTGCAGGGCGGTGCGCCGCAGTCAAGAGCTCGTTCCGAGTCGGAATGATTTTCGCCAATGAGCTATGGTGATCAAACCGAGCCTTGAGGTGCATCGATCGTCAAACTAGAATTTGTTTTGGCAGATATCGTGGGGGTGGGCATGCCTACGTTCCTCTTCATTCTGATCGTCCTTTGCGGATTGGGCCTGCCGGGCGTGAGCGCGACGGACGCGCTTGCGGCGTCGGGTGTCGATGGTCGAAGCAGCCGCCAATTCAGCGCTCTACCCAAAGAGGTGCAGGCGTATGTCGGAGAGGTTCGGCAGCAGTGCAAGGAAGTATTTGGTGACGGCGCAAGCCGCAGCGACTGGATGCCTCGCAATGACATGCAAGGCATTCTGCGGATCCGGCTGGATCGTTGGAACGCGATCATCGCCGACAACAGGGAGCTGTGCGCAGATTACATCAAAGGTGGAAACTGCACGAACCGAGGGTGCGACGTCACCATTTGGCGCGAGGTGCGGGCGGGGGAATGGAGAACGGTTTTCAACGACCATTTGTATTCGAGGACATTCAAGATCGACCCCAAGACGTCAGCCTTGGAGGAAATGGGAATTGAGCTCCAGGAACAAGACGCGCGGTGTCGGCCTGAGCCGGACGTGATCTCGTTGGCAAGAAACTCTTGCCACCTCATCGCAACCTACGTGGATCGCAAATGGTCGTACCGCGATCCACGTGATGCTCCTCCCAACGATCCCCCCGCCGTCGCTGTTGTCACGGCCCCGGTGCCCGGCGCTGCCGCTCCGCCCTCTTCAGCGCCAGCCACGCAAGCCGCCTCCAGCCCGCCTGAAACACGCGTGGCTCTCGTGATAGGCAATTCGGACTATTCGGCCGTGGCCCGGCTGGATAATCCGGAGCGCGACGCGAAGGCAGTGGCCGGCGCCCTGCGCGCGGCGGGCTTCAACGAGGTGACAGAAGCGTTCAATCTGACCAGCGAGGGGCTGCGCGACGCCCTGCACAGCTTCGCGCGCGAGGCGGACCATGCCGATTGGGCCATGATCTACTTCGCCGGCCACGGCATCGAGGTGGGCGGCGTCAACTATCTCATTCCCGTGAACGCCAAGCTGCTCAGCGACCGCGACCTCGAGTTCGAGGCGGTCCCCCTCGGCACCGTCCTCGCCGCGCTGGCCGGCGCACGCAAGCTTCATCTGGTGGTGCTGGATGCTTGCCGGAACAACCCCTTCGCGGCGCAGATGAAGGTGGCCTCGGCCACCCGTTCCATCGGGCGCGGGCTGGCGCGTGTCGAGCCCGACGCCGGCACCCTGGTGGTCTATGCTGCCAAGGACGGACAGGTTGCCCAGGACGGGGACGGCGCCAACAGCCCCTTTGCCAATGCGCTCGTCCGACAGCTCCAGACGCCGGGGTTGGAGATCCGTCGCATGTTCGATCGTGTGGCGGACGATGTGATGGCGCAAACCAAAAAGGCCCAGCAGCCTTTCACCTATGGCCGTCTCTCCGGCTGGGACAGCTACTTCTTCGTGGCGCCCCAATAGGTTTTCCCAAGTCAAGCGGAGAGCTTGGCAGTTCGTGGCGTGGCCTGCTGTTCCTCACCGCCCGGCATGGCCGCCGGACCAGCCTGCGCAATGGGCGCGGAGGGTCGAATGGTAATTGCCATGCTCGAGGGCATTGCCGCTGGCTTGGTCGGAGATTGGCAGCCGTCAAGTGCCTTGATCTTCGAGATCAGTAAAGTGCCCGATCGCTGCACGACGTTGACCAGGGCGCGCCCGTTGCATGCCAATTTTGCGCTCTTTCGAAACGCATGGCGCACGAGATATGTTTGATCGCCGATATGATCAACCGCGGAGAGATGAAGCGGCTCGATCATGTCGGCGTAATAGCTTGTCGTTTCCTGCGCAGAGAACGGCCCGGTGATGCGCTTTTCCGGGGTGATCTAGCGGGCGTCGCCATCACCGGCGCCAAGCGCCAGGTAGAAGGCGTGCACCGTGAGCTCCGCCGTTTGAGCCGGTGTCGGCTCGGGCGTCCGCGTCAGCTGGGCATAAGCGATCTGGGGATACTTCTTTTCTTCAATCTCGGCCCGCGCGAAGCAGGCAAACGCGCACGTGGAGAATCGGTTGAGGTGCTCCTCGTAGAATTCCAGCCGGTCGAATTTCAGTGCCTGCTCCCAATGGGAATCCGCATGCGCGCATGCATCAGGAGCGAGTACCGCCACAAAAGAAAGAGCGGCCGGCGGCACGGCGCTGGCTGCTACGGGCTTGCCGGCGACGGGGTCGGCGGGCGCTACGGTATCGCCGCCGATGGACGCATGGTGGTAGGGCATTTGATGGCCATTGGTGCTGGCAACAACCGCGTCGCGCACCTTTCCGAGGGCAATGCGCACGTCGAACCCCGGCTCGGTCAGGTAGCGCACGAGCGTGGTTGTGAACGGACTGTTGGTCTCGCGCCCGTCCTCTGCGGTGGCTTTCGCTGCGGTCGCATATTCGGGTTGATCTAACAAGCCGATGAATAAGACTGAGCTTTTAAACTCTCGAGGCGCGGCTAGGGCGCCTCGACGGTCAGCGCCGCGAAGGAAAATTCCGTGGCGGGTCCATCGCGCCATAGACCTTACAAGCGTCTCTTGGGAGGGGGGCGTTGCTTTTTGTTCGTGTCGCCAAAGTAGGGGGGCTCCGCGGCGGCGCCTGTCGGCGGGGCGGCTTGTGCCTTGCAATAGTCTGACACGGCCATCGCGACGGCCTGCGCGGTCTGGGCGCGAATGGCCGGCTCAGCAAGGTGCAATTCGTCGGCGCGATTGGAGATGATCCCCGCCTCGATGAGCAGGGCCGGCGCTTTGCTGGTGCGTAGCACGACCAGTTCGTCGAAGACATAGATGCCGAGCTCGTCGTCGATCAGGGTCCGGCCTTCTCCGCGAATGGGCTCGGCATGATGGCGCGTAAAGGCCATGCCCCGGGCATGGAACTCCTCGCCCACGCGCTTCGCGAGGGCCAAGCTCTGCGAAAAATGCGGATTCTTCCGCGATACGAAGAGAGAGTAGCCGGAAAAGTTGTCGGAATATTTTTCCGGCCGACCCGCCGGATGCCAGGTTTTCAGGTAGCGGTCCTGGACTGAGTCATGGTGGATCGAGATGAGCAAATCCGCCTTCATCATATTGGCGTGCTTCGTTCGCTCGAACAGCTGGGCGCTGCCGATGCCAGAGCTTTCCAGCAAGCGTGTCTTGACGAACCCGCGCTGAATCAGGGCGTCGGCGGTGGCCTTGGCCAGCGCGAGATTGAACGAGAATTCGCTCTTGCCGTGGGCGCTGCGCACGCCACTTTGCTGGGGCGTGTGCCCCACATCGACGACGATCCGCATGTCGGCGCGTTCGCAGGACTGCGCAGCGTCCGTAAGCAGGCCTAAGAGCAGGCAGGCCATGCTGGCAAAGGTCGCCAAGCGGACCATCACCGCCCCTCCAGCTCGGAGGTGCGCTGGCGCGTCATCGTGAGGACGCAGTCCTTTGCATAACGCAGCTCCGATGCGCTTTGTGATCCCTGGCGCGGCACATCGCAGCGCGCATAGCGCCATTTGAGCCAATCGCGCTGGGCCTGTCGCACGGCGCTGCCGTTGCGGGCGAGACGGAGACGATAGGCTTCCTCGAGCCGCAAATCCCAATAGCTGAGATCTGAATCCGAACAAATCAGGCGCTCGATCGGCTCCGTCGGTCTGTTGCAGAAGCTCGCAAAGTGGCGCTGCGGCGGCGCCGTGTCCTGCGCCGGCTCAGGGGCCCGGGTGGTCGGAGCAGAGGCGATCTGGGGTCGATTCTTTTCCTGGATCTTGGCCCGCGCGAAGCTGGCAAACGGGCACGTGGGGAAAAGCCTGAGGTGCTCCTCGTAAAATTCGAGCTGGTCAAATTTCACGGCCTGCTCCCAATGGGAATTGGCATGCGCGCACGCGTCCACGACGGGCGCGGCCGCAACCGGAGGCGCCAGAGCCGGCACCATGCTGGACAGCGCCGGCGGACGCCCATCTGGATTTGGATCGGCAAGCGCAATGGTCCCGCCGCCCACGGAGCCATAGAAATGCGGTGTCTGCCGGTCGTTGGTGCTGGAACGCACGGCGTCGCGCACATTGCCGAGAGCGATCCGCACATCGACCCCCGGCTCCGCCAAATACTGGACCAAAGCGGCGGTGAAGGGGCTGTTGGCCCCGGCGCCGTCCTCGGCGGTGGCTTTCTCGGCGGTGGCATAGGCGATGAGGGTGTCAGAGCCGGCATCGGCCTCCGCGACCAGTCCGCGATTGACCGAGCGACGCACATTCGCGCGATCCATGCTCGTGACCAGGGGATTGTCGCGGCAGGCATCGAGGATCACCAGCTTGAGGCGCTTGGCGCCCTCCGCCGAGCGGAGCAGCCGGCTCAGCGGGATGGTCTCATCCTCCACGTCGCGGTCTGTCTTCAAGCGCGCATCGACTGGCAGGAGAAAGTTGCGACCGTTCATTTCCAGGCCGTGACCGGAATAGAAGATGAGGGCGATGTCCGCGCCATTGGCCTGCGCCTCGAACGTGCGCATGGCTTCGATCATTGCGTTTCGATCCGTATCGGTGACGATCTGTGTCACAAATCCGGCCCTTCGCAGCACCGCATCCATAGCGTGCACGTCCCGCACCGGATTGGCGAGGCGTGCGAGGCCGGCATAGCTCTCATTGCCGACGAGAAGCGCCACCTTGCGCTCGGCATGGGCCGAGAACGCGCCGGACGACGTGGCTAGGACAACCAGCAGCAGCCGGAACCAAGTGTGCGTTGTCATCAGATCCCCCAATCCGTATGAAAGCTCGAAAACAAACAGCACCCGATTTCGATGCCGGGTAAGCGCTCATCCCGCCGAACAACCTCAGCGAACTCCGAGCGGGGCAATTCTGACTGCAGCCGCCGGCCGGTGAAACCCCCCAAAAAGGGGACGGCAGCGCCAATCGCTTTGGAAGGATGGTGGCTGGGCGTCTTCGAAGGTCGGAGCCATAAACAGGGCACCGGTTGGTCCGTGGGCCGCCGGTATCATGACGGAGATGACCCATGTTTCGCATCGCTCTACTTTCTATGGCCGTCTTCATGGCCATGCCCAGCTTGGCGCGCGCTGAGGACGCGAAGGAGCGCCTTCTCATTGTCAATGGAAACTCGGGCCGTGTGGTCTATGACGATGGCCGCAACGATCTCTTCTGTGTCACGCGCAAGGTCTGCGTGGGCTATACCTTCTCTGGTCGCCCCATCTACGAGCGCACGATGGTGTGCCGTTGAGCGGCCGCAAGCTGTCCGACGCGCCGGCGGCCCCGCGATCTGCTGCCGCAAAGCAGCGATCATCTTGGAGGGGACAAGAATGGCGAGGCACACCGCCTCGCCATTCTTTTCCGAAACGGTGACTTGATCCCTCTAGAGCGGTAGCCGATCTTTCTGAATCGGATGGCCTTCCCAAATCACGACGGAGCTGATTCAAGCTACCTGCCGGAG
>OFJB01000568.1_pt1 | contig 17579 bp, 4 predicted proteins | sample 1775081 | NCBI WGS metagenome assembly OFJB01 (sample SAMN08195771, study PRJEB24354) | sludge metagenome | isolation source: initial sludge from phenol fed wastewater aerobic bioreactor | place: India: Nagpur | collected 2016-06-05 | reverse complement strand
TATGCCTTCGTCAAACGACGCCCAGCCGAGGGGAACGGCGTATCCCGATGAGGCACCAATAGGCGCATGAACAAGCGCTGCCACCGCAATGTGAGGAACGATCATGATCTCTAGCGCGGGCGGGATATCGTTGGAATCCGCGACCAGCACCTCGTCGAAGGTCCGGTCGATAAACCATGCCGTCTTACCAGGAAACAGGCAGACGGCGTGCAGTTCATTCGTGCTTGCCGGAGCGGCTGCGGCAATCCTGCGGCGGAGATAGGAAAGCGTGTCCCTTTGTTGGGTGGTCGCTCCCCAAAGACGGGTCTGCGGGGCGACGGAAAAGACGAACTCCGGCTGCTCCGCGCCGCCGCGCAAACCATAATCGACCACCTCAAGAAATCGCCGCGCGTTTGCTTCGGTGTAAAGAGGGCCGATGACGGGCACGGTCTTGCGGTCTGCGCGCGGCTCGCCCGCCCGTCCGACCGCCTCGCGCCAGTAGCGGTTCACGTTCAGGCCGGCTCTTGTGACAAACTCCTTTAGAAAGTCAGGTGCCAGCTCTGCGAGCACCTCGTAGGCTTGCAGCGCGCCGACCTGTTTGCCGTTGATCTTCAGGTCATCGACCAGCATGGCCGCCGCGCTCTCGATCTGCGGCCGGTCGGATATCTCATGCTCGGCCCTCCAGGAGCCGAGGTCTATTTCCGGGAGGCTGGGCGCAGACGCCTGTGCGAATACCCGCACGCGCACCGGCACCTGAAAACGATCCTTGGGAGTGACCCGGTCCACCGAGTAGAGGTCGCGCTGCTGAATCTGTTCGCGGTCGCGGCGTTCGGCAAGTTCATGGAAGAACCTGCTGAAACGCTCAAATATCCTGTCTCCGACCTTTCCTGTTCCGGCGGGGTCCGCGATCGGTAGCTCCGGAAGCGACATCTCCACGGAGTCGATGGCACGCGGGGGTTGCGGCGCGATGGCGAGCAGGTCGAATCCGAGGTCGCGGCGGCGTTCCTCGACGGTATAGATGGCAGGATCGTCGGCACCCTCCCTGAAGAGAGCATCGCCTGCGGAGGTAAGCCAGAGGCGGCCCTCGCGCCGCTCGACGAATCCGGGTCCCGTGGCCTCGTTGAGGACGTAGCCGATCTCGGCCTGCTCGAACCCGAAGAACGCTGCGGCGGACTCCTCCTCAATCCCGGGAACCGCCTTCACCAGCCGCAACAGGAATTCAAGGCTCTGGCTGACCTTGCCCAGTATCGCGACCTTGTACGCGACCTCATACTTGCGGCAGGGCAGAAGCACGTCATAAACGCCGACCTCCACCTTGCGGTCCTCGTCGGCTGGAAGCAGTTCATATCCCTTCAGACGCAGGAGCGGGCGCGGTTGGTTAGCCATGCGCTCCTCCCTCGGCCCGCGCCTTCTGGGGACGCGACGCCGCTTCCCGCGCAGGCTGCGCCCCTGCGCGCCCGATGATGTCCTCGGCGCTAACCGCGCGCGCCGTCCCCCGCGTGACCTGCCGCCCGAACGCATCCGCCATGCGCCCCATCGGCCCCTGCGGGGACCACCGCCCCCGTAGGCCCACGATCACCAGCCGGTCCATGGCGCGGCTGACGGCGACGTTGATCCGGTTGGGCGTTGTCAGGAATCCCTCACGCACGCGCCGGACACCCGCCTCCATCGGCCCCTCTTCGTTGTTCCTCACCAGCGAGAGAAGGACCACCGGGTTTTCCTTGCCTTGGTAGCTATCGACCGTCCCGACCTTCAGGTGACGGTCCAGAAGATAAGCGAGCGCCGACTGCCGCAGCTTCCGGCGGATGAGATCGCGCTGCGCGGCGTACATGCAGATCACCCCGATGCCGGCAGGATGCCTCTGCTGCTCGAGCAGCCAGTTCCGGAACGGCTCGTGGCTGTGCCAGTCCTCCAGCATCGCCACGATGGCGTCCGCTTCCGCCCGGTTGATGCGGCTCTTGCCGCCTTCTTCCGGTCGTTCGGCGGCGGCTTCGCCCATGCCGTCCGTCTCGATCCAGAGCAGCGGGACATCGAGTCCTGCCGGGAGAAGTGCCGGGTCGATTTCCGGAGTCTCACGCCCGGCATGCAGCGGCATATCAGGATAGAAGGCCTCCGAAACGACGTGCCCGATGGGCGCCAGCATCCGGTATTGCGTCTTGAGCCGCGCACCGGCGGCAGCGCCGTATGGCGTGGTGAAGACGCGCTCGAAATCGCTGCGCTTGATTTCACGCTTCGCTACCCCCGTACGCTCGGCGACAGCGTTGACGACCTCCGCCTTGTGCTGCGGCTCCAGCTGCGCATGATCCCCGACCAGGACGGCCCAGCGCGCCGCTTGCAGCGGCACCAGCAGTTCGCTGGCCGTGCAGCGGGCCGCCTCATCGACTATGACAAGATCGAACGCCGTGGCGGTCAGCCCGAGCGCGGTGCGCCCCAGGCCCACGCAAGTTCCGGCGACGATCTGGCGCGTTCCGGCAAGAAAGCTCTCGAAGCTGCGCTGCGCGCGCGAAACGCTGCCCACGAAATCCCGGCCAATGGCGGCAGCCCGGTAAAGCCTGTCAAACCGGTCGGCGCCGGCGCCGCGCGCGTGGCGCTGCATGATCGCCTGCGCGACGTCGTCCGGCAACGATGACCATTCCCGCGGTTCTTCACCATCGAGCAGAGTCGCAGCATCAAGCCTTTCGAGATGCCGGCGCATGGTGTCCAGCAGGCTGTTCAGCCGGTGCTGATCCCTTTCCTCCTGCTGCGTCAGGGCGGCGAGGCTTTCCGCCAGCGGGCGTATGGTCGTCTCGATCGCGGCGATTTCGTCGGCGGCGCTTTCGGGAAGCCCCAGGGCGCCGGCGATCTCCGTGAGGCGGTCACGAAAAGAAGCCCGGAAGCGATCCTTGAAACCCTGCTCGACCTTCGGCGTGTGATAGGCGCGAAGCGGCAACGAGACCTGCTCCTCGTCGCGTCCGATCCGCAGAAGGCTCGGCTGCACGCCACCGTTGCGGAACAGGGTAAGCACCGCCTCGGCCGCTGTGTTCACCGCCTCGTGGGACTGGCTCGCCAGCAGCACGTTGCGCGCCAGCCCCTTCGTAAGGGCATAGTGCGCAAGCGCCGCGATGAAGCGGGTCTTGCCAGTTCCCGGCGGCCCCTGCAACAGCCCGACCGGCCGGTTCGCCACGATACGCGCGAACGCCGCTTCCTGGTCGGGATTGAGCCCGTAGATGCCGAGCGAACCCGCGGCGGGCTGCTGACCGACGTTCGAGGGCAGTGCTCCGGTTCGTGGGTCGAAAACACCAAGAAGGTCGCGGGATCGCCCATTGCCCGCCAGTATCCGGTCAACGGCGTCCGTCCGGCGTTTCAGGCTCTGGCGTTCCAGATGGCTCCAGAAGCGCAGGCGCTGCCCGGCATCGACGATATGTGCTTGGTGCGCCATGTTTGTGTCGCTGGCGTCGATCACCGCGAGATCCGACCGTGATGACTGGAGGTCGAGCTGGCCGATGCGGCGCCACGCGCCCTTCTTGTCCTGTCGTTCCACGCCGACAGTATCGTGGCGCGCGAACTCGAACGCCCCGTTTTCAAGCTCGATGGGCACCTTGTGACGGCCTGATCTGCGATCGAAGACGCTTTCGATCTGCGCGATACCCTCGATAGTAAGTTCGTTCTCGACGTCGATCAGCGCGCGCCAGAGCGACGGAACGTCGATGGATGTCGGCGCGACGACAGGCCGTACGGCAATCTCCTCGGCAAGGGCGTCCTCGGCCGCCTCTTCCGCGACGGGCGCAGCAGCAGGATCTTCGACATCGACCGGCGCGGGGGCCGACCCTGTACGTTCCGCCGCTATCCTTTCCTGCACCTCAGGGAGAGCCAGAAGAGGCGCCAGCGCGGACAGGTCGCTCACAATGGCGCTTTCCACCGAAAGGGTAGCCACGACCATGTGGAATTCCTGAGCCGCGCTACGCTTGATCTGCCGCTGCTCAAGCTTGCGGCGCCTTGCGAATACGGGCTGTGCGTTGTTGTCCAGCCGGATATCCAGCTCCTCCGCTGCGCCTCGCAGCACGAGGAACAGCGTGCCCCGCGCGGCATCCCGGCGCACGCGCAGGAAAATGTAGTCCTCGTCTGGTTCGATAGGGCCGGTGGCCGCGCCGGCAATGCTGACGGCGTAGTGGGCGGCAACATCGTCCACATCGTCTGCCGTCTGCGCGTTCAGCCGCGCAAGCGCCGCCTCGATCTGGTCGAGAAGCGGCAGGAGCGTGGAAAGGCGCGGCTCTTTTTCCCGGCAGTCCGCGATGGCTCTCGCGATTTCGCGCGCATCGCGCTCGCCCAGTGCGGCGCAGGTGAACACTTCCTCTGCTATTCTCGTGACGGCGAAGCGGTCACGCTCGAAAAGGCTGCCCGACGAAGGGGCATAAGCCGCTGTGGTGCGCTCCCCGTCTGCGCGCGGCGAGAAATCCAGCGCGTCGATGAGGATGGGAGCGTTTTCGGCGGACACAACAATATTGGCGGGCGATATGTCGCCATGCCCCCGGCCGCTCTCATGAAGCGCATCGACCATTCGCGTTAGGCGCTCCACGAACGCCAACGCCGCCGCAGGCGTGGTAAAGTCCTCCGGCTGTGCGGCCAGCACCGCCGCGAGGGTAGGGCCTTCGACCCAGTCCTGTGCGACGGGGATGGAGTCGCCGAGCCACAACGCCTCCCGGACAGTGGGCAGGCCCGCAGGACGGTCGCCCTTTGCTGCGGCTGCCTTATCAAGGAAGGCCAGGATGGACGCGCCCTCGCGCGCTATGTCGCCCCATGAAGCCTGTTTCCAGAGCTTCACGACAACCGGCGCGCCGTCGTTCTGGCTCCGCCACATTTCCACGCGGTCATTCTCTACGATGAGGTCGCCCGACTCCGGAAAGGCCGTCATGAGCTGGCGAACCGACCGGATGGCGCCGCGATGCCGTTCAAGCCCGGAGATGATCTCATCCCGCGTCGGGCGCTGCGCGGTCGCGCGGTTGAATCCCTGCAAGGCCTGGATGGCGTCCGGGTAGCGGCGGGACGGATCGAGTTCCAGCGCCTCGGCGAACCAGTCGTGGAGCGCGCGAAACGTCCCGGCCCCATCGATCTCCGAGTTCCACTCCGGCGGACTGCCGCTGGGAATCTTCCCGAACAGCAGTTGGTGGACGCCGACCGCCGCGAGGAACACGTCGCGGCATTGGGGTCCGCGCTCCACGCCCAGGTGGTCTTCCGGCACATCGACGCTGGCAAGAAACTGGTAACGGGCCTCGCCAAGGGATTTGACCTCCGGGAAGCGCGCGGCCATCAGGTGCGAAAACTTGGCGGTGGTCGGCGCCTCAAGCCAGATGCTGTGGCCGCCAAGGTCGAGATGGGCAGCATCCTGCCCGTGAAGATTCGCCGCCGAAGCGAGAATTTGGCGCGCAAGTTCGATCTTCTCGGAAGGCGCGAGCCGCGCAGCTTCGGTTTCGGCGAACACGCCGAGCCTCTGCATGCGGCGGCGGCGGTCATAGACTTCCCAGTAATGCACCCCCCGCTCCGGATCGTCGATCTTCGGGGGAAGCAGGGTTTGCTCGGCGGCGCTACTGCGATCCTTGAGCCAGTGATAGACGACGTGTTCCCGCCCGGCGATTTCCCGGCGTCCTTCCTCGTTCTGGAAACGAGCGTCCGGGCATTTTGTGAAATCCCAAAGACGCAGTGTGCCAAGGTTGTTCTTGTTGCCTTCCTCGGCGACCTCGTACTCGCGGTATATGTCCTGGGGATGCGAGAATGTGGGGACGTCCTCAGCGGCGAACCGCTCGAAACGCCGCCGCCCCGGCTGGAACGGCGAACTAGGACCGGCATTGAAGAAACGGTGAAGACGCTCCTTCCAGAAGGTATCAGTCAGCGGCGTGGAAAGGTATGTGCCCGGGACATTCCCGAACGCCGCGCGTTCGCGACCGCTGTCCTTCACGATGCTCAAGAACTCGTCGGCGGTCAGAACCTTTGCTTTTTCAGTTTCGGCTATGTCAGTGCGGTCGGCCTTTCCCGTCAGGACGACTAGCCCCTCTATCCGAGGCAGGGGAAGGTCCTTGGTATCAGGCCTCTTCTTGAATTCCGTACTGAGCAGCGGAAGAATATCCCGTGTGATCCCTGCGATCTTGGCGACAGGAGACGGATCTCTATCGATGCCGTTGAGTTGCCAGCGGCCATCGACACTGGAAATCTTCCCGTACCAGTCCTTGAGGTCGATCAGGAATATGCGCCGGTCGGATACAATCACCACATCGATTTCTCGCGCCCGCCCCACACCGAGAACGAGGTCAAGGTTCGTGAAAGCATACCAATCGGCAGGTAGGTCGGTCCTGAACCGTTCAATACCTTTGATCTCGCGCTTGTGGACGCCGCGACCGGCGTTTGTTATTTTCATAAAGTCCCACCCAGAACGCTGCTTGAGTTATAATCAGACTTCGACGGATCATCGAAGCCTTTTTTGATCACCTCTTGTAGAAATCCTTCAGCGGGCCGGGGTTAATTGCGAAGCGCGGGGTGTCGTGAAGTATCTGAGATGGAGGGCGTTGTCGTCGAGATGTGGCGACATCTGAACGACCGCTTTCCTAGCCCGACTGACCTGAAGCCGTCAGGCAGAAATCCACCCCAATCGAGACCTGCGGGAGTCCTTGATTATCGATCCTTGGGAGGGGTTCATTTCGGCGCAAGCGGGGCCGGAAGCAGACAGTCAGCTAGTGATCAAGAAGATGCCACAGCTACCGGTTGTCGCCGTGCGCCTCGATCTGGTTTAGTTTCATCAGGCGATCACCTCCTCGGCGCTCACGCGCGGTGCGGCCCGCTCTAGCATCGGAACCAAGACATAGCTGAACGTCACATCTACGCATTGCCGATGTTGGTTGCAGTGGCGAAGGATCGGTCGCAGGATCGACCCGACTTTGGCGTAATGGAGGCGTTTTGGCACCTAATGGCTTTGCATGGCAAAGGTCGAATGGCTGTCCACAGCAGATACTTGTCTCGAAACAGAGAATAATCCAGAGTTCCTGTTGTGTTCCTTGCGTTTTCTATAAGGCCCACTAAAATGTAAGCGCAATTATTCGGGGGTGCTTATGCGGTTGGCTTCGGTCTACGCTCGATTCTACAAGTCCTTCAATTTCGACCACCTCCGCAAAGCGTCATCGAACGCAGAGCCGAAGGGCGACTGGGAGCTTTTTCGAGGGGGGTGGTACCCGTATGTCGAAGTCGACTTTGATAGACGGATCACAACGATCGTCGGCGCCAACGAGTCAGGCAAGAGCCACCTCCTCAGCGCCATAGAGAAAGCCGTCTCGGGCAAAGGCTTCGAGCAGAGGGATCTCTGCAGATACTCGCCATTCTTCAGCGTTGAACAAGGTGCTAGTTGCTGGCCGCATCTAGGTGTTGGATGGGGCAACGTCGATCCTGAGGAGGCCGAGGCGATTGCATCGGTCGCCGGCTCGTCGGCCTCGTTCGATCGCTTCATGATGTTCTGGGAGAGCCCGGAGGCTCTTGATTTTTGGATCCCGGACGCCGAAGGGGGCTGGACCAAGCACACGGTCGCCAGAGATCTTGCGCTGCCGCTGTGCGATCAAGTCCTCCCAAAACCTTTCAGGATCATGCCGGACGTGGCGCTGCCGGCCGCGGTTCCAATGACCTGGCTGAATTCTCCGGATGACCATCATCCGCTTCGGGTCGATCGTCGAGCCCGCACAGCTTTGCTGGAGTCCACATTTGGCCTCGGCCGGTACCTCAAGGATGACACCACTGCCCAGCAGCACGGGTCCCAAATTCGCCAGATGCTATCCCCGTTGGTCAATGCCTACAGTTCTGAGGTGCCGTCTCCCGACAACGATCGCTCGCTTGAGTTGGCGCGGGGTCTCCTGATCGATCTTGCGAAGGTGGACCCTGCGCGTCTGGCGGAACTGCACGAAGCCATCGCCGACGGCAAAGAGGGATACGCGAACGCGCTCGTTGAGGGGGTTAACGACCTGCTTGAGCGCAACCTGAATTTCAAGAAGTGGTGGGTGCAGGATCGAGACTTCTCGCTCAAGGTTACACCTCGAGAGCATGAACTGGTCTTCACCATCAGGGATCGGACCGGAACGGAGTACACGTTCGATGAGCGCAGCAGCGGACTCAAGTACTTCCTATCGTACCTGATCCAGGCACAGTCGCATCGACCTCAGTCGGATCGCAAGAGCATCCTCCTCATGGACGAGCCAGACACATACTTGTCGGCCGAGGCGCAGCAAGATCTCCTCAAAGTACTTCAGGGACTAGCCGACCCGCAGGATGGCCGCCCGCCTGTGCAGGTCGTCTATGTCACTCACTCTCCGTTTCTTCTCGACAAGAACCATGCTGAACGCATTCGGGTCCTTGAGAAGGGCAGGGGGTACGACGGCACGCGAGTGGTCCGAAACGTCTCCCGAAATCATTATGAACCCCTCCGCTCCGCATTTGGAGCATTCGTTGGCGAGACCGCTTTCGTAGGGTCGGTGAACCTCTTGGTGGAGGGCGTGACCGATCAGGTAGTCATTGCCGGCGCTGCTCGTCAGTTGCGCCTGTTGCGGCCCGGCGTTGGCTCCGAGACATTGGACTTGAACAACATCGTAATCGTCCCGTGCGGCTCGGCCAGCGAGGTCGTCTATATGCTTTATTTGGTGCGAGGCCGCGACGCCGAAAAACCGCCAGTGGTGGCGCTTCTCGATTCCGACGACGCAGGCGATGCGGCAGCCCAGCAGATGAAGACGGACAAGAAGGCAAAGCGTCTCATCGCACCCGGCCATGTGCTGCAACTGGGCAACCTTGCGCTCGTCGAGAATGGCGCCGTCAAGGATCTCGAGGATCTAGTTCCCGTCAAGCTTGCGACGGCAGCCATGAATGGCTGCATCGAGGAGGTCACTCGCTTCCGAGACACTGCCGCACCAACGGTCACCGTGGAGGAGATCGCCGCCAAACTCAAGAAGACCAAGTCCACGTTCGAGGCATTGCAGCAAGTCGCCGAGGAGAAAGGCGGCAAGATCGAGAAGCTGGGTTTTGCTCGATCGTTGATCGACATCGTCGAGCAGCGTCCGGAAGATCTAGTTGCCGAGATCGACGAGTTCCTGGGTCGTATGGCACTCCTATTCAGGGCGATAAACAGGGCGCGGCGGGAAGCGCAACGCGAGGCAGATCGGGAGAGGTTGGGTGCCATGGTGATGCGCTATCATCGGATCTTCGGACGCGATCACCAGGCTCAGGCGACGAGGGAGCAGGGGCTGGAGCTTCTTGAGGAGATTGAGAGCCAGCTTGACGACACATCTCAGTCGGACCTTGTGCGTGTGCAGATCCAGATGCTTCAGCGCCGGCCCGCACTTTCGGATGAACCAGGTGCGACGATCGCAGATTTCGGTCGGTTCATGGAAGACGTGGCAAATCTCCGAATGGCTCTCGACTTGGGTGATGACGGCACCGAGGTCGTTGCGGCTGCCGTCAAGGCGGCCGCCACAGCCTCTGCGGTCAAGAAGGTCGCAGAGGTCGAACCTGCAGAATGATGTCAGGCATTCGTTTAGCAGGATCACTCTCCTAGGTCGCCCATATTCTCCTGGGAGTCGTGCTTCCTGATTTCGATCTATGAATTACGGGAGCCTACTGTCAGCTTGTGCTGTTCGGCATAGCGCATAATTATGGACCGTCATGGGGCCGGATGCAGACTGTCCGATTTTGGAAAACACTCGGCGGTAAGCTGTGCCTTTCAACCATATTGATCAGTCAACATTTGCTCGGTCATCAGACCTCTGAGGACCTGAGAGGCGTTTCTCCGAATGCCATCGCAAAAATGCACGCTAGCTAACGTCTGCGATATCGCGCTTACGCGGGTTCATCGATGCTGCTCCAGGCGTAAGCCGTGGCTTTGATGGCTTCATAGCTAGCGTCGAGCGTGGGTTGCATCAGCACAAAGGCGGTGAGCCTGCGAACGATCGAGACTGCCTCACGCGCTTCCGCCACGGTGATTGGTCGGCCAATTACCTCCTCGTCTCTGTACGAGAGCCATTTTTTCAGTACCTGATAGCCGCCGATCGTCAGTTGATAGACGGACTGCGGAACACCTTTTAGGTAAACGACACTGTTCAGGCGGACATCGACGGGAGGCCCGAGCCGGTCGATAAGGCTGGCGACGTCTTCCTCAAGCCGTTCACCGGCGCCGGCCAAAGCGGCCTGCTCCTCGGCGTCGTAGGTCTCTCGCTCGGCTACGTTGCCAGCGCCCGGCATAACGGGTGCGCCATTGCCGCCTCGGCCCCAACCGACCACTTGCAAGTCGGGTGGAGTCAGTGAGCCGCCCCCTTCGCGAACGAGTCGCCCAAGAGTGGCGAGCGGCGGATCGAAGGGCGCAGTGGTTACCCCTGGTGCAGCCTGCTCAGTGTCGAGCAGCGCCGCGACGCGCCTCCCTAGCTGCGAAGATGCTTCGAGATGCGTCAGGTCTGTCGGCAAGGGCACTCGCGGCCAACCGCCGAGCACGGCGGCTTGGTTTTCGAACAGCCAAGCGGGAGACGATGTAACCGCGAGCGCATGATACCAGGGCGAGTCGCCAAGCTCCCGATCGGCGTCGGGATCGGCGTCGGTCAGCGACGCGAGCCATCCTCTGGCAAGCGTGGAGAGGTTCGCGCGATCTTCCGAACTGGCGAGAAGGTCTCCTTGCGGCGCCTCCGATCCGAGCAGGCGAAACGGGAATGCCCGGATGTTGGGCCGTAGAAGGTGATAATCGGGCAGCGCCGTGACGGGCAGAATCGGCAAACCTTCGTGTGGCCGCTCCGCCATCATCCGGCTGACGAGGAAGCGGTTGCCATCGCGAGCTGCAGCAAAGAACTCGGGCCGCGGTCGGTTCCAGATCGGGGCAACGGCGGTGTGATATGCAAATCGTGTGTCGAGCGGCAGCGAAGTGAAACGGATGATGTTGGCCGCGTTGAACGTCTCACGGGCAAGGAGGCGTTCTCTGGCCCGCTCCGCGTCGAAGGCGCCTGCGTTCTCGGTTGGGCCGACGCCCTCAGACTTCAAGGTTGCGAAGCTGATCGATGGGGCCATATAGCGTTGCATGCGCTGCGCCAGCCGGTCGCGATCGGTGTCGATCAAGCTGCCGCGGCGCATTTCGGCAAGCCCGCTGAAGGGCTCAGCCGCCGCAAGCGCGATCAAGTCCGGCCAGCTGTCATAATCTGATGCGGGGCCTAGCGGCCGTAGATTGTAGCGGTTCGCCGGCGAGGGGGTGCTCACCTCATAGCCCGCGTCGAGCGTTTCGTTCGTCAGCGCCTCGAGTAGCTCTTCGCGCTTCCGGGTCCCCCAGAACTGCCGAAAACGCACCTGCGCCTGTCCGTCTGTCGCCCCGCGACGAACAAACATGCCCACCGCGGTCCCGAGCCGAATGCCCTCGCGGTTGAACTGGGTCGAGAAAACGGACGGGTCTGGCTCGCCGCCCGGCGTTCGCTTACCCGTCTCGCGACTATCACCGTTGAGGCTGTCGATCCAAATGCGGTGGAAGCCGTCGAGAAGGTGACGCCGAACCACGACGAACGACGGATCGCTCAAATAAGAATAGCTGGAGATGAAGCTGATGATTCCGCGGCCTGAGCGTTCGACGATGCGCCGCTCCGCCACCCGCAAGAAGCGAGTGTAGAGTTCGTCTAGGTTATATTTCCGGATATTCCATTCGGACCGCAGCCCCTCCTTGTAAGGCTCAACCAAGCCCTCCTCTTCGTCAGGGCTGACACCCGCGAACGCGTTATAGGGCGGATTGCCAATGATCACGAGGATTGGATTGACCCGTTTCACCTGCTCGGCCGCATCGCGCTCCGGCTGCAACTCAGGCAGCAAAAGCTGCTCAACGGGCCCCTCAGGCGAAGCCCAGCCTGTAAGCGCGTTGGTCAGGTAGACGGCGGCTCGCTCATCAGCGCCCAAAGGTGCACCGGCCTGGGCAAGCAATGTGCCGATTTGCCAGTGGGCGATCACGAAAGGCGCTGGCATGAGCTCGAACCCAAATAGTCGGTTTCGTGCCGTTGCGTTGAGATCGTGAGCTATCAACGCATCCTCGCCCTGAGCGCGAAGCCGCTCATCGATCACCCGCATGACCTCGACCAAGAACGAACCGGTCCCGCAGCAAGGATCGAGGACATGGACATCAGGGCTGGCGAGCCCCGCCTCGATTCCGAGTTCCTCGCGGAGCGCTAGGTCGACCCGTTCGACCATGTACCGAACGATCTCGGGAGGCGTATACCAGACGCCGAGCTGCTTACGCAGGGCGGGATCGAAATGGGCAAGAAACGGCTCGTAGAAATATTGAACCGCTCGCCCCTCGTCGAATGCCTCGAAGAAGGTTGCCCGGTCGACGCGGTTCAACGCTTCGCCGGTCCAGTCAAGGATCTCCACGAGGCCAAGCGGACCGAGCCGGCTCGGTGTTGCGACCTGCTCGAAGAGCGTCCGCACCATCGGGACGTGAAGCGTCCAGCCGGCCGCATGCCAATCGAAGCGCGCGGTCGACTGGGCTGGCTGGCTCCGCGCCCACTGCACCCAGGCGCTGAAGATGCCATAGAATATCGTTTGGACAAGCGTCGAGCGGAAGAAGTGCTCCCCCTTGGCGTCGTCGAAGCGCAAGCCAAGTGCCTGCTCTAGGCCCGATCGGACCGTTTGAAGCGCGGGCAAGCCTGCACTCTGCTCGACCCGCCGAAGTGCGTCGCGTGCATAGGACGCCAACAGCCACGCGAGATCGGCGGCGCGGGTGAGCGGAGCAAGGTAGCCGAGGGCGCGCCGCAGATAGTCGTGCAGCGCTTCTCCGAGCCGCTCGCGGGTATCTGCCGAAGCAGTCCGCAATGACCAGAAGTCCACGTCGGTCGGAGCGAGGCTGAAGCTCTCTAGGCGGACGGCTTGCCCCTGCGCATCGCGCCCGATCAAAAGGAATGATCGGTAGTTGGAGACGAGTACGAGGCCGTAGTGCGCCCAATATTGCGAGACCTGAGTCGTCTCGGCCGTCAGCCAAGTCTCCTCGGATAAGCCTTTGACCTCCACGACGCCACGCTCGGGCGTCGCACCAGCGCCGGGAGCCGGCTCGCCTCCACGAACTTGCGTCTGACCATATAGCCCAAAGTCAGGGTGGCCGGCGCCTTGGTTTCGGATCTGACCGTTGGCGATAACCCGTGGCCGCAGTTGGTGGCCGACACCGTTCAGCAGATTCTCGAGAGCGCTGTAATATGAAGTTTCGTTCGTCGCTGCGCCGGTCGCCCGGATCTCGGCCATGCGCAGCAGATAGGCATCGAGAAGCTCACGACTGGACTCGGGCAAATGGGCGCACTCCTGGTAGCGGTGGATACTTTATGGCAGCCGGCTTCACCAATAGCGATAGGAGAACTTCGGAAGCAGCGCAGCTCTTCATGATGGCACGCCTGAGGGTACGTGCAGTTGGCCAGTCTTCAGCGTTTCCAGCATTTCCAGCCAGCTCTCGCCGAATGGATGATCTATCATTTCAGCCAGAACCAAAAGGAGCTCCGCCACACCCGCCAAATCGCCAGCCTCGGCGTTAGTAAGCGCTCCTTCGACCGCCAAGGCGTTTTTAGCAGGGTTCTTGAGCCTGAAACGCTGATGGCCCCAAACATAGGTCCAGCCACGAACGATCTTCGCTATGGTTCTATCAAGAACGGCCGCGCGTCCGAGCGAATAGGCGACATGAGACACTGTCAGCAAATCTCGAAAGAATCGCTTGGCCGGATTGCCGTCGGCCTCGTCGTCGGAGGTCGCAATGCCGTAGGCGAGCATAATTGTTCGTGGTGTAGTAGCTCCAACCGCGTAGAGCTGCGACGCGGCGTTGAAAATTGCGTTGATCCCCCCGTCGTTTCCAAAGATCGTGGCTGCGCCGCGGTGCAATTCATTTAAGAACGGACGCGTCACACTTTTCGTGATCGATCGCACCAGCAGGATGTCGAGCAGAATAGATTCTGTCATCTGGCGATATGCTGGAACAGTGAGAAGGTCGCGCGCGTCCGACTTCTCGAGTTGCACCGCCTCCACGCGAGCGAACGCAGCCGACAAACCTTGGGTTGCGTGAGCCGCGCTCACAAACGCAACGCCAGCCTCCAGCATATCTCTGATGCCACCTGATTTGAGAGCCGATACATAGCGTAGCATCCGGATCAATTTTTCGGTGGCCGCGAGCAGAGGTCCGGTCTGTTTGGCCATCGACCGGGCATCAATGCCCATATCCGCATCAATCGCCGCCTCTACTGCCGCAAGTATCCTCCAGTTGTCTGCAAGCGGCTTGAGCTCGACACCGAGCAGCCTGGCGTCGCCCGCCTCCAGCGCCGATGGCTGGCCGAAATCAAACGGCGGCTTCTCGCCATTGCCTTGCGGTTCCAGTTCGGAAAAGAATAGCCCGGTGACTGCACGCGCAAACTGATGCGATCTCTCGGCCTGTCGCGACTGGTTAGGCGAAAACGCCTCTACGGCGTCGAGCGCGTCCCCTGCCGCTGCTAATGCCGATCCCCTGTCGCCTGAGCGCCACAAGGCAAGACTCTTTTCTATAAGGATGCCGGCCGCGAATGGCGTATTTTCCGGGATATCGGCTATCGCGGCAAAGGCTTTCTCGAACATGCGAACGGCGTCGGTAAACTGCCCAGATCGGGCCGCCGACAGTGCGCCCTCCCGCAGGCCAAGGGCGCGGTCGAACGGCGAGTCGATGCCGACTTGATCTTCGATGCTCACCAAGAGTTCGGCCGCCTCGCGATGGCGGTTGGCGTGCCCGAGCAGCTTGGATTTTTGCCGCAAGAGCGGCGGTACATTGCCCAGTTTCTCCATTGCGGCATCAATGACGGCGAACGCGTCGTCCAGCCGCTCTAGACCTTCATCAAGGATGACGGAGCGCGCACATGCAATTTCAGCCATCATGTCGGGCCGTTCCCAACCGGCCGCGATAGCTTCGATTTCGTCGTAGCTACGGAGTGCGCTCGCCATATCCCGGTTTCCGAGTTGGTCTTTCGACCACCCGCTGTGGACGAATACCGAGAGTCCGGAAAAAACGATGCCCATCGCGTCTAGCAGGCGATCGCGGATCGGCTTTGGCTGGGGATCAAGCGCCTTGAAAGCGTCAAGCTCGTCGACGGCATCCCGGATGCGAGGAACAATTGCTGCAAAAACGAAGTCCGCAAGGTCCATACCCGGAGGGAATTGAGGGGGAAGGAACTGTCTCGGCTCGGCGATCTCGCCGTTGGAGAACGCCTCGGCACGTCGATAGGCGGCGCGAACCCGGAGCGCATAATCGAGGCGAACCACGGGAGGGATTGCCGCAAACTCGGCTGCAAGAATCTTTATGCCAGCGACGACTGTCAACAAGGCGCCGAGCTCTTCGGGGAGGTCATCGATCTCCACCAGCAAGCGCTCGGCGGCCCGGCCAGCTACCTCTGCTTGCTCGACCGCATCGGCGACTTCGAATTGCAGTAGCCGCAGGTAGCCGGCCACCAGCCTACTCCCGGGGTAAAGTGACGTGTCTGTCTTGAAGGCCGTAATCGGCGACAGGAGAGCCGCCGCCCCGCGGACCCTTTCGGTCGGAATGGACTGCAGCAGGATGCAGAGCCGGAGCAGGACGCCGTCATGCTCGCCAAGCAGCGCATTCCAGAAGCAGAGTGGCAGAGTCCGTTCGTTAAGTACCCGCGTGCCCAGCCAATGCTCCGCGGCCAGTCGCCGCCACCGTTTCTGCTCGTCGGGAGGTACATCGGAAACGATGTCGGCGATCAATGGCGATATGCGGAGACCACCGGACGGGAGAAGCTCGAGCCAGGAACCTCGCAGCACCGCCAGTGCATCGCTGCCGTTCGGCAGGCGTGGCTCGGCGGTCGACAATTTGCGTGCGAGGTCATCGTCCGCGCGATCAAATAGGCATCCGATCCGACGCAGCAATTGGCCGGCGTCGAGTGAGCGCGCAGTGTCCAAGTCTGCCAACTCGTCAAGCAATCTCCGCCGTGCTTCGTCGCGCGTAAGGGTCACAGCCTGACTTGGCGTTCCTAGAAAATCCTCGACGAGCGCAATATTCGGCCAGCCGCGAGCACGAAGGCTCGAGATTTTTGCGGCGGCGAGAAGCGGATGCCCACCTCCGGTCGTCACCGCGACGGACATCGTCCAGGCTTGGATAAGCCGCTCTTCCGGGGCAGGTGATGCCCGCACCAGATCGCCCAGGTCCTCCTGGCTGAGGTAGGGCGCGTGAATGAGCGCCTGCCCAGTCGTCCCAAACTGGCTCAGATATGCAAGGGACGGTGCCTGATGGGACGTCACAATGACACGCGCGCCGCGTGCGCTCATCGTCCGAGCGAGCGCGGCTAGCCGCGGGCGCAGCGCCGTCGCGCCCTTTGACGTGAAATCATCGACGATGATACCGTCCGGCAAAGGTCCGGCCGCGATGGCGCGAGCGAGTTCCCGCCATGCCGCCAGGGAGCTGATCCGGTCGTCCTGAACGGGCCAAAGGTCGACGACCAGCCACCGGCCTCCCATCTTCTCCGCGAGAAGCCGCGCCAGAGTAGATTTCCCGACGCCATGGGCGCCGTGTATCCAAAGTAACGGTTGACCTTGGGTCTGCTCGATGAGCCCGGTGACTGTGGTCGATCGTCTCGCCAGAGTTGTGGGCAACGGTATCGCCTCAGTGACAAGGACATCCTCACTCGCAGCCGGACCAACGTTACTGGCGACCGCCGCCATTTGTTGCGTCACGAGCGCAACGCCAGCGGCCTCCTCCAAGATGCGGTGGACATCGAGAAGATCGAGTTTTCTCTCTTGCTGCAACGGTTTTGAAGCCGTCTCCAGTGCGAGCGTGAGAAGCGAATTGATTGCTTGCGACGCAACGCCCACAGGAAGGTTCTTGGATTGCAGGAGCGCTTCAACCTGATCGCGCGTCTGACTTAGGACGCCTTCGGCCGGCAGGGCGTCCAGTTCCCATCGGACGCGCCGGAGCAGGCGAGTTCGGAGTTGGTCGTCGGACGGCCCTGACGCCAGCCAATTTCCTAGTGGTTCGTCTTTGAAGATCACGGCGAGCGCGGCACGCAATGGCTCAGTATCGCCATCTATGGCGGCTGTACGCCAGTACAAGAGGCCCGGCACGCCTCCCGGAAAGACGTGCTCCCGCTCGGTCATGGCACCGCCTCGCGCAAGAAAGACCAGCGTGCGTTCACCTGCTCTTTCGGCCTGCCAGAAGCGACCAAGGGCACCGCGGATCGCCTGCGATTGAAGGCTGTAGGAGGGTGGCCCGGCCGCGGCTTGCGAGTTCTTGACCTGAACGTCGACTGAGGCCTTGTCCGAAACGATAGAGAAGTCCTCAGAGACCTCGAGCCAAAGGCTCTGACCTTCCTGCAACTCGATCAGCGCCGCGATCGACTGAAGGAGCTGATATCGAAATCCTGCGAGGACATGCGCCGCGCTCTCGGACGCATATTTCTGTTTGCCTTTCTTTTCCGACATATCGACCAAGGTTTGCGATTCTCGAGATCCATTCTATACGCGACCTGCTACCTCCAGCTATGCTCTCATGGCGCACCAGAACCAGATTCCGGTTGTCAGCCAGACTATGTGTGACAACGAATTTTCGCCTCTGCGGTGACCGCAGCACGCGCAGTCGC
>OFJB01000567.1_pt1 | contig 17623 bp, 14 predicted proteins | sample 1775081 | NCBI WGS metagenome assembly OFJB01 (sample SAMN08195771, study PRJEB24354) | sludge metagenome | isolation source: initial sludge from phenol fed wastewater aerobic bioreactor | place: India: Nagpur | collected 2016-06-05 | reverse complement strand
GACCTGGGCGTGGGCGGCATGACCTGCGCCAGCTGCGTCTCGCGCGTGGAGCGCGCGCTGCGCAAGGTGCCCGGCGTGGCGGACGCGGCCGTCAACCTCGCCACCGAGTCCGTGCACGTCCAGCTGGCGGCGGCATCGCCGGACATCGACCTGCTGGTGCGCCGCGCCATCCGCAATGCCGGCTACGAGCCGCGTTCGCTGGCCGAGCAGCAGGCCCAGGCGGACCAGGAAGACCCCTGGAGCGGCTTCGCGCCCGTGGGCCTGGGGCTGCTGCTCTCGGCGCCGCTGGTGCTGCCCATGCTGGGCGGCCTCTTCGGCCTGCACTGGATGCTGCCGGCCTGGCTGCAGTTCGCGCTCACCACGCCCGTGCAGTTCATCCTGGGCGCGCGCTTCTACAAGGCCGGCTGGCATGCCGCCCGGGCGCTGACGGGCAACATGGACCTGCTGGTGGCGCTGGGCACCACGGCGGGCTACGGGCTCTCGCTCTGGCTCTGGCTCACCGCCCCCGCCGGCCACGCCCCGCACCTGTATTTCGAGGCCTCGGCCGTCGTGATCACGCTGGTGCTGCTGGGCAAGTGGCTGGAGGCGCGCGCCAAGCACCAGACGACGGCGGCCATCCGGGCGCTGCATGCCCTGCGTCCCGAGACGGCCCATCTGCTGGGGCGCGACGGCGAGGTGGACGTGCCGATCGCCGAAATCATGGTGGGCGACCGCCTGGCCGTGCGCCCCGGGGAGCGCATCCCGGTGGACGGCACGGTGCTGGAAGGCGAGACCCAGGTCGATGAATCCATGCTCACGGGCGAGCCGCTGCCGGTGACGCGCGGCCAGGGCAGCCGCCTCACCGGCGGCTCGATCAACGGGGACGGCCGCATCGTGCTCGGCGTGAGCGCCACGGGCAGCGAGACGGTGCTCGCCCGCATCATCCGCCTGGTGGAAGACGCGCAGGCGGCCAAGGCGCCGATCCAGCGCCTGGTGGACCAGGTCTCGGCGGTCTTCGTGCCCGCGGTGCTCTTGATCGCACTGGTCACGCTCGCGGGCTGGCTGTGGGCGGGCGCGGGCCTGGAAACGGCGCTGATCCGCGCGGTGGCGGTGCTCGTCATCGCCTGCCCGTGCGCGCTGGGCCTGGCCACGCCGGCCGCGATCATGGCCGGCACCGGCATCGCGGCGCGCCACGGCATCCTGATCAAGGACGCGCAGGCGCTGGAAATCGCCCACCGGGTGGCGACGGTCGCGTTCGACAAGACCGGCACGCTCACCGTGGGCCAGCCGCGGCTGACGGCCTTCGTCGCCGCGCCGGGAGAGGACGAAGACCGGCTGCTGGCCGCCATCGCCAGCGTGCAAAGCGGCAGCGAGCACCCCCTGGCACGGGCGGTGCAGGCGGCCGCCCGCGAGCGCGGGCTCACTCCCCCGGCGCCCGAGGCCGTGCGCGCCGTGCCCGGCCGCGGCAGCGAAGGGGAGGTGCAGGGCCAGAGCTACCTGATCGGCAGCCTGCGCTGGATGCAGGAGCTGGGCGTCGATCTCGCGGCGCTCGCGGACCGGGCGCAGGCCCTGCAGTCGCAAGGCGCCACGCTCTCGGCCGCGGCCCAGCGCACCGCCGAGGGCCTGCGCATCCGTGCGCTGCTGGCCTTCGGCGACGAGCCCAAGCCCGGCGCGCGCGAGGCCATCGCCACGCTGCGCGCGCGCGGCGTGCGCAGCGTGATGATCTCGGGCGACAACCGCGGCGCCGCCGAGGCCATGGCCCGGCGCCTGGGCCTGCGCCCGGAAGACGGCGAAGTCCTCGCCGAAGTGCTCCCGGCGGACAAGGCGGCCACTGTGCGGCGGCTGCAGGCCGGCGGCGCGGTGGTGGCCATGGTGGGCGACGGCGTGAACGACGCGCCGGCCCTGGCCGCCGCCCACGTCGGCATGGCCATGGGCAATGGCACCGACGTGGCGATGCATGCGGCCGGCATCACGCTGATGCGCGGCGACCCCGCGCTGGTGGCCGCGGCCCTGGACATCTCGCACCGCACGGTCATGAAAATCCGCCAGAACCTGTTCTGGGCCTTCATCTACAACGTGGCGGGCATTCCGCTGGCCGCCCTGGGCTATCTGAACCCCGTCGTCGCGGGCGCCGCCATGGCCATGAGTTCGGTGAGCGTGATGAGCAATGCCCTGCTGCTGCGCCGCTGGCGCCCCGAGGGGGACAATCCGCCCACCACCGCCAGCCATTGAACCTGAAAACGATGAGCGAGCCCGTCCTGGGAACCCTCCACACCGTTCTGCGCGGCCGCGCGCAGCCCTGCCACCATCTGGACGGGCGCCCGGGCGGCATGAGCGCCATCGCCAAGCAGGCGGTGGCCGGGCCCGTGCCGGTGGCGGCACTGGGCCTGGCGGACGACGAACAGGGCGATCCGCGCGTGCACGGCGGCCCGGACAAGGCGGTGCACCACTACGCGCTGGAGCACTACGCGGCGTGGCGCACCGAGCTCGGCGCCCTGCCGGTGCTGGGCGCGCCGCCGGCGTTCGGCGAGAACTTCTCCACCACGGGCGTCACCGAGTCCGGCATCTGCATGGGCGACCAGGTGCGCGCCGGCACCTGCCTGCTGGAAGTCTCGCAAAGCCGCCAGCCGTGCTGGAAGCTGAACGTGCGTTTCGGCGTGGCCGACATGGCGCTGCGCGTGCAGCGCAGCGGGCGGACCGGCTGGTACTACCGCGTCCTCGAACCCGGCGAGGTGCGGGCGGGCGACGCCCTGCGCCTGGTGGCCCGGCCGCACCCCGAATGGCCGCTGTCGCGCGTCATCCGGCTGCTCTACACCGACGTGCTCGACGAGGCCGGCCTGCGCGCGCTGTCCCGCCTGCGCCTGCCCGCCTCCTGGGACAAGCTGGTGCAGCGCAGGCTGGAGCGGCAGGCCGTGGAAAACTGGGACAGGCGCACGGTTGGATGAATGCGCGCATGCTGCTACCCTTGCGCCATGCTCGCGCGCGCCGTCCTGCCCCTTGCCGTCTCGCTGCTTCTGGCGGCCTGCGGTTCCGCGCCGCCCGCTCCTTCCGATGCCTATGACCTGGGCACGGCCGGGCCGCCGCCCGCCAGCGCGATCTCGGACGAGCAGGCGAGCGACATCGCCATCAACGCGCTCGGCCTGGTCGGCACGCCCTACCGCTACGGGGGCAATACGCCCGAGGGCGGGTTCGACTGCAGCGGGCTGATCGGCTACGTCTACCGCAACCAGACCGGCGTGCGGCCGCCGCGCACCGTGGCGCAGCTGAGCGGCTATGGGCAGCCGCTGGCCCGCGGCCAGCTGCGCAGCGGCGACCTGGTGCTGTTCGGCCGCGGCCAGCCGACGCATGCGGGCATCTACGTCGGCCAGGGGCGCTTCGTGCACGCCCCATCCACCGGCGGCACGGTGCGCCTGGACCGGCTGGACGGCCCCTACTGGTCCCGTCAGCTCGCCGGCTTCCGCCGGCCGTGAAACGCCGGGCTACCAGTGGTAGCCGTAGCGCAGCTGCACGTAATTGATCCCCGGGTTGGGGTGCTTGATGCTGGCGTTGGAGATGTGCTGCACGCGCAGCATCACTTCCTGCTGCCACTCCTGCCCGAAGCGCAGGCCGACACCGAGATGGCTGGCGAAATTGAACGCCGTGCTGAAGGCTTCGTCCGCCGAGCGGTAGAGGTGGTCCGTCAGCGTCACGCCGACGCCCGCCTGGAAGAACCAGGGAGAGCGGCCCTCGTCCGGCGTCCAGCGCAGCGTGGGCGTGAGGCCCAGCAGCCACAGGCTGTCGTGGGGCCCGCCGTCGTAGCGCCAGCGGCTGACGTAGGCATCCCAGTGGCCCGTGAGCAGGCCGCTGCCCAGCGGCCGTTGCCACGTGCCCCAGGGCAGGGTCGCCCCCAGCGTGAACGCATCCGTGCCGTGCGATGCGGCATCCCGCTGGATATAGATGGAAGGTGTCTGCGTGGGCGGCTGCGCCGCGGCCACGCCGGCCGCCGCGGACAAGGCGGCGCAAAGGGCCAGAAATCTCGTTCCAGACATGGGGCGATGGGGGTTTTTGCCAACTGTGCGCGACAGTCTAAGGCATCCCCCATCACCCCACGCGGCTCACCGGATCACGAGCCCGATGCCGGAGCCATCATGCCCGGGCCGCCGTGACGGCGCCCGCCATGGCGCGCGCCCTGCATGCCGTTCTGGCCGGGCATGGCTTGCGCATCGAAGACTTTCTGCTGCTCGGGCGTGAGCTGGGCATAGAAGGTCTTGATGGCCTGTTCGCGCTGATCGGCCTCGGCCGCGCGCTGCTCGCGCAGGGCGTGCATGCGGTCGATGCGCTCCGGCGTGGTGAGCTTGCGCAGCTCGGCGCGATCGAGCCGGGCGCGGGCTGGCGGCTGCATGGCCTTCTGGAAGGCGTCCCAGGCCGGCTGCTGCGCGTCCGTGAGCTGCAGTTTCTGCTTGAGCGCCTGCGCGCGTTCGGCGCGCCTTTGCTGCCACTGCGCCGGGTCCATGCGCCCGCGGGGCATGGGGGCCGGGGCCGCGGTGGCGGCCGCCGGCGCCTGCGCGTCCGTGGCGGCCCATACGGGAGCGGCGCCCCAGGCCAGCAGGGCTGCGGCCACGGCGGCAATGACGGGGGTACGTGCGTTCATCATGATCGGGTCCTTTCCCCGGTGGTCAACGATGGCGCCAGTGTCACGGCCCCATGTAACGCCCGCATGAGCGGGTGCTGCATCTGTGTAAAGATGCGGAAACTTTTCCCGCCCGCTGGCGCGCCGCCCGCCGTTTTACAAGCCAAATACCGCTCTACGCCTTACCCACATTTCGCGAACAGCTACATTTTTCATACTTCAAGTGTTCAAGAACCTCATCGTCTACCGCATCGCCCCTTCCTGGCAATCCGATCTCCCGCGGCTGGAGGCGGCCCTGGCCGCCACGCCCTTCGCGCCCTGCGGCGCCACGCAGGAACAGTCCGCCGGCTGGGTTTCCCCGCGCGGCCAGGAGCACGGCGCGCTGGTCGAAGCCATCGCCGGGCACTGGCTGCTGTGCTGGCAGATGGAAACCCGCATGCTGCCCTCCGCCGTGGTGGCGCAGCGCGTGGAGGAAAAGGTGCAGCGCATCACCCAGGAAAGCGGCCGCACGCCCGGGCGCAAGGAACGGCGCGACCTCAAGGACGAGGCGCGCTTGGACCTGCTGCCGCAGGCGTTCACGCAGCGGCGCAGCATCACGGTCTGGATCGCCCCGCACGAGCGCCTGCTGGCGATGGACACCAGCAACCAGACGCGGGCCGACGCCGTGGCGACCGCGCTGGTGAAGGCCATCGAGGGCCTGTCGCTCGCGCTGCTGGACACCCGGCAGAGCCCCCAGGCCGCCATGAGCGCCTGGCTGCTGGAGCAGCAGGCCCCGGCGGGCTTCGCCATCGACAACGAGTGCGAGCTCAAGTCCACGGCGGCGGACAAGGCCGTGGTGCGCTACGCGCGCCACCCGCTGGACATCGCCGAGGTGCCCGAGCACATCCGCGCGGGCAAGCTGCCCACGCGCCTGGCCATGACCTGGCAGGGCCGCGTGAGCTTCGTGCTCACCGAAGGGCTGCAGCTGCGCCGCGTGGCGCTGCTGGAGACCGAGCAGCAGGAGCGCCAGCGCGGCGACGACGATTTCGATGCCGACGTGGCGCTGGCCACCGGCGAACTCAGCCAGATGCTGCCGGACCTGATCGCCGCGCTCGGCGGCGAGCAAACCGGCGCGTGACGCCATGGCGCTGAACGCGGTCTGGGTCGGTTTCTTCCTCGTCGCGTTCATCACCGCCTGCGTGCGCTGGGCGCTGGGCGACGCGGAGATCTTCCAGCAGCTGCTCACGGCGATGTTCAGCGGCGCGCGCTCGGGCTTCGAGATCTCGCTCGGCCTCGCCGGCATCATGGCGCTGTGGCTGGGCCTCATGCGCATCGGCGAAAAGGCCGGGATGGTGGACCTGCTGGCGCGCCTGGCCCAACCGCTGCTCGCGCGCCTGTTCCCCGAAGTGCCCGCGGGCCACCCGGCGCAGGGCGCGATGACGCTCAACATCTCGGCCAACCTGCTCGGCCTGGACAACGCCGCCACGCCGCTGGGCCTGACGGCCATGAAAGAGCTGCAGACGCTCAACCGCGAACCCGAGGGCAGCGCGAGCAACGCGCAGATCATGTTCGTCGTGATGAACACCGCCGGGCTCACGCTGATCCCCACCTCGGTGATCGCGATCCGCCAGAGCGTGGCGCTGCAGCAGGGCCTGACCAGCGGCTTCAACGCCGCCGACATCTTCCTGCCCACGCTCATCGTCACCTTCATCGGCCTGCTCGCCGGCGTGCTGGCGGTGGCCGTGGCGCAGCGCCTGCCGCTGTGGCGCGCGCGCCTGCTGCTGCCGGTGCTGGCCGTGGCCGGCGTGCTGCTGGGCGCGGTGGCCCTGCTCGCGCGCCTGCCGGCCGAGCAGGCCGCGCGCATCGCGGGCACCACCGGGGCCGCCGTCATCCTCGCCATCATCGCGCTGTTCCTGCTGGCGGGCGTGTGGCGGCGCATCAACGTGTACGACGCCTTCATCGACGGCGCGCGCGCGGGCTTCGACGTGGCGGTGCAGATCGTGCCCTACCTCGTCGCCATCCTGGTCGCCATCGGCGTGTTCCGCGCCTCGGGCGCCATGGACGCCATCCTCACGGCACTGGGCCGCGCCATCGCCGCCCTGGGCCTGGACACCGATTTCCTGCCCGCGCTGCCCGTGGGCCTGATGAAGGTGCTCTCGGGCGCCGGCGCGCGCGGGCTGATGATCGACGTGCTGCAGACCTACGGCGTGGACTCTTTCGCCGGACGGCTCGCCAGCATCATCCAGGGCTCGACGGAAACCACCTTCTACGTGCTTGCCGTGTACTTCGGCAGCGTCGGCATCAAGCACACGCGCCACGCCCTCGTCTGCGCGCTGCTGGCTGATGCCGTGGGGCTGGTGGCGGCCGTCGTCGTCGGGTACGCGATGCTGCGCTGATCCTGCGTTCGGACCTCCACGGCCGAACGGCGCGCAACACGGGGCCGAGAGCCTGCGCGAATATCCATTCGCAAGGCAAGGTCATCACCCTGCGAGGCGTATGGTTGATCCGGTGGCGGCCCGCCAGAGCCCGGCAAGCTTGCCGCCACGCTGGTGCCGCACACGTTTCACGACAATTTCGCCATGAAGACCTACCGCTACCGCCTCAGCTTCACCACCCCCGCTTTTCTTGGCAACGCCAGCCAGCAGGCGCAGTGGCGCACGCCGCCCATCAAGGCCTTGCTGCGCCAGTGGTGGCGCGTGGCCGTGGCGCGGCAGATGCTCTTTAACGTCGATGAACTGCGCCGGCGGGAGAGCGACTTGTTCGGCGCCGCCGCGGACGATGGCGGTGTATCGCACCAAAGCCGCATTCGCCTGCGGCTGAGCCACTGGAACATGGGGCAGCTCAAGGACTGGCCACGGCATGGAACGGTGAAGCACCCCGAAGTTTCCGCACCCGTGGGCAGTGACTTGTATCTGGGGTTCGGGCCACTGAAATACGACAAGGCCAGCCGCTCGACCGCCATCAAAGCCAAAGCCGCCATCCAGGCTGGTGACTCGGCCAGCTTCAGTTTGGTGGTGCCGGAAGAATCCAGCGCCGACATCGAAACCGCCCTGTGGCTGATGGATCGCTTCGGCGCCTTGGGCGGGCGCAGCCGCAACGGCTGGGGCTCCTTTTCCCTGCAGCCGGCCGACGACGGCACGGCAGCGCTGGAGGGCGCGCTTCCCACCGAGCCTTGGCAAGACGCCTTGCAGCTCGACTGGCCTCATGCCATCGGCACCGATGCCAAGGGCGCGCTGGTCTGGAAAACGGCCGCCTTCGACGACTGGAAAAAGCTCATGCAGGAGCTGGCGCAATTGAAGATCAATCTGCGCACCCAGTTTCTATTCCCCAATGTCCGCCCTGATGGCCTCGTTCATAACCGCCATTGGCTCAGCTATCCGGTCACCACCCATAAGGTCGCGAACTGGGACAAAAACAACGCCCGCCTGCCCAACAGCCTGCGCTTCAAGGTTCGGCCGGCACCGGGCAATTCCCAGCAGCTCGTCGGCGTGATGTTTCACGTGCCCTGCAAGCCGCCGCCAGTCTTCGATCCTGATCCGCAGGCCATCAAGCAGGTCTGGAAAACCGTCCACGCCTTCCTGGACCAGCCCGAACAAAAACTCACCCGCATCCCCGCCTGAGCCGCCTTATGAACAACGACATCCTCTGGCAAACCAAGCTCCACGCTCGCCTGCACGATCCGGCCGAGAAAGCGCTCGTCCTGCTGCGCGACCCGGCGGGGCACGAGGGCGGCAATTCGCGTGTGCTGTGGCGCATGGCACGGCACGACGAGCAAGTCATTGAAGGCAACATCGACAACGACAATGCAGACGTGCTGCACGCGGTTGCCTTCTCCGGCGGCATCAAGCCCACCACCTACAAAACGGTGCAACGTGCCGACTGGTGGGCTGCGGCGGCTGATCGGCCGCAGTGGCCGCTGCGCGAGATCACCGTCACCACGCACAAAGGGGAAGAGAAGACGTTGGGCGTGGCCTCATGGGCGCAGGTGCGCTGGGCAAACCAGCCCGTCCTTGTGCACCCGCTGACCGGCCAGCAGGTCGACTTGGGCAAGCACGGCAATTTCTCGGACACGGATTTCCAGGACATCAAGGCCCGTGCGTTCTCGCATCTGTCAACCCTGCTGCTGCGCAACGATGGCGTGACCGACTTCAGGCGCAGCCTGCTGGCTATGTGGCGCTTCGGCCCCGAGCTGAGCGAGGAAAGCGACAACGGCACGCTGGGCGAGCTGTGGAAGCTGCTGCCCGCCGACACCCGCGTGCCCGACCACTCCATCTGGGACCACCTCGATCTGGTCAGCGCTTTTGCCGGTGCCTTTGCCGCCGATCCGCAAGGCGAGGCGGCGCTGCTCACGCTTTCCATCGGCCCGGTGCAATCCTTCATCGCCAGCGCGCGCAAGATGGAAGACCTGTGGGCCGGCTCGCACCTGCTGGCGCGCCTGTCGTGGGAGGCCATGCGCGTGGTGGCCGAGCAGTTCGGGCCTGATGCCATCCTGTTCCCGCGCTTGCGCGGCGTGCCGCAGGTCGATCTGTGGCTGCGCGATGCCTGCGGCTTGCCCAAGGAGCTGTTCAAGGATTGCGAATGGAACATGGGCAGCACCGACAGCAACCCGCTCTTTGCCGCGGCGCTGCCCAACCGCTTTGTCGCCGTGGTGCCTGCCAGCCAGGCCAGGGAACTGGCCGAGGCCGTGCAAACCCGGGTGCGCACCTGGCTGCGAGACCTTGGCGCCGAAGTGCTGCAACGCTTGCTGCAAGAGGCCGGCGTGGCCGACGATCCGGGGCTGTATTGCCACCAGCAGATGCGTGAGCAGCTTGGCGGCTTCCCTGAAGTGCATTGGGCCGCCGTGCCGTTTTCGCTGATCGGCATCGCCAACCGGGAAAAGCAGACCGGCCTCGACACCACGCAACTGTCCGCCGCCATGCGCCCCTTCTTCGGCGCTGCCGCAGGGCAGGACTGCGGCTTTCTGGCCACCCCGGCTTGGCAATTGCTGCACCAAGAGCTGCATGCGCAGGATGACAGCGGCCAGACCTTCACCTTTTTCACCCCCAACCCCGGCGTGCTCTACCCCGCCGTGCATGACCTGGCCGAGCGGGCGCTGGCTGCGGCCAAAGCTCTACGCCCTTTCACCCAAAGCAGGCAAGAGGGCTGGCGTGACAGCCTGAGCGGCGAGGCCGAATGGCTCACCACCGACCGCAGCCAGCTGGCCCTGGCCCCCGGCCAGCGCAGCGACACCTTGTGGGCCCACATTGCCCAAAGCAAGCCTGCTTGGGCCAAGAAAGGCGAGCACCTGGGCGCGCTGTCGGCCATCAAGCGCCTGTGGCCCCAACTGTTCGCCGATGAGGTGGGGAAAGCCCTAGGCACGAAGGATGATCGCATCGCCCGCTTCGTCGTCTCCACCCACACCATGGCCCTGGCGCACCAGCTCGACCAGTGGCTTGAACATGGTGGGCAGTGCGCGGACGGCTTACCGGCCTTGCAGGACAAATACAAAAACAAGATCGACCGCGCCGCCTTGCCGCGCCGCCTGATGCGGCGGCACCAGGGTAGCAATGCAGACGCCCTCAAGGATGCGGCCGAACTGCCTGCCTTGCTCGACCTTGCCAGCGACGAAAACCTGAGCGAAGGTGAAGCCAATGCCATCCGCCGCGTCGTGCGCGGGACCTTACGCAGCGGCCATGTGGACGACCGGCTGGAAACCTACTACGGCCTGCTGCTCATGGACGGCGACCGCATGGGCGCATGGCTCTCGGGCGGCCCAGACTACGCGATCAGCTACCGCGACAGCTTTCACCCGCAGGTGCAAAAAGGATTTGACGAACGCACCGCGCGTCATGCCGACCTGCGCCGCTATGGCGCGCAAAAACGCGCACTCTCGCCGAACCGGCATCTGGCCATCTCGGGCGCGCTGAACGATTTTTCGCTCACCGTCGTGCGCCACGTGGTCGAGCACGAACACCTGGGCCGCCTGATTTACGCTGGGGGTGACGACGTGTTTGCCATGCTGCCCGTGGCCGACCTGCTGCCGGCCATGCAGCGTCTGCGCCATGCCTACAGCGGCCACGATCCGGCGCACGAAGGCGGGCGCGACCCGAGCGGGCTCACACTGCAAGGCGGCTTTGCCTTTCTGAACCGTCGCCTGCTGCGCATGATGGGCACCAACGCCACAGCCTCCTGCGGCGCCGTCATCGCCCACCACCAGGCCCCCTTGAGTGCCGTGCGCCGCGAACTGGCCGCCGCCGAGCAGCGCGCCAAGAACGAGGGCGGGCGCGACGCGTTTTCCATCACCATCATCAAGCGCTCCGGCGGCGCGCTGCGCCTGACGGCGAAGTGGGGCGACCCCGTGGCGCTGCTGACCGATTTGCGCCAGTTCCTCGCCCATGAGGATGTCTCGCGCCGCGCGGCGTACCACACGCTGCAATGGCTGGACGCCCAGACCCTGCCCACGCCCGAAGGCGACGGCGCCATGCTGCAAAGCCTGCTGGCCTATCAGCTCGACCGCCAGGCCGGTGGCAACGCCCGCGCGCTGGCTGCGGCGCTGGCGCAGCGCCTCGTCCAGCTCACACTGGGTCAGCCGGCCAAGGACCGCATCACCTGGCTGCGCAACTTCATCAGCGTGGCCGAGTTCCTGGCGCGTGAAGTACGCAGCACCCCGAGCGAGACGGCATGAGCGAGACGCCGCATCCCCTGCTGCTGCAACCCGAAGGCAAGCAGCTCGAGTTCAAGCGCGACCTGTCTTCGCCGCGCAACGCGCTCAAGACCCTGGTGGCCTTTGCCAACTCGGCGGGCGGCAAGCTGGTCGTCGGGGTGGACGATGCGCGCCGCGCCGTCGGCGTGGCCGACCCGCTGGCCGAGGAAGAGCGCATCTGCAACCTGATTGCCGACGGCGTCGCCCCGCGCCTGATCCCCAACGTGGAGCTGATGAGCGTGGGCGATGCCACGGTGCTGGTCGTGGAGGTTTTCCCCAGCAGCGCCCGCCCGCATTACCTGGTCAAACAGGGTGTGGAACACGGTGTGTACCTGCGCCTGGGCTCGAGCACCCGCCAGGCCGGGCCGGACTGGATTGCCGAGGCGCAGCGCGCCGCCGCCGGCCTGGTGTTCGACGAGCAGCCCATGCCCGAGCTGAGCGTGCAAGACCTGGATTTGCAGGCCCTGGCACGCTGGCTCGGCCCGGGCCGCCCGCTGGACGACAAGGTCTTGCAAACACTCAAGCTGCTGCGCCCGTACCAGGGCCATCTGGTGCCCACGCGCGGCGCCGTGCTGCTGTGGGGTAGGCAGCGCGAGCTGCACTTTCCCGACGCCTGGGTGCAGTGCGGGCGCTTTCGCGGGCGCGACAAGGTGGACATCTTCGACCAGCAGGAAATCCACGCCCACCTGCCCGACGCGGTGACCGAGATCGAGCTGTTCCTGAAAAAGCACGCCTACAAGAGCGCCCGCTTCGGCGCCATGCGGCGCGAGGACGTGTGGAGCATTCCGCTGGCCCTGCTGCGCGAGGCCATCGTCAACGCCCTGGTGCACGCCGACTACGCCCAGCGCGGCACGCCCGCGCGCGTGGCCTTCTTCGACGACCGCATCGACATCGAAAGCCCCGGTTTCCTGCTGCCCGGCATGACGGTGCAGGACATGCAGGCCGGCGTCTCGCGCATCCGCAACCCGGTCATCGCCCGCGTCTTTCGCGAGCTGCACCTGATCGAGCAATGGGGCAGCGGCGTCAGGCGCATCTTTGCCGGGGCCGCCGAGCTGGGTTTGCCCGCGCCCAGCCTGACCGAAATCGCCACCGGGGTGCGGCTGAGCATTGCGCTGCCACAGATGCACATGGCCGGGGCAAACGCCTCGGAGCCGATAGCGCCCCTTGCCGCCACGCCTGCCGACCCGTCACGGCTAGAGTCACGGCTAGAGTCACGGCTAGAGTCGAAACTGGCCGCCAAGGTGCTTGTGCTGCTGATGGAGCAAGAGTCCGGCAAGGCCGCCCTGGCCCAAGGCCTGGGCCACCGCAGCGTCTCCGGCGAGCTGCACAAGCAAATCAGCCGCCTGCTGGAGCAGGGGCTGATCGCCATGACCCTCCCCGACAAACCCCAAAGCCGCTTGCAGCGCTATCGCCTCACGCCCCAGGGCCAGGCCCTGCTGGCCGCGCTGCGCTCTCACAAGAGGCCAACCCCATGACGATGACCACCACCTCCCGCTTCATCGAGCCGCTGGACGTGCTCTTCCTGCGCGGCAACCAGCTCTTCGGCGAGCCCGGCAGCTACGGCGAGGCGTTGATGCCGCCCTGGCCCTCGGTGGCCGCCGGCGCCCTGCGCACCCGCATCCTGGCCGACGGCGGCGTGGATCTGGCCGCCTTCGCCGCCGGGCAGGCCGCGCACCCGCAACTGGGTACGCCACAGAAGCCCGGCAGCTTCGTGCTGCAAGCCTTTCAAGTGGCGCGCCGGCAAGGGCAGGGCGTGGAACTGCTCATGCCGCTGCCCGCCGACGTGGTCGTGACCGACAAGGAAGGCGACAAGGGGCCGGCAGTAGGCACCGTGCAGCTGCTGCGCCCCACGGCCCTGCACGAGGGCATCGCAAGTTCCAGCCCGCTGCCCCTGGTGCCCGTGCTGGCGCAAGGCAATGACCGCGACAAACCTGCCAGCGGCTGGTGGCTGCGCGGCAACGGCTGGCAAAAATACCTGCAAGGTCAGAGCCTCGCCGCCGCCGACCTGGTGCACGCCAGCGAACTCTGGAGCTTCGACGAGCGCGTGGGCGTGGGCCTGGCGCAAGGCACCCGCAGCGCCGCCGACGGCAAGCTCTTTACCACCCGCGCCGTCGCGCTCAAAGAGGGCGTGGGCTTTGCCGTGGCCGCGGCGGGCGCCGACCTGCCCGACGGCGGCAGCCTGCGCCTGGGCGGCGATGGCCGCGCCGCCGCGCTGCGCGCCGAGCCCATCGCCTGGCCCGAACCCGACTACGCCGCACTCGGAGCCGCCCAGCGCTGCCGCATCGTGCTCACCAGCCCCAGCATCTTTGACGGCGGCTGGCGCCTGCCCGGCATGGACGGCGATCAGCGCATCACCTTGCCGGGCCTGACCGCCCGTGTGGTGGCCGCCGCCGTCAGCCGGGCCGACACCGTCTCCGGCTGGGACCTGGCCGCACGCCAGCCCAAGGCCGCGCAAAAGGCCGCCGGCACCGGCAGCGTCTATTGGCTGCAAGACCTGCAGGCCACGCCGGATGCGCTTCGCAAGCTTGCTGCACGCGGTTTGTGGAGCGAACCCTGTGAAGATGCGCAGCGCCGCGCCGAAGGCTTCAACCGCTTCAGCTTCGCCCCGTATTGAGACAACCGAGACCCGAAGGAAACCCGCCCATGTTCGAGAAAACCGCCGCCGTCTTCCTCTACGCCGTCAGCCCCGTGCACATGGGCGCTGGCCAGGCCGTGGACGTGATCGACAACCCCATCCAGCGCGAGCGCCACACCCGGCACCCCTGCTTTGCCGGCTCCGGCATTAAGGGAGCGGTGCGCCACAGCTACGAAGCGCTGGGCGGCGCCAGCGACGACATCGCCCGCCTGCTCGGCCCCGAATCAGGCAGCAATGAACTGCACGCCGGCGCCGTCAGCTTCGGCGACGCGCAAATGCTGGCCCTGCCGGTGCGCAGCCTGAAGGGCGGCTATGTGTACGCCACCTGTCCGCAGGCCCTGGCGCGCGCCCAGCGCCTGTTGGCGCTTGCCGGCAGCGCTGCGTCATGGCCCAGCGTGACGGTGAACGACGGTCACTGTCTCTTCGCCAACCCAGCCCTGCTGTCGGGCGACAAGCTGCACCTGGAAGCCTTCGAGTACAGCGCCAAGGCGAGTGAGGACCTGGCAAATATCGCTGCCGACCTGGGCCAGCGCGCCCTGCCGGCGGGCGCTGCCTACGAGTTCTTTTCCAGCAAGCTCAAGACCGACCTGGTGCTGCTGTCCGACACCGACTTCGGCTACTTCGCCCAGAACGCCATGCTGGTCGAGCCCCATGTGCGCATCAATCACGAAACCGGCACCGCCGACGACGGCGGCCTGTTCTACACCGAGAACCTGCCGCCCGAATCGCTGCTGATCGCGCCGCTGATGGCCAGCCAGACGCGCACCGGCAAAAAGGACAACCACCTGAGCGCCGAAGAAGTGTTCACCAGGCTCAAACCGCTGCTGGACGGCAGGCTACTGCAAATCGGCGGCGACGCCACGACAGGGCGCGGGCTGGTCGTGGCCAAGGTGGAGGGCTGAGCCATGGCCACAACGACCACCACCGCTCTCCGCCAGACGCTGGAGCAGCAACGCGCGCAAAACGCCTGGAGCGCCAGCGCCAGCTACCAAAACGACCATGTCAACGCCGCCAAGGGGCTGCCCGCGCTCATCATGAACAGCGGCCTGATGCAGGTGCTGGCCTTCTGTCACGAAAAAGGCAAGGCCCCGGCGCTGGTGGCCGAACACCTGCGCACCTGGCTGGCCAGGCAATTTCCAAAAATCTTTGTCAAAGGCAGCGACTTCGGCTCTTTCATGGAGGCACTGATGCGCGCAGAACCTGCCACCTACCAAGCCATCAACGCCGAAGCCTTCGCCTGGCTCAAATGGCTGCGCCAGATGGCTGCGGCGCGCAAGAAGGGGGAATGAGCCATGCCCATTGCCGCCGTGCCTGCCTACCTGGGACAAGACTTCAGCCACGCCTCGCCGGGGCTGCGCTTTGGCATGTATTTGCCGCTGTGGGGCATCAATCGCCGCAGCCGCGAACTGCTGTGGAGCACCAGCGACATGGACTACGCCGTGCGTGGCCAGCAGCGCGAAGAGCGCGAGATCAAGGTGGAAAACAAAACCTCCGCCCTGCAACAAGCCTGCAAGCTCATTGCGTACGACAAAAAAATCATGAAGGCCCTCGCCCAGCGCCAAACCCACACCGCGCAGGCCATGCCCGACGTGCTCACGCTGGATGCCATCGCCACCGCGTCCTTCACCACCGGCCTGGGCAACGAGCATCCGCTGGAAAACGGCTTCGCCTTCCTCAACCCCTACGGCCTGCCCTACCTGCCCGGCAGCGGCATCAAGGGCGTGCTGCGCCAGGCCACGCGCGAGCTGGCCAGCGGCGACTGGGGCGAGCAGCACGGCTGGACGGAAGACAAAATCCACCTGCTGGGGCGCATCGGACTCTCGATGCTGGACGTGCTTTTCGGTCTCGAATCGGACGACGGCGCCACCGACCACGTGCGCGGCGCGCTGAGCTTCTGGGACGCCATCCCGCAAATCCCCGGCGACAGCCTGGCCGTGGACGTGATGACGCCGCACCAGAGCCACTACTATCAGCAAAAAAACGATCGCAAGAGTGGCTCCAGCACCAGCCCGCACGACAGCGGCGCACCCAACCCCATCAGCTTTCTCACCCTGCCACCGGGCACGGGCTTTGCCTTTCACGTGGCGTGCGACGTGGCGCACCTCACGCGCCTGGCCCCCGATCTGGCGCACGACCAGCGCTGGCGAACGTTGCTGAAAGCCGCCTTCGAGCACGCCTTCGAATGGCTGGGCTTTGGGGCCAAGACCGCCGTGGGCTATGGCGCCATGGAATCAGAAACGCAACGCCAGCGCAAACTCGAAGAAGCCCGGCGCCAGCAAGCCAACGCCGAGGCATGGACCGGCGCCCGCCCCAAATTCAACCGCGCCAACGGCTCGCTCACGGTTGAAAAAGGCGGCCAAACCGCCATTGCCCTGGCCCCGACGGGAGAAGCCTTGCTGCAATCGCTGCCCGCCGATCTGCAGCAAAAAATCAGGACCAACCAGTTTGTCAAGGTCACAGCCTACGTGGCCGAAGGCGTGCTGGTGCGCATCGAAAAGGCATGACGGCACCCGCCCTGCCCATCGTCCGCCTGCACTTCACCGTGCGGGCCGAGGCAGCGCTGCAACTGCCCCCTTACGCCGGCTCCATGCTGCGCGGCGCCTGGGGCCACGCGCTGCTGGCCTTGTCGCCCCTGCCGCACACCGACGGCCAGCCCTGCGCGCTGCACGCCACCTGCCCCTACTGCCAGCTTTTCGCCGCGCCGCCCCTGCCCGCGCACAGCCTGCAAAAATTCAGCCACATGCCCCAACCCTACGTCATCGAGCCGCCCGCCGGCGGCGCGCAGCGGCTGCGGGCGGGACAGGGCTTCGGGTTCGATCTGGTGCTCATCGGCCAGGCGCTGGCCATGCTGCCCACCGTGCTGCAAACCTGGGAGCGGGCGCTGCGCACCGGCCTGGGGCCCGAAAAAACGCCCTGCACCCTGGCTGAAATTCATCAACAAATCGGCCCCCAGCGCTTTACCATCAAGCGCGAGCAGCTATCAAAATTAAATCTTCTCCTGCCAGCCGCTCCAGCACTGGGCCCGCAGGCGGCGCTGCACTTCCACACCCCGCTGCGCCTGCAGGTGCAGGGCAAGCCGGTGCGCCAGGCGGCGCGGCTCACGGCCCGCGACCTGCTCGTCGCCCTGGCTCGGCGCCACCAACTGCTGTGCGATGTGCACCTGGGCACGGCCGCGCCGCAGCACGACTTTGCCCAACTGGCCGCGAAGGCCGCCGCCATCGACCTGCACGCCGACCCTGCCATGCACTGGTTCGACTGGGGCCGCTACTCGCAGCGCCAGCAGCAGGAGATGAAGTTCGGCGGCCTGCTGGGCTGCGTCACCCTGCATGGGGACCTGGCGCCCTTCGCCGAGCTGCTGCACCTGGGCCAATGGCTGCACGTCGGCAAGAGTGCCAGCTTTGGCCTGGGCGGCTATCGCCTGTCAACGTCCCCACAGGCTTGACACGGGCGCTGCCCACAGCCTGTCGCCCAGCGGCAAGATTTGTTCGCCGTCGTAGAGCAGCACGCCAAGCTTGAACGATTCGCCCGCAAGGTGGGCCAGCTTTTTCAGGCCGCGCAAATCACCCGGATTGACCGTCGCCGCCGCTTTCACCTCCACGGCCACGATCTGGCCGGCGGGGTTTTCAAGCACCACATCCACGTCCACTCGGTCGGCGTCGCGGTAGTACAGCAGCCGGGCGTTGGTTTCGGCCGTGGTGGCGTGCTTGAGCAACTCGCCATGGACAAAGGTTTCCAGCAG
>OFJB01000561.1_pt1 | contig 17717 bp, 14 predicted proteins | sample 1775081 | NCBI WGS metagenome assembly OFJB01 (sample SAMN08195771, study PRJEB24354) | sludge metagenome | isolation source: initial sludge from phenol fed wastewater aerobic bioreactor | place: India: Nagpur | collected 2016-06-05 | reverse complement strand
AAGATCGTCGATGACACCCGCAACATGGCCAAGGAGTTCGAGCAGCAGTACAACGACGGCCTGATCACCCAGGGCGAGAAGTACAACAAGGTGGTCGACGCCTGGTCCAAGGCGACCGAGAAGATCGCCGAGCAGATGATGAAGGAAATCTCCTCGGTCAAGAAGAACACCAAGGGCGAGGATTCCCAGATCAACTCGATCTACATGATGGCGCATTCGGGCGCGCGCGGCTCGCCGATGCCCAGCACCTCGGCAATAGACCGGCGAATGCGCGCATTACGCCGCTGGTTGTCGGCTTGGCGGCGCTGCGCTTCCACCTTCTGCTCACGGCTTTGCTTGAGGTCGCGCGCCAGTTCGATCACCACCTCGGTCGGCCGGCCGTAACGGCGAATCAGTGCATTGACCACCATGCGTACCTGGTTCAGGCCGATGTGCACCGTGGGGTTGGCGATCTTGCCGTAGCGCTCTTCGTCGTTGCGTGGGTTGTCCTTGGCAAACGCTACATGCCGCTGCAAGGCGCGGCCGTAGTAGGGCAACTGCTTGAAGGCGAAGACGGGCTTGATCTCCCCGGTGGAGGCAATGGTGCGCTCGCCGATGCGTTCCACTTCGTCCGCATCGTGCTCGAAGCTGAAGCCCAGGTCGCTGTGATGCGCAAAGCCGGCCGCCTGCACGGCCTTGTCGTAGGTGATGACATCGCGCTACAGCTCCGGAACAATGCGGGCCAGCGCCGTACGGCCCAGGCTGCCATAGCCTTCCGGCAGGCCGGCATTGGCGATGGCCTGCGCCCGCGCTTCGTGCACGCCTGTGCGCTCCTGCAGCCAAGCGATCAGGCGCGGCTCGCTTTCCTCGGTCATCAGCTGCGTGACGATCTCGTCCTGCAGCGCAGTGTCGAATCCGGCCCACAGCGGGCCGAACAAGTCCTTCTTGCCCAGCACCGCCGCGGTGGCATTGCCCTTGAGGCCATCGCGCTTGGCGTCTTCCAGGTTGAAGAGGGCCGAAAAGCCCAGCGCCTTGCGCATGGCGGTGAAAGTCACCTTGGCCTGCTTCTCCAGCAGTGCCACGATCTGGTCGCGCTGCGCCAGGGTCAGCGCCTCTTCGCGCAACTCGTCATGCAGCACGCGCAGGTGATTCACTTCCTGGTAGATGCGGAAGCGCTGCGTGCTCGGAAGCGCCAGCAGGGCGCGCGGCTCCTCGGGCTCCAGCGTGCAGCGGCCGGGCTGCACGGGCCGCAGCTTGCGCTGGTGCAGCAGGATGTCGCGCAGTTCGGCGCGGGCGGCCTCGTTAAACAGCGCGGGGGCGAAGGCCGCCTGTGCAGCCCACAGTGCATCGAACTCCTGCGCCACCATGGCGCGGTCCACGTACAGGTCGTAGCGCTTGTCGATGCGCTTCTTGCCCTCGTCGGTGGTGAGGGGCGTCTCGCGGTATCGGGCGCGCACGCCCTGGCCTTTCACGCCTTCTGGCTTCTGCTCCATGCGCGCTTTCCAGAACCATTCGCCCACCGTGCGGCAGCCGGATTCATGCATCTGCGCCCGCAGCGTGCCGATAGCCTGCTTGAGCGCACCGCTGTCGCTGTCCTTGCGGTCGGTCTTGCGGTTGCTCTGGAAGCCCCGACGCTGGTTGAGGTGGAACAGGGCACGTCCAAACTCTTCCGGCTTCAGCGGCGTTTCCAGTCCTTGTCCGCGCAGTTGAAACGGATTCAGCTTCTCCAGCGCCTTGCGTGCCGACTCTTCATGTGGCAAGAACCCATTCCGCTCCAGCGCTGCCAGCATGCGGGCCCTGCGCTTAAGCAGCCGGTCACGCCGCCGCCGCATGGCACGTGCGGCCCGGCGGGTGACGGCGAGGGACGATCCATCCTTGGGGTTGCGGCCATCGCTGAAGATGCGTGCGCCGGCTTTGATGATGGCTGATGGGCTGCCCTCTGCATCCAATCGAAAAACGGCCCAGCCCAGCGATGTGGAGCCCAAGTCCATTGCCAAGCGATAGACCAGGGGGTTGTCTCTTTGCATGAATGAGCCTCTCTCTCCTGTTTGCCGTTTGTATCGGATTCAGGTAGATTCTCAAACACTTAGATCACTGGGATATGCGCTCTGGACGCTAACAAGCTGAAAGATGCACCAAATGGAAAGCCCCGCATGCGGGGCTTTCGTATTTGTGACCAACTGCGCCCCTAGTGCTTGTCCATTAAGCGCTAGCAGCTATCCAATTCATAGCATCACAGATTCGGCGCCAGCAGCCGCTCCAGCACCTTCTCATCCATGCCACGGCGCTGGGCCATGTCGTGCAGCTGGTCTTCGCCGATCTTGCCGACGTTGAAGTACACCGCGTCGGGGTGGCCGATGTAGAAGCCGCTCACGCTGGCCGCAGGGGTCATGGCCAGGCTTTCGGTCAGGCCCATGCCGATCTCTTCGGCGTTCAGCACGCGGAAAAGGTCGGTCTTGGCGCTGTGGTCCGGGCAGGCGGGGTAGCCCGGCGCGGGGCGGATGCCGCGGTACTTCTCGGCAATCATGTCGTCGTTGCTCAACTGCTCGCCCGCTGCGTAGCCCCACAGGTCGGTGCGCACGCGGTGGTGCAGGCATTCGGCAAAGGCTTCGGCCAGACGGTCGGCCAGGCTCTTGAACATGATGGCGGAGTAGTCGTCCAGCGCGTCGATGAAGGCTTTTTCCTTCTTCTCCACACCCAGCCCGGCGGTGACGGCAAACAGGCCCGCGTAGTCGGCAATGCCGCTCTCCTTGGGCGCCACAAAGTCGGCCAGGCAGCGACTAGGTCGGGTCACGCCGTCGATGGTGTGTTTTTCGGCCTGCTGGCGCAGGCCGTACCAGGTCATGGCGACCTCGGTGCGGGTGTCGTCGGTGTAGAACTCGATGTCGTCGCCCACGCTGTTGGCGGGCAGCAGCGCCATCACGCCGCTGGCCGTGAGCCACCGGCCTTCGATGATCTTTTTCAGCATGGCCTGGCCGTCTGCAAACACGCGCGTGGCTTCCACGCCCACGATCTCGTCCGTAAGGATCGCGGGGTACGGGCCGGCCAGGTCCCAGGTCTGGAAGAACGGACCCCAGTCGATGTACTTGGCCAGCTCGGCTAGGTCGAAGTTCTTGAACACGCGGCGGCCCAGCGCGCGCGGTACGGCAGGCTGGTAGGCTGACCAGTCGATCGGCGTCTTGTTGGCGCGGATCTTGGCCAGGGGCCACAGGGGCGTGGCCTTTTTGTTGGCGTGCTGGGTGCGCACTTTTTCGTAGTCGGCGTTCAGCTCATCCACGTAGCTCTGCACGCCGTCGCCCAGCAGGCTTTGCGCCACGCTCACGCTGCGCGAGGCATCGGGCACGTAGACCACAGGGCCTTCGTAGTGCGGCGCGATCTTGACGGCGGTGTGCACGCGGCTGGTGGTGGCGCCGCCGATGAGCAGCGGGATCTTCTTGATGCGGAAGTGGTCGTCCTTCTGCATCTCGCCGGCCACGTACTGCATCTCTTCGAGGCTGGGGGTGATGAGGCCCGACAGGCCCACGATGTCCGCCCCCTCGACCTTGGCCTTGGCCAGGATCTCGTGGCAGGGCACCATCACGCCCATGTTCACCACCTCGAAGTTGTTGCACTGGAGCACGACGGTGACGATGTTCTTGCCGATGTCGTGCACGTCGCCCTTGACGGTGGCAATGACGATCTTGCCCTTGCTGCGCACGTCGCGGCCGGCCAGTTCGTCCTGGCGCTTTTCTTCCTCGATGTAAGGAATCAGGTGGGCTACGGCCTGCTTCATCACGCGAGCGCTCTTGACCACCTGCGGCAGGAACATCTTGCCTGCGCCAAACAGGTCGCCCACCACGTTCATGCCGTCCATGAGCGGGCCTTCGATCACGTGCAGCGGGCGGCCACCCTTGGCCAGGATCTCGCGGTAAGCCTCTTCGGTGTCTTCGGTGATGAAGTCGGTGATGCCATGCACCAACGCGTGCGACAGGCGCTCGCCCACCGTCTTGGGGTGTTCGGGCGTGCCGCGCCATTCGAGCTTCTTGCTCTCGTCCTTGGCGCCGCTTTTGGCGGTTTCGGCAATCTCGACCAGGCGCTCGCCAGCGTCGGGACGACGGTTGAGCACCACGTCTTCCACGCGCTCGCGCAGCACGGGCTCCAGGTCGTCGTACACGCCCACCATGCCGGCGTTGACGATGCCCATGTCCATGCCGGCCTTGATGGCGTGGTACAGGAACACGGTATGGATGGCCTCGCGCACGGGGTCGTTGCCACGGAAGCTGAACGACACGTTGGACACACCACCCGAGACCTTGGCGCCCGGCAGGTTCTGCTTGATCCAGCGCGTGGCCTCGATGAAATCGACCGCGTAGTTGTTGTGCTCTTCAATACCGGTGGCCACGGCAAAGATGTTGGGGTCGAAGATGATGTCCTCGGGCGGGAAGCCCACCTCATCCACCAGCACGCGGTAGGCGCGTTCGCAGATCTCGATCTTGCGGGCGTAGGTGTCGGCCTGGCCCACTTCGTCAAACGCCATCACCACGGCGGCAGCGCCGTAGCGCTTCACGAGGCGCGCCTCGTGCTTGAACTTCTCCACGCCCTCTTTCATGCTGATGGAGTTGACGATGCCCTTGCCCTGGATGCAGCGCAGGCCCGCTTCGATCACGTCCCACTTGGAGCTATCGACCATGATGGGCACGCGGGCGATGTCGGGCTCGGACGCGATGAGTTGCAGAAACCGCACCATGGCGGCCTTGCTGTCGAGCATGGCCTCGTCCATGTTGATATCGATGACCTGCGCGCCGTTTTCCACCTGCTGGCGCGCCACGGCCAGGGCCTCTTCGTACTGGCCGTTCAGGATCATGCGCGCAAACGCCTTGGAGCCGGTGACGTTGGTGCGCTCGCCAATATTGACGAACAGCGTGCCCTCGCCAATGGAGACGGGCTCCAGGCCGGACAGCTTCATGGGGGGCAGGGACGGGGCAGACGCGGACATAGGACTCACCTGTGCAGGGGCAGCAGAAAAACAGGTGAGCGTCGTTGCGGTGGGGCTTGAATAGCTTGTGGAGTGCCCAAGCCTGACGGCTTCACCATGGCGGTGGGGCCGCTGCAACGCTCCTTGGGCAAGGGGCGGATTTTACCGGGTCAGCGCACTGGCAGGAATTGCAGGAAGGTGCCGCCCACAATGCCCTGCACATAGCTGATGGCGGCACGGCGGTACTTTTCGGTGGTGAAGGCAGCCAGCAGGTCCAGCCGCGCGATGATCTTGCCGAACTCGCGTTCAAAGCTCAGGTTGCGACCCTGGGCGCCGATCTCGTCGGCCAGCAGCAGGGGCTGGCCCTGAGCGTTGCGGCGCTGAGCCAGCAGCCACACGGCGGTCTCGACGTTGCGTGCGGCGTTGTAGAGGTGCTGGGCGTCCATGCCGTCGAGCAAGAAGAATTCCGTCTTGTCGCCGTGGGCGGTGATGATCATGTCGGCCGTGGCGTGGATGAAGGCCGCCACACGGTCGCCCGCGAACTCGGGCGCCAGCGCCAGCGCCATGGCGGCGATGTCGCGGCGGCCCTGCAGCGGGGCCCAGGGCTGGCGCTGCAACACGGCGGTGCGCAACTGCTCCAGCGCCTGCTCGCGGCTGGTGGCAGTGCCCTTGCGCCATTCGGCGGGGTTGCGGCGGTAGAGCTTGTCGGCCAGGCGCAGCAGGCCTTCCAGGTTCTCTTGCATGGCCAGGGTGGCCATGCGGTTGGCGTCGGACTGGGCCAGCTCGGCGGCATGGGTGGGCGAGCCCTTCACCTCGCCGCGCGGCGTGGGGGCGTTGCTGGCACAGCCTGCCAATACGCAGCAGGACACCACCACACCAGCCCACCGGCCCGGCAATCCCCGCAGCAGCAGCAGCAACAAAAACGGCCCTCTCATGGGGCCGATTATGGGTGGCGGCTGAGCGCCCCTGCCCGCCGCCGAACGGCGGTTGACATTGTTTGAAGAAGCGCGGCCTGGGCCGCTTTTACGACGCCGCCATGGCCGACGCAGGCAGGCCGAACAGGTGGTCAAACACCCAGTTGAAGACAAAGGTGTAGCAAAGGAAGAACACGATAAGCCCCAGGTCCATCACAAACGCGTGCCACAGGCTCACGCCAAACCACCAGGCAAACAGCGGCACCAGCGTAAAGACCAGGCCGCCCTCGAACCCGATGGCGTGTGCCACACGCCGCGCCACGCTGCGCCCGCGCACGGGCTGGCGCGCCTCCCAGCGCTCGAACGCCCAGTTGAAGACGATGTTCCAGACGATGGCGATCGCCGAAGCTGCCACCGCGACCACGCTCGAATGCCCCGCGCCCTGGCCCGTGAGCAGCGCCAGGCCCACCGTGGCAGCGCCGATGGCGATCAGCTCGTACAGGGTCACGTAGATCAGGCGGCGCTTGACGCCTTGCAGGCCAAAAAGAGTCGGTGTCTTGTCCATGGCGGGTACTTTATATTCGCCACACTGACACATAAAGTCAGCTTGTTTCAGTTTTATTGATAGATTAAAACGCCATGGCCTTCAACTCCGACAGCGTGCAGGTGTTTCTGACCGTGCTCGACCACGGCTCGTTCTCGGCCGCCGCGCGGGCGTTGTCGCGTGTGCCGTCGGCCGTGAGCATGACCATTGCCCACCTGGAGGCCGAACTGGATGTGCAGCTGTTTGACCGCAGCGGACGCGAGCCCCGCCCCACCGCCGCCGCCCGCGCGCTGGAGCCCCAGGCCCGGCTGCTGGCGGGCCAGCTGCAGCAGCTCAACGCCCAGGCGCTGGCGCTCACCCAGGGGCTGGAGGAGCGGCTCACGCTGGCCATTGCGCCCGAGCTGCTGGCCTCGCGCTGGACGGAGGCGCTGGCGGCACTGGCGCAAGAACACCCGCTGCTGCAGATCGAGGTGCTGGCAGCGCCGCAGGTGGATGCGCTGGCGCTGCTGCACAGCGGCCGCGCGCAGCTGGCGCTGGTGTTCGAGCGGCCCAGCATCGACGGGCGCGAGGGCTTTCAGGAGGTGGGCACCGAAACCCTGGTGGCGGTGATGGCGCCGCAGCACCCGGTGCTGGTGGCCGCCCGTGCCGCCGCCCAGGCACGGGGTGCCCCAACGGAGGACGCCATGCTGCGCGAGGAGCACCTGACCACCACGCGCCAGATCGTGGTGGCCAGCCGCGACCTGGCACAGACCGACCCGCGCTTTGTATTTGCCCGCCACCACTGGCGCACCGACAACCACCTGGCCGCGCTGGGCCTCATCGAAGCCGGGATGGGCTGGGGCTGGCAGCCGCGCGCGCTGGTGCAGTCGCGCATCGAGGCAGGGCGGCTGGTGGAAATGCCGTTCGAGAACCTGAGCAACGGCACCGCGCTGTGGGTGGACGTGGTGTGGTCCAAGGAGCGGCCCCTGGGCCTGGGCGCTGCGCGGTTTGTGGCGCTGATGCGGGACCAGCGGGCGCTGGAGGCCGAGCTGGCGTGATTTATGGCCTTTTTGGGCGGTAGCGCTAGTCGATCATGGAGTAGCGGCTACTAAATTCATAGCGTTTCTTTGGACGATGGGTCCGGGGTATTCACGGCACTCGCCGTCCTCGGGCACCCACAGGCGGTGCGCCCACCCGCCGCGCTGCGCCAGGGCGTGCACCTGGGCACGGGTGGTGGGGCAGTGGTCCAGGGCCTCCAGGTGGTTGACCACCACCGCGCCCGTCGTCAGCGCGGCAGCCTGTGCGACCTCGGCAGCGTCCATCAGGATGTCCGCGCCCAGGTCGAACCGGGCGCCACCGGCGGGCAGCACGGCCACACCGGGCTGCAGGCGCTGCAGGCAGTCGCGCACCGGGGGCGTCAGCACGGTGTCGCCCGCCAGGTACACGCTGGGCTCGCCCGGCAGCTCCAGCAGGTAGCCGTGGCCGTGCTCCATGAAGCGCGCCACCCAGCCCCGGCCGTGGGTGCAGGCCACGGGCGTGACCTGCCCGCCCAGTGCAAAGGGCTGACGGCCATCGCCCGCCAGCGGCTGCACCTGCAGGCCGCGCTGCGCCAGGTAGGCGGCGTCGTGTGGCATGCAGAGGACGGGAATCTGGCGCTCGCGCAGAAACTGCTTGCCCGCGCGGTCCAGGTGGTCAAAGTGCCCACGCTGGCAATGGGTGATGAGCGCGTGGGTCACGCGCTGCAGCGCGGCGTCGGCCCCGGCGGGCAAGTCCACCAGGGGGTTGCGCTGGCGCCGGGTGCCCAGGTAGCGCAGCGCGGGCAGGCTGCCCCGGGGCGCGAGCATGGGGTCCACCAGCAGGCCGACGGGGCGGCCCGCGTGCTGGAACTCCAGCAGCACGGTGGCGTTGCGCAATTGGGTGATGAGCATGGGGGGCTTTCAGTGGGAGGAGGTGCTGCCATTGTTGAAAAGCAGGCCTCCCGCGAAAATGGCGCAGATTGACAATTTCTTGCGCTTTTTTGCCACCCATGGTTTCCCCATCCTCCACACCCCAGCCGCCACTGCGCGTGGCACTGCTGCTCTACCCGGGCTGCATGCCCGCCGGCCTGTTTGCGGCGGCGGACATGGCACGCGCCGCCAACCTGCGTGCGCAGGCCAGCGTGATGGACATCTGCTGGGCGGGGGTGGACCTGTCGCCCGTGCCCACCTGGCAAGGCCCCGCGCTGGCCCCCTCCGTGGCACTGCAGCAGGCCGAGGCCGATGTGGTGCTGGTGCCGGGCCTGTGGCTCTCGTCGCCTGACCAGCTGCAGGGGCCGCTGCAGCAGCTGGCCCCGGTGGCGCAGGCCTTGCGCACGCTGCCCCGGCGCACCCAGGTGTGGAGCTACTGCGCGGGCGTGGTGCTGGCGGCCGCCAGCGGGCGGCTGCGCGGCCAGGGCGCCACGGCCACCTGGTGGTTGCGCGCCGCGCTGGAGCAGCAGTTTGCCCAGGTGGACTGGCGCTTTGACGAGCCGCTGGTGGCCGGCCCCACTGCCACCACGGCCGCCGGGGCCAACGGCTACCTGCCGCTGATGCTGCACGCGCTGACGGCCCGCCTGCCGCCCCAGGCATTGAACGACCTGCAGGAGCTGCTGATGCTGCCCCGCCCCCGCACGGCGCACCCGGCATTTGCCGGGCATGACCTGATGACGCTGGCAGACGCCGACCTGCGCCGCGCCATGCTGTGGGTGCAGCGCAGCCCCGCCACCGATCTGCGGCTGCCCGCGCTGGCCCAGGCGCTGGGCCTCTCGCCCCGCACACTGGCGCGGCGGGTGCAGGCCCACACGGGCCTGACGGCGGCCCTGTGGATGCGCCGCATCAAGCTGCGCCAGGCCAGCGAGGCGCTGTGCGACACGCCGCTGCCGCTCAAGCGCATCGCCGAAGACCTGGGCTTTGCCAGCGAGGCCGGACTGCACCGCGCGTTCCGCCAGGCCACGGGGCAGACGCCGCTGGCCTATCGCATGGCGCATGGGGCGCGCTGAGCGGATTCTGTGGCCCGTTTCAAGCCCAACAGGCCTCAAGCGCCAGTGAATCATGCGTCAATAGCTATAAATTTGGTAGCATTTAATTTTTCACAGAAGAGGAAAACTACGCCCGCGCCGCTGACGTACGATGGCCCATCGAGGAGCCCGCATGAACCACCCGTTTCACAGCAGCAACAAAGATGTGGCCCAGCGCTGGTCGCAGTGGCAGCCGGACGCGCCGCAGCACGATGATGAGAAGCGCCCCGACGGCCAGCCCGAGCGACGCAAGGCCGGCAAACACCGCCGCACGGTGGCGCTCAAGGACTTTGATCCGTCGGCCAAGCCGTTTTCGCTGGGCGACAAGCTCAAGGACAAGGCAGCCACCGAGTCGATTGCGCAGGAGCTGGACACGCTGCAGAACCTGTTCTACGCCGACAAGCGCTACAAGCTGCTGGTGATCCTGCAGGGCACGGACACAGCCGGCAAGGACGGCACCATCCGGGGCGTGTTTGGCCGCATGAGCGCGCTGGGCGTGCACGCCGTGGGCTGGAGCGCCCCCACCGAGGCCGAACGTGCCCACGACTACCTGTGGCGCATCCACCAGAAGGTGCCCGGCGCGGGCGAGATCACGGTGTTCAACCGCAGCCACTACGAGGACGTGCTGGTGCCCGCCGTGAACGGATGGATCACCCCCGAGCAGCACCACCAGCGCTTTGGCCACATCAACGACTTCGAGCGCATGCTCACGCACACCGGCACCATCGTGCTCAAGTTCATGCTGCACATCAGCGCTGACGAGCAGCGCGAACGCCTGCAGGAGCGCCTGGACGACCCGGCCAAACACTGGAAGTTCTCGATGAGCGACATCGAGGCCCGCAAGCAGTGGAGCCAGTACCAGAAGGCCTACGAAATGCTGCTGGCCGCCACGCACACGCCCTGGGCGCCGTGGACCATCGTGCCCGCCAACTCCAAGACCCACCGCAACCTGATGATCGCCACGCTGGTGCGCGAGGTGCTCACCGGCCTGGACCTGCGCTACCCGCCGGGCGACCCGGCGCTGCAGAAGATCCGCATCGAATAGGCCCCGCGCTGCAGCGGGCCCGGCAGTGCGCGGTGCGGACAAGAACTGCGCGTACCGTCACTGGCCCGCCGGGCATTCGGGGATACGGCCCCAGGCGTCGCCGCAGAAGTTCTGCCGCGTGCGGGTGAGGCAGCTCGCGCGCGACAGCTCGTTGCTCATGGCCGCACACTGGGCCAGCGCGCCGCGCAGGCGGGCCAGGCTGTCGCCGAGCGACGGCGCGGGCGCGGCGGGGGGTGGCCAGGGTGCGTCGTCGGCCGGAGCCGCGGTGCGCGGCTTGCCGGTGGCGGGCAGCGATGCCGCATCGGCCACGCGGGGCACGGTGACGGGGGTGAACGGCGGTGCAGAGGCTGCCGCTGCGGCTACGGGCGGGGGGGCGGCAGTGGCGCTGTCTGGTGCAGACGCAGTGGCCGCCGGGCGTGCGCGTTGGGATTCGATGATTTCTTCCACCGGCTCGGGGCGCACGGGAGCGGACTCCGCAATGCCCGGGGTGCCGGGCGCGGCCACTGGGGACTCGACAGCCGGGGCCTGCTGCGCGGGCGGCGCAGCATTGGGTCGCCCCAGCAGGTACCAGGCTGCGGCGCCCGCCACGGCCAGCACAGCCACGGCGGCGCCTGCGTAGGCCATGGGTCGCTGGCGCGGCGGGGTGCCGGTGGGGTGCTCATCGTCATCGAACACAAATTCCATCGGCGCCGGGGCGGCGGGGGGCGCCTCTGCCTCCAGCGGGTGGGCGCACTTCACGCACCAGCGCGCCGTCGGGTGGTTGGGCGCCTGGCATTGCGGGCAGGGGGTCTGGGTCACGCTCATGATTTCCCTCTCTTTTTTTTCGTGGCCCCCGCTTTCTGGGGGACCTGGCGCAGCGCCCGGTGCTGCGCCGGGCTGGCTGAGTCTAGGGGCAACCGGTGCCGGGCAAGGGCCGGAGCCAGCGGCCACTATCGCGCCCGCGCATTGCCGCACCGCAGCATGGAATGCGTCTTTACCGAACTATGCATCAAATGCATAACCCACAAACACACCGGCCTTGGACAGTGCCCGGGCCGAGGCATAAGCTTCGCAGCCTGAACTGATCCCACAAGGAAATTCACCATGTCAAACCCCGTCGGCGCCCCCGCCGCACAATCCCACCCCCTGCCCTCGTACCTGCAGGCCGACCACCTCGGCCCCTGGGGCAACTACCTGCAGCAGGTGGACCGCGTCACCCCTTACCTGGGCAGCCTGGCGCGCTGGGTGGAAACGCTCAAGCGCCCCAAACGCATCCTGATCGTGGACGTGCCGATCGAGCTGGACAACGGCACCATCGCCCACTACGAAGGCTACCGCGTACAGCACAACCTGAGCCGGGGCCCCGGCAAGGGTGGCGTGCGCTTCCACCAGGACGTGACGCTGTCTGAAGTGATGGCCTTGTCGGCCTGGATGTCGGTGAAAAACGCGGCGGTGAACGTGCCTTACGGCGGCGCCAAGGGCGGCATCCGTGTGGACCCCAAGAAGCTGTCGATGGGTGAGCTGGAGCGCCTGACGCGCCGCTACACCAGCGAAATCGGCCTGCTGATCGGCCCCTCCAAAGACATCCCCGCACCCGACGTGAACACCAACGGCCAGGTCATGGCCTGGATGATGGACACGTACTCGATGAACGTGGGCGCCACCGCCACCGGCGTAGTCACCGGCAAGCCTGTGGACCTGGGCGGCTCGCTGGGCCGTGTGGAAGCCACCGGCCGCGGCGTGTTCACCGTGGGCGTGGAAGCCGCCAAGCTGACCGGCCTGGCGCTGGACGGCGCCCGTGTGGCCGTGCAGGGCTTTGGCAACGTGGGGGGCATTGCCGCCAAGCTGTTTGCCGAAGCCGGTGCCAAGGTGGTGGCTGTGCAGGACCACACCGGCACCATCTTCAACAGCAAGGGCGTGGATGTGCCCGCGCTGCTGGCACACGTGAAAACCCGTGGTGGCGTGGGCGGCTTTGCCGGCGCCGAAGTGATGAAGGCCGAGGAGTTCTGGGGCGTGGACTGCGAGATCCTGATCCCCGCCGCACTCGAAGGCCAGATCACCAAGGACAACGCGGGCCAGATCAAGGCCAAGCTGGTGATCGAAGGTGCCAACGGCCCCACGACCACCGAGGCCGACGACATCCTGAACGACAAGGGCGTGCTGGTGCTGCCCGATGTGATCGCCAACGCCGGTGGCGTGACAGTGAGCTACTTTGAGTGGGTGCAGGATTTTTCCAGCTTCTTCTGGAGCGAGGACGAGATCAACGCCCGCCTGGTGCGCATCATGCAAGAGGCCTTTGCGGGCATCTGGCAAGTGGCGCAAGAGCACAAGGTGAGCCTGCGCACTGCCACCTTCATCGTGGCCTGCCAGCGCATCCTGCACGCCCGCGAAATGCGCGGCCTGTATCCATAAGCCCTCGCCCGCCCCACGGGCCTGCCCCTTACCCGGGGCAGGCCGTCACACCACCGCCAGCCGCTGCGATCCAGCCCTGGCGGTTTTTCTTTGCCCAGGCCTTGCGCAGCCACCGTGGCTGTTGCGCCGTGGCGACGCAGCAAGCGCGCGCAACGGCCGTTCAAGGCCCCAGAACGACCGCGCAGCCGCCGCAGAAACCAAAAGATACGCACACATACAAATGGTGATCTTTCCCCCGGACCTTGCGTGAAAAACTGCCTGGACTTCGCATTCACGCCGTCTTCGGGAGATTCTGGTGGCCCTTCCATCTCTGCGCAGCCTGCTGGCGCGCTTTCTGCTCAGCCGCCTGCGCACCGCGCGCTCCGTGGCCCGTCTGGCGTACCGCCTGAATCCCCACAAACCCGCGCTCATCGACCGGCGCGGCACCCTCACCTACGCGCAGCTGCAAGACCGCGTGTACCGCCTGCAGGCCTGGATGCAGGCCCAGGGTGTGAAGAAAAGCGACGTGGTCTTCACTTGGCTGCCCGAAACCGGCGAGCAATACGAAACCCGGCTGGCCACGTTCGAGAACGGCACCATCTTTGCCAGCTTTCACAAGCACCTGCCGGCTGATGCGGCGCTCACCACCATGGGCCGCGTCAAGCCCACGGTGTTCATCCACGACCCGCTGCTGAGCGCGCCCATCCTGCAGGCCGTGCGCGAGCAACTGCCCGGCCTGCGCATGCTGGCGCTGGGTGACGAATACGAGCGGGCCCTGGCGCAGCAGACCCCGTCGGCCGGCACGGTCGATGTGCACGAGGACGATGTGTTCGCGCTGCACATGACCTCGGGCACCACGGGCCTGCCCAAGTCCATCGGCTACAGCAACCGCAAGTACCTGGACAGCGTGCGCCTGATCTCGCGCGCCATCGACTTCAAGCCGCCCGCCGACGGGCCGGACGTGAACATGCTGGGCCTGCCGCTCACCGGCCCGGGCTCGGGCCTGGTGCTGCCCACGCTGCTAGCGGGTGCGGCGCTGGTCATGCCCGAGGACTTCCGCGCCACCACGCTGGCTGGGCTGATCCAGAAGCACCGCGTGTCGCGCGCTTTCCTGTCGCCCTCGGCCATCATCGACCTGCTGGACGAGCCCACGCTGGGCCAGTACGACCTGTCGTCGCTGACCCATGTGCCGTACGGCTCGGAGATGATGCCCGCGCCCAAGATTGCGGAGGCCATCCGCCGCTTTGGGCCCATCTTTCAGCAGGGCTACGGCTGCCTGGAGGCCCTGCCCCCCATCACCTGGCTGCTGCCCCACGAGCACGTGGACGCGCAGGGCCAACCACTGGGCAACGACATCCTCTCCACCGTGGGCCGTGTGATGCCGGGTGTGGACGTGGTCATCCGCGACGAACACTTTGTGCCGCTGCCCCTGGGCCAGATGGGCCTGATCACCGTGCAGACGCCGGTGCGGTTTGACGGCTACTGGCTGGACCCGGAAAAGACCAGCGAAACCCTGCGCGACGGCTGGGTGGTGATGGGAGACCTGGGCTACTTCGACACCGCCGGTTACCTGCATGTGCTGGGCCGCAGCGCCGACCGCGTGGTGCGCAATGGCCAGGCGCTGAACCCTCGCGAGATCGAAGAAGTGGCGCACTGCCACCCGGCCGTCAAAGAGGCCTGCCTGGTACAGCACGGCCCGGCCGCCGTGCTGGTGGCCAGCCTGCGGCAAAGCTGGCGCAACGACCGGGGCACCCGGGCCCTGGAGCACGACCTGGCGGAGTTTCTGGTGCAGCACCTGCCGCCCGAGATGCGGCCCGACGATGTACGCCTGGTCACCGAAATTCCGCGCAGCTTCCTCAACAAGATGCTGCGGCGCGAGGTGCGCCTGATGCTGGAAGCGATGCCGCCGCGCAGCAGCGCGGCGCACGCAGAGCCTGTGGCGGGCCCTATAGCGACGGCTCCCCAACCTGAAGTCATGGCCTCCGCACACCCATGACAGCCCCTATCAACATGCAGCCCGCCCCGCTCAGCCTGGGCACCAAACTCGGCTACGCCGTAGGCAATGTCGGCCTGCAGATGCTGATTGCGGCCATGAGCTTCCTGCTCATGATCTTCTACACCGATGTGGCCCTGGTGCCCCCCGCCGTGGCCGGTGCGGCGCTGCTGGTGGGCAAGGTGTGGGACACCATCAACGACCCGCTGTTTGGCTGGCTGACCGACCGCACCCGCTCTCGCCACGGCCGCCACCGCGTGTACCTGATCTACGGCGCCCTGCCCCTGGTGGTGGTGGCCGCCGCCGTGTGGATGGTGCCCCCGGGCCTGAGCCCCTGGGCAGCGTTTGTGTGGATCGCCGTCACCTACACCCTGTTCGACACCGTGATGACGCTGGTGCAACTGCCCTACCAGGCCATGGCCGCCAACATGACGCAGGACTACGACGAGCGCACCAGCCTCACGGCTTTTGCTTCCATGGGTGCCCTGCTTGGGTTTTTTGCGGGCAGCGTGTTCATGCCCCTGCTGGTGCGGGCCGCGCCCGATGCACGCACGGGCTACGCCCTGGCCGGCGCCTGTTTTGGGCTGGCCGCCGGAGTGGCCGTGGCCGTGGTGGCCTGGCGCGTGCGCGAGCCCGCCGCCACCGGCCACGCACCCTCCATCCCAACTACCGAAGCCACTGCACCCGGCTGGGCATCGGTCCGCGGCACCCTGCTGGCCACGCTGCGCAACCGGCCGTTTGTGATGCTGGTGAGCGCAGCCGGGCTGGTGCGCCTGGGCCTCACGCTGGTGCAGGCCTCGCTCGCGTATTTCGTCATCTACCAGTTGCAGGGCGACAAGGGCGACCTGCCGCGCTTCATGGGCATCCTGCTTGCGGTGGTGGGCATCTCGCTGTTCGTGTGGAAGCGCGTGGTGGACCGCTGGGAGAAAAACCGGGCCTACATCCTCGGGCTGGTGTTCTGCTGCGCAGGGCTGGTGGCGCTGTACTGGGTGGGTCCGGGCCAGCAGGCCCTGGTGACGGGCATTCTGGTGGTGGTAGGCATCGGCATGGGTGCGCACTGGATCGTGCCATTTGCCATGGTGCCCGACACCATCGACCACGGCCACATGCAAGCGGGCCAGCGCCAGACCGGCATGTATTACGGCCTCTATGGTCTGGTGGACAAGCTGGCCCGCACCCTGGCCACGGTGCTGGTGGCCGGCATGCTGGAGCTGACCGGCTATGTGCCCAACGTGGCCCAGTCGGCCCAGGCGCTGCAGGGCATCACGGCCATGACGGGACTGCTGCCGGCGCTGTGCCTGGTGCTGGCCATTCCGCTGCTGATGGCCTACCCCATCACCCGCGCCCGCCATGCAGACCTGGTGCGCAGCGTGGGCGCTGCCGCCACGGCGGACACGGCCCGTAAGGCTGCTGTGGCCGCAGTGGTTGCAGCCCCAGCACGCCAGAGCGAACACACCACCCGCCCTGCGTGGGAGCCCTCTCGCACGCAGCCCGGTGGTGGGCACGACTTCGCACACAGTCGTTAAAGGACATCCGGGAGCGCCCTCAGGCAGACGGCGCGGGCCCCACGGGCTCGGGCGGTAGCACACCGCGCATCGCGAGGCAGAAGGGCTGCACGCACTCGGCCCGCGCGGCGTAAGGGCAACCCACGGTCTCGCACAGGCCCGACGCGCCATTGCGCGCCCTCTCCTCTTCTCGCGGCACCTGGCCGCTGGCCTGCAGCACGGCCATCTGGGTCCAGGGGTCCAGGCGGCCGGTGGCCTGCTGCAGCATGTCGCGGCCATACACGGTGGCAGCCAGTCGCGGCTGCAGGTCCAGCAGCGCGCTGGTGCGCGGCGCGGCAGCATCCATGCCCTGCAACACCAAGGCCATCACCCCCGATTGCAACGCCTGGCCACCGCCCGCAAAAGGCACCTGCAGCGCACCGCTCGCAGCGGTGGCGCCCGTGCCCAGGCTTGCGCCAGCTGGCACCGCCGCCACGCCCGCAGCGGCGGGCGGCGCCTGGGCCGCCAGCCAGGGCACCGGGGCACGCAAGGTGAGCGCCAGCCCGCGCGGCCCCTCAGGCGTCGCCACCACGCCCTGGCGCACCAGCCAGGTTTGCAGCGGCGGCTGGTCGGCATCCAGCGCACCACTCTCCAGCGCCTGCGCCATGCCGATGGGCCAGGGCTGCGCGGCCACCACGCGCTGCGGCACCCCGGCCTGCGCGGTGACCTGTGCCACTAGGGCACTCACCATTCGTAGCAGCGGTGCGCTGAGGCCCGACGCAGGCCAGGCGGTACCGCCCGTGGCGGAAGCTGCGGACGCCGATGCATTGGCGGGCGCAGTCGTGGGGGCGCCACGCGGCAGCAGCGCCGAAGCCCCCGCTGACGCAGCCCGCCCGGCGCCCTCGCCCCTTGTGCCCGGCCAATTGCCATCGGCCCCGCCCGCCCTGCGCGGGTCAAAGCCCGCCGCCAGCTGTTCGCGCGCCTGGGGCGAGATGCTGGCCTGGTCCGCTGGTGTGGGCAGCGGCCCGCCGGGCGGGCTGGGTGAGGTGACCGAGGGCGGCGGCGCGCTGGGGTCAGCCGTGTGCGGCGGCGTGGGGGCGGTGGGTGCAGCAGGTTTGGGCTTGTCCAGCCCCAGCAACGCCGTCTGCCGCTGCAGCGCCGCCTCGGCCAGAAACTGGGCCACGGGCGGCAATGACGTGCGGGACGGATCGATGGGGAGGGTCATGCCGTGCTGCCTGGGGAAGGGATGTCCGATTCTGTAGTGATTCGTGCGACGTGAACAGGCCGTGGTGCGAGCAGGCCTGCCAAGCGCATCAGCTATCAACTACATAGCAAAGGGTGCAATAAAGTCCAGCGCTACCGGAATTTTTTGCCCACAATTCGGCTCCACCGCCCGCCGCGTTGCCTCTCAGCGCGCAGCC
>OFJB01000560.1_pt1 | contig 17737 bp, 16 predicted proteins | sample 1775081 | NCBI WGS metagenome assembly OFJB01 (sample SAMN08195771, study PRJEB24354) | sludge metagenome | isolation source: initial sludge from phenol fed wastewater aerobic bioreactor | place: India: Nagpur | collected 2016-06-05 | reverse complement strand
CGCGCGATGGAGCAGTCTGGTAGCTCGTTGGGCTCATAACCCAAAGGTCGGAGGTTCAAATCCTCCTCGCGCAACCAGGTTTCTGATCGAAAAGCCGCCTTCGGGCGGCTTTTTCTTTGGCCGCGCCAGGGCTTGCCGCAGCGATGATTGCGTGGAAACCCTGCTGCCAGCCATGCCTTGTCCCGCGTCAAGATGACAAGCTCGCGCAGCTGGGGCATAAACGGGCACCGCGCCCGACGGGGCTGTCGTCAACACCGGGCCTCGAGCGGGCCAGCGCGTTGCCGATGGCCCGCCCAGGGCGCATGTCTCACCACCATAGGAAGCCGCCATGGACAGCGCCATTCTGAGTTTGCTGGGTGCCTTCTTGCTATCGATCATCGGGCTCTTTGTCTTCATCTGGTCGTTGCGCAAGGGGCTGTTGATGGAGAACCCCAAGGCCGCGGCGACGATCTTCGCCCGCGGCGAGGTCGGCAAGGCGGACGACCCGGCGCTGGGCGAGCAGGCGCAGGGGCGCTTCCAGCAGGCGGTGACCGCCGCGCACGGCGAGGGCGAGGGCGAGGCCGAGGACCCGCAGGACATCGAGCAGCGCGTGGAGGCCGACAACTCCACGGCGTTTCCAGTCTTCATGTTCATCGCCTTTGCCTGCATGTGGCTGCTGCTGGGCTCGATCGCCGGTCTGACGGCGTCGCTCAAGCTGCACTGGCCCGACTGGCTGGTGTCCGACGCGTGGATGACCTTCGGCCGCATCCGCACCATCCACCTGACGGCCGTGCTGTACGGCTGGATCACCAACGCCGCGCTGGGCATCATCGTCTGGCTGCTGCCGCGCCTGCTGCGCACCCGCCTGCATGGCCCGATGTGGGTGATGATGGGCGGCGCGCTGATCAACGTCGGCATCGCCAGCGCCATCGGCGCCATCGGCTCGGGCTGGACGGCGGGCATGGAGTACCTGGAGATCCCGTGGCAGATCGGCATCTTCCTGGTGGCGGGCTTCGTCTGCATCATCGGCTCGGTGCTCTACACCCTGGTCAACCGCAAGGTCGAGTCGCTGTACGTGAGCGTCTGGTACCACGTGGCGGCGCTGCTGTGGATCTCGCTGCTGTTCATCGTGGCCAAGCTGCCGGGCGTGCACTTCGGGGTGGAGCAGGCCACGACCAACTGGTGGTACGGCCACAACGTGCTGGGCCTGTGGTTCACGCCGGTCAGCATCGGCGCCATCTACTACTTCCTGCCCAAGGTGATCGGGCGGCGCGTGCGCTCGTACAACCTGTCGCTGCTGGGCTTCTGGACACTGGCCTTCTTCTACGCCCAGGTGGGCGGCCACCACCTGGTGGGCGGGCCGGTGCCGGGCTGGCTGATCACGCTGTCGATCGTGCAGAGCATGATGATGATCATCCCGGTCATCGCGTTCTCCATCAACATGGCCGGCACCATGTGGGGGCGCATGCACCTGGCGCGCTACTCGCCCACGCTGCGCTTCATGATGTTCGGCGGCTTCATGTACATGCTGTCGTCGCTGCAGGGCTCGTTCGAGGCGCTGCGCAGCGTCCAGCAGGTGGCGCACTTCACCCACTTCACGGTGGCGCACGCGCACCTGGGCGCCTACGGCTTCGTCACCATGGTGCTGTTCGGCGCCATCTACTTCATGCTGCCGCGCGTGCTGCACTGGGAATGGCCGTACCCGCGCCTGATCTCGCTGCACTTCTGGCTGGCGGCCATCGGCATCGGCATCTACTTCGTCTTCCTGACCTACGGCGGCTGGCTGCAGGGCCTGGCCATGCTGGATGCCAGCAAACCCTTCATCGAGTCGGTGCGGGTGACGATTCCCTACCTGGAGTGGCGCAGCGTGGGCGGCTCGCTGATGGTGCTCAGCCACCTGATCTTCGTCGGCCACTTCCTGGCCATGGTGCTGCGCTTCGGCCCGTCGCGCACCGGGGCCGCGCTGTTCGCGCCCGCGCAAGCCAAGCTGGAGATGGCCCATGGAAAATGAAGTCAAGCTGACCGCCGGTGCCATGGTCACCCTGGGCATCGCGGTGTCCGCCCTGATCGTGATGCCCTACATCCAGGTGAGCGACGTCAAGCCGCCCGAGGGCCTCAAGCCCTACACCAGCGCGCAGCTGCGCGGGCGCAGCGTCTACATCGCCAACGGCTGCGTGTACTGCCACAGCCAGCAGCCGCGCGACCGCAGCTTCGCCCCCGCCGACGCCGAGCGCGGCTGGGGCCGGGTCTCGGTGCCGGGCGACTACTACTACGACAACCCGCACCTGCTGGGCAGCATGCGCACCGGGCCCGACCTGTTCAACATCGGCGTGCGCCAGCCCAGCATGGACTGGAACCTGGGCCATCTCTACCAGCCGCGCGCCTACGTGCCGGGCTCGATCATGCCCTCGTACCCCTTCCTGTTCGAGGTCAAGGACAAGGCCGACCCGGACGAGGTGGTGGTCAAGCTGCCGCCCGACTACCAGCCGCAGAACAAGGTGGTGGTGGCCAGGCCCGAGGCGGTGGACCTGGTGAAATACCTGCAGGGGATGAACCACACCTACCCCATCCTGCCGCCCGAGCCCAAGGGCGGTGCGGCGCCCAAGGCCGGCCAATGACGTGAGCCCAGGCCGCCGCTGCCCCCGGCGGTCCCGCCCCAAGCCAGAGGAGTCCCACCCATGTCCGAACATCACGACAGCATGCGCGCCCAGGAGCGCGAGAACGTCGACCCCGAGGAGCGCATCCGCCCCATCCCGCTGGCCGCGGTGCTGGTCACGCTGGGCATGGTGGTCTTCGGCGTGCTCTACATCTTCCTGTCCGAGCCGCTGACCAACTCCCGCTACGGCGACGAGCGCACGCTGGCCGACCTGGCGGGGCCGCAGCCGGGCGCCGCCGGCGGCAAGGTCGACGGCAAGGCCATCTTCGCGGCCCAGTGCGCCGCCTGCCATCAGGCCACGGGCAAGGGCCTGCCGGGCGTGTTTCCGCCGCTGGACGGCTCGGAATGGGTGCATGGCGAGCCGCGCATCGTGGCCAACATCCTGCTGCACGGCATCACGGGCGAGATCGAGGTGGAGGGCCAGAAGTTTTCCGGCCAGATGCCCTCGTTCCATCAGCTGAGCGACGCCGAGTTGGCCGGTGTGGCCAGCTACGTCCGCGGTGCCTGGAGCAACAAGTCCGAGCCCATCGAGGCCAGCGTGTTCGAGGCCGAGCGCAAGGCCGGCGCCGCGCGCACCACGCCGTTCGAAGGTGGGGCGGCGCTCAAGGCGCTGATGAAGTAGGCCGCGGATACCGCCGGAGCGCAGCATGTGGCGCACCCTCGTTGCCAGCGCCTTGCTCGTCCTGTGCGGCTGGAGCGCCGCCGCCTGGCTGACGCACGACTTCCAGGTCTGGACCGACGAGGGCGCGCGCCGCCTGGAGGTGGCCCTCCAGCCCGTGGCCGCGCCGCGCGTCGTGGCCCAGGGCCCGGACGTGGGCGAGCTGGAGCTGCCGCAGCTGCTGGCCCGGCACGGCGGCGTCACCATCGTCGACTTCTTCTACACCCGGTGCCTGACCGTGTGCCGCACGCTGGGCGGCAGCTTTCAGCAGCTGCAGGACGCGCTGCTGGCCGACGCCCGGGCCGGCAAGCCCGGCGGCGTGCGCCTGCTGTCGATCAGCTTCGACGGCGCGCACGACGACCCGGCGGCGCTGAAGACCTACGCCCAGGGCCTGAAGGCGCAGCCCGGGCTGTGGCACTTCGTGCGCGTGCCCGACGCGGCCCAGCAGCAGGCCCTGCTGCACCGCCTGGGCGTGGTGGTGGTGCCCGACGGCCGCGGCGACTTCGAGCACAACGCCGCGCTGCTGGTGTTCGACGCGCGCGGGCGCATGGTGCGCGTGTTCGACCTGGCGGAGCAGCAGCTGGTGCTGGACTACGCCCGCCACCTGGCGCGCCAGGGCGCGCACAAGGACCTGCTGTGAACGCACGCGCCCAGGCCCTCGTCGGCGCGGCCCTGCTGGCGGTGCTGGCTGTTGCGCCCGTGCGCCACGCCATGGAAGCCGGCATGTGGCGCCACATGATGCTGCAGTTTCCGCTGTGGATGGCGGCCGGCGCGCTGCTGGCGGCGGCCCTGCCGGCGCGCACGCGCGCGTTTGTCGCGCGCTGCAACGCGCATGGCATCGCCGGGCTGCTGGGGGTGGCGCTGGCGCTGGCGGTCCTGATGGTGCCGCGCGTGCTGGACCTGGCCCTGCTGCGCCCCGAGGTGGAAGGGGCCAAGCTGGCCGCGCTGCTGCTTGCGGGCGCCGCGTTGCGCCTGTCCTGGCGGCCGGCAGGGCTGGTGCTGCAGTTTTTCTTTTTGGGCAACGTACTGCCCATGATGGCGGTGGTGGGCTCGCTCTACGTCGACTCGCCGCTGCGCCTGTGCAACGCCTATCTGCTGGACGACCAGGTGCGCCTGGGCCAGTGGCTGATCGGCGTGGCCGCGTTGATCGCTGCGGTCTGGCTGGCCTGGGTGGGGTGGCAGCAGGTGCGCCGCGAGAACCTGGCACGCGCGGCCGCCGCGGCCGCGGGGCGGGCCGCCTCGGTCAGCGCCGCTCCAGCAGCGCGCGCGCCAGCTCCGCAAAGCCCGCGCCCCGCTCGCCACGGGTGACGTAGCGCGGCAGCGTGGCCAGCTGCGGCACGAAGCGCGCGATGTTGGCCACGCCCACGCTGTGCGTGAAGTGCTCGAACATCAGCTGGTCGTTGGTCGAGTCGCCCACGTAGACCCAGCGGTCGACCTCGGCCGCCAACGCGCGCCCCAGCAGCTCGCGCACGATCCAGCACGCGCCCTGCCATTTGTTGTGCGCGCCGTACCAGCCGTTGATGTGGATGGAGCTGACGGTGGCGTTCATGCCCGCGGCGCGCATCAGCGCCACGCATTGGTCGATGGCGGCCTGCGGCAGGTGGGTGAACTCGCTGTGGTCGATGGCGATGTCGCACTCGCGCCCGCCCGAGTCCCGCGCGCGCCGCGCGCCCGGCACCGTGGCCTCGATCTGGGCCAGCACCTGCTGCATGCGCGCGTGGTTGCTGGCGCGCGTGGCAGCATCCCGTTGGTATATTTTTGATAGCTGCCTTGGCATGTCGGATGCCGGCTGCAGGCCGATTTCATCTGAATCCTGCGGAACCAGGGCCACCGCGCCGTTCTCGGCCACGATGGCGTCCACGGGCCACGTGGCGGCAAAGGGCGTGCTCCAGCCCACGGGCCGGCCGGTGATGGGGATCACGTGCAGGCCGGCGCTCTTGAGCGCGGCCAGGGCCGCCAGCGCGTCGGCGGTGATGACACCCTCGGTGGTCAGCGTGTCGTCGATGTCGGTGAAGACGCCTACGAGGGAGGCCGTGCCGGCGCGCCAATCACTCAAGGGCGTCATGGCGTGGCCGGCGTCTGGGCTTCATCGGAGGCAGCCTGCCGGTGTCCCCAGGCGTAGGTGACGTCCATCGTCACCTGCTTGATGTCGTGGTTGCGGGCGTCCAGGCGGTAATCGACAAAAGGCGATTCCGAGGTGATGCGGAATTCGGATGGGTTGATGGTTTCCATGGCGTTTGACGCGATCAGTTCCATGTCGTCGAGCGCCCATGACTGGTTGCTGCCGAGCACCTGCAGGTCGGCGATGTCCAGCTTGAGGTAGGCATTTTTCGACAGGGTCGTGGCCTTGATCGGCGCGATCCTCAGCGCGCGGCATGGGTGGTTGAGGGGGATGACAACCTGGCCCGAAAGCCCGGCAAACGGTGCGTAACCCTTGAGATCTTCACGGAACCCGTGGCCGTCGTCGCAATACACCCGCACCACGTCGTTCAGCGGCGGCTGCTCCGACGCGGTCTGGCTCAGCAGCCGTACGGAGCGGGTCGTCATGGCGGTTTCCCAATCGCCCAGCATGCGCAACTGGGTGGCGCCGTCGCCGGGGCGAAGGCGCTGGCGCTCCTTGCCGGGGTGGTCCGCGATCTCGTGCATGGAGGCGAAGAAAACCTCCCTGGGCGACCGGGTCCTGCGCCACAGCTTGTGGCCGTCCTGGATGATGCCGATGGCGCCGGCCCATGAATTGAACAGGAAGATGGGCATGTCATGCCGGTAGTTCCTGAAGATCGAGCGGCCGTCGTTGAAGAGGTAATCCTTGCCGGAGGCGATGTCGAGGATGGTCGCCGGGATGTCCAGCAGCCGGAGGTAGCGTTCATCGCGCTGCAGGCCGTTGATCTGCGGGCTGTAGACGATGCCGGGCACGTGCACCGACTCCTCGTAGACGCCGTTGCCGTGAAAGCCGTTGCCGGGCTCGTGCTCGCGGAAGGCCTGGCCATGGTCGCCGGTGACGATGATCGTCGTGTTCTCGTCCAGGCCCTTGGCTTTCAGGATGGCCAGCAAGCGCCCGAACCAGTCGTCCGCCTCGTGCAGCGCCTTCAGGTAGCGCTCATGATCGGTCGCCGAGCCGACCGATGGGTCACTGGCCTGGCTCGTTTTTTTCCCCCATTCCCTTGACCAGTATTCCCGTCCATAGGGGTGATGGGTTTGGATGGGCCAGAGCATCATGTAGAAAGGCGCGCGGGCCTTGCCCATGGTGCGTTCGGCGTGTTCGAGCAGCTTCAGGTCGTCCGCATTGGGCGATCCGGGGTTGATCGCCTGCCGGTACATCGTGTGCCGGTAGCCATGGAGCTTCTGGAACAGCTGGTTGTTGTCGTAGTTGGCATCCGTGTTGGACAGCGCGGTGGTCGAATACCCCAGCCGGTCCAGGTGCGCGGCCAGCCCGTCCTTGGGAAACAGCCACGGCAGGTTGTTGGAATAGGTGTCCCAGGACAGCAGGCTGAAGCGCCCCAGCTCCATCTGCGTGTACGCCTTGCTCGACCGGGGGTCTTGCACGTACAGGTGATCGAGCAGGATCATGTGCTCGCGCGCCTGCATGAAGTGGGGCATGTCCGCGGCGCCGCCATACAGCGGCATGTCCTTGGCGCGCACCGATTCCAGCACCAGCCAGATGATGTTGCTGCCACGCAATCGGGCGAGGATGTCGGGCCAGCGCGGCGGCCCCTCGGTCTCGGCCAGGTCGTGCCGGTAGGTGTTGAAGAAGCGGGCTTCTGCTTGCAGCGCTTGCTCGGACAGGACTTGTCCGGCGTCCAGGTCGGATTGGAAGAGCTGGGTGGCGATGAACGGGGCATCCTGGCTGGCGCCCTGGCGCGCCGCCCACAGCCCGGTGGCGAGCAGGGCCAGGCCCAGGGCCGCGAGGGGCGCCAGCCGGATCGGCGAGCGGCGGGCACGGCGCAGGAGCAGCAACAGCAGCGCGGGCACCAGCAAGGCCAGGCCGAGGGCCAGCGCAATCGCGTGGCCGCGCATGATCTCCAGGATGCTGGGCCCGACGATGTCCCAGGTCAGGCCGTGCAGTTGCTGCACGCGCGGGATGGTGCCGGTCTCCAGGTATCCGATGGCGGCGACCAGGGTGGTGATGGCGAAGGCCAGGGCGGCCGCCACCAGGGCCGTTTGCAGGCCGCGCCGCAGCAGCGTGTGCCGGACCCTTCCGGCCAGGGCGAGGGCGGCGCACAGCAGCAGCGCCGCGCCCACGACGGGAAGGGTTTGGGCCAACCGTTCGAGGATATCGGTGTGGGCCTGGACGGCGTAGGAGGCCTGCCCTGCGATGGCGAGCATGCAGGACAGGATGGCCAGTGGCAGCCCGGCGCGGCTGGGCCTGAACGGCGCGCCGTGCCCGTTCGGGTGGAGATCGCCACCCTGCAGCGGCGAGGGCGGTCGGCGGCCGGGCTTCAGGCGCAGCGCGGGCTTTTCGATGACGTGCCATGAGGCATAGGCCAGGGCGAAAGTGAGCCCCGTCGCCATGATCAGCGTGGCCGTGAAGTCGAACGACGGGTACAGGAAATGGATCATCGTCTGCTGCACCGGAAACGCGATCAGGTAGGCGCCATACGATGGGTCGCCGAAGCGGCCGAAGCGCCGCAGCACCGGCGTCGAGCGCGTGCCCGCGTACAGCACCAGCAGCGGGATGAAGGCCAGCGTGGCGGTGTAGCGCCAGCCAAGCGCCCACAGCAGCGCCGCCACGCCGCCCAGGCCGAGCAGCCAGGCCTGCGGCCGGCGATCCCAGTGTTCGCGCAGCACGAACAGGGCGGAGCCGGCCAGGAAGAAGGCGCCCAGCTCGCGGCCGTAGTGCACGTGGCCGGTGATGTCGGCGCTGCTTTTGGTGATGAACCACGCCATGTACAGCGCGATGCACGCGAGCCAGACGCTGCGCCAGCGCATCAGCCGCAGCAGCCCGGCGAGGGCCAGGACGATGTAGCAGCGCACCTCCAGCGGAATGGTCCAGAGCGAGCCGTTGACGCCCCGTGGGTAGGGGTTGTGCTCGAACACGCCGGGCAGGACGTAGTAGATCTGCATCCGGAGGATGTTCAGATAGTCCAGCGTGGCCCGGTTTTTCCAGTAGTCCTCCAGCGGCAGCGTGGTGACCCAGGCGCCCAGGCCGTAGGCGGTGAGCACCGTCACCGTGGTCAGCGCCGGCCACAGGCGCAGCACGCGCCGGGCGCCGAAGCGCAGGACGCTGGGGTCGTTGTACCAGCTGCCCGTGACGAGAAAGCCGCTGACCACGAAGAAGACGATGACCGCCAAGCCGCCCCAGCTGTGCAGCCCGAAGAACGAAGGCTCGGGCCGGCCGGTCAGGGCGAACTGGTGGCTGTAGAGCACCGTGAACGCGGCCACGATGCGGATCGCATCGAAGTTGTTGGGGGCGTCGCTCTGGCTCATCCTGCGTTGGTTTGCAGCGCCAGCCCCGCATGCTCGCGCAGCGGATGGAAGTGGATCTTGGGAAAGCGCTCCTGCGCCAGGCGCACGTCGTACGGGCTGGTGCACAGGTAGGCCAGAGCGTCGGCCGCGTCGTGCGCCATGCGCAGCGGGTAGGCGTTCTCGAACTCGCGCAGCTCGGCCGGGGTGTCGGCGGTGATCCAGCGCGCGCCGGTGTACTGGCAGCCTTCCAGGCGCACGTCGCAGTCGTACTCGGTCTTCAGGCGGTGCTGCACCACCTCGAACTGCAGCTGGCCCACGGCGCCCAGCAGCATGTTGCCGCCGGCGTCGGGCTTGAAGACCTGGATCGCGCCTTCCTCGCCCAGCTGCATCAGGCCCTGCTGCAGCTGCTTGGTGCGCAGCGGGTTCTTCAGCACCACGGTCATGAACAGCTCGGGCGCGAAGAAGGGCAGGCCGGTGAACTGGAGGTTCGGCCCGTCGGTGATGCTGTCGCCCAGCTGCACGCCGCCGTGGATGGTGAAGCCGATGATGTCGCCGGCGTAGGCCTCGTCGACGGCCTCGCGGCGCTGGCTCATGAAGGTCACGACGGAAGTCGGTCGCAGCTCCTTGCCGGTGCGCTGCACCTTCATCTTCATGCCCGGGGCGTACTTGCCCGAGGCCACGCGCACGAAGGCGATGCGGTCGCGGTGGTTGGCGTCCATGTTGGCCTGCACCTTGAAGACCACGCCGGAAAAGCCCGGGTCCTCGGGGTGGATCGTGACTTCCTCGCGCTGGCGGTTCACCTCGGTCCAGGCGGTGCGCGGGCCGGGCGGGGGGGACATGTCCACCACGGCGTTCAGCACCTCCATCACGCCGAAGTTGTTCACGCCCGAACCGAAGAACACCGGCGTGAGCTTGGCCGCCAGGAACTGCTCGTGGTTCCATTCGGCCGATGCGCCGACGGCCAGTTCCATGCTCTCCAGCGCCTCGTCGAACGCGCTGCCGAAGCGCGCGCGCAGCCGGTCGGTCTCGGTGAGCGGGATGACCTCGAAGTCCTGCGGGCGCTTGTCCGTGCCGGCCTGGAACACCGTCATGGTGCGGGTGCGCAGGTCGATGATGCCGCCGAAGGTCTTGCCGTGGCCCACCGGCCAGGTGATGGGGCAGCAGGGCATGCCCAGCTCGCGCTCCACCTCGTCGAGGATGTCCAGCGCGTCGCGCACCTCGCGGTCCATCTTGTTGACGAAGGTGATGATGGGCGTGTCGCGCTGGCGGCAGACCTCGATCAGGCGGCGCGTCTGCGCCTCGACGCCGTTGGCCGCGTCGATGACCATCAGCGCCGAGTCGACGGCGGTGAGCACGCGGTAGGTGTCCTCGCTGAAGTCCTTGTGGCCGGGCGTGTCCAGCAGGTTGATGACGTGGTCGCGGTAGCTCATCTGCATCACGCTGGAGGCCACCGAGATGCCGCGCTGCTTCTCGATCTCCATCCAGTCGCTGGTGGCGTGGCGGCTCGCCTTGCGGCCCTTGACGGCGCCGGCGATCTGGATGGCGCCCGAGAACAGCAGCAGCTTTTCGGTCAGCGTCGTTTTACCGGCGTCGGGGTGGGAGATGATGGCAAAGGTGCGGCGGCGCCGGGTTTCGGAGGCGTAGGACACGGTGGATTCAGGGCAGGCCGAAAACCGCATGGCGGCGCGCGGCAAAAGAGGAGCCGCACGGGAGCGGCTCGGTGATGATGACGGCGATTTTATGTGGCGCCATGGGTTTGCCATTTTTTGCCAATTCGCCTAGCATGGTCGCATGACCACGATGAATATTTCCTTGCCCGACAAGCTCAAGAGCTTTGTGGACGAGCAGGTCATCCAACGCGGCTATGGCACCAGCAGCGAGTACGTTCGTGCCCTGATCCGCAAGGAGCAGGAGCGCCAGCAGCTGCGTGCGCTGCTGCTGGAAGGCGCGGCCTCCGGGCCGACGCAGCCGGTGGGTGCGGCCTACTTCGACACCTTGCGCGTGCGTGCCGGGCCAGCGCAAGAATGAAGGCGCTGCCGATCATCCCCAGGGCCCTGGCCTTGCAGGATGTGGCGTTGGCCGTCGATTTTTATCGCAGCGAAGCGGGCCGCGCCGTGGCCCTGGGTTTTGTCGATGCGCTGCAGCAGGCCTATGAGCACCTGGCACGCCACCCGGCCACGGGGTCGCTGCGCTACGCGCATGCGCTGGAGCTGCCGGGCCTGCGCGCGTGGCCGCTGCGGCGCTATCCCTATCTCGTTTTCTATTTTGTGCAGCCCGACCACGTCGATGTCTGGCGCGTGTTGCATGGCGCGCGGAACCTGCCCCAATGGCTGGCCGGCGATGGCGGCGCCGATGAGGGCGAGGCAGGCAGCCCCGTATAATTCGAGCCCTTCCGAGGAGCGTTGCAGTGCCCCCCGCGCGCGGGGCACGAGGCTCGGACATTTCATGCAACGACGCTCACCCACGCTGGCAGTGCGGTGAGTGCTTTCCCTCCAAGGCGTGGTTTTTTCAGACCTTCGATTGGAGAAGACCATGAGCGCTGTTCTCAAACCCGCCGCCGATTCGGCCGTGGCCGATCTGTCCCTGGCCGCCTGGGGCCGCAAGGAAATCGCCATCGCCGAAACCGAGATGCCCGGCCTGATGGCGATCCGCGCCGAATACGCCAGGGCGCAGCCGCTCAAGGGCGCGCGCATCGCCGGCAGCCTGCACATGACGATCCAGACCGCCGTGCTGATCGAGACGCTGCAGGCGCTGGGCGCGCAGGTGCGCTGGGCCTCGTGCAACATCTTCAGCACGCAGGACCACGCCGCCGCCGCCATTGCCGCCGCGGGCACGCCGGTGTTCGCCGTCAAGGGCGAGTCGCTGCAGGACTACTGGGACTACACCCACCGCATCTTCGAGTTCGGCTCCAAGGGCTCGAAAACCGAAGGCCCCAACATGATCCTGGACGACGGCGGGGACGCCACGCTGCTGATGCACCTGGGCGCGCGCGCCGAGAAGGACATCAAGGCGCTCGGCAAGGCCACCAGCGAGGAAGAAAAAATCCTGCACGCCGCCATCAAGGCCAGGCTCAAGCAGGACCCCACCTGGTACAGCCGCCGGCTGAAAAACATCATCGGCGTGACCGAGGAGACCACCACCGGCGTGCACCGCCTGCAGGAGATGTCGGCCAAGGGCACGCTGAGCCTGCGCGCCATCAACGTCAACGACTCGGTGACGAAATCCAAGTTCGACAACCTGTACGGCTGCCGCGAGTCGCTGGTGGACGGCATCAAGCGCGCCACCGACGTGATGATCGCCGGCAAGATCGCCGTGGTGGCCGGCTACGGCGACGTGGGCAAGGGCTCGGCGCAGGCGCTGCGCGCGCTGTCGGCGCAGGTGTGGGTGACCGAGATCGACCCCATCAACGCGCTGCAGGCGGCGATGGAAGGCTACCGTGTCGTCACCATGGACGAAGCCGCCAGCCAGGGCGACATCTTCGTCACCTGCACCGGCAACCGCGACGTCATCACCTTCGAGCACATGCGGGCCATGAAGGATCAGGCCATCGTCTGCAACATCGGTCACTTCGACAACGAGATCGACGTCGCCTCGCTGGAAAAGCACTGCCGGTGGGAAGAGATCAAGCCCCAGGTCGACCACGTGATCTTCCCCAAGGAAGGCAGGAAGCCGTCCAAGCGCATCATCCTGCTGGCCAAGGGCCGCCTGGTCAACCTGGGCTGCGCCACCGGCCACCCCAGCTATGTGATGAGCAGCAGCTTCGCCAACCAGACGCTGGCGCAGATCGAGCTGTTCACCAAGCCCAAGGAGTACAAGGCCGGCCAGGTCTACGTGCTGCCCAAGCACCTGGACGAGAAGGTGGCGCGCCTGCAGCTGTCCAAGCTCGGCGCGCCGCTCACCCAGCTCACCAAGGCGCAGGCCGCCTACATCGGCGTGCCGGTGCAGGGGCCGTACAAGCCGGATACGTACCGCTATTGATGGGATGACGAAATGACCTTGCCGCTGCGCGGCTGCGATGACGAAATGACTGGGTCTTTGGTCATGGCGCGCAGCGCCGTCATCGATGCCGCGCAGCGGCGAGGTCATTGCAGTCATAGGGAGCACATGCGCGCCGACCAGTGGCTTGTCGAACGCGGCCTGGCCGCCAGCCGCAGCCAGGCCCAGCGCCTGCTGGCGGCGGGGGCGCGCTGGCATGCGCCCGGCGGCTGGCGCGCGCTGGGCAAAAGCGACGACCTGCCGCCCGACGCCGAGGTCGAGCTGCTGGACGCGGCCGAGGCGCGCTACGTCTCGCGCGGCGGCCTCAAGCTGGAGGGTGCGCTGGCCGCCGCGGGGCTTGACGTGACCGGCGCGCGCTGCCTGGACGTGGGCCAGTCCACCGGCGGCTTCACCGACTGCCTGCTGCAGCACGGCGCCGCCAGCGTGCTGGGCGTGGACGTCGGCCACGGCCAGCTGCATCCGCGCCTGCGTGCCGACGCCCGCGTGCGCTGCCTCGAGGGCGTCAACGCCCGGCATCTCGATGCTTCGCAATGGATAGCAGATCGCGGTGATCCGGTACGGGCCAGGGCCCTGTTTGATTCAAATTTCGACTTGATCGTCGGCGATTTGTCCTTCATCTCGCTCGCGCTGGTGCTGCCGGCGCTGGCGCCGCTGCTGGCGCCCGGCGGGCAGGTGCTGCTGCTGGTCAAGCCGCAGTTCGAGCTGCAGCCGGCCGACATCGGCAAGGGCGGCATCGTGCGCGACCCCGCCTTGTACGCGCGGGTCGAACAGCGCCTGCGCGCGGCCTGCGCCGACACCGGATTGACCGTGCTGCACTGGCTGGACAGCCCCATCGCCGGCGGCGACGGCAACCGCGAATTTTTCATCCATGCCCGCGCCGCGTGAGGCGCCGGCCCATTTCCCCCCGCCATGACCCTGCCCATCAGTTTCGAATTCTTCCCGCCCAAGACGCCCGAGGGCGTGGCCAAGCTGCGCGGCGTGCGCCAGCAGCTGTATGCGCTGGCGCCCGAGTTCTGCTCGGTCACCTACGGCGCGGGCGGCTCCACCCAGGCCGGCACCTTTGCCGTGGTGGCCGAGATGCTGGCCGAGGGCGCGCAGGCGGCCAGCCACTTCTCGTGCATCGGCGCCACGCGCGCGTCGGTGCGCGCGCAGCTGGCCGAGCTGCAGGCCATGGGCGTGACGCGCCTGGTGGCGCTGCGGGGCGACCTGCCCAGCGGCTACGGCGCGGGCGGCGAGTTCCAGTACGCCAGCGAGCTGATCGCCTTCATCCGCGCCGAGACGGGCGCGCACTTTCGCCTCTACGCCGCCTGCTACCCCGAGATGCACCCGCAGGCCAGCTCGCCCCGGGCCGACCTGCAGGCGCTGGCGGCCAAGGTGCGCGCCGGCGCCGACGTCGCGGTGACGCAGATGTTCTTCAACGCCGACGCCTACTTCCGCTTCGTCGACGAGGCGCGCGCGCTGGGCCTGCAGGTGCCCATCGTGCCGGGCATCATGCCCATCACCAACAGCGCCGGCCTGCTGCGCTTTGCCGACAACTGCGGCGCCGAGGTGCCGCGCTGGATGCGCCTGCGCCTGCAAAGCCTGGGCGACGACGTGGCGGCCATCAAGGACTTTGGCGCCGAGGTGATGGCGCGCCTGTGCCAGCGCCTGGTCGAAGGCGGCGCGCCGGCGCTGCACTTCTACACCCTCAACCAGGCGGCGCCCACGCTGGCCCTGTGCCAGCGCCTGGGGCTCGGGGGCTGATGCGGGCCGATCCCGGGGTGTTTGTTATTCAACCATTTGTATCTAACGTCCCAGGTTTGATCAACGCTTTCGATCTAAAAACCTCGTTTTGATACACAAAACAACGTGTCGGGCCGGCGCGGCCCCCTAGAATCCGCCGCATGTTACGGGACACCTCTCCCGGCGCCCCCCTCGGGGCGGTGCCGGTTTTGGGAAGTGCAAGCCGTCAGCCTTCAAGCGTTTTGCGCCGCATGTCGTGGGTCGGCGCCCTGCTGCTGGCATGCGGGCCGCTGTCGGCCCAGACGGTATCGTTGAGCGCTCCCACCCCATCGTTGACGCAGTCGTGCAGCTCGGCCAAGGCCGTGCACGACATGCGCTGCCCCAACTACACCGGCTTCAAGTCGCGCCTGGGCGGCGGCCCGGAGGCCGCGCCGGCGCCCGAGCTGGACCCGGCGGCCCTGGGCCGCGCCCTGGGACGCACGCTGCAGCGCGGCGTGGCCTCGTGGTACGGCCCGGGCTTTCATGGCCAGCGCACCGCCAGCGGCGAGCCCTACGACATGCACGGGCTGACGGCCGCGCACATGAGCCTGCCCTTCGGCACGCGCGTGCTGGTGCAGAACCCGCGCACCGGCAAGCAGGTGGTGGTGCGCATCAACGACCGCGGGCCGTTTGCCGCCGGCCGCGTGATCGACTTGAGCCGCGCCGCCGCCCAGGCGCTGGGCATGCTGCAGCGCGGCCACGACACCGTGGTGCTGCGCGAGGTGGTGGGCGACGAGGTCGACGCCCTGCTGGTGAGCGCCGACGACTCGATCAGCCTGCGCTGACGGCCACGCGCTCAGCGCTCGTCGTAGCTCACCGTCAGCCGGTCCGTGGTGGGCCGCGCCTGGCAGGAGAGCACGAAGCCCTGGGCCATCTCGTCGGGCTCCAGGCTGAAGTTCTTGTCCATGGTGACGCTGCCTTCCAGCACCTTGGCGCGGCAGGTGCAGCACACGCCGTCGCGGCAGGAAAAGGGCGCGTCCAGCCCCACCGCCAGCGCCACGTCCAGCACCTTCTGGTCGCGCCGCATGGCCAGCTGGTGGCTCTTGCCGTCGATCACCAGGGTCAGCTGCACCTGGCCCACCGGCGCCTCCGGGTCGGCGTGCTGGATGGCGGCCTGGCGCGCGGCCGGGCTCAGGCCGTCCAGGCGCGGCGAGGTGAAGCGCTCGGTGCGGATGCGCTCGCCGGGCACGCCGGCCTCCAGCAGCGTCGCCTCGACGGCCTCGATCATGGCCTCGGGCCCGCAGACGAAGACCTCGTCCATGCTGGCCGCCGGCAGCAGCGTGGCCAGCAGCTGGCGTACCTTGGCGGCGTCGATGCGGCCCTCCAGCAGCGGCACCTCCTGCGCCTGGCGCGACAGCACGTGGATCAGCGTCAGGCGGTCCTTGTATTTGTCCTTCAGGTCCTGCAGCGCCTCGTTGAACATCACGCTGCCCATGCGCCGGTTGCCGTACACCAGGGTGAACTTGGCGTGCTCGCTGTCCTCCAGCGTGCTGGCCGCCAGGCTGAGGATGGGCGTGATGCCCGAGCCGGCGGCAAAGCCCACGCGGTGCAGGGCGCGGGGCTTCTTGATGGTGAAGCGCCCGTCGGGCGGCATCACCGCCAGGCGGTCGCCCGCCTTCAGCCGCGTGGCCGCCCAGTTGGAGAACAGGCCGCCTTCCATCGGGCGAATGCCCACCTGCAGCTCGCGCGCCGCCCGGTAGTGGCTGCGCGTGGAGCAGATCGAGTAGTTGCGCCGCAGCTCCTCGCCATCCAGCTCGGTGCGCAGGGTGAGGAACTGGCCGGGCTCGAAGGCGAAGGTGTCGGCCAGCTCGGGCGGCACGGCGAAGGTGAGGGCCACGGCGCCCGCCGCCTCGGGCGTGACGCGGGCGACGGTGAGCTCGTGAAAGCGCGGTGTGGCCATGTCAGTCAGATGTTTTTGAAGTGATCGAAGGGTTCCATGCAGTCCAGGCAGCGGTACAAGGCCTTGCAGGCGGTGGAGCCGAAGTGCGAGATTTCGGTGGTGTTGCCGGAGCCGCATTGCGGGCAGTTCACCGCCGGTTTTGAAACCAATGGGCTTGTTGCCCCCGTGCTGCAAGCGTCGGAAGCTCTTGTTTTGGGAGCAAAATGAACGACCGCCAGCCCATCGGCGCGCGCGGCGTGCGGCGGCGCGATGCCGTAGGCCCGCAGCTTCTCGCGCGCCGCCTCGCTCATCCAGTCGGTGGTCCACGCGGGCGCCAGCTGGGTCACCACGCGGCCGGCGACGCCCTGGCGCCGGAGGACGGCCAGGATGTCGTCGTGGATCTGCTCCATCGCCGGGCAGCCGCTGTAGGTGGGGGTGATGACCACCTCCAGCACGCCGTCGGCGCCCTGGCGCAACGCGCGCAGGATGCCCATCTCGCGCAGGGTGACGACGGGGATTTCGGGGTCGGTGAGTTGATCGAGGACCTGCCACAGATGGGCGAACGCCGGCTCCCTCTCCTTCTGGGCGGGGGAGTCAAGAACGGTGTTCACCACACCGCTCCCGGATGCGCGCGCGCCAGGCTCTGCATGTCGGCCAGCAGGTAGCTCAGGTGCTCGGAATGCACGCCCTGCTTGCCCTGCGGCACGTAGCCATCGACGGCGGGCGGGCGCTTGAGCGTGGCCTCCTGCAGCGCCGCGTCGACGGCGTGCTCCCACGCGGCGCGCAGGGCGGGCAGGTCGACGCCGGCGAGCGCGGCCTGCGCATCCACCGCGCTGGCGGACCAGAACTCGGCGGTGAAGGGCAGCAGGTAGTCCACCGCGGCCTGCACGCGCCGGTGCGATTCGGCCGTGCCGTCGCCCAGGCGCAGCAGCCAGTCGCGCGCGTGGCGCACGTGGTAGCGCACCTCCTTCAGGCTCTTGGCGGCGATGGCGGCCAGCTCGGCGTCGGGTGACTGCGTCAGCTGCTCCCACACCAACTCCATCAGCGTGGCGTAGAAAAAGTTGCGCACCACGGTCACGCCCCAGTCGCGCGTGCCGCCGGCGGCGGGCACCAGGCCGGGGTTGTGCGGCAGCTCCTGCAGGGTGTAGTTGCGAAAGTTGCGGTCGTCGCGAAAGTAGGCCAGCGTGTCTTCGGTGACGGGGCCGGCGGGCCAGGCGCTGGGGCGCATCCGCGCGCCTTCGGCGTTCAGGCGCGCGGCGGCCAGCTGGTAGAGCAGGCGCGCCTGGCCGATCAGATCGAGTGCCTGGTTGGCCATGGCCAGGTCTTCTTCCAGGATGGGGGCGTGGCCGCACCATTCGGCGTTGCGCTGGCCCAGCACCAGGGCGTTGTCGGCCAGGTGCAGCAG
>OFJB01000559.1_pt1 | contig 17745 bp, 16 predicted proteins | sample 1775081 | NCBI WGS metagenome assembly OFJB01 (sample SAMN08195771, study PRJEB24354) | sludge metagenome | isolation source: initial sludge from phenol fed wastewater aerobic bioreactor | place: India: Nagpur | collected 2016-06-05 | reverse complement strand
ACCGCAGTCGTTGACGCGCGTGCTTGCGCGGAAGCCGCCGCTGGCGGTGCACGCGCTGAACAGGGTGAGCCTCGAGGTGCGCCGGGGCGAGACGCTGGGCATCGTCGGCGAGTCGGGATGCGGCAAGTCCACGCTCGCCCGCTGCCTCGTGCGCCTGTACGATCCGGACGAAGGCAGCATCCGCTTCGAGGGCCGCGACATCGGCGCGTTCAACGCCTCGGAACGCCGCGCCTTCAACCGCCGTGTCCAGATGGTGTTCCAGGACCCCTACAGTTCGTTGAACCCGCGCATGACGGTGAAGCAGGTGCTGTCGGAGGCGCTCGCCGTCCACGACATGCGCCCGCGCGCCGAAATCCCGCGCCGCATCATGGAACTGCTCGATCTCGTGCGCCTGCCGCGCGACGCCGCGGAGCGCTATCCGCACCAGTTCTCGGGCGGGCAGCGCCAGCGCATCGGCATCGCCCGCGCGCTGGCCGTCGAACCCGACGTGCTGGTCGCGGACGAACTGGTCTCGGCGCTCGACGTGTCGGTGCAGGCACAGGTCATCAACCTGCTGCTCGACCTGCAGGAGCGATTGCACCTCACCGTCGTCTTCGTCGCCCACGATCTGAGGCTGGTGCGCCACATCTCGCATCGCGTCGCGGTGATGTATCTCGGCGAGGTGGTGGAGGTCAGCCCCACCGAGGCGCTGTTCTCGGCGCCGCGCCATCCCTACACGAAGGCGTTGCTCGACGCCGCGCCGGATCTCGATCCGGAACGGCGCAGCCGCGTCGCCGCCGCACGCGGCGAACTGCCCAACCCGCTCGCACCGCCCGAAGGCTGCCCGTTCAACACGCGCTGCCCCTATGTCTTCGACCGCTGCCGTGTCGATCCGCCGGGGCTGACGGAGCGCGAGCCCGGCCATCTCGCCGCCTGTCACCTGCACGACTTCGGCGCGCCGGGTGCTTGATCCGGGCCCTGGTCCAGTCTTGCAGGCGCTCGGACGGGCAGGCGGCGGCGAAGGTTCCACCACGTGGGGCGTTCGTGCCTATGAAGGTAAATGGTGCGCCGGACGCCGGTTCAACACATACAGGCACGAGCCACCACCTCCCAGATCGAACCGAATCGCCAGCTTAGCGCGGCGCCTGAGTGTTTCGTGGTAAGCTGGCCAGTTCCGCCGAGCGCGGCAAAGGCAGATCCTTCACTGTCGAGCTGTTGCCGCTACCGGGCGAAAACCCTCGGCCGCCGCTTCCGGATCCAGCAATTCGTGCCCGAGTGTATCGCCTACATCATATATATAAGGGCATTTCGATTCGGCAGAGCGCACGGCCGCCCTGACACGCATTGCCTCCAGCCAGGACAAGACTCGGTCGAACTTATTCCGTTGAAGCGCGGCACTGTCGTACTGGCCCAGTATCGTGTAGAGCGCGAGGTCAGCGATCGACAACTCGCCAGCCAGATATTCCCGCTTCTCCAGCAGGTCGTTGCAATAGGCAATATCGCCGAGCAGCCGCTGCCGATAGTCGCGCAGCAGGCCAGCATAATTGCCGTCATCTCGCCTCGATAGCCTAAAGATCGCGCTGTGACTGGCCATGATGTCCATGGACGAGATCATGAGGCAGCGGATAGTCTCGCTTCGCGCTGGTTCCTGGGCGGGCAGAAAGATCCTCAACTTGTCTGCCAGATAAACAAGGATGGCGACTGATTGGTCAATGGTGACGGCGCCATCCTTCAGCGCAGGCAAACGGCCGAGCGGGTTGACCGCCATCAGATCCGCCGGCCGCTCCTTCTTTCGAATGTCCACGACTGTGAACTCATAGGAGATGCCAGCCTCCTCCAAAAGCATGCAGGGCGGCAACGCTCTCGTAGTTCCCGTTATAAACAGTTTCATCATCGTCCGCTTCGGGCTGTCTTTGACATATCCAAACTCTTCACGAGCGCCGTTGGCCGGCAACGCGCGGGTCACATCTCGTCGAGGGTGGCAAGAATCCATTCTGATCCGGCGGAGGGTGAGATATTCCAGGAATAATCCTCGCCTCGTGGCAAATATGCCGCATCGAAAACTGCCAAATCAATTGAATGGAGTTGGGTTGTCAGCAAGATTTTACCATTTGTGCAGAACAGGAAGTTGCCAAGACTGCCATATGGCAGTGTAGAAGACTCCGTCTTCCTCATCCTTTCGACGTGATGTCGAACCTTGCCGCGACGCGCCATGAAATTGATGTTCAAAGCTTCCCCCGCGAGGGGAGAGCCGGAGACTACGGTCTCGCCGGCGAAGTGGAACGGTTCGGAATTCCGATACAGCACCACGGATTTTCGTGTGTCGATCTCAAGTTGGATGCCGTTCTCGGAAAGGATGCACATAGTGCGGTCGATGCCGGGAAATGTCGAGAACGGTGCCCTGGTCGATATGGCGGCCAGGCTCACGCGCCAGTCGGGAGTCTCTTTTCCGGGCGAACTGAGAGAGAAAACCTCCCTGGCCACGCCTCTGCCGTTTTTCCATGGAACCGGCCGGTATCCACTTTCACGGCATATAATTGCCGATGCGCTCACGACGATCAGTCGTGAACGCGCGACAGGAACGAGGACAAAGCCTCAGTCTTGGGCCGGGTAAGCAGTTCTTCTGCGCTTCCCCGCTCGTGAATATCTCCGTTGCTCATGAAAATGAGTTCCTTGGCAATCCTTTTCATGAAACCCATCTCATGGCTCACAAGCACCATGGTCATGCCCTCTTCCGCCAGGTCGCGAATAACGTTCAGGACTTCGCTCTTGAGTTCGGGATCAAGTGCGGACGTGACCTCGTCGAACAGCAACGCACGCGGTTGCATGGCCAAAGCCCGTGCTATCGCCACGCGCTGTTGCTCACCGCCCGACATCTGATGCGGGTATGCATCGGCACGATGCGTCAAGCGAACTTTCGCCAGCAGCATATGCGCGTGCTCAAGTACTTCCGAGCGGCGGCGCTTCAGCACGGTCACCGGCGCTTCCGCGATATTGTCGATCGCGCTCATGTGGGGAAAGAGATTGTAGCTTTGAAAGACCATGCCGATCTCCGTTCGGCTCGGCAGGATTTCCTTCTCTTTTTGCCGGGTCCACTGCCCGTTTTTCTCTTTCCAGCCTAGTCGCTTACCATACCACAGGACATGGCCCTCGTCCGGAAGGAGCAAAAGATTAAGACAGCGGAGGAGCGTGCTTTTCCCGGAGCCGGAAGCGCCGATGATGCCAGTCACTCCACCTTCCGGAACCGAGAAGGACACGCCACGCAGGATCGAGATTCCGCCGAGGGACTTAACGATACCCTGCGCTTCCAGAGCAATAGTCTTATCCAAAGCCTACCCCATCCTGTGCTAGCCAACTTAAGAACAGAAACCCCGTACTTGCTGCGCTATCGTCGCCAATCAGATGGCAAATACTGATTGTCATCCATGGTTGGTAAAACAAGATTACGGATGAATAATGTGGTGACCCTATGCGGTAAAATTAGCGGCTTTCCAATTTTTGATTCAAGATCCATGATCATCGTCTTGCTGTTTCCCGGTGCAAGACCTACGCCATATCCGAAGAAAAATGCGTAGTCGATATTCTGATTTCCCAGCTCGGCAGCTGCCTTGGAAATATCACCGGTAACAGGTGCGATATATAAATCTATCTTGTTAAACCAGGGTTGAAGAGTCCAATCCGCACGATCATGTTCCGCATGTTCGGCGTCGACGATAAGCCCCATGCGAAGTTTTCGCGACGAGCTATTCGCGAGGGTTCCGGCGAATCCCAAAACCAGGTCGCGCGGGTGAACAAGAAGCGTCCTGGCCCGGAGATCTTCTTTCGGCATTTCGGCTGCGCAGGCAAGAATGACGAGATCCACGCCGTCCTCGTTCTCGAGGCGGTCGATGGCGATCTGAACGCGGCTCATCACAAAGGGAAGCGCATAGAAGCGATGCTCCCAACCGTCGCCCATATGGTTCCCTGTCGCACCCGGCACATGCACATGGCCGCCAATGTTGGGCACCTCCTTGCCCACCTGATGAGGGGTGATGTCGGCAAGGGTCAGGCCCTCATAAACATGCCGGGTTGTCACTTCGACACCGGCACCCAGATGGGCGAGCAGATTGCGATGGAAGAAGACATATTCGTCCCGAGGACCGTGACCGGTCGTCACTACGCCGATTTTGGTTGGTCGGGTCATTCGCCGTTCTCCATGTAACGGAAGCTCCCACTTTTGCTTGTGCCTGGGCGGCCGACGTAGCGAAGGCAACCTTTTATCACAGCCGATATGAGATATTCCAGTTGGAATACTAAGTCAATCCGGCTCGATTTCGGGATGCCACTGAGGCGAAGCAGGGCCGATTTTGGACGGCGAAAGAGGTGGTTAACCAACGCGCGGGAGGTCTCCATACGCTAGGCCGCCTCTTTTGGACCTTTGTCCGGCGGGCATCGCTTGCATTGGAATATCTCTTAGAATATCATAAAGGAAGCAAAGACAGGTGGTGTGGCATTCCCGGTGCGGCGGGATGCCCCCGTCGCCAATGGGAAGTTCAATGGGCCCTCCCGTAGTTCAGATTGTGACCGACGAAACCATCCCTGCAGTGGTGGATGTTGTGATCGTCGGCGGCGGCATTATCGGCATCGCGACCGCATTTAACCTCGCGAGGCGCGGTATTTCCGTTCTGGTGTGCGAGAAGGGTACGATTGCAGGAGAGCAGTCGAGCCGCAATCTCGGCTGGATCCGGAAGCTGATGCGTGGTCCCGCGCTAACGCAACTCCTGCAGCGCAGCGATCGGTTGTGGTGCGAGATGAACATAAGCACCGGCGCGGAATCGGGATACAGGCAGCGCCCAATGGTTCTTGTTGCCAAGGATGCACGGCAATCGGCGGTGCATGAGCATTGGCTGCGCGGCGCCGGCGACCTCGGCCGTGGAGCCCGGATCGTTTCCGGCTCGCATCTCAGCTCGGTCCTGCCCGGCTTGCGCGGTAGATTTTCGAGCGCCCTTGTGGACCCGTCGGCGGGGGGCGCGGAGCCGACATACGTTACTTCCGCTTTGGCGCGGGCGGCCCGCGAGCGCGGGACGACCATCGCAACAGGGTGCAGGGTGCTGGAGATCGAACGGAGCGGCGGGGCGATCAGCGGCGTTGTGACTGAACGGGGGGCAGTTCGTTGCAAGACGGTTGTAATCGCCGGCGGCGTCTGGTCACGCATGTTGTGCGAGCAACTCGGAGTGGAATTTCCCCAGCAGAAGATACTGATGTCGATCGCCAGGACTTCACCTCTCGCCGCGGGTCCGGAGCAACTGGTCGGTGTCGACAACATCCTGCTTCGTCCTCATATCGGGGGCGGCTACGTCTTTACGGATATGCACGACAACACAGCGCCCATCGTGCCCGACTCCCTTTTGCTGATGGGCAAGTATATTCGACCCTACCTTAGAAACCGACGGTTCATACGCCTTAGGCTCGATCGCCGATTTCTCGAGGAAATGGTCAGCAAAGAAAAACAGGCGGCGCTGCCAAAGAACAGAGTGCTGGACCCGCCACCGGTCAGGAATGCAGGCAACAGGGCGAAGTTCGGCCTGGATGCAGTGTTTCCGGTTTTTTCAGAGGCGACCGTGGAGCAAGTTTGGGCGGGCTATGTCGACTTCCTGCCTGACGAACTACCGGTGATATCGCCCGTCGATAACATCAGCGGGCTCATGATTGTCTCCGGTTTCTCGGGCCTCGGGTTTGGAGTCGGGCCGGCAGCGGGGGAACTGGCAGCGGACATTGTCTCAGGAGATACACCTCAGGTGAATCCGGGGCCATTCAAGCTGTCTCGGCTGGCCTGATCCGACGCGCTCCCGTGTGTATATGCCAAGAAGAGTCGCTGAAGGTCGTGAACGTGCCTCTGTTCGGTAGGTTGCATTTCAGACGCTGTCCAGGAACAGAGAAATACGTTGAATTCCGTTTTCGGCGAAATGTTGCATCTATATGAATGCAACAACGGAAAGCTGGATTTGTTGCAATAGATAGAGAGAAATATCATGCAAATAGAGACCCTTGAGGATAAAAAATCAAAATCTGGATTTAAATCACCTTATCGGGCGCTTTTTCAACCGCTCCAGCTCAAGAATCTTATCCTTAAGAATCGTATTCTCAGCACTTCCCATGCGCCTGCTTACGCTGAAGGCGGCATGCCCGGTGAGCGCTATCAACTTTACCACGAGGAGAAAGCCAAAGGCGGGCTGGCTATGACCATGTTCGGAGGGGCGTCGACGTTCACCGCGGATTCCCCTCCTTCCTTTGGGCAGATATATGTCGGCAGCGATGACGTCATTCCCTATTTCAAGGCTTTCGCCGATCGAATACATCGCCACGACGTGGCGTTGATGTGCCAGATCAGCCATGTCGGGCGCCGGACGGTGGGTTCCCGGGGCGCGTGGCTGCCTGCCATCTCTTCCTCCGCCCTCAAGGAGCCCGCGCACGGAACTTACCCGAAAGCCATGGAACCGTCGGATTTCAGGCGCGTGGCGGAAAGTTATGGCGCCGCCGCGAGGCGGTGCCGGGACGGCGGCCTCGATGGCTGCGAACTTATCGTAACGGGGCATATTATCGGGCAATTCTGGTCCCCTCTTATCAACAAGCGTCGGGACGAGCACGGCGGTTCATTGGACAACCGTCTACGGTTCACCTTCCAGATACTGGAGACGATACGCAAGGCGGTGGGTCCCGACTTCATCGTCGGAATCCGGATGTCGGTCGACGAGTTCATCGAGGGTGGAGTGCGTCTGGATGAAGCAACAGAAATAGCCAGAAGGCTGGATGCCAGCGGCCTCGTTGACTTTCTCAACATCAACGGCAGCGCTGGCTGGACCAAGGCGGGTCTTGCGTCTTCTGTGCCGGGGATGGCGTATCCCGGATCGCTCTACGTGCATCTTGCCGCGCATATCCGCAAGGCGGTGAGCCTGCCGATATTTCATGCTGCCCGGGTCGGAGATCTGGCGAGCGCCAACAGCGCTGTCGCGGAGGGAATGGTCGACATGATCGGCATGACGCGGGCGCATATTGCCGACCCGTATCTGATCCGGAAGCATCTGGACGGCCGGGAGGAACAGACGCGGCTTTGTGTCGGTGCCAGCTACTGCATCGACCGGATTTATGTCGGCAATGACGCGCTGTGCATTCAGAATGCAGCTACCGGCCGCGAAGCGACGATGCCTCACGTCATCGAGCCGACGAAGAGGGCAAAGCGCAAGATTGTTGTCGTCGGCGCCGGGCCGGGGGGCCTCGAGGCGGCGCGCGTTTCTGCGGAGCGTGGCCATGAGGTTGTGCTGTTCGAGGCGGCAGCGGAGGTGGGGGGGCAGGTCCTGCTCGCCGCCCGGGCAAGCTGGCGGCGTCATCTCATCGGCGTCACACGCTGGCTGAATGACGAGATAACCAGGCTGGGCGTCACCGTACATCTCAACACGTACGCCGATTCAAACGACATTCTCGCCCAGAAACCCGATGTGGTCATCATAGCTACCGGGGGGGTGCCCAACATGGAACTGGTCGAGGGCGGTGAACTCGCGGCGAGCGTGTGGGATGTTCTGAGCAGCCAAGTGAAGCCGAAAGAGGACGTTCTTGTCTTTGATGACAGAAGCGACCACCAGGCTCTGTCTGCATGTGAATTCCTGGCGGAAGCCGGCAGCAAGGTCGAACTGGTGACGACAGACCGCAATGTTGGCTACGGAGTCGGCGCAACCAATGCGATAGTTCACCTCAAGAACTTGTATAAGCTCGGCGTTCAGATGACTCCCGACAGGCGGCTTGTCTCGATCGCCCGTGACGGAAACCGGCTGCGAGCGGTCCTGCGTAATGAATATACGGGTGAGGAGGAAGTGCGGGTCGCCTCACAGGTCGTGCTTGAATGCGGCACTTCGCCTTCCGATGAACTCTATCTTGAGCTGCGCGATCAGTCGAGGAACGAGGGTGAATATGATCTAACTGCGTTCGGGGAAGGGCGCCTGGAGACTATAGTCCGTGATCCGGACGCATCATTCGAGCTTTACCGCGTGGGCGACGCCATCTCCAGCCGCAACATTCACGCCGCGATCTACGACTCTCTGCGGCTATGCAAGGATATGTGATGTCCAAGCTGGCGGCGGTCATGTGAATACCGTCGCTTCGCTCGAGGTGATCCATCTGGTGAGGTTCTCGGAGATTGACCTGAGGCCCTTACCTTCCTTCAGATTCGCAATGAAATCCACGCTGGAAAAAACAGGCCGCAGAGGCCAGGAAACCCGGACCTCTGTCCCTAGGCCGGAGGAAAAAAAGAGGCTCGGGTCTGCCGCGTAACCTCGCAGCAACAATCCTATGGCTCAGATAATTGCTCGCGCCTATTAGAGCAGCGGGCGTTCTGACGAACGCGGTTCCCGCTGCTCCAGCCTGGTTTCCTTAGCCGCATTTGTGCGGACGCCAGCCGATTCCTTCTGGCTGCAAAATGCTCTAGTTGTACTCGTAGCCCAGCTCACCGAGGCGATTGGCCAAGCGTACCAGAGTGCGGTCGAGTTCGGCGAGGCCGTTCGCATCCAATACCGGGCCCGGCCGGCGCACGAAGGGCGAAGCGATCGCCCCGCGCCGAAAAAGTACGGTCTTGCGGATCGACAGGCCGAGTCCCGGCTGTGTCTCAAGGCGGATCAGTGGAAGATGTGCGTCGAAGAGGTCTTCGACACGGTCGCGTTCACCGGCGGCACAGCCGCGGATCACCTCGGCGAGCATCTCCGGGTAGGCATAGCCGGTCATCGCACCATCGGCACCCGCAGCCATCTCCTGCGGCAGGAAGAGGCCACCATTTCCGACCAGGATCGATAGCGGCGGGATACGGTTCTGTTCGCCCATCTCGCGGAGCTGCTGTAGCTTGACGAGCCCCGGCCAATCCTCGTGCTTGAGCATGACGATCTGCCGGTTGGCGTTGAAGATGCGCGCCAGGCATTCGACGGAGAACTGCACGCCGAGCGCGAGCGGGAAATCCTGCAGCACGACGGGCACCTCCGGGCCGAGCGCGTCGCAGACCATGGCGAAGTAGCCTTCGATCTGGGCATCCGTGCGCAGGTTGGGCGTCGAGGCGACCATCACGCCGGCAGCACCGCGCTCCATGGATTGGTGGGCGAGCCCCGTGAGGGCGGCGAGGCCCGGTGCCGAAACGCCAACGACCACGGGAACGCTACCGCGCACAACGTCCAGCACGCAGTCGAAATAGGCCAGGCTTTCCTCCACAGTTAACTTGTTAGCCTCGCCCATCATGCCCAAAACTGTAAGGCCGGTTGCGCCCTTTTCCAGATAGAATTCCGTCAAGCGTCGCGCGCTTTCGAGGTCGAGGGAGCCATCATCACGGAACGGGGTGGCGGCGATCACGAACACGCCGGCAGATCGAGCGGTAATCCGCATTGCGACATTCCTTGTTGGTTGTGACTTCGACGGGCGTTCAGACGTCAGGGATGCGGTTCTTGTCCTGCAAGCGGGCGTGCAAGGCACGGCCTTGCTGGATCCCTTGCGACACCCAGGCGCAGGGTTGCCTCTCCGTATTCTACGAAGAAGCGCGCCAGTCGCTCGACCGTCGCCTCGAGAATCCGTTCGCCGTTCTCGATATCCGCCCGGGCCGGATCGCCAAAATAGCCGCAGTCGTCAGCGTGGAAGATCGGCGGCCAGCCGGCGCCGGCCGAGGTGATCGGATCGACTGCGGAGCCCGGCGCCATCCACGGCTGCATGGTGCGCGGCGCGAGACCCTCGATAGCGCGCAGGATGCGTCGCTGCTCCTCGGGCTCATCGCGGTGCAGCGCCAGCATGAGCGCGGTTTCCTGCTCGCAGGCATGGCCGCCCCGCTTCAGTTCGCCCTTGAGCATGGGAATCCACGCCGCTTCCGAGGGCGTGAAGTAGTTGGTCATGCCGACGGCATAGCCGTCGGTCACGAGTTGTCCGCACAGCGCGCGCAGCGGGGCCTCATTGCCGCCGTGCCCGTTGACGAACAGGGCTCGGGTGAAGCCGGCATCGAGGATGGAGCGGACCATGTCCGACAGCACGGCAAGGAAGGTCTCAAGGCGTAGGCTGATGGTCCCAGGCCAGGAGAGGTGGTGCGGCGAGAAGCCAAACGGCAGCCGTGGCGCGATGACGACCGGGAACTGCGTGACGTGGCGCGCGGCGCGGATGGCGACCTGAGACGACAGCACGATGTCGGTGTCGGTGCTGAGGAAGTCACCATGCTGCTCCGTCGCGCCCGTCGGAATGACGACGAGCGCGTTCCGGTCGCGGAGCGCTGTGATCTCCGTTCGTGTGAGATCCTCCCACAAGATGCTGCGCATCGGCAATTCCTTCCTGAACGGGAATTTTGTCCAGCGGGCGACGCCTACATGTCGCCGGCTTCCTTGGACGGATTGGAGGCGACCGCGACTACGAGGCCGGCTTCGCCGATGATGTGCCGATAGCGATAGCTCTTCGGCAGATACATTGCATCGCCAGGCTTGAAGACGTGTTCCTCACCCGTTTTTTCGACGATCTGACGCGACCAGCCGTGCAGGCAATAGAGAATGACCTCATGCTTGCCATCGCCTTCGACCATGACCTCGAAATGCGGCATGTAGGTCGTGATGTGGAAGGAGATGGACGAGCCGTGAAGCTTTTTGGTGATCAGCCGGTGGGAGAATTCCTGCTGCGGATGGATCCATGTCAGCTTCACTTCTTCCTGGCGAGACCAGCGGATCTTGTCTTCGCTCGGGATAACGGCTTTGCTCATGATCGCGCTCCTGCTCAGATAGACTTGATGTAGCCGCCGTCACAACGAATTCGAGCGCCGGTGATGTAGCTGGCGGGCCCGGAGACGAGGAAGGCGGCGGTGGCTGCGAATTCCTCAACCCTTCCGTAACGGCCGATCGGGATCGAGGCGCGGGAGGCCGCCGCCGCCGCTTCCGCCGTAGTGCCCGTATGAGCCGCTGCTGCGGCATCGAGCTCGTCCACTCGCTGCGTGTGGATGCGGCCAGGGATCAGGATGTTGGCTGTGACGCCGTCGCCGGCGATTTCGCCGGCCAGCGTCTTGGACCAGCCGACAAGGGCTGATCGCAGGGTGTTCGACAGGCCGAGATTGGTGATCGGCTGCTCGACTCCGGAAGACGCGAGGGTGAGAATCCTGCCCCATTTGCGCTCGCGCATGCCGGGCAACACCATGTTGGTTAGCGAGATAATGTTCTCGACCATCATCGTGAATGACGCCAGCCATTGTTCGGAGCGAGTGGCGCTGACTGGCCCGCCGGCTGGGCCGCCGCTGTTGTTGACAAGGATGTCCAAACCATTGAACTCGGTGTCAACGGCGTGCGCCAGTGTTTCGACGGCGGAACTCTCCGCCATGTCGGCGCATACGAATTTCGCCTTGCCGCCCATATCCCGCGCGTTCAGCTGCGCGCATAGTTCGGCAAGGCGTGTCTTGTCGCGCCCCGTTACCATTACGTGGGCACCCTCGGCCGCCAGAGTTTCGGCAATGCCGGCTCCGAGTCCTCGCGATGAGGCAAGAACAAGCGCACGCTTGCCCCTAAGTTGCAGATCCATTCATTCGTCTCCTGCGTTCACCTGTTCGAGCGCGCTTCCCGATCATCCCGGAAATTGCTCAGAGGAAGCCAGAAATGCGGTCCTATGCTCGACCAGCGCCCCAACGGGATGCGGCGCGTGCCGGTGATCGGCAGCACGAAATCCTCCCGCGCGATACTGCCGTCCAGCAATCCGCCGATAGCCTCGCCGAGAGCGCTGGTGAGGGCGACGCCGCGGCCGTTGCAGCCGACGGCGGCGAGAAAGCCGTCACCGATCTGCATCAGCCGCGGCAATGCATCGAGGGTTGCGGCGATCGTTCCGCTCCATGTGTACTCGGCCCGGATTGTGCCGATCTCGGGCACGAAGCGGCGGATGCGGGCGATGAATTGCGCCATTGCGCGTCGGTCGCGATCAAGGCCGAACGCAACCAATCCGCCGGTGATGAGACGTCCGTCCGGGCTCCAGCGCAGGGCGAAGGTGTGGCGTCTGGTGTCGGCCACAGGTGAATTGGCCGGCAGGATGTGCGAACGCAGTTCCACCGGCAAACGATTGGTGGCGATCTGGAATATCCTGACCGGGACGATGCTGTCGCGCAACTTGGGCAGCAGGTTGCCGATCATTGCGTTGGTCGTCATCAGGAGCTGCGGCGCCGCCGCCTCACCGTCCGGCGTGCGCACACGCCACACTCCGCCGATCCTCGAGATCGCTATGGCTGGACTTTTTGCGAAGATCCTGACCCCCGCCGCGATGCAGGCATTGGCCAGCCCGCGCGCATAGGCCAGCGGGTTGATCTGCCCGCCCGAGGCGAGACGCAACCCGCCGAGCAGGCACCGGATGCCGGTCAGGGAGAGCATCTCGTCGCGCTCGACAAAGGTGACGTCGAGCCCGGACCTGCGGAGTGGCGCGACGCGGCCGCGCAGGTCCGCCTCGAGCCTCGCGCAATGAGCCGGCTGGAGCCAGCCGGTCTGCTCGAACCCGCACTCGAGACGGTTCCCGACCACGAGCCGTCTTACCGTATCGCCTGAGCCGGCAACGAGGCGCAACAGTCGTTCCGCGTACCGTTTGCCCAGGTTCCGCTCGACTGCGGATGGCGACATCTCCGACCGGAGACTTGGAACGACAAAGCCGGTATTGCGACCCGAAGCGCCGAAGCCGGCCGTCTCGGCTTCAAGCAGGATCACTGACAAGCCGGATTGCGCGGCGTGCAGCGCCGAGGAAAGCCCCAACAACCCGGCGCCGACGATGACGGCGTCAGCCCGCGCGGTGCCGGACAGCGACGTGCATTCCGACCCCGGCGGAGACAGATCTTCCCATATGGACCCGATCCTTCCCGTCATCGGACAGCAGCCCGGGGGATGAAGCGGCCCGAGCCGGCGGTGGAGACGATCAGCCCCTGCTCGAAGACAACCTCGCCGCGGCGAATGGTCGTCGCGACCGATATGGAGAACGTCTCACCGTCATAAGGTGACCAGTTCAGCCCGTCGTGAGTCCGCGAGGCAGCGAAGCGGTGATCGCCACGGCGCCACACCACGAGATCGGCGTCGGCGCCGACCCGAATCTCGCCCTTGCGAGGCCACAGGCCGAAGAAAGCGGCGGGTCGGCGGCTCATATGCTCCGCCAGCCGGATGATTGCGGCCTCGGCACCGAAACGCCCTTCGGCATCCGTGTAGAAGGAAGGCCCCAATGTCTCCAGCCCCGGGATTCCGGCGCCGGCATCGAAGATGGATGCCGTGAGCTTGTTGTCGACTGGCCAGCTTGAATGGTCGGAGGAGATGAAGGACACTTCATCAGCTTCGACCGCCTGCCACAGGGCGTCGATATATCCCGAGCGCAATGGCGGTGACACCTTCATGCGTGCACCGAGGCGGTCGATGTCCCGATCGTTGTCGAAATGCAGATAGTGCACGCAGATCTCGCCCGTCGCCCTTGCTCCGCGTGCCGCGTAGTCGCGAACCATGGCAAAGCCCTTCGGCGTCGAAATGTGGACGATATGTGTGTGGGCGCCCGTTGCGAGGCCGAGTTCGAGAAACTGCGCCGTGGCGGAAAGCTCGGCCACCTCCGGCCGCGACGGCTCGTGATGCCGGGGCGCGGTCAATCCCGCCTCCCGGTGTCGCGCGATGGAGGCGCGAACGATCTCCTGGTCTTCGTTGTGCAGCGAAACCGGCAATCCAAGCGGGACGGAAGCCTTGAGAATTTCGAGCGTCTCATCCGCTGGTAGACGCGGAAACCGTACCGGATGGGATTCGATCGAAGAAATCTTGAACGCGCAAACACCGGCCTGAGCTAGCGCAGCCATCTCGGCCACGCCCTGACCCGGCGCCACTGTTGCATACAAGGCGACATCACAATGGGAGCAAGATTGAATCGCCTCGATTTTTGCCGCCAGACGATCCGACGTGTTGAGCGGGTCCGGATTGTCGTAAGGCATGTCGACAATCGTGGTAATCCCGCCTGCCAAGGCAGATCGGGTCGTAGGCTCAAATCCCTTCAGCCCCTTGTAGGATGTGGCATGGGTTTGACCGTCGACAAGACCGGGAACGACGAAGTCGCGCCCGACGTCGATCAGCCCTACGGCGGGGGGAGGGTCGAACTGGCCTATGGCCGCGACTATCCCGCCCTTGACCGCGATCCAGCAATCGTCCTGAATGCCGTTCGGGAGCACGCACCTGCCCTTGACGACGAGATCATAGCTCATGTCATCGCACCTGCGGATACCTGAGGGCCAGAAGCCCGTGAGCGCGGACGATCGCCGCCTGCACCGGATCGACCACTGGAAGGCCGAGTTCCGCTTCTATCTTCGGACGGTAGATCCCCATCGAAGCGCATCCGAGGATCAGAGCCTCCGCCCCATCCTTGTCTCGCAAGGTTGAGCCCAGGTCGACAAGCCTTTCTATGCTGTGATCGGCATCGGCGAGAGCAGCTACCCCGAGGTCCAACGAGCGGTCGCCTGCCAGGAACGACTCATATCCATATGCACGGATTTGGCGTCGGTGGCGGGCGATAGATGCATGGACGATGGAGATGACGCCGAAACGGAGACCCAATCCGACCGATTCTGCATAGGCGGCTTCGGCAATTCCCACTACCGGCCTCGATAACTCGGCCCGGCAAAGATGCAGGCCCGGATCGGAAAAACATCCGATCACATAGGCGTCCGCGTCGCGTTCGCGGAAATGAGCGAGCACCGGAAGCACAACCTGCTCAACATCCGCCTGAGTTTCGATGGCCGCGGGCGTATCCGCCAAGGTGTCGAAGCTGACGTCGACGGTAAGGCGAGCCACCACGTCCATGGAGCCGGTACGCATGGCCTGCGTCGTATCCAGAGAGCTGTTTGGATTGAGAACGGAGATATGGGCCATGGGACCGCCGTGTGCTGATCGCTTTTTGCCGTAATATATTAAGTGGAATGCCAATGCAATCTATGCGAAGGGAATTGGGTGGGTAATTCCCCGCCGGCAGGGGGACGTCTCAGGAGCAGGGCGGGGATCCGCCTACAGGAGGCAGTCCGTTCGCTGTCGCGCCGCCCGAAAGCGGCCGGCACGGCCGGCACGGTCGGAGCGGTCGGAGCATTGAAGTTGCTCCGCGACCTGCCTTTGCAAGCGATGGTGATGACCGGTGACGTAGCCTCTTCCTGCCGCAGGGTCAGTCGAGGCGACCAGAGGCGCACGCTGCTTCCTGTTCGTGAAAGCTAACCAACCGGAGCTTCAAGCCGAACTCGCCCACGCCTTCGCGACGGTTCCCTATCAAGGCTGGCCGACCGGCCAGGACAGGAAACCCTGAGCGGATCGATCCTCCTGATATGCCTCGTGCCGAGACGGGAAGGCACTTGGCCGCGTCGAGACTCATCGCTTTGCCGTGCGGCTGATCCCTTTGCGCCTAGACCGTGTCTGGCCGATTCATGCCAGATCGTACGGCTGGAGCGTTCGGGCGAGTTGAAGGATCGGCTTTCGCGCAGAATTGTCCGGGCCACTACCTCGATCCCGCCAGAGCCGCTCGATGCGGAAGCGCTGCTCGCACTCGCTCGCCCGCGCCCGTTGACAGATCGAGACCGGGCTGTCCCAAGACCATGACGAACCTTCACTGGGCGTTCCTCTCGCGTCCGATCCGGCAACGTGCCAGTCGCCCTTGCTCATCTGCGCGACGCTTGCCCCGGCCTCGTCCGAAACAAAAGCTCAAACCAACTGCATTTGGCATTCGCCGCAGACCCGAAGGCGCTACCGAACAATCGTCAATGCATGAATTGAATCGCCCTGGAACTCGGCCGGTGAGAGGGTATTGATTTCTTGACGATCGCTTGCTCCACGTGGAATATTAGTCGGTTCCGCAGGCGCAGCATGCGATGGAGAGAGGCGACAACGACCTCCTTTTTATATTAGGCAGAATATTCCGGATTTAAGATAAGACGAGGATCGATGACATCGCGCAGTGATGAGGGGAGCACCAATTTGTATCAGGATCTTCGGCCCGTATTAGCTAGAAAGGCTGGCCCTACACTGATGGAGAGGGCATACACGGAGTTGCGTCGAGAAATCCTCAGTTGCAGGTTGGAGCCCGGCAGTGAGATTTCAGAGACCGACATTGCCCAGCGCCTGTCGATGAGCAAAACCCCTGTGCGCGAAGCTCTCGGGCGATTGCGCATCGAGGGTTTCGTGCGCGCCATTCCCCGACGTTGCTATCAGATTTCACCGTTGACCGTTGGTGACATGAACGCGCTTTTCGATGTGCGCACGATCGTGGAGGGAGGCATAGTCGAACTGGCCGTGGAGCGCATTACCGAGCAGCAGCTCAACGAGTTGGATCGTCTCGCCGATGCGAGCTACGATCGGGAAACCACAGCCAGCCTGGACACCTTCATTAAGGCGAACAGGGAATTTCACCTTGCGATCGCGGCGTCGACGGAAAACTACAGATTGCAGGAAATGACGGTGCACCAACTTGACGAGCTGGAGCGCTATTTCTACGTGGGAGCGCTGTCGCGCGACATCAATACCGAGGTGCATACCGACCATCATCGGATCGTGGAGATATTGCGAACGCGTGATCCGTTCGCCGCACGAAAGGCCATCATCAGCCACAATGAGGGCACCCGTCATGCCCTTTTCGAGGTGATCTCAAACGGGCGGCACAATATCCGCCTCGGCTGATCTCGGGCCTATTCATCACACCGCACGGTTCGTTGGACTGCCGCTGACCGGCGCGTCAAGCGTCGCTATTGTCAACCCATTTTGATTGGGATATTGTCTAGCGCGCTACCTAATATTCCAGAAGGGCCGCGGATCCCGGTGGCCGGTTGAAATGCACTGACGTGAATCCGCGAGGGGACGGCCCACAAGCATAACAATCAAACTGCAACACGGGAGAATTGCCATGAAAGTGAAGCTTTTATTCGCTCTATGCCTGGCTGCCGGGCTTCCACTGCCAGCGGGTGCCGATTCATTCTCCGACCATCTGGTCAAGCCGGGCTACCTGGTCGTCACCGGCGCGCCATATGGCAGCGCCAATATGGTAGATGCGGAAGGAAAGCCCTCAGGCTTCGACGTGGATCTGGCCGAGCAATTGGCCAAGGATCTCAATCTGAAAATCGAGCATCAGCTTGTGGATTGGTCGGGCGTACTTCCAGGCCTTATCAGCGGTCGCTATGACATGGCGCTTTCAAGCATTACCAAGTCTGAAGCCCGGGTTGCGGCTGACGAGTTTATCCTGAGCGCCAACTACGGCATGGATGGTCTCGGGCTCGTGGTGCGGGCGGATGACGACGCGATCACGTCTTGGGAATCGGCGTGCGGCAAAGCCGTCGGCTTCGTCGCCGGAGCAATTGAAAAGAGTCTGGCGGACAGCAAGATGCCGGACGGCTGCTTCGCCAATGCATCTTTCTATCCCGGCCCCCCGGAGGCGCTTCTCGATCTCAAGAACAAGCGGATCGAAGCCTTCGTCACAGGTTATACGGTCGGCAGTTGGTTTGCTCGTAGCAGCGAGGGAATAAAGGTCAAGCCGGATATCCTTTCCTCCTATCCCATTGCTGCGGCGATATCGAAGTCCAACCCGGCTCTGGCCACTGAGGTCGATACTCTTATCCGGCGTTATATCAGTGACGGGACCTTGCCGGCGATCTTCGAGAAATACGGTATTGCCCTGGATTGGCCCAAAATTGAAAGCTTACCTCCAATTCCGAGCAAGTAATATTGAAGTGAGCTTTGTTCATCGATTCGTCGTGGCCGCTTGACTGCGGCCACAAACTTTCCA
>OFJB01000558.1_pt1 | contig 17752 bp, 13 predicted proteins | sample 1775081 | NCBI WGS metagenome assembly OFJB01 (sample SAMN08195771, study PRJEB24354) | sludge metagenome | isolation source: initial sludge from phenol fed wastewater aerobic bioreactor | place: India: Nagpur | collected 2016-06-05 | reverse complement strand
CGTTTACTTGGGGTAAGGATGCGGATGAGTCGGTGTACAACGCCGTTATTCTGGAGCAGGTAGCGCAAATGGCGTATGCTGCATATACCCTCCGTCCTGACGGAATAACCATGAGCAGCACGCTTTTGGACAAGCACTTTCTGCGCAAGCATGGCAAGAACGCTTACTATGGGCAGAAATAGCATAAAGGCTCGAAGCACCACTCGACGCTAGACAGGAAATCAGGGATATAACATGTTAGGCAACCATCTGCTCGGTATCTACGAAAAGGCGCTGCCGGCCGATCTCTCCTGGAGGGAACGGTTGACCGCTGCCAAACAGATGGGCTTTGACTTTGTCGAAATCTCGATTGACGAGGCGGACGAGCGGCTCGTACGGCTCAACTGGAACCGCGAACAACGCAGAGCCTTGTTAGAGGCAATCGAGGAAACCGGCGTCCGGCTGAACAGCATGTGCCTCAGCGCGCACCGCCGTTTTCCCTTTGGCAGCAGGAGCGCCGCAACGCGAGAACAGGCGAAGCGCATCGCCGAACAGGCGATTTCGTTTGCGGTTGCGTTTGGCATTCGCGTGATTCAGGTGGCAGGATACGACGTGTACTACGAACCCTCCGACGCGCAAACCCGCGCGTATTTTCTGGAAGGGCTGCGGGATTTTACGGCGATGGCGGAGCGCGCGCAGGTCATGCTCGCCGTCGAGATTATGGACACGGACTACATCAGTAGCATCGGCGCGTATCAGGCGCTCAAGGCGGCGATTCCCTCCCCATGGCTGAACGTCTATCCGGACCTCGGGAACCTGTCCGCCTGGAACAAAAATGTATTGGAGCAGCTCGAGCAGGCGAGGCGCGAGATCGTCGCCGTGCACATCAAGGAGACGATTGCGCCCGCGCCCGGGTTTTCCGGACAGTTCAAGTGCGTTCCGTTCGGCACGGGCTGCGTCAATTTTGCCGCCGCGTTCGGTAAGCTGGAAGCGCTCGGCTACCATGGCCCCTATTTAATCGAAATGTGGCACCAACCGGGAAAAGACGCGTTATGTTTGATTTCCTCCACGCTGGCGTTTGTACAGGCACAGTATGAACAGGGGGTTCGCGCATGAAGTATTATATCGGGTTGGACAACGGCGGCACGACGACGAAAGCCGCCGTCTTTGACGAAACGGGGCGTGAAATCGCCTCCTGCGGCGTCGGCACGCACATGCTCGTTCCGCGACCGGGATTTACCGAGCGGAACATGGACGAAATGTGGGACGCGAACTGCGCGGTGCTCCGCAACGTGCTGCAACAGGCGAACATCGCCCCGCAGGACGTAGCTTGCATCGCCTGCTGCGGTCACGGGAAGGGTCTCTATCTCTGGGGTAAGGACGACCGTCCGGTTCGCCCCGGCATCATTTCGACGGACAACCGCGCCTGGGAGTATCCGAATACCTGGCGTGAGCAGGGGGTTACGGAGCGCGTGTTTGCGCTATCCTGCCAGCATGTGCTTGCAAGTCAGCCGGTTTCGCTGCTTGCTTGGCTGCGGGACAACGAACCGGGCGCGATTGAGCGAACGAAATACATCTTTGAGTGCAAGGATTACGTCCGGTTTCGGCTGACGAATGCCGCCTGTGCCGAGCGGACGGACTATTCCGGCGCGAACTTTCTGGATCTGCATACGGGCGAGTACTCGCCGGAACTGCTGGAACTCTTCGGGCTGGAGCAATGCCTCGCCAAACTGCCGCCGTTGATTCGCTCCACCGACATTGCCGGGTTTCTTTCCCGCGAGGCGGCGGAGCGCACCGGATTATGCGAAGGCACGCCCGTTGCGGGCGGCGCGTTTGACATAGACGCCTGCGCCATTGCCGTCAACGTGGTCGACGAGGACAACATCTGCATGATTGCGGGCACGTGGAGCATCAACGAGTACCTCTGCCGCGCGCCCGTGACGGATGGCAGCGTGCTGATGAATTCCTATTCGTTTTTGCCGGAGTACTATCTGGTGGAGGAGTGCAGCCCGACCAGCGCGGGTAATCTGGAGTGGTTTATCACCACGCTACTGCCGGAGCGAAAGGCGATGGCGAATCAAAACGGGACTTCTATCTACAGCCAACTTGACCTTTGGGTGTCCCAAACGCCGCCGGAGGCAACCTGCCCGATCTTTCTGCCGTTTCTGATGGCAAGCAACGTACATCCAAACGCGATGGGGTGTTTTCTTGGCATGAGCAATTTTCACGCGCGCGAGCACCTTGTCCGCAGCATCTACGAAGGCGTTGCGTTCTCGCACCGGTACCATCTGGAGAAGCTGCTCGCGTCCAAGACGACGCCGACGTGTGCCATCCGCCTCGCGGGCGGCGCGGCAAAGAGCGCCGTTTGGACGCAACTGTATGCAGACGTGATGAACCTGCCCGTCGAGGCGGTCAACGTCAACGAAACGGGCGCGCTGGGCTGCGCCGTCATCTGCGCGGTTGCCTGCGGCGCGTATGCTTCGCTCGCGGAAGCGACGGGGGCCATGTGCGACATGTCGCCGCCGAGCCTGCCAAACCAGCGAAACGCGGCAATCTACGAGGCGAAATACGCCGTCTACAAGAAAGCGATCGAAGCACTCGACCCGTTCTGGGACGACCTGCGGGCGCTGAACGAAACGCTGCAAACAAAACAACAGTAAAGGAGAACGCATATGGGAAACGGCTCGATTCCGAAGACGATGAAGGCGCTGGTTGCGTACCGCAAGGACGCATACAAACTGGAAACCGCCTGGCCGGTGCCAACCTGCGGGGACGACGACATTCTGCTCAAGGTGGAAGGCTGCGGAATCTGCGCGGGCGATTTAAAATGCATGCATGGCGCGGACATGTTCTGGGGCGGCAACGGCCAGCCGAGCTGGGTGCAGCCGCCGTTCATTCCGGGGCACGAGTTCATTGGCGTTGCGGTGGAAATTGGAAAAAACGTGCGCGGCGTCGCGCTGGGTGACCGGCTGACGGCGGATCAGATTTACCCTTGCGGTGAATGCCGTTTCTGTAAAACCGGCAACTATTGGATGTGCCAGCCGCACAAGATCTTCGGCTTCTTCAACGACGTTTGCGGCGGCATGGCGGAATATATGCTCCTTCCGGCAAAGTCGGTCGTGCACCAGGTGCCAAAGACGCTTCCTTTGGAACAGGCACTCCTGATCGAACCCTACGCCTGCAGCAAGCATTGCGTGGATCGCGCGCAGATTGGCAGCGAGGACGTCGTCGTGCTCTCCGGCGCGGGCACGCTGGGGCTCGGCATGGTTACCTACGCGCATTCGCGCAACCCGAAACAGCTCATCGTGCTGGACATCAAAGAAGAGCGCCTTGAAAAAGCGAAGGCCTTTGGGGCGGATCTGGCGCTAAATCCCTTAAAGACGGACGTCGTTGCCGAAGTGCTCCGACTGACGGACGGCTACGGTTGCGATACCTATATTGAAGCGACGGGGCATCCCTCCTCGGTGACGCAGGGCATGGCGATGATTCGCAAGCTCGGGCGGTTTGTTGAATTCTCCGTGTTCAGCGCGCCCGCGACGCTCGACTGGTCGATCATTGGCGACCGCAAGGAGTTGGACGTACTGGGCTCGCACCTTTCGCCATATTGCTTCCCGTACGTGATTGAAAACATCGCGAGCGGCAGGCTTAAGACTGACGGCGTGGTGAGCAAGACCTTCCCGATTGAACAGTGGGAAACGGCGTTCGACTTCGCAACCGGGCGCGCGGGCGACTTTAAGGTAGCGATCACGTTTTAAACGATGGCATTCAACCGCTCAAATAAGGAGTAAGCAACATGGAATCTGCGGAGCAAATCCGAATCGACCTGCAAACAGGTAATACCTTTCTTGGCATCGAACTGGGGTCCACGCGCATCAAGGCGTCCCTGATTGACGGCACGCACCAGCCAATTGCCTCCGGCTCGTTCGCCTGGGAAAACCGGCTGGAGAACGGCGTTTGGACCTATCGGCTGGAGGACGCGATAGCCGGAATCCAAGCCTGCTATGCGGACTTACTGCGGCAGGTTCGGGCAAACTATGACGTGACGCCGACCCGCTACCGTGCCATCGGCATTTCCGGCATGATGCACGGCTATCTGGCGCTGGATCGCGACGGAAAGCAGCTCGCGCCGTTTCGCACCTGGCGCAACACCATGACCGGCGAGGCGGCTGAACGCCTGACGGAGCTGTTTTCGCAGAACATTCCGCAACGCTGGAGCATTGCGCACCTCTACCATAGCATTCTGCAATGCGAGGCGCACGTGGAGCGCATCGACCTGCTGACCACGCTGGCGGGGTACATTCACTGGCGCTTGACCGGCGAGCGCGTGCTCGGCGTGGACGAGGCGAGCGGCATGTTCCCGATTGACGCGGCGACGAAGCAGTTTCATCCGCGCATGCTCGCGGCGTTTCGCCGGTTGATTGCGGATCGCGTGTATCCCTGGACGCTGGAGCAGATTCTGCCGCGCGTCGCCGTGGCCGGAGAACGGGCGGGCTCCCTCACGCGGGAAGGCGCGCTGCTGCTCGACGCAAGCGGGGCGCTGGAAGCGGGCATTCCGCTCTGCCCGCCGGAAGGCGACGCGGGCACGGGCATGGTCGCGACAAATAGCGTGCTGCCGCGCACCGGCAACGTAAGCGTCGGCACAAGCGTATTTGGCATGATTGTTCTCGAGCGGGAACTCTCACGCGTCTATCGCGAGATAGACCTCGTGACCACGCCCGCAGGAGACCCGGTCGCGATGGTGCACTGCAACAACGGCACGAGCGACATTGACGCCTGGATCAACCTGATTCGGGACTGTATGCGCGTTTACGGCGTGGAGCCGGACGAACGGACGCTGTATCAGAGCATGTTTCGCAGCGCACTGGAAGGGGAGGCGGACTGCGGCGGCTTGACCGGTTGCAACTATCTTTCCGGCGAGCATATGACGGACTTTACCAGCGGACGACCGCTGTTCGCCCGCCTGCCGGACGCGCGGCTGAACGCCGCGAACTTCATGCGCACGCAGCTCTTTGGCGTGTTCGCTTCGCTTCGCATCGGCATGGATATCCTCACGGACGGCGAGTCGGTGGAGATTGACAACCTCAATGGGCACGGCGGATTCTTCCGCGTGGAAGGCGTAGGCCAGCGCATCATGGCGGCGGCGCTGCATACACCGGTCACCGTCATGGAAACCGCGGGCGACGGCGGGCCCTGGGGCATGGCGCTGCTTGCGGCATACATGGCTCAAAAGAACAGCGGCGAAACGCTCGCGGACTATCTGGCGCAGCGTGTGTTTGCCAATTCCAAGCGCGCAACCGTCGTGCCGGGTGCGGCGGAGATGGCGGGGTTCGATGCGTATCGAACGCGGTTCTCCAAACTGCTGGACGCGGAGCGCGTCGCGCTGGAGATTCGGTAAATCACCGAAACTACGCGACCATGCGCACGGGAACGACCGCTAACCAAAAACAAACCGCACTCCAAAATGGAATGCGGAAGAAGAAAACGAATTAGAATTGCTTAAAACAGCCGCTCGATCAGCCGACCGGCTGTTTTGCTATTTACGCCGTCGGGTCTCCATAAAGGGCTTTGGAGAACGCGGTTAAGCTCTCTCGCGAGGGCAGATCCTCAATTTGAATGACCGTTTCAAACAGACGAACGTTGGGCAGCGGGAGCAGCGTGGTAACCAGAATATCATATTGCTGCGCCAGCGACTGAGACGACGACGCAGAATACTCCTCCAGATCGAAGGCCGTTACCTCGATTGTGGAAAAGTCCAATCCGTTGAACAAAGATTTGAAGAAGCTGGCGAGAAACTCCGCGTGAATTCGGCCGGAATCGCTGACGACGAGCACTCGCTTCGGAATGGTTGCCCGTGCGATATTCGGGAATCGGTAGCAAACCTTTACGATCAGGTTGGATAGCATGGGACTCATATCGACACGCGTCCGCTCGGAGAACGTTTGCAGCGCGGCTCGAAATACCTGATGCAGCGCGGGATGATCCTGCTCCAACGCGGAAGCCAGAAATTGCAGTCGTCTGGGGAAATGGGAGAGGGCAATCGGAAGCAGCTTTCGGTAAGAATACATCATAACGAGTACGCGATCCAGCTGCAGCTGCGTTTCGGAATCACAAGTCAGATGCAACTGTTCAAAGAGCGACTGATAGAAGCGGGTCACTTCGCGATGAAGCAGTTCCGCTTCTTCGGCGGAGTCCGGCTCCAGCAGAATCTGTTCCAGCAAACATAGTACGGGCGTCAAGTACTGCCGCTCAAGAGCGGGAAACACCTGTTGCAGATAGTGAAAATCCTGATCGTCCAGATTCCCGCGCAAAGTGCCGGCGTCCTTTGCATGGAATCCCTGATTCTCCCGGAGCAGGGAGACCAATACAAACGACGTGACCATCGCGAGAACGGCGTCGTCCAGACAGAACAAATCCGCGCGTTCGCTCGGAACATTCTGCCAGATATAGCGCTGCACAAAGTCAAACAGACGAATTCGGTCGATTGGCAGCGATGCGCCGGGCAAAAAGTAATCTCCGTCCTGCCTGCGCCGCATCATGATCTCCGGATTCAACTCCAGATAAAACTCGGCGAGCAGTTTTCGAATGGTCTGCTCGTTTTTGGCGACGAGACGAAAACGGGTGCCAATCTGCCGAATGCAGGCTCCGGCTTCCGCTAAGTTGCTGTTGATGGTTGGCAAAATGCGAATCAGCGTCGAGCGGCTCACGAACAGGCGGCTGCGATAGAACTCCAACCCCTGATCGGGATATAGAATGACCTCCTGAAGAAACTGAACCGCAACGGAACGCTGGAACATGGCGACGGTGACGGCCTGCATGGCGGCGGAGCTATGGCTGGATAGACGCACGCCGTTTTTCAGCGAGACCTCTATGGGCAGCACGGTGCCCCACTCGTTTTTCATATAGTTCAAATCGGACTGAACGGTTCGTTCGCTCGCGCCAATCTGCGACGCGATCTCTTCCACCGTGAGCCATTCGATCTGGCGGGAGAGGAGATGGAGAATGCCGAGTCGTCGCTGGTCCGTTTCCGGCAGGAGTGTAATCATCTGAAACCTCAACACACCAAGGTATGATCCTTATTTTATCAACATTTTTTAAGCAACTCCACACTTAATTCGAACTAAATTCTAAAATTACATTGTAATACGAAAAATCTGAATACCACCTTTGCGGGTGTCTATATTATAATGCGGAATGTTACATTGTGATAATACACACAATAGAAGTATTATTGTACTGTGAGTATAAAACGAATTATGCAGCGAATTGAGTAGCCCGATCGCCTATATTCAGCGATTTCAGGCAATCGGACTATTTTTTGTGGCCTGAGTCGGGCAAATGCCTGACTGCGCGGTAGACAGGCAAGAACAGAGAACAAAGAAAGTAAGGCACGCTTGGAACCCAAACGGATGAAGCCGGCAAAACGCCGGAAAATGCAGCGAACGAATCAGCGCAGAACCGCAATATGGTCTGCGCCGCTTCTGGTTGCTGCGCTTCTGTTTGCGTTTGGCTATTGTTCGCAGCCTGCTTTCGCACTGGACGGCCTCGCGGTACCAACGGAGGAAACCCCGTTTGTCAGTCCGCTGCCGGAGGAAACGCAGTTAGAGGCGACAACGGAACCGGGCGCAGAAACGCCGAACCCGCTGGATACGCCTACGCCTATGCCTTCACCTTCGGCAAATGCGGAGCCCACCGCCACATCAACGCAGACGACTTCCCCGGAGCCAACGTCCACCTTGGAGCCAACCGCTACGCCCGAGCCGAGCGCGACGCCAGAACCCGGCCGAACCGACGAGTTCGCAGGAGTGCAAGGCAAACTCAGCATTCGCGTAACGGCGACGGACCCCGCTGCGGATTCCGCGATTGCGGCGCAGACCGTGCTGAACATAGGTCGACTGAACGCGAGCGACGACGCGGAGGTCTATGCACGCTACCTAGCGTTGCTGGATGGGGTGGTTTCCGAAACCGCGCTGGAAAACTGCCAGATCCTTTCGCTGGAATACCAGGCGGACGGCTCCGTTGTTTCGCCGCCGCAGACACCGGCGAGCATTCAAATTTTCGACGAAGAGCATTTTTCGGCCTTTGCGCCGGACTCCATTCATGTGTATTGCCTGCTGGAAGGCGGGGAAACGTTTGTTGAGGCGAAGGATCTGTCCGTGGATACGGACGCAGGTACGATTGATTTCACCGCGCAAAGCTGTCCGGCGGTGATTGTTCTTTCCGGCGAGCCCGCTACGGAACCCGGCGCAACGCCGGAGCCGACCATTGCGCCCGCCTATGTATTTGAAGGGGACGGACTTTACATCACCGGCTCGCCCGCGTCGGCGGACGTGTTGCCGGAAAATGCGGTGCTCGTTGCCTCGCGCATCACCAAGGAGTCGAACCCCGAACAGTACGCGCTCTACCTTGGCGCGCTGCAGCAGCTCTACGGTGTGGCAGGGGACATGGACTTCTTTGCCTACGACATTCGGTTTCAGGCGGAAGGCCAGGAAGTGGAGCCGTATGGCGACGTGGTGAATGTGACCATTCGCGACGACGCGTTCCCGCAGAGCGTGGAAGAACCGCTGGTCTACCACGTGGTTGAGGAAGGTCAGCAGGCACCGACGCTGGAGGAGGTTCCCGCGCAGGCAACGCTGGACGTGGAGGGGACACAGGTCAGCTTCGCAGCGGAGAGCTTTTCGGTCTACATCGTGCTGGCAAACGGCACGACGCTGACGCTTGCGGACAACTCCGGCTTGACCTACAAGGTGATTGCCGCGGAGGCGGACACCTTTACGCATACGAGTTACTACAATTCCGGCAGACCGCTGGGCATTGCGGGCAACTTCCATATTGTGGCGTTTAACAACGCGACGCTCGGCGCGCATACAAACGGAAACGTTCTGGCGAAGGCGGTTAGCGCAAACAGCAACTTCGGCACCAACGGGCTGACGGACGAGCTCTCCTATATTCAGACCTATACGCAGGTCAACGGCGTCAGCGCCGCGAGCACGGCGCATGTGCTCGCCCTCGGCAACACAAATACGATTACCGCCATGGACAACGGCAACGCCTTTGGCGTCAACGGAACCAAGTTGGATCGCCCGAAAAATCTCTGGCAGGATCAGTCGACCGCAACGCTGCCGTTTATTGATCTCGCGGCGGTCAAGACAAGCACCAAGTCGATTGCCTCCTCGCTGGCGGGCAAGAGCACGGTCAACGTGACCTCGCACCTGTCCACCTCCGCTGGAAGCTGCACCGAGAGCTATTTGACCCTGTCGGACCCGGACAAGGTTGGCATCTACAACATAACCGCTTCCGCGCTCAGCGGATATACGTACTTTGGCGTGCAGGGATTCCAAAGCGGCCACAACGGCACGGTGATCATCAACGTCAACTGCGCGGGTGTTTCGAGCAACATCACTCTGCCGGAATGCCGCATGTATTATGGCAGCGGCGGCACCGCGACGACCGTGAACTTTGCGGAGGTAACGAGCTTCGTCAACGGACGAATTCTTTGGAACCTTGTCAACTGCACGACGACGGTGACCACGCGGTTGCTCTACGCTTCGCTGCTTGCGCCGGATGCGTCGATTACCGTAGGTCAGAACCTGAACGGAACCGTCATCGGCAACAACGTGACCATCAGCGCCGAGAGCCACCGGGATGATTTTGTCGGCAGCCTGTCCAACGGCGTCACGGTGACGGGCAGCAAGGTCTGGACCGACTATGGCACCGGCGCGCCCGCGAACACGAGCGTGACGTTCCAGCTCTATCGCTCCACCGACGGCGGTACGACAAAAACCGCCTACGGCAGCCCGGTTACGCTAAACTCCACGACGGGCTGGACGTATGACTGGACGGAACTGCCGACCGGCAGCCTGTATACGATTGTTGAAACCATGGTGCTGAAGGGCTCGACCGACGTCACGTCGAGTTATGCCGCGACATATTCCACGCAGACCGGCATTGCGAGCGGAACGATCACCGTTTCCAACCTGTACCTCTACGCGCTGCCGGATACCGGCGGCATTGGAACAAGGGTATACGTCGTACTGGGTACGCTGCTCTGCCTGATGGCCGCATGCATCTACTCGCTGCAACGAAAACGATACGATGCGGACGCGCTTTAAACCGGAAGACAAGGCGCGGATGCGCCATGGAAGTATATAACGTTTTAACAAGAATCCACTTGACTCAATCGATGAAAAGAGCAGAAAGGCAAACACGATGAAGACGTTGAAAACACTGCTGAGCACCATTCTTCTTGTCGCGCTCCTGGTCGTCCTCGGAATGACGACGGCGCTGGCCGCGGATGACAACACGATTACGATTTCCTCGGAAACCAGCGGCCATACCTATCAGGCATACCAGGTGTTCGCAGGAACCTTTACAGTATCGAGCGGGAACCTGAGCAACATCACCTGGGGCAGCGGCGTGAACGGGACGAACCTGCTCGCCGCCATCAAGGCGAATGCGACCTATGGTTCGAGCTTTTCCAGCTGCGTGACCGCGGCGGATGTTGCGCAGGTCATCAGCACGAGCTATCCGGCGGACACGGCGTTTGCCAACGCGCTGGCAAAGCTCGTTTCGGCGAACCTGACGGCAACGCATACGGACTCCGGTGCGCCGAGCGGTACGTATACCTACACCATTTCGAATCTGTCGGACGGCTACTACTTCGTCAACGAAGCGTCGCTCGGCACCACGCCGGACAACGCGTATACGAAGTTCCTGCTGCAGGTCGTGGACAACGTGACCGTTAGCGCGAAGACCGACAAACCGGCCATTGCGCTCAAGGTGCTGGAAAACAACGACGGTACTTACAAAAACACTTGGAACGACGCCGCGGACTACAGCATTAGAACCGCCGTGCCGTACCGCATCGTGAGCATCGTGCCGGATATGACGTATTACGACACCTACTATTACCAGATGACGGACACGATTTCCTCCGGTTCCACGTTTAACGCCAGCAGCGTGAAGGTTTATTACGTCAACAGCGCGGGCGCGATGTATGACATTGAAACGAGCACGTCGACCGGCGCGGGCGGAACAGAACTGACGAGCGGGTACACCGTTTCGCCGACGGCCGGCGGGTTTACGCTTACGTTTAGCGACCTGTCGAATACCTCCGGCGTTCCGGCGCTCGGCGGCGGCTATCTGGTTGTGGAATACACCGCAACGCTCAACAGCAACGCCAGCGTGCAGGTGCCCGCGACCCCCGGCAACGCCACGGAGGTCTACCTGACCTACAGCAACAACCCGAACAATGCGGATGGCAGCGGCACGGGCGTTACGCCCAAGGACGAGGTTGTCGTCTACACCTTCCGGCTTACGATCAATAAGGTGGACAACAGCACGCCTGCCGTGCCGCTCACCGGCGCTACGTTTGCGCTCTTTACGGATTTGACAAACGTAACTACCGCTGCGGCGGACCCGGCAACGGCGGCCAACTTCGCCACGGCGCTGACGTTTACCGGCAGCGCGGGCAGCTATACGCGCTCCACCAGCGGGGACTATATGCTCTCCGGCACCGCGGGCGGCGTCTACACGATTGACGGCCTCGATCAGGGCACGTATTATCTCGTGGAAATTTCGGCACCCGCCGGATACAATCGCCTGATCACGCCCGTGAGCGTGGTTATCGACCCAACCTATCACGACGGTACGCAGAGCTCCGCTTATGTGGACGGACATGTGCCGGATGCGACGGGAGATCAGCTCATTACAGTAACCGCCAATGGCGGAACCGCGCTGGACGTCGTCAACCAGGCGGGCGCAACGCTGCCGGAAACGGGCGGCATGGGCACGAAGCTCTTCACGATCGGCGGCTTGAGCCTGATGCTGATCGCGGTGATCGTTGTGTTTCTGCGTAAGAAGAATTCCGCGGACAAAGACTGACGCGTGAGATTGCGAAACGAACGTGCGGCAGGCGGGCGAGCTTTCGCCCACCCGCTGCGCGGGTTTAGGCGGCAGAACACCCGCCAACCACGCGGGCAAAAGCGGAATAGCGTCCGTCCGCTGCGCGGGGATATTTTATGAAGAAACTCTTGCCAAACCTCCTGCTCGCCGCCGTATTTCTGGCGGGATTGACGCTGCTGCTGTATCCCACGATCAGCAACTATGTCAACGAGCGCCATCAAAGCCACGTCGTCTCTACCTACGAGTCGGACCTTGCCCAGCTTCCGCAGGAGGACTATGGGCCGATGCTGCAAGCCGCCGAGGCTTACAACGCGGAACTAGCAAAGAATCCAGATCGGTTTTTGCAGACGGACGAGGACGACGCAAGCTATCAAGCGCAGCTGAATCCAACGAACAACGGTATCATGGGGTTCGTCGAAATCGACTCGATTCGCGTGAAACTGCCGATCTATCACGGAACGGACGACAGCGTGCTGCAGGTTGGCGTAGGGCACATTGAGGGCACGTCGTTGCCGGTTGGCGGAACGGGCACACACAGCGCGATTTCCGGCCACCGGGGTTTGCCGTCGGCTTTACTGTTTACGGACTTGGATAAGCTCAAGGTTGGGGACACGTTTCGGATTCATACGCTGGATCGAGTGCTCACCTACCGGATCGACCAGATACTGGTCGTCGAACCGAGCGATCTCAAGGCACTGGAGATCAACCCTGTGCAGGACTACTGCACGCTGGTCACCTGCACGCCCTATGGCATCAACTCCCATCGGCTGATGCTGCGCGGCGTTCGAACGGAAAACGCTGCGGAGCCGGCCGCTGCGGTTCCTGTCACCGAGGAGGAACCGGAGGCGTATGCGTCCACGGCGGCATTGGTCGCGATTGGGGTGCTGATTCTCGCGGCGATCCTATTAACGCGATTGCTCATAAAAAGCAGCCGGGAGAACCGCTCATAACCGGATTTTGAAATAAAAAGCAGATGACGCGATCGCTCATAAAAAGCAGCCGGGAGAACCGCTCATAACAGGGTATTGAAACAAGAAAGCAGACACGTACGAAAATACGCGCCGTATATACTTAAGAAATAAAGGAACAGCAGTTGAACGAATTCTTGGCAAAACTGAATCGGAAACGAGGCCGAATCGTCCTTGCACTGGCGCTGTTTTGCTGCCTGCTTGTCGGTTTGCCGCAGACGTCGCTGGCGGCGGACCCGGTGGACACATCGCGGATCTGTTCGCTGACGCTGATTTGCCACTATGCGAGCGAACCGCTCAACGGAATGGAAACCCAGCTCTATCGCGTTGCGGACGGTACCATCGGTCAGACGCTTACGCTCAGCGGCGCGTTTGCCGCTTCCGGCGTATCGCTCAACGGTCTTGATCGTGCGGGCTGGACGAGCGCGGCGGCCACGCTGGCGGGCTACGCACAAACGAATTCCATTGCGGCCACGCAAAGCGCAAAGACCGACGCAAACGGCGCGGTGGTGTTTGGGAGCCTGTCGCAGGGGATTTACCTGGTCACCGGAACGTCGCTGACCATTGGACTGCACACCTATTATTTTGCGCCGTTTCTGGCCGCGCTGCCAAACCCGACGCAGACCGGCGGCTGGAACTACGACGTCACCGCCTACCCAAAGGTGACGGACCCGACGGACACGAAATCGACACTGTTTGATATCAACGTAATTTTGCAGTGGTCGGACGCGGGGCTGACGAGCCAGCGGCCCAAGACGGTCGGCATCACGCTGTATCGAAACGGCACCGTGTATGAGAATTATACGCTGTCCGCTGCGGACAACTGGCGGCATACCTGGGAGGACCTCGACCAGGCATACAGCTGGTCCGTCGTGCAAACGACAGCGCTGGACACCTACTCGGTGTCCTACCAGAGCAGCGGAAACGTGCTGGCGATTACGGATGTGATTCGCACCGCGCAGACGCCAAGCACAACGACGCCCACGAGCAACGGCTCGATTCCGCTGACCGGACTGCTCTGGTGGCCAGTGGACCTGCTCGCGATTCTCGGCTTGATTCTGTTCACACTGGGCTGGCGCAAGCGCTTTGGCGGCAAGGGGAAGAACCATGCAGCGTAAACGGGGCGGACTGCTCATGGCCTGCGGGCTGATACTGCTGCTCTGCGCGGGCGGTTGGGGCGTTTACAACGTGCTGACCGACGAGGAAGGCGCTTTCTCCGAGCGAGCGGCAAGCGAGATACTGGAGATTGTACCAACGCTGCCCTCAACGGCAGAACCATCCTCCAATGCGGAAACGAGCGTCGAATCCACCCAGAGCGTCGAGCAGACGCTGGTGATTCCGACGCCGCAAATGCAGACCGTGACCATCGACTCATATACCTACATCGGGGTGATTCGCGTTCCCTCGATGAAGATTGAGCTGTCCGTCATGAGCGAATGGAGCTATCATCTGTTGAAGCGCTCGCCCTGCCGCTTTGCGGGGTCCTATCTTGAAGATACGCTCGTGATTGCCGGGCACAGCACGTCCCGCCACTTCGTGGCGCTGCGAAAAGCGAAGATTGGCGATCGCGTGGAGTTTGTCGACGTCATGGGAAACGTCATTCCATACGAAGTGGTTCTGGTGGAGAAGATGTCTCCTCGTGAATTGGACCGAATGGTGACTGGAGACTGGGATCTGACGTTGTTTACCTGCGACGAAGGCGGTGGCCGCCGCGTGGCGGTGCGCTGCAACCGGGTGGAAGCGCGGGAAACCGTACAGTCCAATACCGAAACCAACTAGAACATTGTGGTGTGGGAGGGGAGCAAGATGGATCGCGATCAAACGAGCAACCTGCGTCAGGCGAAGCAACTGCAGGTGGAGCGCCTCTACCACAACGGCATGTCGATTGCGCAATGCTGCAAGACGGTTGGCATCTCCGTTCACACCTACTATAAATGGTGTTCGCGCGAGCACATGTCCGCGCCGGGGGCTCTGGAACAACCAGGTTGCCTGTTTGAAAGCGAACGCTGAGAAACAGCGGGAGAACACGGGAAGCACCGCCTTTGGTTGAATCCGAGCGGGCGCAATGCTATAATCTGTTTCAACAGGACTTTTTTATTCGTTCGAGCGCAAATCGCGAAAACGGGCGAGGCATTTACGAGAGCACTCGCCGAACGGACGGTTGAGATGGATCAAGCAGAACCGGAACAGACGCATGTAACGAGCACCGCGGCCGCCGCGTCAATCGGAGAGGATCGGCTCAGCCGAGACGACCGAAGGATTCGGGCGTTTCTACCGCTGCTTCTATGCCTGCCTTGCTTTCTGATTCAAATCAAACTGGACAACGACATCTGGTTTCTGCTCAACAGCGGACGGTACGTGCTGCAACACGGAATTCCCTTTGTGGAACCGTTTACCATGCATCACCAAATGAGCTTTGTGATGCAGCAGTGGCTCAGCGGCGTGATCTTTTGGGGTATTTACTCCAAACTTGGCGCGGCAGGGCTGATTGCAACCGTGTTTCTGCTCTTTGGCGGAATTCTGTTTCTCGTGTATCGGCTCGCCAAATATCTTTCGAGCGGAAACAAGGTTCCGGCCGTGTTGGCGGCGTTCTTCGCGGGATTGCTGCTCACGCCCTACATGGTGACCCGACCCATTCTGTTTACGCTGTTGATTCTCGCGCTGGAGCTCTACCTGCTGGAGCGGTTCGTTGGCGAAGCCAAGGCTGCGTTTCTGCTCCCGCTGCCGGTGCTCTCCGCGCTCTTGATCAACCTGCACGCTGCCATGTGGCCGATTCAGTTTGTGCTGCTGCTGCCGTACGCAATCGATTCGTTCCGTTTTCGCTGCTGGAACATCGAAGGACAGGGGTATGCGAAACGGTTTCTGTTTCCAGCCATCGCGCTGATGCTCGCTGCGGGGTTTGCAAACCCCTATGGCGTTCGGGCGATGACGTATCTCTTTCGCTCCTATGGGTATGCGGAGATCAATCAGGTAAGCGAGATGAAACCCGCCAACATCAATACCGCGCTGGGGATGTTCATCTTTGGCGCGTTTCTGCTCGTTGGAGCGGTGTACCTGCTTCGGCGGAGCGGGAAAACGAGGCTGCGCTATGCGCTACTGACCCTCGGAACCGCGGTGCTCGCGTTGTCCTCCGTGCGGAGTTTTCCGCTCTTTGCCCTCTGTGGAACATTCCCGCTTGCGTATTGGCTCAGCGATTTGCAACTGCCGCGACCAAAGAGGATGATAACGAAAGGGACGCGAACGCTCCGCGTTGGGCTGAGTGTGCTCGTGCTTCTCGGGTGCGTTGCGCTGGTTCGGCTGGAGATTGGAGCATCGGCGAGGAACGCCATGGAACCACCGGTGGCCGGTGCGGTACAGTACCTGCTCGAGCAGGGTGCGCCCGAACAGGTGGTGCTCTATACGGGCTACAACGACGGCGGTTATGCGGAGTTCATGGGGTTTCATCCCTACCTGGATCCGCGCGCTGAAGTATTTGTGGAACAGAACAACCAACAGCGTGATATTATGAGTGAGTATTTCTCGTTGCAGACAGGAAAGCTTTACTACAAAGACGTGCTGAACCGCTACGGGTTCACCCACCTGATTGTTCCGAAAAGCGACATTCTGTATGCCTATCTGCCCAACGACGCCGATTACCGGCTGACGTTTGACGACGGCGAGTACGCGGTTTACGAGCGGAAATAAGCAGTATTTCCCAACGTAGATGACGGCGGAAATCCAGCTTCGCAACAAGGTCGGCGGGAGTAAGGGCGAAAGGAGGGCGGCACGCATGGCGCTGTTTCACAAACGCGAGGCTCAGGATTGGGCGGAAGAGCCGGATCGCTTTGAAGCGGCGTTGGCGCGCACAAAGCGGCGCTGGCTCTATGGATCGCTGCTCGGAATCGTCCTCGCGCTACTCGTCCTCTGCATTGTGCTGCTGAACACGCGGCAATATGTCGTCGCCGGTACGTCGATGGAGCCAACGTTGATGGCGGGCGACGTCGTTCGTTATATCGGGTTTGCGCCGGTGCATGCCGGAGATATCGTCATTTTTGACGCGGGGGATGTCTACGGGCTCGTCGTCAAGCGCGTGGTCGGCCTGCCGGGGGATACGGTTGAGATCACGGTGGACGGGCACCTGCTGCTCAACGGTACCTTGCAGGACGAGACTAACCGCCTCTTCGATCCGCTCGAAAACAGCGGCATGGGCGAAATCACCGTGGAACCGGGCACGCTGTTTGTGCTTGGCGACAACCGCGCAAATTCCATCGACAGCCGGGACGCCCGCGTTGGCCTGATTCCCCGGGAGAGCGTCCGCGGGGTGGTGACGCAGGTTACCCGGGCACCCGCCGCGAAATAGATCGATTTTGTGAAGCAACAATCCAAGAACGGTTCGCAAACAGGCGAACGACGGTAATACACAAAGGGATTCGGATTCATGCGCCAAAAAAGGTCCAGCATAAAGTTCATTTTGCTTTCCGTTCTGTTCGCGGCAATGCTGGCGGCTCTGCTGGGTTGCGCCAAGCAGACGGTCAGCGCGCTGGACTATACGCTGGAAAACGAGCTCTACACAGGCGATCAGCCGCCGGAAGTTTCTTCGGAACCCGCGGCGGAGACGACCGACAGCGCTGCACCGGAAGCGGAGGCAACGCCGAGTCCGGACAGCGCAGTGGTTTCGGATTCTCCGATTCCGGAAGAAACGGAACCGACACTTTCGCCGGAGGAGCCCGAAGATCCGCAGACCACGCCGGAACCGGAGACGCATCGGTACTCCGTTTTGGTGCAGGACGAAAGCAAAGCGCCGCTTTCTGGCGCGCGCGTTTCCGTTTATCAGGATGGCGCGCTGCTCTACAGCGCATTGACCGCTGCCGACGGCACCACCTCCTGGCGGGTTCCGGCGGAGCAAGCGTATTACGCAAAGGTTA
>OFJB01000555.1_pt1 | contig 17854 bp, 15 predicted proteins | sample 1775081 | NCBI WGS metagenome assembly OFJB01 (sample SAMN08195771, study PRJEB24354) | sludge metagenome | isolation source: initial sludge from phenol fed wastewater aerobic bioreactor | place: India: Nagpur | collected 2016-06-05 | reverse complement strand
GGGGCGGCGATGACGCTCCCTTCCCAATTCATTGAATGTGACTCCGTACTGGAAATCCGATCTGGCGCAGGGTTTCGGGCTTGGTGCCGCGGCCGAGCGCTGGCCGGATGGTTGGGCCGAAAGTCATTTTACTGATGATCAGCTTCGGCCGGACGGGCGCGGGTTGGGTGCCGATGAGAAACGGCCGCCGAACAGGGCCGGCCCATCGCCCAAGCCGCGGCAGGCTGCGGCGCCCTGCACGACGCGCAGAAACGGACCGCGTGACCCTCACGAATCGGCCTTCGGCAAACGCGGTCAGCGAACATCCACAAGGTAGTAAGCGAAGTGAGTTGATTTCAAGGGTGTCGGCGCGATGTCCGCGGACCTCCTCGGGGCTTTCTGCGCCCGAGAGGGGTATTCGACGGACGGTTTTCTCTCGGCCAGCGGCGCGGCGGGGATGATCGTGATGCTGGGCCCGGCAGCAGCAATCGCGCCGAATGCCCGACGCTGACGGCCGCCCGCCGGCAAATGTTTTCGCCGTAGATCGAAGCGGAACATTGATAATATATCACTTAGTGATATAAGTGAGAAAAATTATGAAAAAGGGGAGGGAAGCAATGGCAACGATCGTCGTCACGGATCGGAGGGGGACGGATCACGAAATCCCCGCGTCCGACGGTCTTTCGGTGATGGAGGCAATCCGTGCCAGCGGCATGGACGGGTTGCTGGCGATGTGCGGGGGCTGTTGTTCCTGCGCAACCTGCCACGTGATCGTCGCTCCTGAATGGGCGGATCGGCTTCCCGCGGGTTCGCCTGACGAGCATGACCTGCTCGACGGTTCGTCGCATCGCGAGGCCAACTCGCGCCTCTCCTGTCAGATCCGTTTCGAGAGTGCATTGGACGGCCTGCGCGTCACGATCGCGCCGGAAGACTAGGGAGAGAACAATGGCTGAAATGCTTGTTTCGATGACAAACCAGTCCGAGGTGCCGGGTCACGTGCCGCACCATCTGGTCAAGAAGTTTGATTTCTTTGGCAATCCCGACCTGCGCAAATGCCCGTTTTCGACCATTGCGCAACTCCATGAGGGCGGCACGTTTTTCAATCCGACGAGCTATCGTCCGGAAGGCTCCTGGGTCGTCACCAGCGCTCAGGACATCCGGTTCGTCCTCAACAATCCCGGCCTTTTCTCGAACAAAGGCGAGTCGGGCTTTTCCCAGCTGATGGGGGAAGAGTGGGACCTGATCCCGCTCGAGCTGGACCCGCCGGAGCACACGCGTTTCCGCCAGCTCCTCAACCCGCTGTTTGCGCCGAGCGCCGTGGAGAAGATGGGACACGGCGTGACCGAACGGGCGGTCGACCTCATCGAGGCCGTTCGCTCCACCGGCGGATGCGAGTTCATGGAGGCATTCGGGCGTCCCTTCCCGGTCAGCATCTTCATGCAGTTCATGGGCCTGCCCGAAGAACTGACCGAGCAATTCCTGACATGGGAATTCATGCTTCTTCACGATCCCAGCCTTGAGACGAAGATTGCGGGCGCCGCTGCGATCCGCGATTATTTGCGCGAGCTTGCGGCGGAGCGCCGGGCGCGCCCGACCGGGGATCTCACCAGCTTCGTCGTGACCGCCGAGATCGATGGCCGGCCCCTGACCGATCTGGAGGTGCAGGGCATCCTCTATCTCATGTTCGTCGGCGGGCTGGACACGGTCGCCTCGTCGCTCGGCTTCTTCTTCCATCACCTTGCCGAGAATCAGGAACATCAGGCGTATCTGCGCGCCAATCCCGATGCCATTCCCGCTGCGGTTGAGGAGATGCTGCGCCGCTTCTCGGTGGTCGTCAGCTATCGCCAGTGCAAGGTGGACGTGAAGGTCGGCGAGGTGGAAATGAAGGAGGGCGATTGGATCACGATCGTTGATGCGCTTGGGAGCCTCGATCCCAAGGAATTCGCTTGCCCGATGGATGTGGACCTGGAGCGGAAGAACAACCGGCACCTGGCGTTCGCGTACGGGCCACATTTCTGTCTTGGCAATCACCTGGCGCGGCGCGAGCTGCAAACCGCGTTGCGCGAATGGCTGGCGCGCATTCCCCAGTGGCGCGTGAAGCCTGGATCGCAGGTCCAGGTCCACGGCGGCGCGATATTCGGCGTCGACCGCCTCGAACTGGAATGGTGATGGCGCCGGGCCGGATTGTAGACCATTCCCAATTCCCGGCAGGCCCTGTGATGGCCTGCCGGGATTACGTGGTCCGGCCTGCCCCTATTCGGTGACCCGGGTTGACTCTCATGCATTGTCGGGCGGCTGGCTGGATTTGATGTCGGCGGCGCGATCGCAGCGGGTGCGGGCGGCTTGGTGCCGAACGCGGCGTGCGGCCGCCCGGTGTTGTAGCGGTGTCGCCAGCGCGCGATGACCATCCTCGCCTCGGCCGGGTTGCTTACCTCGAGCCCGCTTCCCTGGGCGTGGCGGAACACCAGCAACACGACCTCGCGGACCTGTACGGCCACGGCCGGCCCGCCCGCGCTTCTCCTCGACGGCGTCGCATAGATGTTTGAGACGCTGCAGCGTAGGAAAAATAATCATTGTTAGTCAAATAGTTGGTGCGATTTCTGGCACGGAGCGGGACGGTCCAAAACCACGCCATTTCACTCCCACTCGATGGTCAACGGGCTTGAGAGCGCATTGTAATTATTAGGCTTTCTGCCCGCGCGCCAAGTCCATACCAACTGCGATACCACCAAGGCAAGGGCGCTGGATTCGCGGATCCTATATAGCGATCCTTCCCTCAACAAACCTGCACGCATCGTAAACGAGCTCCGTAAAATTGTAGACCAACGGCGAGGTATGCTTGTTCAAATCGCCTCCGTCGCCAAACGCCGCAAACCATCGCGCAACTTACCGAAGCTGGGCGACGTGTTGCGATCCGGTTCCAGCAGTGGGCCGATTTTTTCCGCCCATTCGCATTTGATCTGGCCGGGCAGGGGCCAACCCGCTTTCTTGATTGCGGCCGAGCCGCCAGGATGCACCGCGTCGGCTAGCAATTCCCAAGTACCGCAAACACTGTCCTGCACGTAACTGTTCAGCACATCAGCCTTGGCCCGGGGATAAGCGGCTTGTAATGCTTGTCGGTCGCCCAGATACCAAGCTTCAATTTCCTCAATGGCGAGACGAAACATCGTGTTCGGCGCAGGGTCGCACCCAGTAAGCAACGCCTTGAGTTCGGACAGAAAATCGACGCACGTGCGTCGATCGGAATCCAACACCACAACTACGGCGTCGATACCTGGCGTCTTGCCATAACCGCGCAACAGCCTCGGCAATTGTTCGAGCAGGATGCGTTTTGCTGGATCGCCGCCAGCGGATAAGTTCGTTGGAATACGGCCTATCCCCTTGTACGAATGCACCCGCCAACTATGGGAGTCTCCCTGGTCACCAAGCAGCTTGGGCAGCATCGCTTCGAGCAACTTCGTGCCGGAAGCGTCTTCTACCAATATCTCGATGTGCATGCTCACCTCGCATCGAGATAGTCGCTGTACCAAAGCCCGCCTAACGGCAGTCCTTCAGCAACCAGATTTTTGACAATATCAAGGTTGGAAACGCGGCGGATCGTGGAAAAGCCATCACAACCTTTCTCAAGAATCCACACTTCTTCTGGGGATAGCGCGTCCACGAAATACGGTTGATGAGTCGTTACGAAAATCTGCGGCGCGTTCTTCTTGCCCGTGGCGTGACTGCGGAACTCCTGTGCCAGTGATTCTAGTAACTTGTGATATAGCCCGTTCTCTGGTTCCTCGATGCATATAAATGGTGGGGGGTCAGGGTCTTCTAAAAGTAGAAGATATGCAAATACCTTAAGAGTGCCATCAGACATTTGTTGTGCGAAAAACGGGTCCTTAAATGCTCCGTCATTAAAGCGCAATAAAACCCGTTTATCGGCTGTCACTTCCGTATCTATTTTTGAGATGCCTGGAATCTTGTTGGCTATACGCTCGAGTATAGCTGTGAAGCGTTCTTTATGTTCGCGTTCCATGAACTGCACCACATTACCGATATTGTCGCCATGAACATTCAAATGCCGCTGCGGCCCGGCGTTAGGCAGACTGCGTGCGGCATCAGGGTAAAAATATGAAAGATACCAGCCCTTCAGGAAGTCGCGAAACCGTTTGATGCGTGGGTGTTCCTTCAAGGTGCCCAATGTGGCGATACCTAACTGGCGCGGATCGGTTAGTTCAACGACGGCTTGCGTGCGGTCCTCCTCACTTTCGACTTCCACAGCTTCTTCGCCCGCCCAGACATGACCCTTGCCATGGTAAAGACGCAGAAATGGATAAGGCCGCCCGTGCTTCTGTCCTTTGCGACGCTGCTTGAGCAGCTCGGATTCCACATAAGGGCGGCCAGACTCATCCAAACCAATCGACAATTCATAGGTAATGGGACGTTCATTAGGAGATTCACGATAGTAGATTTCGAAACGAATCGGCTCATTGATCCCTTTTGACCGCAAGCGCTCGAATCCACCACGCTGCTTTTGATCGCAGGCAGATTCCACATCGGTCGCCAGACAGTCGGCCACGAAACCGAAGGCATCAAACAGTGAGCTTTTGCCAACACCATTTTTACCGATGACGACTGTGAACGGTGTCAATGGTTCGCCGCTCTGCTGCGCAGATAGCTTGCCAAGCGTCACATCATGCAGCGCGCGGAAATTTTGAACGCGGAATCCTTCGATGAGGGCCATTTATCGTTCCTCGCTGTACGTCAGTGCCATGTGGTCACAGTTCCCCCTTGAACGCCTTATCGAGAATGGTGGGGAAGATGGCGTTTAGCTCGGCGGTGGCGGATTCTTGTAGTTCTCGTGCGGCACGTACCTTCCGTTGGAGCGCGTTGAACCATTCTTGCGCGTCGAGCGATGGAATTGGCACTTCAATTCTGTCGAGTGCGTCGAGGCCCAATGTGCGGTTTCGACCTGCGCCGCCGGGAGACGCCTCTCCCAGCTTCTGAAGCCCCTCCGGTGTCAGGAACCAGAAGCAAAGGAAGCGGCCTGTCGCGCGGCTTGGATCTGGAACGCGCGTGATAAAGCGGTGCGAGCCGAAGCGGCCATGATCGTTCGCCTCGGCAACCGCCACGGCACCTTCCCACGCAAAGACGTTGCTGAATACCAAGTCGCCAGAGTGAACGACGAATAAGCGCTTGCTGCCTACATCGGCTCCGGCAAGGGGAGGCTTGTGGAACGTCCCTTTGCCGAAGGATCGCACGCCGAGTTCAGGGTACGCGCTGTCCAAGTCGATAGCTGTCATACGCCGGACGAGGGGAGCCACGGCGGCCATACGCTGGCGGGGAGCCCCCTGCGTGATGCGGTGGAAGGCAGAAGCGAGCAACGCCGAGAGCTCAAAGTCCATCGCTTCGGCTTCGCGTTGCCGCCGAATGATGCGCGCCTCAACGGCGTCAAGCAGTTCCACGATCCGACGCTGCACATCGAGCGGAGGCATAGCTGCTCGGAAAGCAAGTATCTGATCCGGATGCACGCGCTTCCGGCGGTCGCCCATGCCCTTGCTTCCGTCGGCGAGTGTGGCCCACACGGTGGGAAGCGAGAACATCCAGCGAAGATAGCGCGGCAGGGCGCGATCTTCCCGGACGTCGAAGCAGGGGAATTCATTGGATACAAAAGCGCCGTCGAACTCATCCGGCACCACCGCATAGGCGCCTTCGAAGGCGAACAGGCGACTGTAGATGAACTGCCCGCTGCGAACGCGGTACAGCGTCGGCGCACTCGTCAGATTGCCGTCGATTGGAGGCTTGCCAAAGCAACCGCGCGCGAAGCTGTAGAGGCCGATATTCAGATAGGTTCGCTCCGTTTCGACGCGATGCGGCTCTCCGGCGGGTGTCAAAACGTCACCCAGCGGTACCATCTGCCAATGTCCCGTCATGCTGCCCGCTCAGCGACCAATGCCCTGATCTCTTCGATCAGCGCCAACACCTGCTGTTCCTTCTTGATCACGCTCGCTACGATCTCGGCGGGCGCGCGGTGATCCGCCGCCGCCTTCGCGGTCGGATTCTTCAAGTCGAGGTTCACCACGACAACACGCCCCGCCTCGTCGCGCCGGATCAGTTCCGATCCGCTCACCTTCCAAGCGTGTGACCCTTCTTCACGCTGGTCCCACCAAGCGCGACAGTCGGCGAACTCTTCCAACTGGATCGGTCGCGTCTTGGAGTATTTCCGTCGCCCTTCCGGCGTCGGCTGCTCGTAGAACCACACATCCCGCGTTGGCCCCGCCGTATCGAAGAAGATCACATTGGTGGGGATGTCGGTATAGGGGGCGAACACGCCTTCCGGCAGACGCAGCACGGTGTGCAGATTGAACTGCTCCAGCAGGTCCGCCTTGACGCGCGCGCAGACGCCATCGCCGAACAGCGTGCCGTTCGGCACGACCACCGCGGCACGCGCGGGCCGACCCGCAGGCGTCTGCGTGCGCTTCAACCGACGCATGATGAGCTGAAGGAACAGGAGCGCCGTCTCGGCCGTCTGCCGATCCTCGGGGAAATTGCCCTGAATGCCGCGTTCCTCTTCCCCGCCGAAGGGCGGGTTGGTGAGGATCACGTCCACCCGGTCCCGCTCACCGATTTCGGTCAAGCGGTGTCGCAGCGCATTGCCGGCGTCTATCTGTGGCGCGTCCAGCCCGTGCAACAGCAGGTTCATCTGGCACAGCAGATAAGGCAGGGATTTGGGCTCGCAGCCGGTGATGGTGTCGTTTTGCAGACGCCTGCGGTCGGCGACGGTCTTCACCTGCTTTTCAAGATGGTTGTACGCTTCCACCAGAAACCCGCCCGTGCCGCTCGCCGGATCAAGGACGATCTCGCCAAGGCGCGGGTCGGTGACTTCCACCATGAAGCGGACGACGGCGCGCGGGGTGTAGAACTCGCCAGAATCGCCCGCCGCATCGCGCATTTCGCGGAGCATGGATTCATAGAGCGCACCGAGGGTGTGAAGCTCGTCCGACGAGGTGAAGTGAATCCCACCAACCTTGTTGATGATGTCGCGCAGCAGATAGCCGCTCTTCATACGGTTATCGACGCCCTTGAACACCGTGGCGATCACGTCGCGGCGGTTATCGCCGTTGGAGCTTGAGAGCGAGCGCAGATAGGCGAACAGGCCGGGGCCTTTCGTCCCATCCGCGCGCACGGCTTCGTCGGAATTGATGAAGGAAAGCAGTTCGTCGCCCGTGATGCCCTGCGGATCGCCGGCCCAATCGCGCCAGCGATACGGGGCCTCGATGGCGGCTTTGAACTTCTTGCTGGACAGCGCGGTTTCCTCCTCACGCTGCTGCTCAAGGTCGTCGAGGAATTTGAGGAACATGATCCAGGTGAGAAGCGGCAGACGGTCGAGATCGCCGTTCAGCCCCTTGTCCTTACGCATGATGTCACGCGCGGATTTGAGGAGGCTCCCGAGCATTTGAGAGGTCGTCATCGGTGCGGCGTCAGCGCCGTTCTTCTTTTTAATTCGCGCCATAGAGCAGTCCTTGCAGGTCGGTTACGGCCCGGCGAAGCTGATCGGGGCCGCCGAACAGCTTGATGATTTCGGCGGGCTGGCCGTGGGTTGAGATGGGCGGAACCTTGAGCACGTCCGGCAGGACAAACTGCGCGTCGCCGTGTTCCGCATATTTTTCCAGAAGCTCGTCGAGCACCTGACGCGCCTCAGGGGAGAACTTCTCGAAGTAGTCCTTGCGTTCGGCCTTGAGGCACTGCGCCCGCTCGCGCCGGGTGCGAAGCGGCGCGTTGAAGGCCAAATGGCAAAGCAGGTCGAAGGGGTCGGCGTCGGCCTGGCCCGTCTGCTCGGCCAACACATCAAAGTCGATGCCGCGCTCGGCCAGCGTGGCAATGATCTCGCTGCGCTGGTCGGCATCGGCCCACCGTCTGCGAAGCTCGGCGGAGGTCGGGGCCAGCGAACGGACGCTTTCGGCAGCGTAGTCAGTGTACTTGACGACGCGAAGCTGCTTGCCGTTCGGATCAAGCTCGTGGACCAGATGGGCCACGACTTCGACCTGGCCACCGTCGAAATAGAATTTGCGCGGCTCGCCGGTCGGCGGCTCGATCACGCCGGATTCGCCTTCTTCCGGCGGGGCGGGTTCCGGTTCCTGCCCTTCGGGAATCGTCTCCGTCGTCGCGGTGGTTTCCCCGGCGTCGTTCACTTCTTCTTCCGTGATCCGGGCCGGATCGCCATCGAAATCCGGGTCGGCGAATAGCCGGGTGGCCGAGCCGGTGTAGTCGAGGATGTTGAACCACAGCTTGCCGTAATCGTCGCGCAGGCGCGTCCCGCGCCCGATAATCTGCTTGAACTCGCTCATGGAGCCGACGACGCGCGCCAAAACGACGTTCTTGCAGGTCGGCGCATCGACGCCGGTCGTCAGCAGTTGCGACGACGTGAGGATAACCGGCGTTTTGGTTTCGAGGTCTTGGAACTTGGACAGATGGCCGCGCCCGATGGCGCCCTCGTCGGCGGTGACGCGCGCCACATAGTCGGGATACTGCGCCACAAGGTCGGCATTGAGGTTGACGAGCGCCTGCCGCATTTCCGAGGCGTGTTCCTGATCGACACAGAACACGATGGTCTTGGCGAAGCGGTCGGTCTTTTTGAGGAAGTCGGTCAGGTGGCGGGCGATGGCCTCCGTGCGGGCGCGCAAAGCGATAGACCGCTCGAAGTCCTTGGTCTGGTATTCATCGTCGGGGATCGCGCGGCCGAAGCGGTCAACCTCGTCCTTGCTCGGCCGCCAGCCTGCCGCGTCCCATTGGGTGACGACGCGATGCACGCGGTAGGGCGCGAGGAAACCGTCGTCGATGCCCTGGCGCAGGCTGTATTCGTAGATGGGATTGCCGAAATAGAGATAGGTATCGCGGTTGTCCTCGCGTAGCGGCGTGGCCGTCATGCCGAGCTGGTAGGCGGGCTTGAAATGCTCAAGGATGACGCGCCATGAACTGTCGTCCCGCGCGCTTCCCCGGTGACATTCATCGACGATGATGAGGTCGAAGAAGTCCGGCGGGTAGTCCCGGAAAAGCCCTGCGCGGCGCTCGTCCTCGGCCAGCGCCTGATAGATGGCGAAATACATTTCCCGGCTTTTGACGATCTCGCCGGATTCGATCTTGTGGCGCGCGTCCCCGAAGGGGGTGAAGGTCTTGTCCTTCGGGTCGTCGATGAGGATGTTGCGATCCGCGAGGAACAGGATGCGCGGCTTGCGGTGCTCTCCGGTCGTGTTCCAGCGGCTCGACCACAGCTTCCAGCAAATCTGGAAGGCCACGATGGTCTTGCCCGTTCCCGTCGCCATCGTGAGCAGCAGACGCTTCTTTCCGGCGAGGATAGCTTCGACCGTCCGGTTGATGGCGATTTGCTGGTAGTACCGGGGCGGCTTGCCGCCGACCGTGTTGTAGGGAGCGATCAGGTGCTCCACCCGCTCGGGCGTGTCGATTCCGCTACCCGCCTGATAGCGCCGCCAAAGGCCGTCAGGCGTAGGGAAGTCGGCGACGCGCGTTTCCGTCCCCTTGAAATAGTCGATCTCGATGATCTCCGCGCCGTTGGTGGCGTAGGCGTATTTGAGGCCGAGGATTTCCGCATAGTCGCGGGCCTGCTGCACGGCATCGGTCGCGGATTTGTAACTGGCCTTCGCCTCGACCACGGCAAGCGGGAAGTCCCGCGTGTAGCGCAGCAGGTAATCGACCCGCTTGGGCGGCTTGCGGACGAAGCCCTTGCCCACGGGAATGACGCGGCCATCCGTGATGGTGCGCTGCTCGGCGATGGAATGGGGTTCGCTGTCCCAGCCGGCGGATTGCAGCTTGGGCACGACGAATTTTCGGCAGGTGTCGGCTTCGTTCGTCATGCGCCCCCGCTGCACCCCTGCTGTTCCTCAACCTTACGCTTTATCCAGTTTGCGATTTCTTGCCGCTCGAACCGCCACGATCCGCCGACCTTGAAGCCAGGAATCTTGCCTGCCGAGGCAAGCTTGTAGGCGGTCTTCTCATTGATCTTGAGAAGTTCCGCCACCTCCCGGATTGTCAGGATTTCGTCTGCCATGCGCCCGCCGTGACTCGTGATTGGAGAAGTGTATAGAAGATCGGAGAAAATTAGGGAAGATAGCGGTAGTCCCCCATCCCGGGGCGAGCAGCGGCGGTTGGGCCGGGGCTGCCGCAGCATCATCCTTAAAATTCCGCTCTGAAAGCGGAGTTTTAAGGATGATCCGATGTTGGCGGTCCCCTCATTGAGCTTGAGGGATGGTTTGTAGATTCCACGAAACGCTAAGTATGACTTAGCGAATGTCGAAAAATATGAACTCAACATCGGTTTGAGAATGTGCCAGAATGCTAAGCATGGATATGCGTTCTGGTGGAAAGCTAAACCGGCTCCAACAGGAACTCCCCGAGGGACTCCTGGCCGACGCCGCCTGGATGGAGGCGCACGGCTACTCGTCGGCGCTGCGCAGCCAGTATGTTCGCGCGGGCTGGCTTGATAGTCCGGCCCGGCGCGTCTATCGACGCTCGCGCACGCCGCTCACCTGGCAGCAGGTGGCCGTCTCACTCCAGACGGTGCTGGACCTTCTGCTGACCGTTGGCGGGCGCACCGCGCTCGAACAGCAGGGTTACGCCCATTACCTTTCGACAGCGATGCGCGAGGTTCACCTTTATGGGCCGAAGCGCCCGCCGACCTGGCTGGCGAGCCTGCCGCTCGACGTGACCTTTCATTGGCACAACAGCCTGCGGCTGTTTCCTGGTGATGCCGCCGCGCCGCCCGAGCCAAGCCCCGTCATGGTCAGCGCCAGCGGCCTGACCTTGCCCATCCGTTATTCTAGCAAGGAGCGCGCCGTTCTCGAATTGCTCGACGAACTGCCCGAGCATGAGAGCTTCCATCAGGCCGATGCCTTGATGGAAGGGATGAGCGATCTAAGCCCGCGCCGTTTGCAAACCCTGCTGGAGGCTTGCGCCAGCGTGAAGGTGAAGCGCCTCTTTCTCTTCTTCGCCGACCGCCACCGCCATGCGTGGCGATCCCGGCTCGACATGTCCCGCGTCGATCTGGGTTCGGGCAAGCGCGTCCTCGTCAAAGGCGGCAAGCTCGATCCGCGCTACAACATCACCGTGCCGCCCGATCTGGGAGGCCAGTGAATTTCATGGCCTTCCTGGACACATATCGGCAGCAGGTCGCCCTGCTTATCCGGGTCCTTCCTTTCGTCGCGGAGGAGCGGGCGTTCGCGCTCAAGGGCGGCACCGCGATCAACCTGTTCGTGCGCGACATGCCGCGCCTCTCCGTGGACATCGACCTGACTTATCTGCTGGTCGAAGATCGGGCCACGTCGCTCGCGGCAATCGACGCCGCCATGCTGCGGATCAAGGAACGGATCGAGCGGGGCATACCGGCCGTGAGGGTCAATGCTTCGCGTTCCGCCGACGAGAATATCGTCACCAAGCTGATCGTTCGGGCGAGCGGCGTGCAGATCAAGATCGAGGTAACGCCGGTGCTCCGCGGTGCGGTCTATGATCCCGTCGTGATGAGCGTGGTTCCCGCTGTCGAAGACGCCTTCGGCTTCGCCGAAATGCAGGTCGTGTCATTCGCCGACCTCTATGCAGGCAAGATCGTGGCGGCCTTCGACCGCCAGCACCCGCGCGATCTCTTCGACGTGCGCGGCCTGCTGGCGAACGAGGGCGTCAGCGACGAATTGCGCCGCGCCTTTCTGGTTTACGTCATCAGCCACAACCGTCCGATGGCCGAAGTTCTCGCCCCGACTCACAAGCCTCTTGGCGAGGAGTTCGCGCGTGGTTTCGCCGGCATGACGCAGGAGCCTGTCGTGCTTGCGGACCTTGAGGCCGCGCGGGAGGCGATCATCGCCGCGATGGTGGCCGCCATGCCGGAAGATCACCGGCGCTTCCTTGCCGGCTTCAAGCGCGGCGAACCGGATTGGAGGCTTCTCGGGATACCGGAGGCCCAGCATTTGCCCGCCGTCATGTGGAAACAGCGCAACCTCGCCAAGCTCCCCGATGCCAAACGGCGCGAGTTGGCCGATGCGCTGGAGCGCGTTCTTTTTCCGTGACCACGACGCATAGCGAAGGGGAGTGTCCTTTGGCGATGCTGATGCTCAGTTGTCCTCGAACGACTGCTTCCCCCTCGCGGCCCAAAGCGCCCGCGCGTGTTCGCCCTGCTCGCTTTTGAGCTTGTCGGCCATCCAAAGCAATGCGCCGTAGATCATGGCGCGGTCGTCGCCGGTCAGCTCCACGATTCCGGCTTTGACGACGAGGCCACCGAGTTCGATCAGATGCCGCGTGCGCTGGCGGCGCTCGATCTGCCAGATACGCATGTCATGCCGCGCCCGCGCCGCCTGATGCCGGTTGCGCGCCGCCCGGTCGCGGTTGAGCGCCGCCAACGTCGCGGTCAGGCGCCGATGCAGTTCGCCGTGTCCGCCCTTGAAAGAACGCGGCGCCGCGTTTCGCCCATGCCTCCCTCTTTCCGGCGTCTTTGGTTTCGCCCAGCACGATCAGCGCGCCCGCCAGTTCCTCGGCGCTGAGGGTGTCGGCGCCGGTCGAGATGACCAGCTCGCCAAGCTGCTGCACCTTCCGGGCTTTCAGGTCTCGCGTCTTGTCTTCGAGCGACTTCAGTTCCGCATCAAAGTCCCGTGGCTTACGCATCATCGTCTCCATAAGCTGTCGATGGAGCGATGATAGTTGAGTGCCTGCCGCAATGCTGTAAGGTCAGCGAGACGGGCTGAAACGGCGCGAGCAGTCCCGAGAAATTAGTTTCGAGGGCGCGCTTATACGTCGTTCCGACGTGCGCTTCGCCGTGGTGATGTTCGGATCGCGATGGCGATCTATCATCTTCACGTCAAGGTCATCGGCCGCAAGGCCGGCTCCAGCGCGGTGGCCTCCGCCGCCTACCGCTCGGCCTCGCGGCTGCGCGACGAGCGGCTTGAGCGCAGCCACGACTTCTCCAACAAGCGCGGCGTCGTCCATTCCGAGGTCATGCTGCCGGAGGATGCGCCCGAACAATGGAGCGACCGCGAACGGCTCTGGAACAATGTCGAGGCGTTCGAGGCGAGGTGTGACGCCCAGCTTGCCCGCGAGGTGGAGTTCGCCCTTCCGCGCGAGATGACGCAAGCCCAGGGCATCGAACTCGCCCGCGACTTCGTGCAGGCGGAGTTTGTCGATCGGGGCATGATCGCCGACCTCAATGTGCATTGGGATAGGGCCGAGGACGGGACGCCCAAGCCCCACGCTCATGTCATGCTCACCATGCGATCCGTGGACGAAAACGGCTTCGGCCCAAAGGTGCGGGACTGGAACCGCACGGAGATGGTCGAACGCTGGCGCGAACGCTGGGCGGAGCTGGCCAACGAGCGCCTGGCCGAACTCGACATCGACGCGCGCATCGACCATCGCAGCCTGGAGGCGCAGGGCATCGGCCTTGAGCCGCAAACGCAGATCGGCGCGCCCGCCCAACGCATCGAGGGCGAAGGATTAGAGGTCGCCGACCGTGCGGAAATGCACCGCGAGATCGCCCGCAACAACGGCGCGCGAATCATCGCTGATCCCTCCATCGCGCTGGACGCCATCACACACCAGCAATCCACCTTCACGCGGCGCGACATGGCGATGTTCGTGCATCGGCACAGCGACGGGATCGACCAGTTCAATGAGGTCATGGGCGCGATGCGTGGCGCTCCCGATCTGGTCGAACTTGGCAGGGACGGACGGGGCGAGGACCGCTTCACCACCCGCGAGATGGTCGAGACCGAACAGCGCCTGCACCGCGCAGCCGAACTGATGGCCGAGAAGAAACGCCATGAGGTCGGCGACGGGGACCGCGAAGCGGCGCTGGCGCGTGCGGAAGCGCGTGGTCTTGTCCTTTCGGGAGAGCAGGCCGAGGCGCTTACGTATGTCACGGATGGGCGCGATCTCGGCGTCGTGGTCGGCTATGCCGGGACGGGAAAGAGCGCGATGTTGGGGGTAGCGCGCGAAGCCTGGGAAGCGGCGGGCTACGAGGTCCGGGGCGTGGCGCTGTCCGGCATCGCCGCCGAGAATCTGGAAAGCGGATCGGGCATCGCGTCGCGCACCATCGCCAGCATGGAACATGGTTGGGGACAGGGCCGCGACGCACTCACGTCCCGCGATGTGCTTGTGATCGACGAGGCCGGCATGGTCGGCACGCGCCAGTTGGAGCGCGTGCTGTCCCATGCCGCCGACGCGGGCGCCAAAGTGGTCTTGGTCGGCGATCCGCAACAGTTGCAATCCATCGAGGCGGGTGCGGCCTTCCGCTCGATCTTCGAGCGCCACGGCGGCGCGGAGATCGGCGAGGTGCGCCGCCAGCGGGAGGACTGGCAGCGCGACGCCACGCGCGAACTGGCGGCCGGCCGGACGGGCGAAGCGATCCATGCCTATGACGCGCACGGCATGGTCCATGCCGCCGAAACACGCGAACAGGCGCGCGACGATCTGATTGAGGGCTGGGACCGCGACCGGCAGGCGTCGCCGGACAAGAGCCGCATCATCCTCACCCACACCAACGACGAGGTGCGTGCGCTCAACGAGGCGGCGCGCGAGCGGATGCGGGAAGCCGGTGATTTGGGCGATGATTTGCGCCTGACGGTCGAACGCGGCGCGCGCAGCTTCGCAAGAGGCGATCGCATCATGTTCCTACAAAACGAGCGCGGGCTTGGCGTGAAGAACGGCACGCTCGGGACCATCGAGCAAGTCAGCGCACGATCCATGTCCGTGTGTACCGACGACGGGCGCAGCATCTCGTTCGACCTCAAGGATTACGACCGCATCGACCACGGCTATGCCGCGACCGTCCACAAGGCGCAGGGCATGACGGTGGACCGCACCCATGTCCTGGCGACGCCGGGCCTGGACGCCCACGGCAGCTATGTTGCCCTGTCGCGCCACCGCGACGGCATGGACCTGCACTATGGCCGCAATGACTTCGTTGACGAAAACAGGCTCATCCGCACTCTGTCGCGCGACCGGGCCAAGGATATGGCGTCGGATTACGAGCGCGCCGATCCGGCTCAGGACTTTGCCGAGCGGCGCGGGATCACCTTCCGCGAGCGGGTGGAGCGGGTGGTCGAGATCGTCAAGCAAGTTCCCGAGAAGGTGCGCGGCATGTTCGATGGCCTGCGCCTGCCCGCCGATGGCGGGCAGGCGCAGGAACGGGCGGTGCCGGAAAGGGAGAAGGCGGCAGACCCGGAGGAGGCTTTGCGCCGCGCCCGGACCAGAGCGCTCGTCCGCCATGCCCGCGCCGTGGATACGATCTTCGAGGCGCAGGATCGGGGCGGCAGGGCCAGCCCGGAGCAGGTGACGGAATTGCGGGACGCCCGCAAAGCCTTCGAGGAGGTGCGGCCCTACGGCCCTCACGACGCCGAAGCCGCCTACAAGAAGAACCCGGAGCTTGCGTCGGAAGCGGCCACGGGCCAGGTCAATCGCACCATCCGCGCCCTCCAGCTCGAAACCGAACTGCGCACTGATCCGCAGATTCGTGCGGATCGCTTCGTGGAGAGTTGGCAGAGGCTGGATCGCGCCAGCCAGCACCAGTACCAGGCAGGTGACATATCCGGCTACAGGGCAACGCGGTCAGCGATGGGCGACATGGCGAAGAGCCTTGAACGCGATCCGCAGCTTGAATCCATCCTCGCAGGCCGCAAGCGAGACCTCGGTATCGGGATCGACTCGGGCCGCAGCCTTGGTCGGGAACTGGCATTCAGCCACGGCATCGACCTCGGCAGAGGCCGGGGTATCGGACTGTAGAAGTATCCTATTTTCCGCCGCCTCCACGCCACACTACCACGACCGCTAAATATCTATTGTACAACAACAAATCATCGCCCTGTCTGGTCTCCGTAATCGTCAGAAACACCCGGCAGGAGGCAGCGCAGCCATGCTCGTAGCAGACCGTATCGTCCGCATGAAAACCGTTCTCGCCCGCACCGGGCTGTCCCGATCCACCATCTACCGCAAGATCGCCGAGGGCACGTTCCCGCCTCGGATCAAGATCAGCATCAACGGCGCAGGATGGAAGGAATCCGACATCGACCGCTGGATTGCCGATCCCGCCGGCTGGCGACCCACCAATGAACCGACAAAGGGTCGGAAGGATGATGACAGAACAGACGCGATCCGGACGTAGTTCAGAGATCGTCGTCCAGTTCCTCGTCGTGGACTTCGGCGGCACGTCGCTTCGCGTCGGCGATCAAGTCTTTCGCGGATTCGCCCTTCGCCCAGGCGTCGAGCATATCGGCCCAACATTGAAGCATGATCTTCCGCTCGGCAAGGTAGCGGTTCACGTTGTAGACAGCCGCGATCCTGTTCCGAGGCGCGTGAGCCAGGCTCATCTCTATCCAGCGATCATCGAACTTGGCCCGGTTCAGGCCGGTCGAAAACGTGCGGCGCAGGTCGTGAACGCCGAAGCTCTGAAAGTCCGGGTCATTCTCCCTGATGCGCTCCACAACCGCGTCGATGACCCGGTTGAGCGTGGCGTTGCTGATGGGCACATCGCCGTCGTACCGGCCGGGGTGCAGGTATAGGCTGGCGCCGAACATGGTGCGGAACGCCGTCAGAATGTCGAGCGCCTGATCGCTCAGCGGGACGACATGCGCCTTGCCGGCCTTCATGCGTTCGGCCGGGATCGTCCAGCGCGCGGCGGCGAAATCGATTTCCTTCCATGTAGCGTCGATGAACTCCGACTTGCGGACGCCGGTCAGCAGGACAAACTTCACCGCCGAGCGCAGGGTGGGCGCCGCCGTCACATGATCCAGAGAAGCCAGGACCGCGCGAACTTCGGACGGCGACAGGGCGCGGTCGCGCGGCTCGAAGGTGGCGATGGCGCTGGTGCGGATCGACTCGGCCGGATTGCTCACGTCCAGCCCGCTTCCCTGGGCATGGCGGAAGACCAGCAATACGATTTCGCGGACATGTACGGCGACGGCCGGCCCGCGCTTTTCCTTGACCTCGTCGCACAGACGCTTGAGACGGTGCGGCGTCACCTCCGCCAGCTTCAGCTTCGACAACTCTCCCGCAACGGCGCGATCATAGGCTGATCGACGCATCGCCAAGGTGCTGTCAGCCAGTCTCTCGGCCCCAGATTTGGGATCGGCTTTGTGCTTGAAGTAGGCTTCCGCCCATCCGCCGAACGTCAGCGCCTCGGCTGATGCGGTGCGCTTCTCCACCTTGGCTTTCGATGGTGACTCGCCCTGCTCGACCTGGCGCCTGGCGCGCGCCAGCAGCGTTCTGGCCTCCGCAAGCGACACCTCCATTCCGTATTCCAACGCGTCGGGCGCCCGCGTCAGTTTGCGCGCCGCCTCGGCGCTATACCGGCCGATGGTCAAGACCTCCTGCCGCCCGTTCACCCGGTACTGATACCGGAACGAGATGACCCCGCTCGGCGTGACGGCCGCGTGCATCCCGTCGCGGTCCGTCACCTTGTAGAGCTTGGCCCTCGGCTTCAGGTTTTTCAGTTCTTTATCAGTGAGATCGCCCATGAATCCGCATCCGGTCGGGGGGCGAACGGATACCAACAAGGGGGGCTGCTGGTACCGAAAGCCCGTTTCTCGACCATCCTGCGCCGTACCAACATCGCTACCAACATAGTGGCCGGGTTGGGGTGACACGCAGCGATACGGGGTGGGAAAAATAATCCTTGTCAGTTAAAGAGATGGTGCGATTTCCGGCACGGGGCGGGATGGTCTGAAACGACCTTAGATCACTCCCACTCGATGGTCCCCGGCGGCTTCGATGTCACGTCGTAGACCACGCGGTTGACGCCCTTCACCTCGTTGATGATGCGCGTTGCGGTGCGGCCGAGGAAGGCCATGTCGAAGGGGTAGAAGTCCGCCGTCATGCCGTCCACGGAGGTCACGGCGCGTAG
>OFJB01000552.1_pt1 | contig 17974 bp, 15 predicted proteins | sample 1775081 | NCBI WGS metagenome assembly OFJB01 (sample SAMN08195771, study PRJEB24354) | sludge metagenome | isolation source: initial sludge from phenol fed wastewater aerobic bioreactor | place: India: Nagpur | collected 2016-06-05 | reverse complement strand
GTTTGACCGGGTTGCTGGCGAAGGCGGGCGCGTCCCAGAAGCACTGGTATGGGGTGGTGTCATCGACATTCTGGCCGCCCTGCACGCAGGTGGATCCAATGGGGCAGGCTTGGGTGGGCGCAGTGGCTCCGCACGCCACCTCGCCCAAGCCGGCGGTGGCCGTGGGTGAAACATAAGCTGACGCGGAGCCCGAGTTGGCGGCAAAAACCACGGTGCGGCTGGAGCGGTTGCTGAAGGTGATGGTGCGCGTGGGCGTGTTCGCCGCGGAGGGCGGCATCAGGCTCAGGATGGTCTGTTGACTGAATTTGGGCAGGGCGGCGTCGGCTGGCTGCAGCTCAGTTTCGGGCGTGCGCTCCACCGAGACCTCGATCGGCACCTCGGTGGGGCCGCTGAGCGCGGCGCCCGACGGGTTGGCCCACAGGTTGAAGCCGCAGCCCAAAATCGTGTTCTTGAGGTTGGCGCTGTTGCTGTTGCCGACCACCAGCTCGCAGGTCTTGATGCTGGTGAGGGTGGGCGCGCCGACATTGATGCCGGCCGGGTAGTCGTAGAACTGGACCCACTTCGTGTCGGCGGGGTTGGCTATTTTGAGCGTGACGGTGTAGCTCGCTTGGGTCAGGTTGCTGTCCGACAGGGTGACGAACAGTGGTGCCTTGGAGCCCGAGAAGATCTGGTTGGAAGCATTTTGCGAAGCCACCCGGATGTGCCCAGGTACCTGGCTGGCCACCGGCTTCATCGAGATGACGATGGGGTTGAAGTCGGCAAAGGCCTTGCCAGGTGTTTGCCAGTCGCCGGTGACGGCCATTCTGACGAGGAACCCGTCGGCCGGCACCTCGGTCGCCGTGAATGAACCGGCCACCGTGCAGGTGGGGGCGCTGCTGGTCACGTTGCACACCGTGTTGGTCTGGTACCTGACCTTCTTGCCGCTGGTGTCGGTGAACTCGACCGAGATGGGGTTTTCGGCGTACACCCGCTGACCATCCGTCTCGGGCATGAATTGCACCGTGAACGCAAACGAGACGTTGGCCGCGCTCTTGTAGTAGGTGAACGTCGGCTGGCTGCCATAGTCGGCGATGCCGATCGTGCCCACGCCGTTGCCGGGCTGCACGGTGACGGCGCCCTGGTCCGACGCCAGGCCGTCGGACTCGGCGATGAGCTGGGTCGAGCCCAGCGACTTGCCGCTTACGGTCACCATGCAACTGCTTGGCTGCGCGGTGCCGGCGGGCAGCATGCAGTCGGCGGGTGAGACCTGGGCCACGTCCGGGTCCGATACGCGAAGCCGCACCCTGCGATTGCCCGAGCTCTTGACCGCCAGCAGCGTGAGCGGGACTTGGACGGCGTTGCCGCTGGCCACTTCCACGTGGTCTGGAACGATGTCCAGCTCCGAGGTCCTCGTCGGCGTGACGCGGTCGCCGCCGCCGCAGGCCGCCAATCCCAGGCTGGCAAGTCCGACCATCAGGACGTGCACATGCCCGGTAGTGCCGGGTTCGTTGAAAACAGCTCGAGCGCGTGAGACCATGGGGATCGCTCCGCTGGATTTTTGCTGATCCTGCGTCGGACTATAGCGATCGACTGGTGCCCGATCAATCGGGAGCGGCGCCGATCGGTTCTAACCCGATTCGCGGGTCTCGGGAATCGGGGGCGCGGGGCTGGCGTCGGCCGGCGCGTTGATCGGCAGGATGAAGGACAGCGGCTGGTGCAGCGCGCGCCGGCCCATGGCGGCGTACAGGCGGCGGCGGTCGACGCCGGTGACGTTCTGCGCCGTCAGCGCCAATCGAAACGCGAGGTAAAAACTGACCGCGAGGTCGAGAAAACCGGTGATGACGATGCCGCCGGCGGCCCACCACAGCGCCGGCTCCCGCCACACGCCGGGGCCCAGGTGCTGCGCGGCGACGGCGATCTGGCCCGACACCAGGGTGACGTGGCGCACCTCCACCGGAATGCCGAAGAAGCCGACGATGGGCGGCACCAGCCCCAGCAGCAGGCCCAGCGAGACGTTGGCTGTCCAGCCGGAGATGTTCTCGCCCCAGTAGCGGCCCCAGCGGCGCGCGCGCTCGGCCCCCAGCCGCCGCGTGATGCGCGGGTGGTAGGCGATGACCGAGTCCAGCCGGTGCAGCACGAACCAGTTCTCGACCCAGCCGGCGATGATGCTGGAGGCGAACAGCAGCGCGCCGGTGACGATGGCGTAGGGGATGGTGCGCCCCAGCATGTGGTGCTCGTCCAGGATGTGCCGGGCATGCGCGTCGTCCACCAGCGCGCCCCAGCCCAGCGCCTGGATGCCCGCCGCCAGCGCGTAGGCCACCGCCAGCACCATCACCACGTTGCCGACGATGGCGACGAACTGCGAGCGCAGCAGGTGCACCACCTCGGTGACGAAATCCTCGTAGGCCTGGGGCGACTGCAGGTCCTTGAGCTTGGCGGCCATGCTGGGCGCGGTCATGGCCGGCTGCTTGGTGGCCACCGTCCAGTGCAGCAGCATGATGACGACGAAGGAGACGGCGTAGTTCAGCCCCGCGGCCACGCCGCCCCAGAAGGCCGACAGGCCCAGCCCCACGATCACCAGCTTGCTCAGCGTGGTCAGCGCCATCACGGCGCCGCCGCCGGCGGCCGCGCCCATCATGTGCAGGTATTCGTCCTTGTCGTGGGTGATGTAGTGCTCGCCGGTCTCGGCGTTGCGCTCGGTCACCTTGGCGGCCAGCAGCTGCGTGCTGTCGCGCACCAGCTCGCCGACGCTGCCGCTGTCGCGGTTGACGCGCACCAGGTGCGACAGCAGCTGCGCCGTGGCCAGCGCCGGCGAGTCGGTCTCCAGGCACAGCAGCAGCGCCTTGACGCGGATGATGCGCTGGCGCAGCTGGCGCAGCTGGAACTCGATGTGCACCGAGATGCCGTGCTCCTTCAGGTGCTCGTACACGGTGGAGGTCGCGGCGCGGCAGCTGTCCAGCTGCTCGCGCAGCGTGCCCAGCGCCACCAGCGCCGGGGCGCTGGTGCGCCCGTGCGCCAGCACCGCCTGGCGCAGCGCCTCGAAGCCGACGGGCAGCACGGCGAAGGGCCGCTCGCGCTGCAGCCGCGGGTCCAGCCGGGCGCGGATCTCGGCCGACTGGCCGCTGGCGCTGATCTGGCTGAGCGCGTGCGCCAGCGCGTTCAGCAGCGTGCGCAGCGCGTAGTCCTGGGCGCTGTCGGACACCTGGGGCTCCGTCAGCGTGTGGCGCAGGCGCTGCAGCGTGGGCGCATCCAGCGCGCGCAGCCAGCGGGCGTCGAACTCGTAGGGAAACAGCAGCGGAAACAGCTCGCGCAGGTCGGTGGTCTCGGGCGTGGGCAGGATCAGCTTGCGCCGCAGCCGGTCGGCCAGCTCGGCCAGGAAGGCGTTGCGCGGCGCGAAGCCCAGGTCGGCCAGCAGCGACGTGGCGTCCACCTCGGTCAGGAACTCGGTCCACCACTGGCGCCACAGCACCAGCCATTGCGGGTCGGCCTCGGCGGCGTCCAGCAGCTCGCGCACGCGCGCCGCGGCGCCCTCGGGATCGGTGCGCGTGCCGCGCACCCAGTCCAGCAGCTGCATCAGCCACAGGTGGCGCTCGGCCAGCGGCGCGTGCGGGTCGAGAGCGCGCAGCAGCTCGCTCAGATCGGGCGGTCGTTTGGCCATGGCGGGTCAGTGCAGCACGCGGGGGGCCGGCGCCTCGCCCTGGCTGGCATCGAGCACGAACAGCGGAATGGCCGCCTCGAACCGGGCGCCGTCCTCGGCCACGCAGAAATAGCTGCCGTGCATGGTGCCGCTGGCCGTGCGCAGGCGGCAGCCGCTGGTGTACTGGAAGGCCTCGCCCGGCTGCAGCAGCGGCTGCTGGCCGACCACGCCCAGGCCCTTGACCTCCTCGGTGTGGCCGCGCGCGTCCTGGATGATCCAGTGGCGCGAGACGAGTTGCGCCGCCACGTCGCCCGTGTTGCGCACCGTGATGGTGTAGGCAAAGCCGTACAGGCCGGCCTCGGGGTCGGATTGGTCGGGCAGGAAGCTGGGTGCGGCGTCGACGCTGAATTGGTATTTCGCCATGATGGCGCCATGGTACCTGCGCGACAATCGCTCGCCATGAGCACCACCTTCCGCATCGCCCCGTCCATTCTCTCGGCCGACTTCGCCCGCCTGGGCGAGGAGGTCGGCGCCGTCATCGCCGCCGGCGCCGACTGGATCCACTTCGACGTGATGGACAACCACTACGTGCCCAACCTCACCTTCGGACCGATGATGCTGCAGGCGCTCAAGGCCCACGCCCGCACGCCCGCCGGCGTGCCGGTGCCGCTGGACGTGCACATGATGGTGCAGCCGGTCGACGCGCTGGCCCAGGCCTTCGCGCAGGCGGGCGCCGACCTGATCAGCTTCCACCCCGACGCCACGGCGCACCCGCACCGCAGCGTGCAGGCCATCAAGGCCGCCGGCTGCCAGGCCGGCCTGGTGTTCAACCCGGCCGCGCCGCTGGATGTGCTGGACTGGCTGATCGACGAGATCGATCTGATCCTCGTCATGAGCGTGAACCCCGGCTTCGGCGGTCAATCCTTTATCGATAGCGCCTTGCGCAAGGTGGAAGCGGCGCGCAAGCGCATCGAGGCATCAGGACGCGACATCCGCCTGGAGGTGGACGGCGGCATCAAGCCCGCCAACATCCGCCAGGTGGCCGACGCCGGCGCCGACACCTTCGTGGCCGGCAGCGCCATCTTCGGCCAGCCCGACTACGCGGCCGCCATCGGCCAGATGCGGCGCGCGCTGCAGGGTTGACAAGGGGTGCCCCGCCCCTTGAAGGAGCGGGAGCAAGGCCAAGCGCTCTCAGGGCTTGAGGTAGGCGAACTGCTCGTGGTTCTGCAGCTGCCCGATGCGCACCACGCCCGAGGGCGTGAAGTCGGCGTCCATGATGAACTGGTCCTTCTTGAGGTTGCGGTTGCGCAGCGTGATCTCGCACACCTCGAAGCGCACGCCGCGCGCCTTCAGGGCGCTGACCAGCGAGGCGTAGTCGATGTCGGGGTTCTTGGCGTCCTTGGCGCCTTCCATCAGGAAGTCGACGCCGTTGGCGTGCGTCACCACGACGATCCGGGTCGCGGGCGCCACGTCCAGGTGGTTGCGGATGTTGCGCAGGCCCTTGGTCGCCTGGTGGGCGGCGTCGTCGATGTGGTACACCACCCTGTCGCCGCCGTTCTTCTTGTCCTGCGCCCAGGCGGTGGCGCCCGCCGTCGCCAGCACGGCGGCCAGAACGTTGCGGCGCGCGGCCAGCTTGCGAAATTGAATGCCCATGGTTCGACTCTCCGGTGCCTCTGTGATCCAAAACCTCAAATTAACACATCCGCCGCGCGCCTGCGTGCTGGACCTGGACGGCACGCTGGTCGACACGCTGGGCGACTTCGAGATGGCGCTGGCGGCCATGCTGCGCCAGCTGGGGCGCGCGCCGCTGCCGCGCGCGGCCATCGCCTGCATGGTGGGCAAGGGCTCGGAGCACCTGGTCGAGGCGGCGCTGCAGGCCACGCAGCCGGCGCAGGCGGGCGACGCCGACCCGGCCCTGTTCGATCGCGCCTGGCAGCTGTACCAGGATGCCTACGGGCCCATCAACGGCCGCCACAGCCACGTCTATCCGGGCGTGGTCGACGGCCTGCGGGCGCTGCGCGCGCGCGGCCTGCCGCTGGCGGTGCTGACCAACAAGCCGCGCGCCCACGCGCTGGTGCTGCTGGCGGCCAAGCGCCTGGACGGGTATTTCAACCAGGTCTTCGGCGGCGACAGCTTTGCGCGCAAGAAGCCCGACCCGCTACCCCTGCTGCAAACCTGCCGCGCGCTGGGCACGCCGCCCGCCGCCACGCTGATGATCGGCGACTCCAGCAACGACGCCGCCGCCGCCCGCGCGGCCGGCTGCCCGGTGGCGCTGCTCAGCTACGGCTACAACCACGGCCAGCCGGTGGACGAGGTGGACGCCGACGGCTGCTTCGACAACCTGCCCGAGCTGGCGGCGGCGCTGGCGCGGGCCAGCCTGATCGAATCGGGGCCGGCATGAGCGCGCCGGGCCGCTCCCAAGCGCGAGTCCCGCAGCGCGCAGCGCGGAGGGTCGTCCAGTGAGCGCGCCGGGCCGCTCCCAAGCGCGAATCCCGCAGCGCGCAGCGCGGAGGGTCGTCCAGTGACGTCCACCCTGCCCGAGCTGCTGCGCCGCGCGGCGGCCGACCCCGAGCAGCTGCACTGGCAAAGCTGGGCGGCGCTGGCGCCCGGCCCGGCCCTGATCGTGCTGGGCGCGGTGCACGGCAACGAGGCCTGTGGCGCGCACGCCATCGCGCGCACCATCGCCGACCTGCACGCCGGTCGCCTGCGGCTGACGCGCGGCCGCCTGACCCTGGTGCCGGTGGCCAACCCGCTGGCGTACCAGAAGGGCACGCGCGGCGGCGAGCGCAACCTGAACCGCCACTTCGTGCCGCGCGCCGACCCGCGCGACTACGAAGACCGCGTCACGCGCCAGCTGGCGCCGCTGCTGGCCGCGCACGACGCGCTGCTGGACCTGCATTCGTTCCACACCGCCGGCGCGCCCTTTGCCATGGTGGGGCCGCTGGACAACCCCGGCCCGCGCGAGCCCTTCGCCCGCGCTGCCGAAGAGCTGGCGCTGGCGCGCGCGCTGGGGGTGCCGCAGGTGGTGCAGGGCTGGCTGGAGGTGTACGACCACGCGGCCCGTGCGCGCGGCCAGCAGCCGGGCGACGACGGCATCGGCACCAACGAATACATGCGCAGCCAGGGCGGCTACGCCGTCACCCTGGAGTGCGGCTTTCACGACGACCCGCGGGCGATCGAGGTGGCCGCGCAGGCCATCCGCGGCGCGCTGGCGCACCTGGGCCTGGCCGCCGTGCCTGCGCCCGCGCCGCACGGCGGCCGCGTGGCGCGCCTGCGCGAGGTGGTGCTGCGCGAGGCGCCGGGCGACACGCTGGCGCGCGACTGGCGCAGCTTCGACCCCGTGGCCGCCGGCGAGCTGCTGGGCACGCGCGCCGACGGCCGCGCCGTGCGGGCCCAGCGCGCGGGCTGCGTGCTGTTTCCGTTTCCCGAGTCGCAGGTGGACCAGGAGTGGTTTTACCTGGCCGAGCTGGACGCGTAGGACACCCGGGCCGGGTTTGCTACACTGGCCGCCATGTTCGCTCTCTGCACTGTCATCTCGCCGCTGGGCCTGGCCGCCCAGGGGGCGTGGCCCTGGCGCAAGCCGGCCCACTGACACTGCTCGATTCGCGCCCGCAAGGGGCGCATGGGTGGCGCCCCCGGCGGGGCGCCTGAATGGGAAGAACGAACGGCAGAACACGCTGCCCGGGGCGCTGGAGGCCCCACACCCGTGATCACCGAACTCGAATTCAAGAGCCTGGCCGGCCAGGGCTACAACCGCATTCCGCTGATGAGCGAGGCCCTGGCCGACCTCGAAACCCCGCTGTCGCTGTACCTCAAGCTGGCCGGCGGGCCGGGCGGCGGCAAGTACAGCTTTCTGCTCGAATCCGTCATCGGCGGCGAGCGCTTCGGGCGCTACAGCTTCATCGGCCTGCCGGCGCGCACCATCGTGCGGGCCAGCGGCTTTGGCGACGCGGCGCGTACCGAGGTGGTGACCGACGGCCAGGTGGTGGAAACCCACGCCGGCAATCCGCTGGACTTCGTCGACGCCTACCACCGGCGCTTCAAGGTGGCACTGCGCCCGGGCCTGCCACGCTTTTGCGGCGGGCTGGCGGGCTACTTTGGCTACGACGCCGTGCGCTACATCGAGAAGAAGCTGGAGCCGTCCTGCCCGCCCGACACGCTGGGCACGCCCGACATCCTGCTGATGCACTGCGAGGAAGTGGCCGTCATCGACAACCTGTCGGGCAAGCTGTACCTCATCGTCTACGCCGACCCGGCGCAGCCCGAGGCCTACTCGCGCGCCAAGCGGCGCCTCAAGCACCTGCGCGAGCAGCTGCGCTACTCGGTCAGCGCGCCGCAGCTCAAGCCCACGCCCAACTACCCGGCCGAGCGGCCCTTTGCCAAGGCCGACTACCTGGCCGCGGTCGAGCGCGCCAAGGGCCTGATCGCCGCCGGCGACTTCATGCAGGTGCAGGTGGGCCAGCGCATCAGCAAGCGCTACACCGAGTCGCCCCTGTCGCTGTACCGCGCGGTGCGCTCGCTCAACCCGTCGCCGTACATGATCTATTACGACTTCGGCGACTTCCACGTGGTCAGCGCCAGCCCCGAGATCCTGGTGCGCCAGGAGCACACGGCCGAAGGCACCAAGGTCACCATCCGCCCGCTGGCCGGCACCCGCCCGCGCGGCGCCACGCCCGAGCAGGACAAGGCCATTGAGCAGGAGCTGGTGAGCGACCCCAAGGAGCGCGCCGAGCACGTGATGCTGATCGACCTGGCGCGCAACGACATCGGCCGCATCGCCCAGACCGGCAGCGTGAAGGTGACCGAGGCCTTTGCGGTGGAGCGCTACAGCCACGTGATGCACATCGTCAGCAACGTCGAGGGCATCCTGAAGGACGGCCTGGGCGCGATGGACGTGCTGAAGGCCACCTTCCCGGCCGGCACCCTGAGCGGCGCGCCCAAGGTGCACGCGATGGAGCTGATCGACCAGCTGGAGCCCGTCAAGCGCGGCATCTACGGCGGCGCCTGCGGCTACTGGAGCTACGCCGGCGACATGGACCTGGCCATCGCCATCCGCACCGCCATCGTCAAGGACCAGGTGCTGCACGTGCAGGCCGCGGCCGGCGTGGTGGCCGACAGCGTGCCCGAGATGGAATGGCGCGAGACCGAGCACAAGGCCCGCGCCCTGCTGCGCGCCAGCGAGCTGGTGGAAGAGGGGCTGGAGTGAATGCCATGACGACCCGTGATTCCAAGCCAAAAGTGGCTGCAGCCCCCACTCAGCAAGCGCAACCAGCTATTAATACAGAAGTCGTGACTCGGTTGCGCCAGGGCCTGAAGCCGGGCATCAAGCTGCTGATGATCGACAACTGCGAATAGCGTCCACTAAGGGCTTTCCCTGTCTACTGAGGACATGTAAGTTGTTGATTCGCAAGGAATTGATGTCTGTGGAGTGCTGCTGCTTTCCAGGCAGAGCCAGAGCCAATGTGTATAACGGCGTGTATAACAACAGACCCCGGGGGCGTTATACACATGCTGGTTCAAGTCCCCTCTGACGCCTGGACCCGTAGAAAAAAAGGGCTCCACGCCGAAGCGGGAGCCCTTTGCGATCGCACTCAGCGCGGAGCCAGCTTCACCAGCCCGTTGAGCACCTGATCCAGACCGCCGAACACGGAGATCTTGTCGATGCGCTCGGAGATGCGCTCCAGCGTCTCCAGCTCCTTCAAGCGCAGGGCGACGGGGTTGTCCTCCATCACCTTGGCCGTGTTGAGCAGCGAGCGCGTGCCGGCGGTTTCCTCGCGGCGGCGGATCACGTTGGCCTCGGCCGACTTGCCGGCCTCGACCACCTGCGCGAGGATGGTCTTCATCTCCCCGGGCAGCACGATGTCCTTGACGCCCACGCCGTCAAGCTCCAGCCCGAAGGCCGAGAGCCTGGTGCGCACGTGTGCGGAAACGACCTCGTCGATAACCGTCTTGTTCTCCAGCAGCTCGTCGAGCGTGCGGGTGCCAACGGCGGCGCGCAGACCGAACTGCAACTCACGGTACAACTGCTCGGCCGGCTTGGCCAGCTGAGCATGTGCCTTCAGCACGTCGGTGTAGCGCCATGTGGCCGCGAGGTTCAGGCGCAGGCTCACCTTGTCCTTGGTGAGGATTTCCTGGCCCGTCACCTCCATCGCCTGCAGGCGCAGATCGACCAGTTCCACCGCGATGCTGCGGCTGAACTTCCAGAAGGCATGGCTGCCCGCTTCGAGCAGGCGCACGACCTTGCCGTCGATGGTCAGCAGCGCGGCGCCCCGGTCGGGCACCTGCACCTGCAGCACGCCAACCAGGCCCGTCACCGGGCGCTGGCGCAGCTGCGTCTGCGTCAGGCGCTGTGCCAGATCATCCGGCAGACGCGGATCAGCCAGGATGTCCACGACGTCGACGCACACGTCCACGAGGCCGCGCCAGTACAGGCGACGCGTCGCAGGCGGCAGGATCTCGACCAGCACGCCGTTCTCGTAGCGCAGGCCGGCCTGCGTCTCGGAGAACTCGGCGCGCACGAACTCCTTGGCCACCACCTCCGGCTCCCTGGCCATCAGGTAGTCGGCGGTCGGGTGTGTGAACGCGGTCTGATCGAGCGTGAATTTCTCGACCGCGAGTTCATCCGTCAGGCTGAACAGCCGGTACTCGCCTGGCTGCAGGATGCGCTCGAAGTCGTCGTTGCGCAGCACCAGGCCGCGCTCGTTCTTGCGGATGGTGACACGCTTGAATTCCATGTTGTTCTCCTTCAAAAAAGCGTGTGTGTAGAAAAAAGTGCCTTTACAGGAGCACGGCGGGCCGGCGCTGCCAGAGGACGGGACCGCGGTGCGCCGCCACCCGGACCGAAGTCGTGGGCGGCTGGCTGGCCGTGGACGCGAAGCTCCGCATGGCACCGGCACGGGACCGAGCCGCTGACACCGAGAACACGCCGTTTGCGCGGCATGCCCCGATGCGTTCGGCGAGTGGTCTTTCGACCGTTCTTGGCTTGGAGCAGGAGTCGAACCTGCGACAGACGAGTTATGGGCTTGTTGCTCTACCCTCTGAGCTATCCAATGGGAGCGATGCCGGGACTCGAACCCAGTGACACACCATGTCATCGCGCTTCCTTCGCTTCCTGCAATGGCGGCACGTTCGACGCCGACGGCCGTGAGGCCGGGCATCGCACGCCGGCGGGGCTTGGGAACCCCTGCCTGTGAGCGCATCGCCTTTCACGAAAGAACCGGTGCGCGGCGCACCGAGCACGAAGCTCAGTGCAGCCGCGAATACTTGGGCAGCCGTGCCGCCAGCCACTCGTGCACGTCGGCACGGATACGGCGGCCTTCCAGCAGGAAGGCCTCGTAGCGGCTCGGCACATAGGGCAGGTACAGTAGCGGCATGCCCGCCTCCTCGGGCGTGCGGTTCGCCTTGCGCGCATTGCACGCGGCGCACGCCGTGACGAGGTTCATCCACGCATACGGGCCGCCACGCGAGGCGGGCACGATGTGCTCGGCCTGCAGATCGCGCACTTCACGGATCTCACCGCAGTACGCGCAGGTGTGGCGGTCGCGCCGTAGCAACTTGTGCTTGCTGACGCCGACCGGCACTTCGAACAGGTTGACCCGCGCATGTCCGCGCACAGCGATGATCGGGTGCACCTCGATGCGCGACTGGCGGCCCGTGACCGCGTTCCAGCCGCCACGCAGTACAGCGAGCGGGCCTTCGCCCTCGGCCCAAGCCACGGAATCGGTGGCGTAGTGCAGCGCGGCCTGCTCCAGCGGGATCCAGGCCTGCGGCGTTCCCTGGATGTCCAGTTGCAGGACGGTGGAATGCATGGGTTTCTCCTATGAATGGGGCCGGTGGCGCGCGGGGCCGTCGGCGCATCCGCCGGATATCTCTGGCCTCTGCCGTCGGAGGGCAGCGCTCTGTCCGCTGAGCTACGGGCGCGCGGTGGTCTCTCCAGTCCGAGTCGAACGGACAATGCCCGAAGGCTCCAGGGTTTGAAGCTGGCGCGTCTGCCGATTCCGCCATGGAGAGAAAGCAATGGGGTGCACGAACGGAATCGAACCGTTGTCGGCGGGACCACAGCCCGCAGCTCTGCCATTGAGCTACGCGCACCACGAAGCTGGTAGCCCCTGACGGTTTCGAAACGTCGACCTGCCGGTTATTGACCGGCTGCTCTGCCTCTGAGCTAAGGGGCTGGATGGGCTCGCGGGAAATGCTTGTCCGGTGTCACCACTCGCCGATTTCCCGTACGCGCTGGTCGAGGTCCATGCGCGCCAGGCGCTCGCGCGCACGCGCCTCTTCGGCATGCCGGCGGCCGGGCAGGGATCCGAGGCGTTGCATCACGGCGAGGACCACCGGTGTGCGCGTCCGGACTGGAGGCACGGTGATCGTGCGGATCGGGTCGTTGCGATGGCGCATGGTGGCTCCTTTGATGAATGAGTGATGGGTGATGTGGTTTCGTGGGATTGGCCCCGCAAGAGTGGAAGAGGGTGGAGGTTAGGTTCGGAGTCGAACTGGTACAACCGGATTTGCAATCCGGGGCATAACTGCTGTGCGACCGCACCGGAGCTGCGGGCCAGGCCCGAGGGGAAATGGTGGATCATCTTCAAGTTGAACGAAGTTTTCCCGGAGGAGACGGGGTTACAGCCCGCTGCAGTCGCCAGTGCTGCTCACGATCCGTGAAGTTGGCCCCACGTGCACGACTCGAACGTGCAACCCCCTGCTTCGTAGGCAGGTGCTCTGGTCCATTGAGCTAACGCGGGAGAGTGAAAATAAAAATGCCTGGCGCGCGCGGAAGGAGTCGAACCTTCAACCGCTGGTTTTGGAGACCAGTGCTCTGCCAGTTGAGCTACACGCGCAAGAGGAAAGGATTGGTCTGAGTGGCGGGATTTGAACCTGCAGCCTCCTGCTTCCAAGGCAGGCCGTCTACCTGATTGACATTACACCCAGAGAAAAAATTGGTGTCCCAGGGGAGAGTCGAACTCCCAGAATTCCGCTTCTAAGGCGGACACGTATGCCAGTTCCGTCACCGGGGCTTGAAGAGTCCATTTCGGTTGTGCCCTCACGCGATGAACCGCGCGCCAGGCACACGGCGCCGTCGACATCGCTGCACAGGAGTGGTCCACGTTCCTGCACATCCCGCCAGACCGTCCACGCGGCTGATCCCCGGCGGTGTGGTGAAGACACACCCGAAATGGAGCGGACACCGGGCCGGGGCCCAGGATCCGCGTCATGCGGGGACGGTGCACCGGTCCAGTGTCCGGCCACGCCCCGCGGCAAGTTGTTAATGAACACCCCCGGATCAAACCGGATGCCCTGCGGCGCGATCACCGCAGGGGCAGCCCATGGCGATGCATGGAACTGCGGGGTTGGAGCGGCATGCCGCCCAGGTTGAAATGAAAAACAAAAAGGCCCGGAACCTTGCGGTGTCCGGGCCTCTGTGAAGAGAGCTTGGGAGATATGCGCGCCTACGCGCTCCCTCCACCCGGTAGCACCTGATCCTCGTATGCGCCAGCCCACAAGCCTGCTTGCAGGGCATGCGCGGGGTTTGGGTGCTGATGGAACATCGGCAGGTTTCCGATGACACCAAAGCACGCGACGCGCACGAACGCCCGGCCCGATGCGGGTCGAATGCTGGTGAGGGTCAATGCGGTTTTCACGATCGTTCCTGGTGATGTCGATGAAGTTGAAATCTGTGCGGCCGAAACCGCGAGCTGGACGTAATGTAAATAGTCTTTACTGCGGCGTCAACAGGGCCGACAATCTTTTTTTATCCCGTTGTTGTTTTTGAACAGTGCCCCACACCACCATCACACGCCGTCGCAATGCGCTTCTTCTCCACCGGAGCTTCCTGGAGGAGGCCATCGCTGCGGGTTTGCCAGCCAAGGGGCTGGACCAGGCCTTTGCGAAGAAGCTCGAGATCTCGCCCAGCATGTGGAGCCAGATCAAGAGCGCGCGGCCGATCGGCGACACGCTGGCCCGACAGATCGAGCGGCACTGCGGCGTCGATGTGGGCTGGCTTGACAGGGAAGACCTGGCATCGGATGCGCCCGACCCGGCGGAGGAGCGCTTCATCGCTGCCGCCCGGCAGGCATGGCGGCAAGCCAATGCCAAGGGCAAGCGGGAGCTGAACCGGTGGCTGCGAGACGTGCTGACCCCCAAGGACGCATGAGACGCGACTCAATCAATCATCAACACGTTGCGCAAGCTTTTTCTGGCACGGGCCGAGGTCGCCTGTTCGTGCAGCAGGCTTGTGCGTAGCTGCGATGCGTATTTCGCAATAGCTTTCTTCCGCAGTCTCGCTAGCAGCGTACCCAACCCGGGTCGCGGCCGGAGTGGTCTTGCTGTAGCGAAGTGCATCAATGATCGACGCAAATGCTGGCTAGGGCAGCAAAGGTGATAGCGCCCAGGGCGGCCTAGGGGGCCACAAATGCGCGCAAAGCAACCGGGGACTGCGGGTCCTCCACAGGTATCGCTCGGCGGGCGGGCGACAGGCTGGCGTCGGGAAGCCCTGAAAGCATGGATCAGCGATCCATCGGACTTTCGCCCACTGACCACCTGCGAAGTGCAGCACACCTCGTCAGGCACCCATGTCCGCCATGTCTCCCCAACCTCGTCCAGCCTGCAGCCCATGCAGGGGCAAAGGAACATCCGCGCCACGTGATCTGGCTCATCTTCACAAGCTACAAATCAGAAGCTGTAAAACGAGTTTACTGCTTATAATGCGTAAATTCAAAATACAGCCCGATATTTGTATGCCTGGATTCACAGTACGTACGGCAGATCAGTTGCCCTCCCTGCTGCAGGCTTTCCGCAAGGAGACAGGGCTCACGCAGAGCGATGTGGCCTTGCGCCTGGGCGTGACCCAGCAGACCTATTCGGCTCTGGAGCGCAACGCCGAAAACATCGGCGCGGCGCGGTTGCTGAAGCTATTGGGCATCCTCGGCGTGGAGATGGTGCTCGACAAGTCAGCCACCGACTCCACACCGGCGCCAGGCAAGGCCACCGCCGACAAGCCAAGCTGGTAAGCCATGAGACGTCGCTCGCACACGCGCTCCCTGGGCCTCTGGATGAACGGTACCTTCGTCGGCACCTGGGGCCTCGCACCGAACGCTCCCGATACGCTGCAGTACGACCCCGCGTGGATCCGGTCGAAACAAGGCCGCGCGCTGTCCCTGTCCCTGCCCTTCACCCCAGGCAACGCACTCCATCGCGGCGACAAGGTTCGAGCATACTTCGAGAACCTGCTGCCCGACAGCAAGGACATCCGCGAGCGGATCGCCCACCGCTACCGGACTGGCACGACCGACGCCTTCGACCTGCTGGCCGAGATCGGCCGCGACTGCGTGGGCGCGCTGGAAATCCTGCCCGATGGCCAGGCCTCGGCGGGACTCGCTCCCCTGCAGGCCGAGCCCCTGAGCGAAGCGCAGGTCGCCGAGGTCTTGCGTGGCACCACGACCCCGAACACCCTGGGCCTGGCGGCCAGCGATGACGATTTCCGGATCTCCATCGCGGGTGCCCAGGAAAAGACCGCGCTGCTCCATCATGATGGGCGGTGGTGCCTGCCCCGCAGGAGCACGCCCACCACGCACATCCTCAAGTTGCCCCTGGGGCTGATCGGCGGCATGAAGATCGACATGCGCGACTCCGTCGAAAACGAGTGGCTGTGCGCGCTGATCCTGCGGGAGTTCGGCCTGCCCGTGGCGGCGTGTGAACCCATGCAGTTCGAGGACATGAAGGCGCTGGTGGTCGAGCGCTTCGACCGGGCATGGTGGGCCAGTCCTGCAGGCGACCGTCGCCTCGTCCGTCTCCCGCAGGAGGACCTGTGCCAGGCCACCGGCACGCCTCCCGATATGAAGTACGAAGCCGACGGCGGCCCGGGCATGGACCGCATCCTGAACGTGCTGGAGGGCTCGATGACGCGGGAACAGGACCGCCGCACCTTCTTCCAGGCGCAGGTGCTGTTCTGGATGCTGTGCGCCACGGACGGACACGCCAAGAACTTCAGCCTGTTCTTGCGGCCGGGCGGGCGCTACCAGCTCACGCCGCTGTACGACGTGCTGTCGGCCTGGCCGGTGTTAGGCGAGGGGCCGGGAAGGGTTTCCCCCTTCAAGGCCAGGATGGCCATGGCGGTGCGCGCGAAGAACGCGCACTGGAAGATGCGGGACATCCTGCGCCGGCACTGGATCGCCCTGGGCACTCGCCACGGCATCGTGACCGAGGACGGCCGGCAGGTTTCGTTCATCCTGGATGACCTGATTGCGCGGACGCCTGGGGTAGTGGCCGTTGTGCGGGCTAAGTTGCCGGCGGATTATCCCGCGCAGGTGGCCGACAGCATCCTGGATGGCTTGCAGGAGGCCGCGAACAGGCTCACGGGTCACGACTGAGCCCGACGAACTGCGATACGACCAGAGGAAGCTCCAAGCTGAAAGCGCTACCGGTCTCCCAGCCATGGTCATCTCGATTCCGTCAATGCATCTCCATAGACAAGGCCGCCTCCAGGGTGCACCGACCTCGGTTTCAGTTCGGCATTGAATGATCCCGAAGGGGCTTCAGTCCGCGGGGTGACCCGGCTGGGTCAGAGGGTGCGGCGGGCATCGGTTCGGGTTGGCCGCACTACTGGCCGGAGCAAGATTGGTGCTGACATGCTCGCCCGCTTAAGGCTGGTTGCGGCCAGTCATCCTTCGCAGTTGAACAGCTGCTGCGTTCAAGAGCAGACCGTGAAGAAGATCGCCGCGCGCTTTCCGAACTTCATGAACTTGATACACCCAGCGTGGGCAGGAACGCGCCTCGCTTGCATAGTGGAGCCGCCATGACAACTGTTGGTAGTAGCATGCTGGATCGCTTCGGGTTGAACACCTAGTCCCCACGCACATAAAGACCAAGCTGCCCATCTCGCGCGAACTACCGAGGGGGCCATCCCATCAATCACATCGAACATTAGGCCGCAAGATGAGCCCTGACGGGAAACAACTGGAGGCGTTGGTCGCATTCGTCGAAGAAGCCTTGGTGCCACCCGGATTCGAGGTTAAGGCCAATAGCCGGGTGTTCAACGACGAGGGAGTGCAGATTGCCGAGTTCGACATCGAAATCCGCGGCAAGGTAGGCTCCACAACGATCGCTTGGCTAATTGAGTGCAGAGACCGTCCTGGTCAAGGCGCCGCCCCGGGCTCGTGGATTGAGCAGTTAGTTGGTCGGCGAGATCGATTCGGCTTCAACAAGGTCACCGCAGTCTCCACGACAGGTTTCGCTGCGGGAGCCTCCGACTACGCACGCCGCGCAGGGATTGAGCTTCGCGAGGTGCAGACTCTTGATCCGGCGAGCTTCGAGAACTGGCTTCAGATCTCAGAAATGACTCAGGTCAAGAAGATCCATGACTTGCACCACGCAAACATCATCATCAGCTCGACTGATTCGGACGAGGTCAAAGCCGCTGCGCAGCGCGTGATTGAGCGCGCCAGCGGTAACGACGCCCTGCTGGTGGCTGCACTGAGCAAAGAACACGTCTCAGTCACACAGGCATTCTTGGGGGCAGTGGAGACGGAGCCTACTGCGTTTGACGACGTCTCCGTTGACGGTCGGAAGAAGGTCTGCGTCGTCGGACAGTACTCAGGAGACGACTATTTCTACATCGTTACGGAGGTCGGCAACGCTAGGGTAGACCGCATCGAATTCTTCGGAGAGCTCAGAATCGAACAGACTTCAGTGCCGGTAGTTCGCACTGCTGAGTATCGGCACGTCGAAACCGGCGAGGTCATATCGCAGCTCGCTGCGTTTGCGCCCCACTCAGTCTTGGGGATGAACTTCGCCGTGGAACTACATCGTATGGGCGAGGACGGGGAGACGCACGTGCTCATGAGACGTATACCAGATGACTGACTCTCACGCACCAACCCATCGATTGCCGGCGATGCAGCAGCAGTCCATGACCAAGCTGGCCTGCCAGCATAACGATGAGCTCAACGAGAGGCGGGGCGCGGCGGGGACCTACGGTTTGAAAGTATTTTTAGCGAGTTGGTTTTAGCCTGCCGCTTCTGCGCAGGTGCGTTTGGTGCGAACTACCAACTGCCCGTCAGAGGATTTTCTGGGGGCGGAAGAGCGAGGGTTGCCGGTGGGCCTGCCGGAGCCGGTTTGGCTGCGGCGGCAGCCAGCGCTGCTCTCGCCACGGCAGCATCCGCGGCTCGCTGGGCTTGCAACTGAGCGACGCGGTCTTTCAGCGTTGCAACAACGGCAAGAGCGTCGGGCGATTGCTCTGCCAGTTCCAGCATGATGCGGAATGTGTCGTTGATTTTCGATGGGCTGACTGTTGATTTCCACGCAAAGCTGACCCACCATTTCCATCGAATCTTGACCCACCCTGGTTCGTGAGCTTCACGCTCA
>OFJB01000551.1_pt1 | contig 17979 bp, 12 predicted proteins | sample 1775081 | NCBI WGS metagenome assembly OFJB01 (sample SAMN08195771, study PRJEB24354) | sludge metagenome | isolation source: initial sludge from phenol fed wastewater aerobic bioreactor | place: India: Nagpur | collected 2016-06-05 | reverse complement strand
GAACCCACCCGAGCCCCGACCATGATCACCACTCTGTTCTTCCTCGCCGCCTTGATGGTGGGTGTGCCCATCGGCGTGTGCCTGTGCCTGTCGGGCGCGGTGTACATCCTCAGCATCGGCAGCCCTGTGCTGTTCCAGTCCTTCCCCATGCAGATGTTTGGCGGGGTGGACAGCTATGGCCTCATCGCCATTCCGCTGTTCATCCTGATCGGCGAGATCATGAACAGCGGCGGCATCACGCGGCGGCTGGTGGACCTGTCGATGGCCTTCATCGGCTCGGTCAAGGGCGGCCTGGCCTACGTGAACATCCTGGCCAACATGCTGGTGTCGTCCATCATCGGCTCGGCCACCGCGCAGGTGGCGATCATGTCGCAGGTCATGGTGCCCGAGATGGAGAAGCAGGGTTACGACATGACCTTTGCGGCGGGGCTCACGGTGTATGGCGGGATGCTGGGCCCGATCATTCCGCCCTCGGTGATGTTTGTGGTCTACAGCGTGCTGGCCCAGGTGGCCGTGGGCGACATGCTGATTGCGGGCATCCTGCCCGGCGTGCTGCTCACGCTGCTGTTCTTTGTCGTGATCGCGCTCATGGGTTTTGTCTACAACTACCCGCGCAGCGAAAAGCGCACCCTGGCCCAGCGCGCACGCACCGTGGTGCAGGCCAGCCCCACGCTGCTGATCCCCATCATCATCGTCGGCTCCATCCTGAGTGGCGTGGCCAATCCCACCGAATCGGCCGCCGTGGGCGCGCTGGTCTCGGCCCTGGTGGGCCGGTATGTGACCAAGGAATTCCGCTTCAGCGCCATGCCAGCCATCTTGCTGAGCTCGGCGATCTACTCGGCCATCGTGCTGTTTCTGGTGGCAGCAGCGGCCGTGTTCTCGTGGCTGCTGATCTACGGCAAGGTGCCGCAGATGGTGGCCGCCTGGGTGCAGACGGTGGCGCACGACCCGGTCACCTTCCTGCTGCTCACCAACGTCATCCTGCTGGTCATCGGCACGGTAATCGACGGCATCCCCGGCCTCATCATGACCGCGCCCATCCTGTTGCCGATTGCCACCGAGGTCTACCACATCGACCCGCGCCACTTTGGCGTGGTGATCGTCGTCAACCTGGTGCTGGGGCTGATGACTCCGCCCGTGGGCCTGAGCTTCTTTGTCGCGTCGGCCGTCACCGGGGCCAAGCCCGGAAAGATGTTCATCGTGACCCTGCCGTTTTTCATCATCAGCTGCGTGGCGCTGGTGATGTTGTCGCTGTTCCCCAGCCTGTCGCTCGGCCTGCTCAAGTAGCGGGGCATGCCGCACGACAGATCCGTCCCCCTCCCAACGTTCTTTCACACGGAGTTCACCATGACGACCCAGCCTGCCCGCCCAGTCTCCCGCCGCCACTTCATCCAGCGCCACGCCGTGGCCGCAGCCGCCGTCACGGGGCTGGGCTTTCCGGCCCTGGTGCGGGCGGCAGATGCCAAGGAATTCCGCCTGGGCCTGATCACGCCCGCAGGCCACTCGTGGAACCGCGCCGCGCTGCAGTTTGGCGAGGCACTGAAGAAGGAAACCGACGGCCGTTTGAGCGTCACCGTCTTCCACTCGGGCCAGTTGGGCAACGAGGCCGCGATGATGCAGCAGCTGCAGTCTGGCGCGCTCGATATGGGCTGGATCCAGGCGGCCGAGCTGGGCTCGCGGGTGTCGAGCATCGCGGCCATCAACGCGCCCTATCTGGTGCGCTCCACGCCCGCCGTGGCCAAGCTGGTCAAGCACCCGGCCGCCACCAAGCTGCTGGAGGTGCTGCCGCGCGAGACCGGCACCATCGGCCTGGGCTGGGGCATCACCGGCATGCGCGCCGTGTTCTCCACCAAAGACATCAACCTGCCCACCGACATCAAGGGCATGAAGCTGCGCATCAACCCCACGCCCGTGTACCGCGACTTTTATCAAATGCTGGGCGCAGCCCCCACGCCCATCCCCACGCCCCAGGTGTTCGATGCGATGAGCAACGGCCAGGTCGATGGGCTGGAGGCCGACATCGAGTTCTCGTGGAACCAGCGCTTTGACAAGGTGGCCAAGACGCTGCTGCAGATGAATGCGCTGTTCATGCCGTTTGCGCCACTGGTGTCGGGCCGCATCTGGCAGGGCCTGGACGCCAAGGACAAGGATCTCATCCGCAAGCTGGTGGCGCAGTCGCTCGATGCACAGATCAACGACATCGTGACCACCGAGGCGGGGCTGATCGAGAAGTTCAAGGGCACGTCCATCGCGTTCAAGACGGCATCGGCCTTCAACCCCGACAGCACCATCCAGGAGTTCGACAAGCTGTGGCTGCCCAAGGCGCCGCAGATTGCCGAGCTGCGCAAGGCGGGCGCCAGCCTGGCTTGATGGCAGCGGGGCCGCTACCGCAAGCCACTAAGATGCGGTCCGCAACCCCGCTCCCCACACCCTGCTCCCCATGACCACCCGCAGTGCCCCCACCCAGCGAGACCCCGCGCCCAAACGGCGTGCGGCCGACGTGGCATATGACGCCATCGAGGCCATGATCTCCACCCTGCAGCTGCAGCCCGGCTCGCCCGTGGTGGAGGCCGAAATTGTGGAAAGCACGGGCCTCGGCCGCACCCCCGTGCGCGAGGCCCTGCTGCGCATGGTCTCCATCGGGCTGATTGCGCAGCAGCCGCGGCGCTGGCTGCTGGTGTCGCACATCGACCTGGCCGACCACCTGGACGTGATCCAGACCCGCCGCGTGCTGGAGCGCCTGATCGCGTCATGCGCCGCGCGGCGCGCCACAGCGCCGCAGCGCCAGGCCATCGTGCAGTGCGCCGAAAAGATGGTGGAAGCCGCCGCACGCGGCCACTTGGAAGACTACATGCAGGCCGACCACGCGCTGGACGTGGTGGTGCACCAGGCCAGCCAGAACCACTCGGCCGTCAAATGCGTGCAGCCGCTCATCGTGCAGTGCAGGCGCTTTTGGTATGCCTACCAGCATGAGGGCGAGGTGTCCGAAGGCGCGCGCGCCCACATGCAGCTGGCCCAAGGCATTGCCAGCGGCGACGAAGCGCACGCCATGGCCGGAGCGGAGCAGCTGATGGAGTACCTGGAGCGGTTTGCGCGGCGCATCATCGACCGGTAGGCTCCAGGCCCTTCGGCAAGGAAAGTGGTGTAGCTCGCCCACCCACTACACATTTGATAGCAAACAAGCCATGTTACACTAGCGCATGGAGCCAAAAAGGCATTGAAAATGCATTCAGAGAGGCTGTTTGCGATCCCGTAGGGGACTACGCGCAGGCTCTCAGTGCATGGAACCGCCCTATTCCGCCACCTGCTGCCCCAGCAGGATGCGCTGTTCCAAGAAGCGCCACAGCCGCTCGTCCTGGCTGAACGACACGTTAAAGCGCAGCCAGCCCGTGGGGCGCGGCTCCACTAAAAAAAGCTGACCGGGGCCGAGCATGATGCCCGCGCCCGTGGCTTCCTTCGACAGCTCGGCGCTGTCAGGCAAGTCGGGGTGGCGCGCCCACAGGTACATGCCTGCCTCGGGCTCATGGAACAGCTCGAAGCCCAGGCTCAGCAAGCGCCGCCCCACCGCACGGTGCGCCTCGGCCAGGCGCTCGCGCAATGATTTGAGGTGCTTGCGCCAGCGGCCATCGGTCACCACGCCGAAGGTGATGCGCTCGGTGATCTCCGATGACGTCAGCCCCGAAATCATCTTGAGCTGCACCAGCTCATCCAGCAGGTCGCGCCGCGCCGCCACATAGCCTGTGCGCAGGTTGGGCGAGATAGTCTTGGAAAAACTGCCGATGTAGACCACGCGGCTGAGTTGGTCCAGGCTGGCCAGCGACGGACGCACGGTCGAATCCATATCGGCGTATATGTCGTTCTCCACCAGCACAAAACCATGTTGCTCGGCCAGTTGCAGCAGCCGGTGCAGGTGCGCGACCGACGCCATCGAGCAGGTGGGGCTTTGCAGACGCGGCTGGGTGAAGAACACCGTGGGCCGGTGCGCGGCCAGCAGCGACTCCAGCGCAGGCAGGTCGTAGCCCGTGGGAGTGCGCGGCACGCCCACCACCTGCGCGCCCGCAAAGCGCAGCATGAAGTGCAGGTTGGGGTAGCCGGGGTCGTCCACCAGCACCACGTCGCCGGGCTTAACCAGGCGGCGTGCCACCAGGTCCAGCGCCTGGCTGGAGCCCTGGGTCAGCAGCACCTGCTCGGCATCCACCGCCAGGTGGTGCTCGGCCAGTGATTCGGCCACCACCATGCGCAGGGCCATATGGCCGTGCGGCAGGCCATAGCCGTCCAGCTCCGGGCCATCGGACGACAGCTGGCGCATGCTGCGCTTGACCGCATCGCCAAACAGCCAGTCGTGTGGCAGCCAGCCGCAGCCCGGTTTCATGGGCAGGTTGCGGTTTTCAAAAATTTGTTTCAGGTACCAGCGCGCATCAAAACGGGGCACCGGCCGCGCTGGCGCACCAGCGCCGGGCGCCACGCCTTCGTCGCCCCGCCGCTTCACAAAAAAGCCCGCGTTGGCACGCGACACCAGCCAGCCCTGCGCCACCAGGCGGTCGTAAGCCTCGACCACGGTGAACACGCTCACGCCATGCGCAGCGGCAAAAGCGCGGATGGACGGGAGTTTGCTGCCGGGTTTGAGCACCTGCCCAACGATCAGGCCCCGCAGCCCATCAACGATCTGGCTGACCAGCGGTGTCTGCAGGTCTGGGCTGAGAGTGAGCATCAGGAGGGGGAAAAAGGAGGCGAATTGTGCACCGGCTTGGCGCACACCAAATCAGGGATTGCCTGTACAGGATTTTAGACCTGCACAGTGCGCGCCAAACAGCGCTGCGCTGTACATGGACGGTGTGTGGCGCGACTTCCAGAATCCGCCCCATTCCTTCATTTCCTCGCTACTCAACACGCCGACCACCATGCAGCAAGACCGCCACTTCACCAACGCCGCCCTCCTCACCCGCCGCCACGCCGCCGTGGCCCGAGGCGTGGGCCAGGCCCATGAGCTTTTCATCCAGAAGGCCCGCAATGCCGAGCTGTGGGACGTGGAGGGCCGCCGCTTCATCGACTTTGCCGGCGGCATCGCCGTGCTCAACACCGGCCACCTGCACGCTGGGGTGATCGCCGCCGTGAAGGCGCAGCTCGACCTGTACACCCACACCTGCTTTCAGGTGGTGGCGTACGAGCCCTACGTGGAAGTGTGCGAGCGCCTGAACACGCTGGCCCCCGGCGGTTTTGCCAAGAAGAGCCTGCTGCTCACCACCGGCGCCGAGGCGGTGGAAAACGCCATCAAGATCGCCCGCGCCTACACCAAGCGCCCCGGCGTGATCGCCTTCACCGGCGGCTACCACGGCCGCACCAACCTCACGCTGGGTCTCACCGGCAAGGTTGCGCCTTACAAGATCGGGTTTGGCCCGTTCCCGGGCGAGACCTACCACGCCCTGTTCCCCAACGCGCTGCACGGTGTGAGCGTGGAGCAGGCGCTGCATTCGGTGGAGCTGATCTTCAAGAACGACATCGAGCCCGAGCGCGTGGCGGCCTTCATCGTGGAGCCCGTGCAGGGCGAAGGCGGCTTCTACGTCGCCCCGCCTGAGTTCATCAGCGGCCTGAAGGCGCTGGCCGACCGCTACGGCATCCTGCTGATTGCCGACGAGGTGCAGACCGGCGCAGGCCGCACCGGCACCTGGTTTGCCAGCGAGCAGTGGCCCGTGGCGCCCGACCTGATCACCACCGCCAAGTCGCTGGCGGGCGGCTTCCCGTTGGCAGGCGTGGTGGGCCGCGCCGATGTGATGGATGCGCCCGCTCCCGGTGGCCTGGGTGGCACCTACGCGGGCAGCCCCGTGGCCTGCGCTGCCGCGCTGGCCGTGATCGAGGCCTTTGCGCAAGAGAAGCTGCTGGCCCGCAGCCAGGACATGGGCGCGCTGCTGGTGCGCGGCCTGAAAGACATCGCGGCCAAGGTGCCCGCCATTGGCGACGTGCGCGGCCTGGGCGCCATGGTGGCGATTGAGTTGTTTGAAAACGGCGACCTGGGCCGCCCCGACGCAGCCCTGACCAAGCAGGTGGTGGCCGAGGCCGCGCGGCGTGGGCTGATCCTGCTGTCGTGCGGCACGCACGGCAACGTGATCCGCATCCTGGTGCCGCTGACCGCCTCGGACGAGCTGCTGCACGAGGGCCTGGCCATCCTGGCCGACAGCCTGGAGGCCGTGGCTGCGGCCACGAACTGACATGCGCCCGGCCCTCCACTCCACTTACCAGGCACCGCCCGCCATGAACCAGCCTGCCGAACCCCTGGTGCGCTTTACCGGCGTGCAAAAGACCTACGACGGCGAGCAGCTGGTGGTGCGCGCGCTGGACCTGGACATCCAGCGCGGCGAATTTTTGAGCCTGCTGGGCCCGTCGGGCTCGGGCAAAACCACCACGCTGATGATGCTGGCCGGGTTTGAGTCGCCTACCGCAGGTGACATCCTGCTGGACGGCAAGCAGATCACGCGCACGCCACCGCACAAGCGCAACTTTGGCATGGTGTTCCAGAACTACGCGCTTTTCCCCCACCTCACGGTGGGAGAGAACGTAGCCTACCCGCTGACGGTGCGCAAGGTGCCCAAGGCCGAACAGGCCGAGCGCGTGAAGAAGGCGCTGGACATGGTGCGCCTCGGCGGCATGGCAGACCGCCTGCCCGCGCGCCTCTCGGGCGGCCAGCAGCAGCGTGTGGCCCTGGCGCGCGCATTGGTGTTCAACCCACAGCTGGTGCTGATGGATGAGCCTCTGGGCGCGCTCGACAAGCAGCTGCGCGAGCACATGCAGATTGAGCTGAAGGAGCTGCACCGCCAGCTGGGCGTGACCTTTGTGTACGTGACGCACGACCAGGGCGAGGCCCTGACCATGAGCGACCGCGTGGCCGTGTTCAACGAAGGCGTGATCCAGCAACTGGCGGATGTGGAGAGCCTGTACGAAACCCCCAGCAACCGCTTTGTGGCGGGTTTTGTGGGCGACAGCACCGTGCTCTCGGGCACGCTGCAGGGTGCGGGGGCCAACGCGGCCATCCAGATGCCCGGCGGCTTTCTGCTGCCCGGCATCAACGTGAACCAGGCCCCCGTGGGCGCGCGGGTGCAGGCCTGCGTGCGGCCTGAGCGCATCGTGCTGCACCCGCAGTCCGAATACCCCCGGCCCAACGCCATCCCGGCCACTGTGGCACGCACCATTTACTGCGGCGACCACCTGCGCCTGGTCTGCGAGCTGGGCCACGGGCAGGAGCCGGCCACAGTCAAGCGGGCCTTGTCGCCCCTGGGCACCAGCCACGCGCAGCCGGGCGACCAGGTGTTGCTGGAGTTCCCGCCCGCTGCCACGCGCATCTACGCCGTGTGAGGGCCTTGCACATCCCCGCTGCGCCCCCACCACCAGTCCCGTTCACCTGTCCGTCCTATCCCCGTTCCCGTTCCTCCACTACCCAAGGAAATCTGCACCATGAAAAAGAGCCTCATCGCCTGCGCATCCCTGGCTGCCTGCCTGGTTACCCTGCCCAGCTTTGCACAGCAGCAACTCACCGTTGTGAACTTTGGCGGCGCCAATGCCAACGCGCAGAAAAAGGCGTTCTACGAGCCCTATGAAAAGCAGGGCACCAAGATCGTGGCCGTGGAATACAACGGCGAGCAGGCCAAGGTCAAAGCCATGGTCGAGACCAAGAAGGTGACATGGGACGTGGTGGAGGTCGAATCGCCCGACGCCGCACGCGGCTGCGACGAGGGCCTTTACGAAAAGCTGGACTACAGCAAGATCGTGCCCAAAGCCGACCTGCTGCCCGCCGCCGTGCACGAGTGCGCCGTGGGCATCTTCGTGTGGTCCACCGTCATGGCTTACAACGGCGACAAGCTCAAGACCCCGCCTACGAGCTGGGCCGACTTCTGGGACACCAAGAAGATCCCCGGCAAGCGCGGCATGCGCAAGGGCGCGCGCTACAACCTTGAGTTCGCCCTGCTGGCCGACGGCGTGAAACCCGCCGACGTGTACAAGGTGCTGGCCACCAAGGACGGCGCCGACCGTGCGTTCAAAAAGCTGACTGAGCTCAAGCCCAACATCCAGTGGTGGGAGGCCGGTGCCCAGGCGCCCCAGTTCTTGGTGGCAGGCGATGTGGCGCTGACCACCGTGTTCAACGGCCGCATCGACGCTGCCAATCGCGAAGGCCGCAACCTCAAGATCTACTGGCCCGGCGGCATCTACGACCTGGACTACTGGGCCATCCCCAAGGGCACGCCCAACAAGGACGCGGCCGTGAAGTTCATCGCCTTCACCATGCAGACGCCCCAACAGGCGGCCTACGCGCAGAACATTGCCTATGGCCCGGCCAACACCAAGGCCCTGGCGTCGCTCGACAAAAAGGTGCTGGACGACCTGCCCACCTCGGCCACCAACGCCAAGGAAGCGCTGCAGTTCAGCGTGGGCTTCTGGGCCGACCAGGGTGAGGCGCTGGAAAAGCGCTTTGCCGCCTGGGCCACGCAGTAAGAGCGGCTAACAAAACTCTTCTGGCGTCGTTGCTGTGTCTTGTCGTACTGCTCGTACTGCCTGCGACACAGCGCCTAGCCAGAACCGCTTCGCTGAGTTTTGTTAACCACTCTAAGCTTTCTGTATTGCCCCTCTGAAGATGCCCTTGTGAAACGCTGAGAGCAGGACACCCGCATGCAAGCCACCCTGGCCCATCCCCACGCCATTGCCCCCGAAGGCAGTCCCCCCGGAGCGCTGCGCCAGGCCCTGGCGCGCGCCGAATCGCGCCGTAAATGGCGCGCCTTTGCACTGACCTTGCCCCTGCTGGTGTTCCTGCTGCTCACGCTGCTTGTGCCCATTGCCGCGCTGCTGCAGCGCGCGGTGGAAAACCCCGAAGTCGCCAACGCCCTGCCCGCCACCCTGCGCGCGCTGGACGGCTGGGCCCGCAAAGACGCCCCCGGCGCGCCCGCTTACGCCGCGCTGGTGCAAGACCTGGCCCGCCTGCCCGACAGCTCCGACGCCGGGGCGCTGGCGCGGCGGCTCAACACCGAAGTGCCCGGTGCGCGCTCGCTCATCATGGGCGCGTACCGCGCACTGCCCATGGAGGGAACGCCCGACGCCATCCGCGCACAGCTGCTGGGCAAGGACCCGCGCTGGGCCGAAGCGCCGCTGTGGCAGGCCATTGCCAAGAACGGCGCCCGCTGGACGCCCGACTACCTGCTCGCCTCAGTGGACCTGCAGCGTGACGCGCTGGGCCACATCGAGCGCATGCCAGAGGAGCAGCGCGCGTTTGGCGGCATCCTTCTGCGCACCTTCCATATCAGCCTGGTGGTTACGCTGGTGTGCCTGCTGCTGGGCTATCCGCTGGCGTGGTGGCTGGCCACCCTGCCCGCCCGCCCGGCCAATGTCCTGATGATCCTGGTGCTGGTGCCGGTCTGGACCTCCATCCTCGTGCGCGTGGCTGCGTGGATCGTGCTGCTGCAGTCCGAGGGCCTGGTCAACCGGGGGCTGATGGGGCTGGGCCTGATTGAGCAGCCTCTGGCGCTGCTGTTCAACCGCACGGGCGTGGTGATTGCCATGGTGCACATCCTGCTGCCCTTCATGATCCTGCCGCTGTACAGCGTGATGAAAAGCGTGCCGCCCACCTACCTGCGCGCGGCGGTGTCGCTGGGCAGCTCTCCGGTGGCCGCGTTCTTCCGGGTGTATGTGCCGCAAACCTACCCCGGCATTGGCGCAGGCGCGCTGCTGGTCTTCATCCTGGCCATCGGCTACTACGTCACGCCCGCGCTGCTGGGTGGGGCCGACGACCAGATGCTGAGCTACTACATCGCCCGCTACACCAATGTGGAAGTGAACTGGGGCATGGCCTGCGCGCTGGGCGCCCTGCTGCTGCTGGCCACGCTGGTGCTGTATGGCGTGTACCGGCGCTTTGGCAAGGCCGAGTTGAGCCTGGGCTGACCCCCGGTTGACCCATCTTCTGACGCAGAAAGCCGCTGACCATGTTCCGCCTTCCCTCCTTCCCCCTCTATGCCACGCTGGCCGACAAGCTCGGCTGGTGGGCCGTGCGCGCGCTGTGCGTGGCCGTGCTCGCCTTCTTGCTGGCGCCCATTCTGGTGATGGTGCCGCTGTCGTTTTCCGAGAGTTCGTTCCTCGCCTACCCCATCCACGGCTGGTCGCTCAAGTGGTACCAGAACCTGTTCGAATCGCCCGAGTGGGCGCGCGCCACGCGCAACAGCTTCATCGTGGCGCCTGCGGCCACGCTGATTGCCACCGTACTGGGCACGCTGGCGGCGGTCGGGTTGTCGCGGGCGGACTTCCGCTTCAAGGGGCTGCTCATGGGCATCCTGATTGCGCCCATGGTGGTGCCCATCATCGTGGTGGGTGTAGCTACCTACCTCTACTTTGCGCCGCTGGGCCTGGCCGACAGCTACCTGGGCCTCATCGTCGTGCATGCCGCGCTGGGTGCACCGTTTGTGCTGACCACCGTGCTGGCCACGCTGGCGGGCTTCAACCACAACCTGGTGCGCGCTTCGCTGAGCCTGGGCGAGACGCCGCTGAACACCTTCTTCCGCATCACGCTGCCGGTGATTGCGCCGGGCGTGATCTCGGGCGCTCTGTTTGCGTTTGCCACGTCGTTCGATGAAGTCGTGGTCACGCTGTTCCTGGCCGGGGCGGACCAGTCCACCCTGCCGCGCCAGATGTTCAACGGCATCCGCGAAAACATCTCGCCCACCATCGCCGCGGTGGCCACGCTGCTCATCCTTTTCACCACCAGCTTGCTGCTGGCGCTGGAATGGCTGCGCGGCCGCCGCGCATGACCGACATGCTGCCAGTGGCTGCCACCTTGGCGACCAACGCAATGCGTCCGGGCGTGCTAGCCTTTGGCTAGACCTCGGCCCTGCAGGCAAACGCGTCAAGCTTTCCAGCGCCTGGCTTTCCTTTCGTCTTTCCTTCGTCACGCCCCTCTTTCTGGAAGCACTCCCATGGACATGAAGACCTCCCCCCTCGCTCTGCTGAACGACCCCACGCTGCTCAAGACCGACGGCCTCATCAACGGCCAGTGGGTCGCAGGCAGCAGCCGCTTTGACGTGAACGACCCGGCCACGGGCCTGAAACTGGCCGACGTGGCCAACCTGGGCCCGGCCGACGCAGAGGCCGCCATTGCCGCCGCCAACGCCGCCTGGGGCCCCTGGAAGACCAAAACCGCCAAGGAGCGCAGCATCATCCTGCGCAAGTGGTACGACCTGCTGATGGCGAACCAGGACGACCTGGGCCGCATCATGACGGCCGAGCAGGGCAAGCCCCTGCCCGAAGCCAAAGGCGAAGTGGCCTACGGGGCGAGTTTTGTGGAGTGGTTTGCCGAAGAAGCCAAGCGCATCAACGGCGAGACCCTGCCCCAGTTCGACAACAACCGCCGCCTGCTGGTGCTCAAGCAGCCCATTGGCGTGTGCGCGGCCATCACGCCGTGGAACTTCCCGCTGGCCATGATCACGCGCAAGGTCGCGCCCGCACTGGCTGCAGGCTGCCCTGTGGTCATCAAGCCCGCCGAGCTGACGCCGCTCACCGCCCTGGCCGCCGCAGAGCTGGCCATCCGCGCAGGCATCCCCGCTGGCGTATTCAACATCCTGCCCGCAGACAGCAACAACTCCATCGCCATCGGCAAGGTGCTGTGCGCTAGCGACGTGGTGCGCCACATCAGCTTCACGGGCAGCACCGAGGTGGGCCGCATCCTGATGGCGCAGTCGGCCCCCACGGTCAAAAAGATGTCGCTGGAGCTCGGCGGCAACGCGCCCTTCCTGGTGTTCGACGACGCCGACATCGACAGCGCCGTGGAAGGTGCCTTCGCCAGCAAGTACCGCAACGCCGGCCAGACCTGCGTGTGCACCAACCGCTTCTATGTGCAGGAAGGCGTGTACGACGAGTTCGTGGCCAAGTTCGCCGCCAAGGTGAAGACGGCCAAGGTGGGCAACGGCTTTGAGGCCGGTGTGAACCAGGGGCCGCTGATCGAGGAAGCGGCGCTGACCAAGGTGCAGCGCCACGTGGACGATGCACTGGCCAAGGGCGGTCAGGTGGTCGCGGGCGGCCAGCGGCTCACCGCTTTGGGCTCAGGCCAGTTCTTTGAACCCACGGTGGTCGCCAACGCCACGGCCGATATGCTCTGCGCCCGGGAGGAAACCTTTGGGCCCTTCGCCCCGGTGTTCAAGTTCAAGACCGAGCAGGAAGCCATCGATGCCGCCAACAACACCGAGTTCGGTTTGGCCAGCTACTTCTACAGCCGCGATGTGGGCCGCATCTTCCGCGTGACCGAGGCGCTGGAATACGGCATGGTTGGCGCCAACGTGGGCATCCTGGCTACCGAGCATGTGCCTTTTGGCGGCGTCAAGCAGTCGGGCCTGGGCCGCGAGGGCTCGCACTACGGCATGGACGACTATGTGGAGATCAAGTACTTGTGCGTGGGGGATGTCTTGAGTGGCAAGTGAGCGCAGTTGTGGATAACTCTCACTACAACCGTCGTAATAACGCGGGAGTGGCTATCACTCAGTTGGGCACACACGCTACGGTCTACCGATGCTGCCTATAATCCAAGGCTTCGCGGGTGTAGTTCAATGGTAGAACGGCAGCTTCCCAAGCTTCATACGAGGGTTCGATTCCCTTCACCCGCTCCATATTCCAAACCCGCCAGGCCGAGAAGCCTGGCGGGTTTTTTCATGGGGCAATGCACTCAGCGCCGCGTGGATGCGTTCTCCTGCCCCAGATTGAAGCGCGCAACCGCCTCCACCATTTGCTGCGCCTGCGTGCGCAAGCTGCTGGCGGCGGCGGCCATTTCCTCCACCAGGGCGGCGTTCTGCTGCGTGGTCTGATCGAGCTGGGTGACGGCTTCACCCACCTGGCCCACACCGGCGGTCTGTTCATTGCTCGCGGCGCTGATTTCGGAAACCATGTCTGCCACGCGCTGGATTGCGCGGACCACCTCCTGCATGGTGGTACCGGCCTCATCGGCCAGCACAGAGCCCTGCTGCACCATGGCGCTGCTGGCACCAATCAGCTCCTTGATGGCCTTGGCCTCGGCGGCGGTGCGCTGGGCCAGGTTGCGCACCTCGGCCGCCACCACCGCAAAGCCACGGCCTTGTTCACCCGCGCGGGCGGCCTCCACGGCCGCGTTGAGCGCGAGGATGTTGGTCTGGAACGCAATGCCGTCGATCACGCCGATGATGTCGGCAATCTTCTGGCTGCTGCTGTTGATGTCCTGCATGGTGCTGACCACCTTGGACACCACCTCTCCACCCTGCTGTGCCACGCGGCTGGCGCCCACGGCCAGCTGGTTGGCCTGGCTGGCGCTGTCGGCGTTGTGGCGGATGGTGGCACCCAACTGCTCCATGCTTGCGGCCGTCTGCTCCAGCGCGCTCGCCTGGTTCTCGGTGCGGCCTGAGAGGTCCTGGTTGCCCTGGGCGATTTCCGTGCTGGCGGCCGACACGCTGTCGGCGCTGGTGCGCACGGTGCCCAGGCTTTCCACCAGGCGGACCCGAAAGCCCTCCATCGCCTGGGCCAGGGTGCCGATTTCGTCGCGGGACCGCACTGATACCGCATGTGTGAGATCGCCCTGCGCCAAGTAGGCCAGCGCGGCACTCAACTGCTGCACGGGCGCGCCCACCAGGCGGCGGGTGGCCAGCACCAGCACCACTGTCAGCAGGCCCAGCGCCACCACCACACCCAGCCACAGCCAGGCCAGCACATTGCGGGCCTCGCCCATCATTTCGGTCAGGGGCGCTTCTGCCACGATGGCCCAGTTCCAAGGCTTGTAGTGCTCCACTGCCAGGTAACGTGTGGCGTGGTCACCCTCGCCACTGCGGCGCGGGGACCACTCCGACTCCAAGTCACCCGACTGCCCCACTGCCGCCAACGACGCCATCCATGCCTTGGCCTGTTCGTCCTTTTCATCCACCTTGAGGGACTTGCCCGCGCCCGGCAGGCCAAAAATACTGCCCCGCGCCGGGCCTGCCGAGAGGTTGACCGCATAGACCGCTCCGGTCGCAAACAGCTTCTGCCCCGCCATCACTGTATCGAGCTTGCCCAGGATGGCGCCCATATCGGAGCCAATGAACAGGATGCCGATAGTGCGGTTGCCCTCGCGGATGGGCTCGTACACGGTCATGTACTCGCGGCCAAACAAGCTGGCGCGGCCGATGTATGTCTTGCCCTCATTCATCAGGGCATAGGCAGGGTGTTTGCGGTCCAGCAGGGTTTTGTAGGCGCGCTCACCGTCCTGCTTCTTGAGCGACGTGGTCACGCGGATGAAGTCATCCCCCGTGCGCGCAAAAATGGTCGCCACCGCGCCCATGCTGTCTTTGGAAAAGCGGTCAACCACCTCGAAATCGCCGTTAACGGACGCGCCTTGAAACGACAGCACCGCTTCAGGCTTTCCGTCCGCACCGGGCGTCTCGGCCACAGAGAACTGGCCAGGGAAATTCGCCTTGAAAAGGGTGAAGTCCCGCTTGGCCTGCTCTTGTGCGGTGTCGTCAAAGGTCTGCACCAGCATGCGCACCTGGGCGGCGTACTGCTTGGCATCGTCCCGCGACAAGCGGCCGAAGTCTTTCCACAGCAGGCCACTGACAATGCCCATGGTGGCCAGCAAAACCACCAACAGGCTGAACAAAGCGGTTGCCGAAAGTTTGAAAGCCACTGAGTGGCGACTGTTTGACGAAATCATCTGGTACTTTTCTGTAATTTATGCAATGGCATGCATATGAGAAAGACAAAGTACCCGATTCGCCCCGTAATGCAAACGGCGCAATCAGCAATGGCCCGTCGAAAACTGGGGAAAACCCTTGCAAACATCCCCAATGCGCGGCATAGACACCCACGTCCTGCCAGCGCAAGCGCGTTCAGAGAGCCTACCCGCCCATGGGTAGCAGCAAGGACTGCCCGCTCTCGAACACACGCTGGGCCCCTGTCACCGGATCCACAAACTCCAGTGACCTTGCCAGCAACTGCAAGGGCCGTGAATAGTCACCTTCGGGCGGGTCGTTGACGACGGGGTAGAACGGGTCATTGCGCAGCGGCAGCCCCAGGGCCGCCATGTGCACGCGCAACTGGTGCCGCTTGCCGGTGATGGGTGACAGACGGTAGCGTGCCCAATCGCCGGCCACCTCCAGCACCCGCATGTGGGTGTGGCTATTGGGCTCGCCGGGCACTTCGTGCATGCGAAAGAATTGCGGGCTTTCTTCCAGACGGCTGACATGGTCGCGGGGAAAGACTACGTCCGCACGCCAAGGCGCAATCGCGTCGTAGTGCTTGATGATCTGCCGGTCACGGAACAAGGCCTGGTAGACACCACGTGTGCGCTGCTGCACCGACAACATCACCAACCCCGCTGTATCGCGATCAATACGATGCAGAGGTGACAACTCAGGTAGCCCAAGCCGCCGCTTCAGCCGCACCAGCAAGGTGTTTTGCAGATAACGGCCCGAGGGCGTGACCGGCATGAAGTGCGGCTTGTCCGCCACTACCAGATGCTCGTCCTGGTACAGCACGGCTTCACAGAAAGGCAACGCGGGCTCCGCTGGGAGGCTGCGGTAGTAGTAAAGACGCACCCCTCCCTCAAAAGGCCGCTCGGGCTGAACAATCTGCCCGCGCTCATCCACCACATCGCCCGCCTTCATGCGGTCGTACCAGCCATCACGGGACACTGCGGGCAGTCGCTCCGCCAGGAAATCCAGCATGCTGCCCTGCCCGCGTGTGGGCAGCACCACACAGCTGGGGCTTACCCCGTCGCGCACCGGGAGTACATGGGGATGACGGGGGTTGTGCATGGCGTGCGAATTCTAGGAGGGATCAACGTGCATAAGAACACAGCAGCAGACCACGCACTGACCAACGTGTCCCCGAGCCCCGCACGACAAGAAGATCGTCAACGCGTTCCCACTCTGTAGGACAAGCGCGCCAAAAGGCCTGCAGCGCAGCGCGAGCGTCCCAAAGTCACGTTCTGCGGGCTAGCATGACTGTTCTATGACGAGCCCTCCCACCAACCTCGCTACCAACCCCTCGCCACGCCCCGTAGCTCAACCCGCATTTCTAAGGAGACAAGGCAGCCGCAGGGTACGCATAGCCTGGGGTGTGGCGGCGAGCGCGATGGGGCTGCTCTTGATTGGCGCGGTGACTTTGACCCAGTGGGACTGGAATCGCGCCAAGCCCTGGCTGAACCAAGCCGCCAGCGAAGCGAGCGGACGACAGTTTGCGGTGGAAGGCGACCTGTCCGCTTCCTGGCACTGGCCGCAGCCGCTCGAAGATGGCTGGCACCGCTGGGTACCTGGCGTCACCGTGCAGGGCACGCAGCTGATTCTGCAAGACCCGCCAGGATTCGTCCGCCCAGGGAAGAGCGCAGAACCCCGCCCCACGGCCAGCGCAGAGGTGGCACGCGCATCGCTCAAGCTCTGGCCGTTGCTGGCTCGTGAAGTGGTGATTGATACCTTAGAACTCTCTGGCCCGGATATCTCGCTGGCTCGGTTGCACGATGGCACCAACAACTGGACCTTCCCTCCAAAAGACCCCACCGATGCGAAGACTCGCTGGTCGTTCAGCGTCCATCAGCTGGTGGTTCGTAAAGGCCGACTGGGGTATGCCGACGCCACACAGGACCTTGATCTGACCGCCCGTGTCGATACCTTGCCAGAAGAGATGGCAATGGCGCCCCCGCACGCAGCAGCCTCGTCTGCGGCCAGCGCAGACGTTGCTTCTGGCTCCCCACGCTATGGTGTGCGATTCGATGTGACGGGTACGCTGGGCAAAGCACGCATCGAGGGCCACGGAAAGGCCGGTTCCGTCCTCACACTGCGTGACAAGGAAGTGAACTATCCCCTGCAATTCACAGCCAAGGCGGGCAGTGTAGAAACAGCGGTCCAAGGCATTTTGGCCAACCCGGGCGCCCTGTCAGGCATGGATTTTCAGGTCTTGCTCAAGGGCGCCAGCATGGCGGATCTGTACCCGCTCACGGGCCTGGTTCTGCCCAACACACCTGCGTTTCAAACCCAGGGCCGACTGCAGGGTAGCCTGCAGCCAGGCCGCGCCGTGTGGAACTACCGCGACTTCACCGGAACAGTCGGTCAGAGCGACCTCCACGGCAATCTGCGCTTTGCATCAGGGGCGCCGCGCGGCAAGCTGTCGGGAGCCATCACATCCAACCAATTGCGGCTTGCAGACCTGGGGCCAGTGCTCGGGAAAGCCACCACGGCGAAGGCCCCAGCGGGTCGCAATGGCAGGGTATTGCCCAACGCGGCCTTTGCCACCGATCGTTGGAGCAACATGGACATGGATCTGAAATTCTCGGGACAACGAGTGATCCGCCCCGACAGCCTGCCACTGGAAGACCTCAGCGTGCACGCGGTGCTCGACGATGCAGTGCTGCGCCTGGAGCCTTTGCACTTTGGCGTAGCCAAAGGCCAGATTGAGTCAAAGCTGGTGCTGGATAGTCGCAAACGACCGCTCACGGTACGCATGGACACCCGCGTGCAAAACCTGCGACTCGCTGCCTTGTTCCCCGAGGTGGAATTGACGCGTAAAAGCCTGGGCCGGCTGGATGGGGCCATCGCATTGAATGGCCAAGGCAACTCCGTGGCGCAATGGCTCGGCACAAGCAATGGCGAGGCGCGCCTGTACGTTCGCGAGGGAACCCTGAGCCGCGAACTGCTGGACCGCGCTGCGCTCAACGTAGGCAGCATTGTGATTGGCAAACTGTTCGGCGACGACAAGGAGGGGCAGCTCCGTTGCGCTGTGGCAGACCTGGCGGTGCGCGAAGGGGTTGCCACCATCCGCACTGCCAAGCTGAGCACCAACGAAGCGGTGGTGGATGTCACCGGCACCATCGACATGGCGGACGAACGCCTGAACCTCAGCGTGAAACCTGCATCCTTGGAGTGGAAGTTCTTTTCTTTGCGCACTCCGTTGTATGTACGTGGCACGTTGGGCAAGCCCGACGTGGGCGCAGAGCCCGGCCCCTTGCTGCTGCGCGCAGGCGCAGCCATT
>OFJB01000550.1_pt1 | contig 17982 bp, 15 predicted proteins | sample 1775081 | NCBI WGS metagenome assembly OFJB01 (sample SAMN08195771, study PRJEB24354) | sludge metagenome | isolation source: initial sludge from phenol fed wastewater aerobic bioreactor | place: India: Nagpur | collected 2016-06-05 | reverse complement strand
GCGCAGTTCAACATCCAGCGCGCCGTGCTGCCGCGCGTGCTGTCGCTGGAGCAGGTCAAGCAGGTGGTGCAGCGCACCCCGGTGGAGATCGAAGTCTTTGGCTTCGGCAGCCTGTGCGTGATGGTGGAAGGGCGCTGCGCGCTGTCGTCCTACGCCACGGGCGAGTCGCCCAACACGCACGGCGTGTGCTCGCCGGCCAAACACGTGCGCTGGCAGGAAACGCCGCAGGGGCTGGAATCGCGCCTGAACGGTGTGCTGATCGATCGCTACGGCCAGGGCGAGAACGCCGGCTACCCCACGCTGTGCAAGGGGCGCTTCGACGTGGGCGAGGAGAGCCAGTACTACGCGCTGGAAGAACCCACCAGCCTGAACACACTGGAGCTGCTGCCCCAGCTGGTGAAGATGGGCGTGCGCGCCTTCAAGATCGAGGGCCGCCAGCGCAGCCCGGCCTACGTGGGCCAAGTGACCCAGGTGTGGCGCGAGGCCATCGACCACTGCATGGCGCAGGGCCATCTGTACGCCCCCAAGACCGCCTGGATGGCCAGCCTGGACCAGGTGGCCGAGGGCCAGCAGCACACGCTGGGGGCCTACCACCGTCCCTGGAAGTGATGGAAACGATGAATAAGCCGATGATGAAGCTGGCTCTGGGCCCCCTGCAGTACTACTGGCACCGCGACACCGTTTTCGAGTTCTACCAGGCCATGGCCCAAACCGCCGTGGACATCGTCTACCTGGGCGAGGCCGTGTGCTCGCGCCGCCACGAACTGCGCCAGAGCGACTGGCTGGACATCGCCCGCATGCTGCAGGCGGCCGGCAAGCAGGCCGTGATGTCCACCATGGTGCTGCTGGAATCCACCAGCGACGTGGCCGACATGCACAAGATCGTGCGTGACGAGGAATTCCTGGTCGAGGCGGGCGACATGGGCGCGGTGCACAACCTGGCCGGCAAGCGGCCCTTCGTGGCCGGGCCGCAGCTCAACATCTTCAATGCCGACACCCTGGCCTGGATGCATGGCCTGGGCGCCAGCCGCTGGGTCATGCCGCTGGAGATGCGCCAGTCCGACCTGGCCGTGCTGCTGCAAAGCAAGCCCGCGGGCCTGCAGACCGAGGTGTTCGCCTACGGCCGCATGCCGCTGGCGTTTTCGGCGCGCTGCTTCACGGCGCGCCACTACAACTTGCCCAAGGACGACTGCGGCTTTCGCTGCATCGAACACCCCGACGGCCAGCTGCTGCAAACGCGCGAGAAGGAGTCCTTCCTCGTCATCAACGGCATCCAGACGCAGTCGGCGCGCGTGCACAACCTGATTGGCGACATCCCCGCGCTGCGCGCCGCGGGCGTGGACATCCTGCGCCTGTCGCCGCAGTCGCAGCACATGGCGCAAATCATTGCCGCTTTCGACACCGCGCGGCGCGCCGAGCAACCCGACCCGGCCGCACTGCAAGCCATGCGCCCCTTCATGCCCGAGGCCCCGTGCAACGGCTACTGGCACGGCAAGCCGGGGCTGGACCTGATCGAGACGGCCGCCGCCTGAACCCCGAGGAAAACACTCCCATGACCGCCACCGCTCCCGCCTCCATCACCGTGCCGCGCCCCGTGGGCGCCGTGCTGGCGCGCCTGCCGGCCTATCCCGGCTCGATGCTGCTGGTAACGGCCCTCAACCTGGCGCTGGCTAGGCAGTTGCCGCAGGACGTGAAAGACATTCTGCAAGGCAAGCGTCTGGCGATTCGCGTGCGGGATGCGCGCGTGGCGTTCGACTTCCGTTGGAACGGCCAGCGCTTCACGCCCAGCGCGCCCCAGGCCCAGACCGACCTGGCCATCAGCGCCAACGCGCAGGATTTTTTGCTGCTGGCCCAGCGCCGGCAAGACCCGGACACGCTGTTCTTCAACCGTCGCCTGGTGATGGAAGGCGACACCGAGCTCGGCCTGGTGGTGAAGAACGCGCTGGATGCGCTGGAGCTGCCCGTGCTCGACCCGCGCGAATGGTCGCCGCGCGCGGTGCTGGGCCGCTGGGCGCCGGGGCTGTTTGCGCGTTCCGCTCGCCCATGAGCGCCGCACCGCGCCGCATCATCGTCGGCATCTCGGGCGCCAGCGGCGCGGTGTACGGCGTCGAGTTGCTGCGCGCACTGCGCGGCCTGCCGCAGATCGAATCGCACCTGGTGGTCACGGCCAGCGGCTGGCTCACGCTGCAGCACGAGCTGGGCCTGGGCCGCGCCGACGTGCACGCGCTGGCCGATGTGGCGCACGACATCGGCAGCGTGGGCGCCCCCATCGCCAGCGGCTCGTTCGGCGCGCAGGCCATGGTGGTGGCGCCGTGCTCCATGCACACGCTGGCTGCGGTGGCCCACGGCCTGGCCGACAACCTGCTCACCCGCGCCGCCGACGTGATGCTGAAAGAACGCCGCCCGCTGGTGCTGCTGGCGCGCGAGACACCGCTGCACCTGGGGCACCTGCGCAACATGGTGGCCGCCACCGAGATGGGCGCCATCGTGTGTCCGCCGGTGCCCGCGTTCTACCAGCGCCCGCAAAGCGTGGATGACATCGTGCGGCACAGCGTGGCGCGCGCGCTCGATCTGCTGGGCATCGCCAACGACCTGGCGCCGCGCTGGCAGGGCCTGGATTTTTTTCCTCCCCCGCTGGGGGAGGGCGAGGGTGGGGGCCAGCGGCGCTGATGCAAGTCGTGCGTTTCATTCAGGCGCCCCCATTCCAGCCATTCCCGAGAGGAGGAAGGAGTCAACCCTCCGTAGCCCCATGCCCGACCGCGACCTGCGCGACTTCCTGACCCGGCTGGAGGCTGCGGGCGAGCTGCGCCGCATCCAGCAGCCGGTTTCGCCGCACCTGGAGATGACGGCCCTCAGCGACCGCGTGTTGCGCGCGGGTGGCCCGGCGCTGCTGTTCGAAAACCCCACGGGCCACGCCATGCCCGTGCTGACCAACCTGTTCGGCACGCCCGGCCGCGTGGCGCGGGCGCTGGGCGTGGCGGGGCTGGCCGACATCCGCGCCTTTGGCGAGGTGCTGGCGCAGCTGAAAGAGCCCGAGCCCCCGCGCGGCATGAAGGAGCTGTGGGGTCGGCGCGACCTCATCAAGACCCTGTGGAGCATGGCGCCCGCCGTGCTGCGCCATCCGCCCTGCCAGCAGATCGTGGAGGAAGGCGGCGATGTAGACCTGAGCCGCCTGCCCATCCAGCACTGCTGGCCGGGCGACGTGGCGCCGCTCGTCACCTGGGGTCTGACCATCACGCGCGGCCCGCGCAAGGCGCGGCAGAACCTGGGCATCTACCGCCAGCAGGTCATAGCCAAGAACCAGCTCGTCATGCGCTGGCTGGCGCACCGCGGCGGCGCGCTGGACTTTGCCGAGCATGGCCGGCAAAACCCCGGCCAGCCCTATCCGGTGGCCGTCGCCATCGGGGCCGACCCGGCCACCCTCCTGGGCGCCGTCACGCCCGTGCCCGACAGCCTGTCTGAGTATCAATTTGCCGGCCTGCTGCGTGGCGCGCGCACCGAGGTGGCGCCCGCCATCGGCGTGCCGCTGCAGGTGCCGGCCCATGCCGAGATCGTGCTCGAAGGCCACATCCAGCCCGATGCCGCGCACCCCAGCGGCTGGCAGCACGCGCTGGAAGGGCCGTATGGCGACCACACCGGCTACTACAACGAGCGCGCCGAGTTCCCGGTGTTCACCGTCGAGCGCATCACGCGGCGCGAAGGCGCCATCTACCACAGCACCTACACCGGCAAGCCGCCCGACGAGCCCGCCATGCTCGGCCTGGCGCTCAACGAGCTGTTCGTGCCGCTGCTGCAGCGCGCCTTTCCCGAGATCGTCGACTTCTACCTGCCGCCCGAGGCGTGCAGCTACCGCATGGCCGTGGTGCGCATCCGCAAGGCCTACGCCGGCCACGCCCGCCGCGTGATGATGGGCGTGTGGAGCCATCTGCGGCAGTTCCTGTATACCAAGTTCATCGTGGTGGTCGACGAGGACGTGGACGCGCGCGATTGGAAGGAAGTCATCTGGGCCATGAGCACCCGCATGGACCCGGCGCGCGACACGATGCTGATCGAGCACACGCCCATCGACTACCTGGACTTTGCCTCGCCCGTGGCCGGTCTGGGCAGCAAGATGGGGCTGGACGCCACCAACAAATGGCCCGGCGAGACGCAGCGCGAGTGGGGGCGTCCCATGGCCATGGACGGTGACGTCAGCGCGCGCATGAATGCGCTGGCGGATGCGCTGGGCTTGTGATTTGGATGTGGGAGCGCCGGCGTCTCGCCGGCAAAAGGGTAGCGAAGGAGCCGGGGCAGCCACGAGGTAGGTCGGGTTGGCAAAGCCAAACCCGACGGATGCCTAGAACCGCCGCGTCGGGTTTCGTTCCTCAACCCGACCTACAGGGGCTTTTGCCGGCGGGACGCCGGCGCTCTCAGGTCAAGCCGCCCTGTGCCCGCGCAGCGCCTGCGCAACCTCGTGCACCAGCGCCGGGCCCTTGTAGATCAGGCCGGTGTAGATCTGCACCGCATCGGCGCCGGCCTCGATCTTGGCCACGGCGTCGGCGCCACTCAGAATGCCGCCCACGCCGATGATCGGGAAGTCCTTGCCCAGCGCGGCGCGCAGCTGGCGGATCACGCGGTTGCTGGCTTGGCGCACCGGCGCGCCCGACAGGCCGCCGGCTTCGCCCGCGTGCGGCAGGCCCTGCACCGCGTCGCGGGCCAGCGTGGTGTTGGTGGCGATCACGCCTTCGATGGCGTGCTGGCGCAGCGCGTCGGCAATGGCCTGCACCTGCGATTCGTCCAGGTCGGGCGCAATCTTCAAAAACAGCGGCACGTGCTTGCCGTGCTCGGCGGCCAGCTCGCCCTGGCGTGACTTGAGCGCGGCCAGCAGCGCGTGCAGCGCGGCGTCGCTCTGCAGCTCGCGCAGGTTCTTGGTGTTGGGGCTGGAGATGTTGACCGTGACGTAGTCGGCCCACGGGTACACGCCGGCCAGTCCCGCCAGATAGTCGTCGGTGGCGCGCTCGATGGGCGTGGCGGCGTTCTTGCCGATGTTCAGGCCAAGGATAAGGTGCTGGCCCGCATCAAGGTTGCGCGACGTGCTATTGAAACGAGAGTTCTTGACGTTGGCGACGAAGGCCTGCAGGCCTTCGTTGTTGAAGCCCATGCGATTGATCAGGGCTTGCGCGGCGGGCAGGCGGAACATGCGCGGCCTGGGGTTGCCCGGCTGCGCCAGCGGGGTGACGGTGCCCACCTCGACAAAGCCAAAGCCCATGGCGGCCAGGCCGTCGATGGCGCGGGCGTTCTTGTCCAGCCCGGCCGCCAGGCCCACGCGGTTGGGCAGGTGCAGGCCGGCCAGGGTGACGGGGTCGCTCACGCGCGGATTGCACCAGGCCCATTGCAGGGGCGTGCCGGCGCCGCGCGCCAGCAGGGCGATGGTGTGCTCGTGCGCGGTCTCGGGGTCGAGGCTGAACAAGAAGGGCCGGGTCAGGCCGTAGGGCAGCAGGGCCATTGGATAATTTGGGTCGATTCAAAACAGCCGGAAATTGTCGCAAATGAAGCAGGACGAACTGAAAGCCATGGTGGGGCGCGCCGCGCTGCAGTACGTGGAGGCGGGCCAGATCGTGGGTGTGGGCACGGGCTCCACGGTCAATCACTTCATCGATGCGCTGGCCGGCATCAAGGACAGCATCCCCGGTGTGGTGTCGTCATCCGAAGTCTCCACCGCCCGGCTGAAGGCCGCCGGCATCCCCGTGTTCGACTGCAATGCCGTGGGCGAGCTGGCGGTGTACATCGACGGCGCCGACGAGATCGACGGCCAGGGCTGCATGATCAAGGGCGGCGGCGCGGCGCTTACGCGCGAGAAGATCGTGGCGGCGCAGGCGCGGCGCTTCGTCTGCATTGCCGACGAGAGCAAGCAGGTCCAGGTGCTGGGGCGCTTTCCGTTGCCGGTGGAGGTGATCCCCATGGCTGCGCAGCGCATCGTGCGCCAGTTCGCGGCCATGAAAGGGCAGGCCGCGCTGCGCTTGAAGGACGGCGCGCCGCTGGTGACCGACAACGGCCAGCACATCCTGGACGTGCGCGGCCTGCAGATCAGCGACCCGCTGGGTTTCGAGAGCGAGGTCAACCAATGGCCCGGCGTGGTCACCGTGGGCGTGTTCGCGCACCAGCGGGCGCAGGTGTGCCTGCTGGGCACGGCGCAGGGCGTGCAGACCCTGCGGTTCACGCCCCGAGCAGGCGGATGACCCCATAGACGCCGATCAGCCTCTGCACCGCGAAGGCCGTCAAGCGCAGCAGGGATGACGGCATGAAGGCGTCTCCTTGGGTGATGTGGGGCGGGTGGCCCGAAGACCATCGCCAGGCGGGCAGGCGACAGGTGTGACATTTGGTTGCCATTGGCACGCGCGCTTCATCGGCCCGAAACGGGGCCCCTCTACTGTCGGGCCTGGCACCCAGGAGCGTGCCATACGAAAACAAGCAACAGGAGACTCATCATGCGAACGATCCACGGAAGACTCGACCGCCTGCCGCTTGCCGGGCGATCTGCCACGTGCGCTGCCGGCGCGCTGCTGCTGCTGACGCTGGGCCTGGGCGCCTGTGGCGGGGGCTCGGACGATACCCCGGCTCCCGCCCCATCGCCCGCACCCGCGCCAGCGCCTGCACCGGCTCCGGCTCCGGCAGGCCCCGACCTGGCCACGCGCACCAGCGCCGCGTCGGCCACGGCGCAAGGCAGCGCCAACGCCTGCGCGCCGATCCAGCCTTTCTACTGGGAGATCGGTGACATGGGCGGGCGCCTGGCGTCGGGCTCGGTGCCCGCGGCGGGCGGCCAGCCGGCCTACACCGGTTCGACCGTGATGGCCATCGCCTCGGCCTCCAAGTGGCTGTACGGCGCCTACGTGGTGCAGCTGCGGCAGGGGCAGCTTACGGACAGCGACATCAAGTTCCTGACGTTCCGCAGCGGCTACACCAGCTTCTCGCGCTGCCTGCCGGGGCAGACGGTGGATGCCTGCGTGGCCTATCAGAACAACGGCGTGTATTCGGCCCGCACGGACGGCTATTTCTCCTACGGCGGCGGCCACATGGAAAAGCACGCCAGCCTGACCGGCCTGGGCCCGGCCGACAACGCGGGCCTGGCGGCGGCGCTGCAGGGACAGCTGGGCAGCGACATCGCGCTCACCTACACCCAGCCGCAGCTGGCCGGCGGCGTGGCCACCAGCGCCGACAACTACGCGGTCTTCCTGCGCAAGATCCTGGCGGGCCAGTTGCTGATGCAGGCGGCGCTGGGCACGCACGCGGTGTGCACCAACCCCAGCACCTGCGCGCAGGCGCTGAACGCGCCGGTGCCGGCCAGCGAGAGCTATCACTACTCGATCGGCCACTGGGTGGAGGACGACCCGGCCAACGGCGACGGTGCGTTCAGCAGCGCGGGGGCCTTCGGCTTCTACCCCTGGATCGACGCCAGCAAGAGCTGGTACGGCATCGTGGCGCGCAAGGACAGCAGCCGCATCACCGACCCGGACAACCCCGATGCGGCGGGGCACGGCTTCGACTCGCTGCAGTGCGGGCGGCTGATCCGCGCCGCGTGGATGGATGGCGTGGCGCGTTGAGCGCGCCAGTGCGGGGCGATCAGCCCTCGCCCGAGCCGTGCCGCATGGCGTCCTGCTGCTCGCGCATGCGCACGCACTGGGGGTGGCTGCCCATGCCGGGCTTGTCGCACTCGGTCTGCATGCAGTAGCCCTTGGCCACGAAGCTCTTGTCCGCGCACAGCTCGCGTGGCGGGGCGGGCCGGGGCGCAAGCACCGGCGCCGGGGCAGGGGGCTCGGGCGCTTGCTGCACCACCACCGGGGCCGGCGGCGGTGCGGGCGCGGGTTCGGGACTGGCCTTGGCGGGCCGCCGGCGCGGCGGCGGTTTGGCGGCGGGGACGGCATCGGCCGTGCCGGCCGCGTGGGCCGAGCTGGCGGAACTGGCCACGGACATGGCACTGGACTGGGTTTGCAACTGCTCCAGGGCCGCGGCAGCCTGAGCGAGCGCGGCCGATTCGGGGGCTGGGGCAAGCTCGGGCCCCGATGCGCTGGGTGTGGCCTGGGCTGCGGCCAGCGCGGGCGCCGGGGTGGCGGCGGGCGCGGATGGATCGGTGCTGCCGCCCCACGGCCTCAGGAAGAGGCCCAGGCCGGCCAGCGCGGCGACCAGCAGGGCGGCACCCAGTAGCACCCGCCGGCCGCGCGGGGCTTCGGGCTGGGCCTTGGGGCGGTGCTTGCGCCGGCGCTTGCGGGGTTCCAGGGCGGCGGGCTCGGTCATGGCGCTCAAGGGCACCATCTGGTGCGCGCACTTGAGGCAGAACTTGGCGGAGTCGCGATTTTCAGCGCCGCACTGGGGGCAGATCCGGGACATGCGTGCAGGGGGCGGCGACGGTGGCGGTGCCGGGCGTGGGTGATTTGATTCAAAGTGTAAAGGTTTTGCGGATTGGAGCAAAGGCGGCGTGAAAACCGGCGCCCGGCCTGCACCGGCTCGCGGATACTCGCGTCCCATCATGAACGCCCCCAAGCCCGAGTCCTTCGATCGCGTGCAACGCGGCCTGCGCCAGCTCGGCCCGGGCCTGATCACCGGCGCGGCGGACGACGACCCCAGCGGCATCGCCACCTATTCGCAGGCCGGCGCGCAGTACGGCATGAACATGCTGTGGACGGTGGTGCTGGCGCTGCCGCTGATGGTGGCCATCCAGATGGTGAGCGCGCGCATCGGCTACGTCACGGGGCGCGGCCTGTCGGAGAACATGCGCGCCGCCTACCCGCGCTGGGTGGTGCAGGTGTGCGTGGGCCTGCTGGTGATGGCCAACACGCTCAACCTGTCGGCCGACATCGCCGCCATGGGCGAGGCACTGCGCCTGCTGGTGGGCGGCTCGGCGCACATCTACGCCGTCACCTTCGGGCTGCTGTGCCTGGTGCTGCAGGTGTTCCTGCCCTACGAGCGCTACGTGCGCTGGCTCAAGTGGCTCACGCTGTCGCTGTTTGCCTACGTGGCGGTGGTGCTCACCCTGCGCATCGACTGGGTGGCGGTGGCGCGGGCCGTGGTGTGGCCGCAACTGACGACGGACCACCAGGTGTTCCTGACCGTGGTGGCGGTGCTGGGCACCACCATCAGCCCCTACCTGTTCTTCTGGCAGGCCAGCCAGGAGGTGGAGGACAAGAAACCCGGCGTGCACAGCGCCGAGGAGGTGCGGTTTCACCTGCGGCGCATCCGCACCGACACGGTGATCGGCATGGGCTTCTCGGAGCTGGTGGCGTTCTGCATCATGCTGGGCACTGCCGCCACGCTGTACGCCGCCGGCGTGCGCGACGTCGAGACCGCCGCGCAGGCGGCCGAGGCGCTGCGGCCGGTGGCGGGCGACTTCGCCTTCCTGGTGTTCGGCCTGGGCATCATCGGCACCGGCATGCTGGCGGTGCCGGTGCTGGCGGGCTCGGCCGCCTACGCCGTGGCGGGCGCCGCGGGCTGGCACGGCAGCCTGTCGCAAACGCTGCGGCGCGGCGAGGGGCGGGGCTTCTACAGCGTGATCGCGGCGTCCACCGTGGGCGGGGTGATCCTGTGCTTCACGCCCACCACAGCGATCGAGGAGCTGTTCTGGTCGGCCGTCATCAACGGCGTGGTGGCCGTGCCCATCATGGCGGTGCTGATGCGCCTGGCCAGCCGCCCCGACGTGATGGGCGAGCACGTCATCGGCCGGCGCGTGCGCTGGCTGGGCTGGCTGGCCACCGCGTGCATGGCGCTGCCGGTGATCGGGCTGGCGCTGACCTGGAAATCCTGAGCCTGCTCAGGCGGGCACGCCGGGCGGGGCCTGCAGGCGCGCAATCAGTGCGTGCTCGGCCGGGCCCTCCACCGGAATCCACACGTGCAGCGGGTTGCCCGGCGCCACGGCGATGGCCTGGCCCTCGGCGTTTTTCATGGTCGTGAGCTGCACGGTTCGGTTGCCGGCGGGGTGGATGATCTCGATCCAGTCGCCCACGGCAAAGCGGTTCTTGGTTTCCACCTCGGCCCAGCCATCCGCCACGGCCTTCACCTCGCCGACGAACTGGCTGCGCGTGGCCACCGAGTGGCCGGTTTCGTAGTTCTGGTAGTTCTGCGCCGGGCGGCGCTCCAGAAAGCCGCTGGTGTAGCCGCGGTTGGCCAGGCCTTCCAGCTCGGTGATGAGCTGGGGGTTGAAGGGGCGGCCGGCCACCGCATCGTCGATGGCGCGGCGGTACACCTGCGCGGTGCGCGCCACGTAGTACTGGCTCTTGGTGCGGCCCTCGATCTTCAGCGAATCGACGCCGATCTTCGCCAATTTTTCCACCAGCTCCACCGCGCGCAAGTCCTTGCTGTTCATGATGTAGGTGCCGTGCTCGTCCTCCATGATGGGCATCAGCTGGCCGGGGCGGCCTTCTTCCTCGATCAGGTACACCTTGTCGGCGGCGGGGTGGCGCGCGGGCTTGTCCGCGCCGGCCTCGTCGGCGCGCTCCTGCTCGGCGCCGAAGGAGAAGCCCTGCAACTGCTCGCCGCGCGCCAGCGCCTCGCCGGTGTTGGGGTCCACGTCCGCGTCCTGTGTCTTGTAGTTCCAGCGGCAGGCGTTGGTGCAGGTGCCCTGGTTGGGGTCGCGCCGGTTGAAGTAGCCCGACAGCAGGCAGCGCCCCGAGTAGGCGATGCACAGCGCGCCGTGCACGAACACCTCCAGCTCCATATCGGGGCACTCCTGGCGGATCTGCTCCACCTCGGCCAGGCTCAGCTCGCGCGAGAGGATGATGCGCGCCACGCCCACGCGCTGCCAGAACTTCACCGCCGCCCAGTTGGTGGTGTTGGCCTGCACGCTGAGGTGGATCGGGATGTGCGGCCACTTCTCGCGCACCTGCATGATCAGGCCTGCGTCGGCCATGATCAGCGCGTCGGGCTTCAGATCGATCACCGGCTCCAGGTCGCGCAGGTAGGTGCGCAGCTTGTCGTTGTGCGCCAGCAGGTTGCTGGTGACGAAGAACTTCTTGCCGCGCGCATGCGCCTCGGCAATGCCCTGCTGCAGTTGCTCCAGCCGAAACTCGTTGTTGCGCGCGCGCAGGCTGTAGCGCGGCTGGCCGGCATACACGGCGTCGGCGCCGAAGTCGTAGGCGGCGCGCATCTTGTCCAGGCTGCCGGCGGGCAGCAGCAATTCGGGGGCTCGGGCTGTCATGGCGGCGTATTGTCCCTGCTTCGTGGTTTTTTCGCCGCAGACGGCGGCTGCGCTTGACTCGCATCAGGCCGCGCGGCCCAGGGCGGGGCTATGGTGAAGGCAAGCCGAATTTCCAACTGTGATGCAAGGAGAAGCACCATGATCCGTGATGTCGAAGGCGACATTCTTTTGAGCGACGCGCAACTGATCGCGCACGGCATTGCCACGCACGACCCGTTCGATTCGGGGCTGGCGCTGGCGCTGCGCGAGCGCTTTCCCTCCCTGGTGCGCGACTACCGCCACGCCATGCATGCCAAGGAGCCCCGCACGGGCGACATATGGCTTTGGCGCGGCATCCATGAAGACGGCAGCACGCGCGCCATCGTCAACCTGCTCACGCAGGGCATGCAAAGCCAGGCCAAGTCGGCGCGGCCCACCAAGGCCAGCACCGAGGACGTCAACCAGGCGCTGCGGGCGCTGGCCAAACTGGTGCAGGAGGAGGGCATCCGCAGCATCGCGCTGCCGCGCCTGGCCACGGGTGTGGGCGGGCTCAACTGGGCCGACGTCAAGCCGCTGATTCGCCAGCATCTGGGCGAGCTGGGCGTCCCGGTGCTGGTCTACGAGGTCTACCGCAAGGACCAGAAAGCCGACGAGAGGCTGGCCGCCTGACACCCGGCAGCACGCCGCGCGCCGCTGTACCATCGCGGCCTTTCATTCACATCGAACGAACGACATGAAAAAGGCTGCGATCGCGCTCATTGCCCTCGGCGCGCTGGGCGCTGCCCAGGCGGCCGGCGGCCTCAAGGCGGGCCTGTGGGAAACGCGCCCCATCCGCATGACGATGGACGGCAAGGACATGCTGCCGCAAATGCGCCAGGCCGACGAGCAGATGCGCGCTATGCTGGACAAGATGACGCCCGAGCAGCGCAGGCAGGTGGGCGGGGCGCTGGCCAACCGGGGCACCGAGCCGCTGACGCAACGCCTGTGCATCAGCCCCGAGATGGCGGCGCGCGAGCAGCCCCTGGTGCCGCGCCCGGCCGGCGCCGACTGCGAGCCGCCCAAGATCGAGCGCGAGGGCAACCGCACCCGCTTCGAGCTGGCCTGCAAGCCGCGCGGCGGCGGCACGATGACGGGCAAGGGCGAAACCACGGTGGCCGGCGATCGGGTCACCACCCGCCTGGACACCACCCGCACCGACAAGGCCGGCGCGCGCCAGACGTCGGCCACCGAAACCCAGATGAAGTGGCTGGGCGCCGATTGCGGCGCCGTCAAGCCGCTCGATCAGCTCGCACGCCAGGCGGCGGCCGCGGCCGCCAGCGCGCCGCGCGCACCTGCAGCGCGCAAGTGAACGGCGCGCGCGGCACGCGCCGATAACTATCTTTATCATAGCTGCTGACGCTTGATTTATGCGGGCTATGGTCCTATTTGATTCCGAAATGACCGGAGTTTGACCTTTCCGCCGGCAAGCGCAATCGGGCGCTGCCACAATGGTGCAATACCCCCGCTGCCGCGGTCCGTCCACCCCCGAAGGAGCAAACCATGGCCCATACTCCAAGCCCGCACGCCTTCGCCGCCACCCGCAAGTCGTTCAAGACCGCCTCCGGCAAGACCGGGCAGTTCTACTCGCTGCCGGCGCTGGCGCGCGAGTTTCCCAACGTCAAGCGGCTGCCGCACTCGATCCGCATCGTGCTGGAGTCGGTGCTGCGCCACTGCGACGGCCGCAAGATCACGCGCGAGCACGTCGAGCAGCTGGCCAATTGGCGGCCCAACGCCGCGCGCACCGAGGAGATTCCCTTCACCGTGGCGCGCGTGCTGCTGCAGGACTTCACCGGCGTGCCACTGCTGGTGGACCTGGCCGCCATGCGCGCGGCAGCACGCCAGGTGGGCAAGGACCCGGCCAGGGTCGAGCCGCTGGTGCCGGTCGACCTGGTGGTGGACCACTCGGTGATGGTGGACTACTACGGCGTCAAGAACGCGCTGCAGCAGAACATGAAGCTGGAGTTCCAGCGCAACCACGAGCGCTACCAGTTCATGAAGTGGGGCATGCAGGCCTTCGACACCTTCCGCGTGGTGCCGCCGGGCTTCGGCATCTGCCACCAGGTCAACCTGGAGTACCTGACCAAGGGCGTGCACAGGACGGCGGACGGCCTGGTCTACCCCGACTCGCTGGTGGGCACCGACAGCCACACCACCATGATCAACGGCGTGGGCGTGGTGGGCTGGGGCGTGGGCGGCATCGAGGCCGAGGCCGCCATGCTGGGGCAGCCGATGTACTTCCTGACGCCGGACGTGGTGGGCTTCGAGCTGAAGGGCCGCCTGCGCGAGGGCTGCACCGCCACCGACCTGGTGCTGACGGTGACCGAAATCCTGCGCCAGCACAAGGTGGTGGGCAAGTTCGTCGAATACTTCGGCGAAGGCACGGCCTCGCTGTCGGTGCCCGACCGCGCCACCCTCGGCAACATGTCGCCCGAGTACGGCGCCACCATGGGGCTGTTTCCGGTCGACGAGCGCACCATCGAATACTTCGAGGGCACGGGCCGCACCAAGGCCGAGCGCGAGGTGTTCGAGGCCTACTTCCGCGCCCAGGGCCTGTTCGGCGCCGCGCGCGCGGGCGAGGTCGATTACTCGCAGGTCATCACGCTGGATTTGGGCGACGTCACGCCCAGCATCGCCGGCCCGCGCCGCCCGCAGGACCGCATCGAGCTGGGCCGCGCGGCCGAGCGCTTCCAGGCGCTGTTCAGCACGCCGATGGAGCAGGGTGGCTTCAGCCGGCCCGCGCAGGCGCTGGACGAGCGCGTGCGCCTGCACGCCGGCGACGCGGGGCCGGACGCCGTCGAGGCCGAGGCGGCCTGCACCGGCAGCGCCCGCAACGTGGTCGAGATGAGCGGCAACAAGCCGGTCGGCCAGACGCACGCGACGCGCAACCGCGACAGCGACTATTCCATCGGCAACGGCGACGTGCTGATCGCCGCCATCACCAGCTGCACCAACACCAGCAACCCCAGCGTGATGCTGGCCGCCGGCCTGCTGGCCAAGAAAGCGGTGGAGGCGGGGCTGAAGGTGTCGCGCCACATCAAGACCTCGCTGGCGCCGGGCTCGCGCATCGTCACCGAATACCTGACCGAAACCGGCCTGCTGCCCTACCTGGAGAAGCTGGGCTTCGACGTGGCCGCCTACGGCTGCACCACCTGCATCGGCAACGCGGGCGACCTGGCGCCGGAGATCAACCAGGCCATCCTGGACCATGAGCTGGTGTGTGCATCCGTGCTGTCGGGCAACCGCAACTTCGAGGCGCGCATCCACCCCAACCTGAAGGCCAACTTCCTGATGAGCCCGCCGCTGGTGGTCGCCTACGCCATTGCCGGCAGCGTGCGCGTCGACCTGATGACGCAGCCCGTGGGCAAGGGCAAGGGCGGCCGCGACGTGTACCTGGGCGACATCTGGCCCACCAGCGACGAGGTGCAAAAGCTGCTGAAGTACGCCATGAAGGGCAAGGCCTTCCGCGAGAACTACGCCAAGATCGCCACCGAGCCGGGCAAGCTGTGGCAGGCCATTGCGGGCGTGACGGGGCAGGTCTACGACTGGCCGACCAGCACCTACATCGCCCAGCCGCCGTTCTTCGAGGATTTCGTGCGCAACCAGGGTCGCACCGATGCCGGCGCGGCGGGGGCGGGCGAGCGCTTTTCGGTGCGCGGCGCGCGCATCATGGCGCTGTTCGGCGACTCGGTCACCACCGACCACATCTCGCCGGCCGGCCGCATCAAGGACAGCTCGCCCGCCGGGCAGTGGCTGCAGGCGCACGGCGTGGCCAAGCAGGACTTCAACAGCTACGGCTCGCGCCGCGGCCAGCACGAGGTGATGATGCGCGGCACCTTCGCCAACGTGCGCATCAAGAACCTGATGATCCCGCCCAAGGCCGACGGCAGCCGCGAGGAGGGCGGCCTGACGCTGGCGCAGCCCTCGGGCCAAAAGAAATACATCTTCGACGCCGCCATGGACTACATGCAGGCCGGCACGCCCACGGTCATCTTCGCGGGCGAGGAATACGGCACCGGCTCGAGCCGCGACTGGGCCGCCAAGGGCACGCAGCTGCTGGGCATCAAGGCCGTGGTGGCGCGCAGCTTCGAGCGCATCCACCGCAGCAACCTGGTCGGCATGGGCGTGCTGCCGCTGCAGTTCAAGAGCGGCCAGTCGTGGGACAGCCTGGGCCTGAAGGGCGACGAGCTGATCGACATCGAGCTGCCGGCCGAACTCAAGCCCCAGGGCGAGGCGCGCCTGCTCATCCAGCGGGTTGACGGGTCGCGCCAGGAGGCCAGGTTGACGCTGCGCATCGACACCCCGATCGAGGTCGACTACTTCCGCGCCGGCGGCATCCTGCCCTACGTGCTGGAGCAGTTGCTGGCCTGAGAAGTCTGTCCGGCATGGGAGGGGATCGGTCTTGAGCGCACCGCAGCAATTGCTGGTGGCCGGCGGCGGCATCGGTGCCATGGCTGCCGCCTGCGCCGTGGCGCGCGCCGGCTGGCAGGTGCGCGTGTTCGAGCGCACGCCGGTGTTCGCCGAGGTGGGCGCCGGGCTGCAACTGGGGCCCAACGTCACGCGCATCCTGCATGCCTGGGGCCAGCAGGACGCCTTGCGCGCCGTGGCGGCCTACCCGCGGCGCCTGGTGGTGCGCAACGCCGAGTCCGGCGCCGAGCTGGGCGAGTTGCCGCTGGGCGAACGCGCCCTGCAGCGCTACGGCGCGCCCTACGTCACGGTGCACCGGGCCGACCTGCATGCCCTGCTGCTGGCCCTGGCCCAGGCCACGGGCGAGGTGCAGATCCGCCTGGGCCAGACCTTGACGCGCTTTCAGGACGACGGCGCCGCGGTGTGCGTGCGCACGGGCGGCGGCGGCGAGGTGGAAGGCGATGCGCTGCTGGGCGCCGATGGCCTGCTGAGCGCCGTGCGCCAGCAACTACTGGGCGACGGCCCGCCCCAGCCCGTGGGCGACCTGGCCTATCGCGCCATGCTGCGCATGGACGCGCTGCCGCCCGTCTGGCGCGCCAACGAGGTCACGGTGTGGATGGGCACCGACCTGCACCTGGTGCACTACCCGGTGCGCGCCGGCGCGGCCCTGAACGTGGTGGCCATCCTGCGCCACGCGGCGCCCCGGGCGCCGGCCGGGCGCGACGACGACGCCGTGCCGTCGGGCGAGCTGGCCCGCGCGCTGGGCAGCCTGGGCATCGTCTGCGCGCCGCTGCGCGAGTTGGTGGAGGCGGCCACGCAAGCCAGCCTCAACCCGCAGACCTGGCGCCGCTGGGTGCTGGCCGCGCGCGCGCCGGTCGACGGGGCTGACGAGCTGGCGCGCGGGCGCGTGGCGCTGCTGGGCGACGCGGCCCATCCCATGCGCCCCTACATGGCGCAGGGCGCCGGCATGGCGATCGAGGACGCGGCCGAGCTGGCGCGGTCGCTGGCCATGACGGCGGTGGACGTGCCCACCCGCCTGCGCCGCTACGCGCAGGCGCGCTGGCAGCGCGTGGCGCGGGTGCAGGCACGCTCCATGCGCAACGGCGAGATCTTTCATGCCCGCGGGCTGGTGCGGGTGGGGCGCGACGCCTCGATCCGCCTGCTGGGCGAGCGCGTGCTGGACGTGCCCTGGCTGTATTCGCGCTGAGCCGCACACGGCCGCCTGGAGCAGCGCCTAAACTCGGCGCATGAGCTCGACCACACCCGCCAAACCCGCCATCTTCGTTGCGCGCCGCATCTTCCCCGAGGTGATCGAGAAGCTGTCCGCGCAACTGGACGTCAGCACCAACCAGGCCGACGACACGCTTTCACCCGACGCGCTGATCGCCCGCCTGCAGGGCAAGCGCGGCGTCTTTACCGCGGGCGGCGATCGCATCGACGCGCGCCTGCTGGCCGCCTGCCCCGACCTGCGCATCTGCGCCAACATGGCTGTGGGCTACAACAACTTCGACCTCCCGGCCATGACGGCGGCCGGCGTGCTGGCCACCAACGCCCCCGACGTGCTGACCGAAACCACCGCCGACGGCGGCTTTGCGCTGCTGATGGCCGCCGCGCGCCGCATCACCGAGGGCGAACATTACCTGCGCGCCGGCCGCTGGCAGCGCTGGTCCTATGACATGCTGGTGGGCCAGGACGTGCATGGCGCCACCCTGGGCATCCTGGGCATGGGCCGCATCGGCCAGGCCATTGCGCGGCGCGGCGCGCTGGGCTTCGGCATGAAGGTGCTCTATCACAACCGCACCCGCCTGCCGACCGCGGAAGAAGCGGCCGTGCGGGCCGAATACGTCGGCAAGGACGATTTGCTGCGCCGCGCCGACCACGTGATGGTGGTGCTGCCCCTGACAGCCGAGACGCGCCACTGCATCGGCGCGGCCGAGCTGGCGCTGATGAAGCCCACGGCCACCCTGGTCAACATCGGCCGCGGCGGCGTGGTGGACGACGCCGCGCTGGCGCAGGCGCTGCGCGCCGGGCGCATTGCGGCGGCCGGGCTGGACGTGTTCGAAGGCGAACCCCAGGTCCACCCCGATCTGCTGGCCTGCACCAACGTGGCCCTCACGCCGCACATTGCCAGCGCCAGCCTGCCCACGCGCCTGGCCATGGCCCACCTGGCGGCCGACAACCTGATCGGTTATCTGACGCAGGGCAGGGCGCTGACGCCGCTGAACCCCGAGGTGATGAAGGGCTGATCTGGCCTCAACCCGCCTCGCGCCGCAACGCGGGGAACAAAATCACGTCGCGGATGCTGGCGCTGTCGGTCAACAGCATCATCAGGCGGTCGATGCCCACGCCGCAGCCGCCGGTGGGCGGCATGCCGTATTCGAGCGCGCGCACGAAGT
>OFJB01000549.1_pt1 | contig 17987 bp, 20 predicted proteins | sample 1775081 | NCBI WGS metagenome assembly OFJB01 (sample SAMN08195771, study PRJEB24354) | sludge metagenome | isolation source: initial sludge from phenol fed wastewater aerobic bioreactor | place: India: Nagpur | collected 2016-06-05 | reverse complement strand
GACAAAGACGGCAACATCCGGCAGGGCCAGACCGTCCAGTTGATGCGCTACACCTACGATGCCGAGAACAAGCGCGGTCGGCAGGTAATGATCGGCTCCTTCAAGGTTGATGATCCGCGCCTGCCGCCCGAAGTCGAAGCCCTGCTGACCCCGCAGGAAAAGGCCGAATTCGGGGAATGGAAACGGGCACAGCAGCGGGCCGTCGCCCACGAAAAGCTGGCCGCCGTGCTGGATACCCTCGATGACGTGATGACGCGCTCCTGCATGGCGCTGGACGTTGGCGCGGGCACGGTCAAAGACCCGGCCCGGATATGGGATCTGATAGACGCACTCGAACGCTCGATGACGCGGGCAGGGCACGAGCGCCCACCACGCCCACGCGGGCGGCCTGCATACAAGGTGCTTTACGACTTGTCTGCCATGACGGATGACGAGGCCGAAGATTACAAAGCACTTGACCCAGAAGGCTACGAGGAATCACTCAAACACTCACTTGAGGACGAAAAACAAAAGCTCGCCAGCCTGCCGGACTTCACCCCGCCCGAGAAGAAGAAAGCCCCGCAGGGCGGGGCTTGATGGTTGCTGTCACTTTTTGAGCCGCTCCCGCGCCCATTGCCCGTCCCGTCGCATTTCGTCGCGCAGGCTGGGTTTCTTGCCGGTGGGGCCGTATAGCTCCGCGCTGATCCGGGCGTGCTTATCGTCGTAGCAGCGGGAGGGGATCGGCAGCGGCTCAAACTGCTCGCGGTCGAATGGCACACCGGCCACGGTCAGCCGCTCCGGCATGGGGCGCTCGATGCCATCCTCACGCACCATGACCTCATCACCCCGCCAGAGGATGTAGAGGCCGCACGGGTCGGCCTCGATCTCGCCCGGCGAGGCCGGGCCGAAAGCCGCCCGGTTCTCGTCGAATTTCCAGACGGCCATGCTCACATCTCCTGCCCGAAGCTGTTATTGCGGCTGCGTTCCTGCTGCCGCTTTTGCTCCTGCTCCTGCTGACGGCGGGCCTCTTGCAGTCGGCGCAGTTGCTCCTGCTGTGCTTTCCGGCGCTCGTTCTCGCGGTTCAGGGTCTGCTGCTGGGTCTGTTGCCGGTTGTTGCTCATGGTGGATTGCTCCTGTGGTTGCGGTTGCAGTTGTGGCCCGGCCTGCTGCTGGATTGCAGCCAGATAGTTGCCTTGCCACTTCTCATACTTGGCCTCGAAGTCCTCGCGGGCCTTCGTCCAAGCCGATTCCCGGAACTCGACCGCTCGCGGGTCATCGCTCCAGAGGAATTCACGTTTCGCCTCAACGGCGGTGCCGATTTCGGCATATGCTCTGTCCCACACCTTTTGACGTCTGCCCACAAGCAAGCCTCTTGTCGGGCGCTCGCCGTGCTGCGCAAGGTGGCCCGCCTCCAGTTCCTGCCGCAGGTCGCGCAGGTGGTTGCCGATGGCGGACGCCTCCACGCTTTCACGGTCTTGCAGGGTGGGCTGCGGTGCCCTGAGCGCCCGGTCGATTTCCTCCCGCGTCATGCGCGGCACTGGCGGCTGCTCCCGTTCTGGCTGGGCGGCCTGTTCCGGCTTCGGTGCTGCCGTGGCCTGCTGCGGCTGCGGGCGGGCTTCCTGCTGCTGGCTCTCGCCCGCCTTGGCGCGGATGCGGGCCAGAAGCTCGTCCTTGGTGAGTTCGGGCTGCTGCGCGGGCTGCTTGGTGGCGTCGTGGGATGGGTTGCCAGACGATGCCGCCAGCCCTTGCAGTTGCTTCCAGTCCGGGCGCTCGCGGGCGGCGTCCAGCGTCGTGCCCTTCTGGTGGCTCTGGTTCATCTGCCGCGCCACGGCAGCGGCGGATTTGTACTTGCCCGCGTCGATGTAAAGCCGGGTTTCTTGGCGGCTGCGCGACATGGAAACGTAGGACAGTTCCCGGTCGTGCATCTTGCCGGTGAGGACATAGGCACGATCCACGGTGACGCCCTGCGCCTTATGCACCGTGGTTGCATAGCCGTGGTCTAGGCGGTCGTAATCGCGGGTGCTGAACGTCGCCAGCTTGCCGTCATCGCCACGCACCGAAAGCCGGTGGTGCTCGCCGTCGCGCTCGATGCTTTCGACGGTTCCAAGCTGGCCGTTTTTGACGCCCACGCGCTTGTCATTTTTCAGGAATACAAGGCGGTCGCCCTTTGCGAATTCGCGCTCGCCCTGATCCGTCCTGACCCGCTCGCCCTGCTCGATCTCGCCCGCCTTGACGCGCTCGCCTCGGGCCAGCTCGTTGAGGTCGCGGACATCCTTCCGGGTGCCTGCCAGCATGATCGAACTGCGGCCATCGTCGGTGCGCTGGCTGTTCCAGTCGCCGACAAGCCGCTTTTTCGTGTCGTCGGCATCGGTGCCCACGCCCACAAGGCCGCGCTGCGCGTAGGCGGCAATGGCCTTTCCAGCGTCGCCGTCTGCGAACGAATGGACGGCATCCCGCGCCCACTCGTCGCGCTGCCGGTAGATGGTGGATAGCTTCGCCGCGCCGAGTTCATCTTTCAGCGCCTTGAACGCCCCGCCCGCTTGGATCGGTTGCAGTTGGCGGTCGTCGCCAATCATCACCAGCTTGGCCCCGGCCTTGCCAGCGTGCTCGACCAGGCGCGAGGTCAGATTGCTGGAAAGCATCCCCGCCTCGTCGATGCAGAGGATGGTTTTCGAGTTGAGCTTATCGCGCCCGTTGTCCAGCGCCATCAGCAGGGAATGCACGGTTTGCGACTTGATGCCCGCGCCCTGTTGCAGGCCGTCAGCAGCCTTGCCTGCGAGGGCTGCGCCGCGCACCTGATAGCCCGCCTCCTGCCATGCCTCGCTGGCGGCCTTCATCATGGTTGATTTGCCGGTTCCGGCCATGCCCTCGACCAGCGAAACGCCATCCTTGCCGCTCATGTGATGCAGGGCGGCGGCCTGTTCGTCGGACAGTCCGTTTTTCTTGGCGTGATGATCGAGGCGGGCGGAATCGACCGGGTGCTGCCCCTCGCCACGGCGGGCGGCCGATTGATCGACCATGCGCCGCTCCATGTCCTGCATTTGGCGCGTGGTCATGCGGACGTTGCCCCGGTCGTCGGTGCCCAGCAGAACCACGTCATCCCGCCCGATGCACTGCGCCACAGTCTCGTGCAGTTGATCGCCCAGCCGCTCGTCAGACTGCTTGCAGATTTCCCGGTACAGGTCGCGGTCGGTAAAGGTGGATTGCTGATCGGTCAGACGGTCAAGCACCGACGTTGCCAGATCGGCCCGTTCCGCGTGCCGGGCGTTGCCTTCTTTGATCGCCCGGTTCAGGTCGCCGACTTGGGTCTGCTCGCCCTTGCGTTCCAGCGCGGCGGCGGCATGGCCCATGTGCTTGGTCGGCTCGCCGATCTGTGCCGCCAGTTCGTACTGGCCGCGCTCGATCAACAGCGCCCGCGTGTCGTCCTTGCTGCGGGTGGTATAGAGCTTGTCGATTCCGCGCTCGTTGAGCTTGTCCTGCACCATCTGTTCCCACAGCGGTCTGTCCCACTGTGCGGGGTTTTCAAGGTTCGGTTTGAACTGGCGCTCCTTCGGATCGAACTCCCTGATCTTGTTTCCGAATCCGCGCTCGTTCAGCGCCTTCGTAGTGATGAGGAAATGAGCGTGGCGGTTGCCGTTGTGGCGCTTGCCGGTTTCCGGGTCGGTGACGTGGAACTGATCCGGCTTGCGTTGCAGGTCGCGGTCGCTCACGGTGCGCGGCTCATGCAGTGACGCCTGCACACCGCATCCCCATTTCTCGGCCAGTGCCCGGCCAAAGTCCCTCACGAGTTGCAGCCGATCCTCGGCGGACAGCTCGTGCGGAATATCCACCTCAATCTCGCGGGCGACGATGCTATCGCCGCGCTTGTGCGCTTTCTCGTTCGCGTTCCAGAAAGCGGCTTGCCCTTCGCCCCGCTCGTTCGGGTCGCTGGATCGGCTCATGTCGGCCATGCGTTGCAGGTCAGCGTGCGCCTTCTCCGGCACGATGATTTCGCTGTGCTCAATGCCTCGCTTGCGCGTGTAGTCGAACACCTCCCCGCTGCGCTCATCGGTGATGCAGACGCCAGCGCGATAGGCAGCCGCAGCGGTGGAGCTTTGCCCCTTTGCACGCGACAAGCCTTCCTTATGAGCGCATCGGCCTTGCTGCAACACCACTGAAAACATCCTCCATTCAAAGCCCGCCAATCAGGGCGGGCGATGTTGGGCGCATCGCGCCAGAAGCCCGCGGCAGGCGGCCCCCGGCAGGGCGCACGTAATCCCGCAGGGATTACTCTCAGTGCGCCCTTCGCTCTCGCTCGGGATAAAGCCGCGCCGCCACCGCCCTGCCAACTGCCACGCCTCAATGCTACCCAAAAACCCAACAAACAGAAACCATAAAACCGCTATTTACTAGGCTGACAACACCACAACAGCCAAACACCAACAACCCCAAACCCACGCAAACAGCAGCCCGAAACCGCCAACAAAACCCGCAGCCATTAAGGAAAACACGGCAACAGCACAGAATCCACGCCTGCCAGCCCTTGCAACACGCCACCTCAAGCACCGCCTGAATGCCTTATTTTGTCGCCCTAATTTTTCCTATTGCGTAGGCTGACAATCAGGGGCACAATTCGGCCATCGACAACCCGACACAGGAGCGCAAACCAGATGGCAAGAAAGACGATTGACGAGCGACTGGCCGAAGCCGAACAGCGGCTAAAGCAGATCAAGGAGCAGGCGCGGAAGCAGAAAGCCCGCGAACAGGCAGCAGCCAAGAAACGCGAACGCCAAGAGGACACGAACCGAAAAATCCGCCTCGGCGGTCTGGTCGTGCTCGCCCAACTGGCAGACGCAGACAAGGGCTTTTTGCTGGGTGCGCTGCTCGACGCCGCGCAGCGCCAGCAGGATCAGCAGTACGCCGCCCGCTGCAAGGCGATGGGTGACGCCCTGCTCAATCAGCAAGCGAACGAAAACCGCCATTCGGCGGCAGCACAGACGCAGGGGTAAGCCACGATGACAACTTTCAAGATCGACACCGCCACGCGAGGCGGTAAAGCATGGTTCAACCGCTGGATGATTCACCGGATGGTGATTTTCGGCATCGGTGGGTGGCTGGGTATCACACTATCAACATGGTGGTGGTATCACCCGTGGACATCAATCAAGCTGCCGCCCGGCAGGTTTGAATACGCATTTTGGTGGTCTGTGCCGTTGGCCGTGATCGGTGGTTATCTTTCCCTTCTTGGATGGGCGTTGTGGGAGCGCCGCCGCGAACGCCAAGAGGCTGAACAGGCCGCCGCAGCGAACGCGAAAACGCACGAAGAGGAAGCCATCGAACGGGCCGAATACCTGGCTGCACGCCGGGCCGGTTTCACTGGCTTGGAGATTGGCACCAGCACGGGCGAACTGCTGGAACGCCGGGGCCACAAAGGCGGCCTGCCCAGCGGCACGCCGGTTGTACTCAGCCCGGAGGATTGCGCAAAGAACATCATCAGTTTCGGCGGCATCGGCTCGGGCAAGACAAGCCGCTTTATCAACCCGCTGCTATTGCAATTGATGGAGCAAAACGCGGGTGCGCTGATCTTCGATATCAAAACCGATTTTCAGCGCGAAGTGGCCGCCATCACGGCCCATGTCGGGCGCGATTACAAGCTGGTCGGCGATGGCGGAATGACCCTCAACCTGCTGCGCGGAACCACGCCGGAACTCGCCGCCTCGTTCCTCAAAAGTTGCTTTTTGGCGCAAGGAACGGGGGATTCGCAGATTTGGGCGGATTTGGCGACCGAACACTGCCGCAACTGCCTGACGCTGCTCAAGCTCACAGACGGCGATTATTCGCTGGCTGGCTTGTACGACATCGCCGTCGATGACAAGACCCGGAATGCGCTGATCGAACAGGCAGAAGCGGCATTCGATGACATGGGCGATCGTGACCGGCGTCTGCAACTGGCTGTCTCGCGGTACTTCAAGACGTGGGACGGGTACGACGAGCGCCAAAAGAGTTCCGTCATGGTCAACGTCAATTCGGTGCTTTCGCCGTTCAGCCACCCCGATCTGGTGGATGCGTTCAGCGGCGGTAGCGAACAGGGCGAAGCCGACCTGACGGAACTCATCAACTCCGGCGACGTGTTCCTCGTCAATCTGCCGATGACCAAATTCGGCAAAGAGGGTGCGCGTTACGCCTACCTCCTGATCAAGCTCCGTTTTTACAACATGATGCGGGAGCGCCGCACCCGTGATGACTGGAACCAGACCCGGCCTGTCGCTTTCCTGTGCGATGAATTCCAGTCGATTGTGTGTGCCGTCGATGTCGATTTTTGGGACAAGTCGCGCTCTTCCAAGTGCATCGGCATCGTCAGCATGCAGGGCGTCGCCTCGTTGATTCAGGCGCTGAACGGCAACCAGAAAACCGCCGATGCCGTCCTCCAGAACTTCCGTCAGCGGGTGATTTTCCGGACTGAGGATGAGGTCACCTTGCGGCACGTCCAGCACCTGCTCGGCCAGATCGACGTGGTACTGACCAGCACAGGCGACAGCTACAGCGAATCGCAAAGCTGGACGGGCCTCGGCATGGGTGGCCGTCAAGGCACCTACTCGCAATCTACTACCGAGAGCGAAAACGCCTCGATGACGCGGCAAGACCTGTTCTCCGCGAACGACATGCGGGCGCTCGATGCGAACCATTGCCTGCTGATCGGCAACATCGGGGATCGGGCAGCGGACGAAGTGCTGCAAGTCGCCCCGCTCTACATCAACTAAGGGGCAAGTCATGGCTTGGCACAAATACGCAACACAGCACGCGCCCGAGTGGCTTTCCGTCCGCATGATGGGCCTGCGGGAATCCATCGAACACATCGGCTTCTTCGCCGCTTCCGGGCTGATTGCCGGGCTGCTCTATGGCTCGGTGATCGGCTGGATCAAGTACGACGATCTGAACGCTGATCGGATTTTCCGGGCGCGGATGGCAGAACAGGCCGAAATCAACAAGCAAGCCAAAAACAGAATGTGCCGGGAAATGCCGGATCACATCATGTGCGGCGACAACGAGAAGCGGATTTGCACAGCAAACCCGAACGATGCTCGCTGCAAAGACTACCGCGAATGCACAACCGGCCCCGGCCTGAAACAAGGCTGGCCGAAGTGCGCGCAATACAAGGACTGGTGAGGCACGGGCAGCAGACCCATAACAGCCTCAATCGAAAGGTAAAGACACTGTTTTTAATCTTAATTTGGAGTAAATCAATATGAAAAAACTGCTTTTCCCCGTTCTGGCCGCTGCACTGATGACTGGCTGCGCTGGCCTCCCCATCCCCACCGACAAAGCGACGTTCCAGAGCGTGGCCGATAAGGTGCAGGGCATCCGCGACTTCGAGGCCGAAGGGCCGGGCGTGCGCGTCCAGTGGGCACAGTCGCCCCAGCATCTGCTCGCCATCCGTGACGGCAGCACCCGCTACACGCACGCGGCGTTCGAGTTCCGCTCGGTCAAGGGCGGCGACCCCTTCATCGAGCGCGTGAAGCTAGGCGACTACGCGGATCGCTCGGCCCACTATGCCGTCCTGCACCTGCGCACCATCGGCCAGCACGACATCAACGGGCAAAGCTGCACCAAGTTGGATTGCATCTATCTGTTCCCCGGCGAGTATCAGGTGCGCGTGGTGATGTTTGATGGCAAAGCCCCGAAGGCTCACGTCCGGGTGGGCACGGTCAAGGTCGATACCGACCGGGTGGTGGCCCGGCAGGAACCGGAAGCCAAGCGCGGATAACCCAACAAGGGCGGCCAATGGCCGCCCTGCTCACATGGAGGGCTGAACATGGACACACTGCATCAACTGGCCTTTGCCGCCACCGCGTATGCCGTCCCGGCAGCCTTCTTTGCCGCCGTGGGCGCTGGCATGATCTACGGCATCATCCGGCCCGCTGCGCTCTCTCTATAGCGGCGGCGGCCATTGCCGCCGCTTCGTTGTCGGCGGCCTCTCTCGCCCACCATGCAGGCCGGGCGGCTGCGGATGACAGCGCCCCCACGGCCCACAATGCAAGCTCCTGATCGCCCAGGCTGGCCGCCTGCACGAATACCGCGCCAAGCTGCCGCAGTTCATCGTGCAAGGCTTGAAACTCGGCGGCGGTTGGCATCACTCGCCCCCCTTCCCTTTCGGCGTCTTGGCGGCCTTCTCGGCGGCCTCGGCTTTGTCCTGCTGCCGTTGCAGCGCCTCCAGTTGCCCGGCCAGTCGTGCGGCCTGCTCGCGGGCCTCTGCTGCCACCTTGCGGGCGTCGTCGCGCTCGGCCTGCGCCTGCCGGGTTTCCTGCACTGCTGCGGCGCGGGCGGTGTCGTGGGCCTGCGCAGCCGTGGCGGCCTGCTGCTCGATCTGCTCGGCGCGGGCCTCTGCGCGGCTCACACGGTCGGCGCACGCCTCCAGCTTGGCGGCCAGCACGGCGGCCTGTTGTTCGGCGGCGGTGCGGCCCTGCTGCGCTTCGGCCAGTGCGGCGCGTAGGCGCTCTATCTCTGCGGCCTGCTCACTCACGCGCTCGGCCTGTGCCTCGATCTTGAGCCGTGCCGTTGCCACCTCCACGCGGGCGGCCTCTGCCGCCTGCTGCTCGCGCTCGATGCGCTGCTGTGCCTCGGCCAAGTCGGCGGCCTGCTGGGCGGCTTTGCCTGCCAGAGTGTCGCGCTCACTGGTCAGCACGGCCACCTGCTCGGCCAGCTCGTCGCGTTCGCCTTCCAGCATCTCGCCAGCGGCGGCCAGTTCGGCGGCTTCCGCCTGCGCCTGCACCAGACGGCCCTCGATCTCGCCGCGTGCCTGCGATGCAGCCCGCTCGATCTCGGCGGCAATGGCAGCGGTCAGCGCCTGCGGCAGTTCCGGCGCAGCGGCTGCCGCCACCGGGCGGGCCTCGCGCCACGCGGTCAGATGTTTGTGAATGGTGTTCGGGCTGCCGGTGTCGCCCAGCTTCTCCCGCACCGCTCGGATGGTCGGCTGCTGACCTTCGCCTGCCAGCGCATCAGCGACGGCGGCGACCTGCTCAAACGTGATGCCTTGACGTGCCATGATCCCTTCCCCTTTCGTACCGTATCGGTGTAAATCATATCAATACAGATATGATACACAATACAGATACGATATGCAAGCGGTTTTCGTAACGTACCGCTGCCCGGTCGGCTGCTCGTTTTGGGTGAAACACCGTGTCCGGGAGACGCTGACGCCTCGCCTTCGGCTCGTTGTCGGCCAGCCGTCGAACGAAAAGCGGAGCTTTCCGCCCGCCGCCCGGCTCCACTTGGGCAAAGCGGCCAGAAACGGGCCTACAGCGCGTTTTGAGAGGGTGGGCAAGGGGGCAGGCAGGGCCACGTCGAGAAAACGCCGCCACGGGCCGCCTGTGAGGTCGTCCGCCGTCCGGGTTATCGAGTGGAGAGGGGGTCAAGCGAACCGTGGAATAAATGGGGGGTAGCCCGTAGGGGGGCACCGTTTATGCCGCGAAAGTCGCTTGATGCCCTCGGAACGGCTCACGCTCCCCGAGTGGGGCAGGGGTTTAGGCCGCAGGCCGTCCCCCTGCTCCCGAGGATCAAACGCGACCGTTTGGCCCCCGGCAGGGCCGCCGGAGGCATCTTGCAAACACGATCAAGGCGACAACCGTTTGACCGCATCCACGAATGACAATCTGAACAGGTGCATGGTCAGGTCGATGGCACCGCCGCCGCCCTGCTCTGCCCGTGTGTCGTACCACTTCGGCCCGGTCGCCAGTAGCTCAACACCGCCGCCACCAATGGACACATTCAGCCGCACCGTGGCCTTGTCCTTCACCGGCACAAAGTCAGGATCACGCTTCCAGTACAGGCCCAGCCGGTCTAGCGTTTCCTGCACCGTCATTGCCCGCAGCGAATCCAGCAGCGCAGGCGGAAAGGATCGACGGGCACGGCTCATGACAGCCACCCGGCGAACTGGACGAGGGGGCCGCCCTGCGGGCGGCTCTCCGCGCCGTTCCGGCGCTGCGCGGCCCGTGGATAACTGCAAGCAGTTACCCACCGTCCTTGCCGGGCTACTCGTTTTATAAATAAAACTGGGCTACTCAAAAACAGGCGCTTCGCGCCGGGCGTAGGCTTCGCCATTAGTAATACGCACGGACTTGTGCCAACCCTCATTTCCCCGCCTCCGCCTGTAATACGCACGGACTTGTGCCATCGGCAGGCGCGGCTGGTTTCCCTGCCCGATACCAACTGCGGCGGCTCATGCCCAAGGCTTCCCACGGCTTCTGACGGCTCGCGGAATTGGCCTCATAGGTCGCACGATCGACAGCCCCAGCGGCACGCCTGCGGGCCTTCTCGCGCTCGCTGTGGCGCTCTGCGGCCATGTCCCGGCTGATGAGAGTGCGCAGCTTGCGCTGCTCGTCGTCGGTGATGTGGAACAGGGAAATCAACGTGTCATTCTTCGGGGTGTAGAGCGGCGAAAGCTGTTTGCCGCCGAACTCCACTTTTTCCCCGGCTTCGTGGGCCTTGGCTTTGCCGTACAGCGTCATCAGCTCGGCGCTGCGGTAGTTCCACCGGGGGTCAAGCTCACGCGCCAGCGCGGCGGCCTCGTGGTACATCTGGCCGCTGTGCGTCGCGCCTGACAGCAGCAGGAAGTTCAGCCGCCAAAACAGGTGCTGCATCCGCTCGCCTTCGGCCACGCCGCCGCGCAGCGCGGCCAGCGTGCGCAAGTCCTCCAGTCGATCCCACGCCAGTTGCCGCCCGTTGAGCGTGCGCAGGTTGCCGGTTTGGCCGCCCGGCAACAGCTTGAACTGGCGACGGTCGGCGCGGGCCTTGCGGTCGGCCTCGATGTCCCAGCGGGCCACCGGCAGCAGCGCCTCGGCCAGATACTCGAAGTTGTACCGGATCGGCTCGCCGTCCGGCCCGTGCTCAACGTGGATGACGCGGCACACTTCGCCCGACTTGCTGTTCACCGTATTGACCAGCCGCAGCACGCGGCTTGCATCCTTGGCCGCTGGATCAGCGCCCAGCCCGGCCAGACGGTCGATCAGGTAACGCTGGCAGGCATTCCAGCGTGGCAGCGCCTGACGCGGCAAGGTGCCATCCAACAGCCATTTGGCTTGCACGCCACGGCCAGAGAAAACGAGGATCGACGGCGGCGGCACGCCTTCGTCGTAGCAGCGGAACATGACAGCGGCGGCCAGTTGCTCGGGGCTGCGCCCCTGCGCCCACGGCTCGCGGTAGGTGTCCAAGTCAGCAAACAGCAGCCCGATACGGGCCAGATTGACGACACGGCGGTTTGGCTTGATGAACTCGGCCTGAGACAGCCAGGTATCCCGGCTGTGGTCGAGCATGGAGAGCACCACGGGCATCTGTGACAGCCGGTAACTGTCCTGCTTCTTGCCGCTGCCCTCGCCCGTCGCCATGAGCAACGAGAAAAAGCCCTGCCGGGCTGTGTCGTGATAGCAACCCGCCTCATCGGCTGGGCTGAAAAGTCGTAGCTGTGCCTGTCCCATAACCTTCTTTCCGCTTGTGCGGCAAGAGGTGGGGCGCTACAATGCAAACCATGTCTGGGTGTTGCCTGTATAGGTTGCGCCTTTGGGTTCTAGCCAGTGCCACCTGACTAGTCCCGCCCCCTGCCAAGCCCCGCTGCCACGCGGGGCTTTGCTTTTTCATCCATCTGAACTCCGCTCCTTCGCTTCCAAAGTTCGCGGAATCCAGCCTTTTGCATTCGCCGTCCAGTGCAGCACGCCATGCTGCCGCAGCACTGCCGCCGCGCCATCGAAAGAGCGAAAAAACCGGATGCCTCCCCGGTACTGGCCGAGAATGCGCCGCTCGTTGCCAACGTGCAGCACGATCACCAGCCCGCGCTCTGTGTTCTCGATGACAGCGCCCTTGATCTCATGCGGTGCGTTCTTCGCAAACGCCTTGAAATGAGAGGGCGGCAGTACCTCCAGACTCAACGGTTCCATTTCAACCATCGCTTTATACCCCACGCGCCGTATTTCATCAACATTATTAAATTTCGCCAAGTCAAAAATGTATGGACTAGAGTCCATGTTTTTGACCCGCCCAGCCGGTTAAGTGATTACTCAATCACTCTTTTCATCAAGTGAGCGCACCAGTTCGCGCAGAATGTCCGTGATGCTGCGCCCGGTCTTGGCGGCGTAAATCTTCAGCTTCGTGTGCTCTGCCCGGTCGAGGTCGAAATTCACCCGGACGGTGGCGGCCTTGTCGGCAAGGTCGGACAGGGTAGGGCCAGCCTTCGCGGCGCTCGGGCGGCCTGCTTTCATGCCAAGTTTCCCGCTACTCATTTTCACCTACTCCTTAATTACTCAAATGGTGCCATTGAGGAAACGGCGCACTTCCTCAGCCAGCGCCCGGATTTCCTCGGCGGCCTCGCTCGTCGGCTCTTGGTCAATGGCCGTGGTGCCGCTGGCCGCGCTGCTCGGGTAGATGACGCGCTGCGTGACGCGCGTTTGCAGGATCGGCAGGCCGTACCCGGCCAGCGCCTCGGAGACTTCCGCGCCAATCTTGGTGCCCTTGATCGCACGGGACACCACGAAAGCCGCTTTCAGCTTGCCGTCGGTAAGCTCGATGCGCTGCTTGACCAAATCCACGAGGTCAGAGGTGGCCCAAATGTCGTAGGGCGACGGCTGCACCGGGATCAGCACGCAATCGGCGGCCTTCATTGCCGACACGGCCAGATCGTGAGCCTGCGGCGCTCCGTCGATCACAACAAAGTCTTTCCGGGCCACGCTCTTTAGATCGCGCTCGATGGTGGGCCGGTCGATGCCAACCACGGGCACGGGTTGATCCTCGCGGACGGCGGCCCAATCGCGGGCGCTGCCCTGCGGGTCGGAATCAACCAGCAACACGTCTGCGCCGTCGAGTTGCAGGGCGCGGGCAAGGTGGGTGGCGATGGTGGTTTTACCCGCCCCGCCCTTCTGGTTCAGTACAGCGATGACTTGCATATGCACTCCTTGAGCTATTGAGCGTTTGAGGAAAAAAGGAATTACTCAAGTGCAGTATAGCATATTGAGGATTTGAGTAAATGCACCTTTTGAGGATTTGAAACCATGAAAAACCCCGCACGCGGCGGGGGTCGGTGGCAGGGGATGGTCAAGCGTCCAAGTGCCGCCAGAGATACCAAGACGCCACAGAACGAAAGGGCTGCCACGACTGCCCCACGCGCTCTAGCTTCGCATCATCCCCAAACAGCAACCGGGCCGCTCGCTGCAAACCAGCATCCCCCAAAGACAATACGTCCGGCCTGCGAAGGCCGAAGATCAAGAACATTTCCGCTGTCCATTGACCGATGCCGGGAAGATCCACTAGTGCAGCGATAACGTCCGCATCTGGTGCTTCCTGCATTGCCTCTAGGTTCAACCGCCCATCGCTGACACGCTGAGCCAGTTCGAGGATGTAGCGGGCCTTGGCCGATGAAAGCCCGGCAGCCCGTAGCGCCTCGGGCTGGACTGCCAGAAACTCGGCAGGAGTGAAACCGGGCACGATGGCCTGCACTCGGCGCTCTATCGTGTCGGCGGCCTTGGCTGATAGCTGCTGACTGATGATCGAATTGGCCAACGTCTGAAATGGCCGAAACTCACGATCGGCAAGAGGGCAGGAGCCATGCTCGACAATCAGCCGGGCCATGACTCTGCACGACTGGCGCAAGTGCCGCTCCGCGTCCTGAGTGGCCCAGTTTGACATTCGCGCCTGCCCCATGCGGAATCACTCGCCGCTTTCTGCGGCCTGTCGCAGCGCCAGAAACGCCTCTTTCAGGGTCTGGCTGACTGCCGAATCCGGCTCATTCAAGACCAGCGTCTGGTAGGCGTTGAGGTAATCCGCCCGGATACGATGGAACAGGTGCAGGAAGTGCCGCAAGAACCCGATGCAATCGAGAATGGCAATCTCGGTGCCATCCGTTTTCTCGTAGAACGTCGCGGCGTACTCGGCCACAAGTGGGTCGATCACATCCGTGGTGACAAACAGGTAGTTGTGAATCCTGTTCGGCGACCTGGCTATCTTGGTCACTGCCGCGTCGATGTCGTCTTGCGTGACACGCTTCATCTTCATTTCGTAGGCGGTGACGACTGAATCCTCGCCCATCAAACAGATTTCCACGTCGCCCAATGAGCCAGTTTGAAGATCGGCGGCATTGTGCGAGTTCAGGGGCAACATGCTTTCAGACAGTCGCGCCCCTGCGGCCTCGTAGGCGGCTGCGACAACCAGCACCGGCAAGCGGCTGGCGTTCTTGCAGGCAAGGTGCTGGCTTATTAGTGTGACGATGGCCTCCGATGAAAGAGGCAAAGCGCCCTCGGTACGATCCAAGGCATCCAACAGGGAAGCCATGCGGGCCAGCTTCTCGTCGCGCAGCAGCATCAGAACGCGCACGGTTTCCACAAACAGCACGTCAGCGGGAATACGCTGCAAGGCCACATCTTCCAGTAGCTCAAGCGTCTTTTTGTAGAGGTCACGCGGCCTGCCGACAAGCTCCCGGTCGGTGGTCAGTGCATGGTCGATATTGCGTAGCGTCGGGGTCAGAAAGGCGGTTGTCGGATTGACCGGCAGCCGGTGTTCGTTGATGAACTTGGTCAGGTGGCGTTCGTCATAGGTGCGCCCGGAAAAACTGTCAGTCCCCCCAATCTCGGTATAGGGCTTGCGTGGATCGACGTTCGGCTTGTCCAGCTTCCCCAACAGGCATGACATGAGCAGCCGCACCCCGGCGCGGTTGCTCATGCAGCGGCAGACGTAATCGACACGCTCCCGGATTACCGGGTCAGTGACGACAGAGGCATTCAACGTAGCGGCGGCCCGCTGCTGGATGCCTTGTAATATTTCTTCTGGTGTCATCGAAACTCCCTTTGCTTTTGTGGCCGCGACAGCCCGGAAAATGTGCATGTCGTCGGGGTGGTATTGATACCCCATGCGTCAGCGGCCCTCATTCAAACAGCCCTTTCTGATTCTTGGGATCGTAGTTCGTCCAAAGAACTTCTGACCGTTTGCCCTTGGTCGAGTGAATCGTCTTGTCCGGGCCTTGGGTCTTGAACCAACGTCCCGGCTTGAATAGCTCGTCCATCAGCGGGTGGTCATACCCAGACACAGCCACCATGCCTTTGCACTCATTGACCGCCTCGGCAAATTCCCGATGCTGGCCCTCGTCCATCTCGAAGCCGTAAGCCTTAGCGTCGCCGCGTGTGGCGTGCAGATAGGGCGGGTCACAGTAGAAAAGCGTCTTGGGGCTGTCATACAAACGGATCACATCAACGGCGGGGCGGTTTTCGATCTGCACCCGGATAAGTCGCTGGGCGATTTCGTCCAGCGCATCCACGCCACCAAGCCAGCGCGAGACAACACCGGACATGCCCGCCCGGCTAGTGTCTTTGCAGTTCGCCCAACGGCCAAGGGAAGCGGTCTGAGCAAGCCCGGTTCGGGTCTGGCGGGCCTTGATGTAGAACCGTCTGGCCCGTTCCACGTCACTGATACCGCTTGTGCTGCCATAGATCGCCCGGTGGTATTCCTCGCGGGAAAATGGCGTCAAGGCAATGGCCCTAATCAGTTCTTCGTGACGGTCACGAAGCACCCGAAAGAAGTTCACCACGTCGCCGTCTATGTCGTTGTAAGTCTCAACTGGTGCGGCCTCACGATTGATAAGTACGGCACCAGACCCCGCGAACGGCTCGCAGTAGTGGTGACACTTGGGCAGCAAGGGCAGTAGCCAATCAAGATGCGAGAACTTCCCGCCGTACCAGCCAAAGACGATGCGCCGCCGCCTGCGGCCTCGCATGTAAATAACGTTTGATTGCTCCGGCTGGTCGTCCTCGTCCAGATAGATCGGGGACACCCCCCGGCCACGCTTAGCGGCTTGCACTGCCTTGGTCATACTCTGTTTGCCCCTTTCGCTGGGCCCGAGCTCGGGCCCGATTGATGCCTTGCCGGTGCATCTGCCCCGGCGTGTTTGTAGATCGTTGCCCTCGATACCCCGTAACGGTCAGCTATCGAAGCAACCGGAATGCTTGGGTCACGCAAAAGCGCCTTGATCTCTCGGACTTGCTGAGGCGTCAGGGCTGGCTTCCGCCCGCCTTTTCTTCCTCTCGCACGGGCCGCCGCTAGGCCCGCATGTGTCCGTTCGCGGATCAAGTTCCGCTCGAACTCGGCCAGCGCCGCGAACACATGAAAAACCAGTTTGCCTGCTGCGCTGCTGGTTTCGATTTTCTCCGTCAAACTCTCAAACGCGACGCCCTGCTGCTCCAGCTCGGCCACGATCTGCACCAAATCCGGCAGGCTGCGCCCGAGTCGATCCAACCGCCAGACGACAAGGGTATCCCCGGCCCGCAATGCCTTGCGGCACTGCTCAAGCTCGGGGCGGTCGGCAGACTTGCCACTGGCCGCTTCCTCATAGATCGTCCCACACCCGGCCTTTAGCAGTGCGTCCCGCTGCAAGTCGAGGTTCTGGTCGTCAGTCGAAACGCGGGCATATCCGATGCGTTGATTCATTGACAGTTTCGAGACTTTGAAAAATAGACGGGTATTTTAACAACCAAAGGCCCGCTAAACCATCAAAAAGATGCGGCCCTGCCATTGTCTGCAAAACGACCGTTTTATGAACACGATGAAACACCAACAACCACCGCCAGCAGGCGCTCCAGCCGATCCCGCAGGCGCGGAGCGTTGATGATCCAGCCGCGCCGGACGACCTCGGCGGACGGCACTTGCTGCTCTGGATGGTCAGCAAAGTAGGTCGCAGCCGCATCAGACAGCCGTTTGCCAGCCTCTGGATACCTGCCGTCCACGATCATCCCGGCCAACCGGCAGACGTTGGCCTCGGCCTGATCTCGGGGCATATCGCCCGGTGTGATGGCAATCTGGAGGCATCGCTCCAGCATCGCCCGCTCGATGTCGCGTGCGGGACTCATGGCCCCACGCCCAGCCGCTGCGCAAACTCGCGCTCATGGGGCGGCATGGCCTGCCAATCTATGCGTTGCCGTGCATCCTCATAGATGGCCCGGCAGGCCCGGCCATCTAGCCGTGTGGCCTGCGTGCGCTCGGCTGCCAAGGCGGCCAGCACGGGGTAATCGGCCAGTGCATAGACAGCGTGCATGATGGCCGGATCGTCGCTCGGTACTTGCCGCTGCGCCACTTCGGCAGGCCGGAACTGGCCCATTGCCTCGGTCAGCCAGTAGGCCGCCTGATATTGCGGCCACGCCGCAAACTCTGGATCGGCTGCGCGATGCTGGACACGCTCATAGAGCACGCGCACACGATCAGCGATGGGGCCGCCCGGCTGCTCGATGATGGCGTGCAGCAGCCGGGCAAACGCCTCGCGGTCGCCACGGGTGATGATCTCGTCGATGCCCGCCAACGATTCCAGCGGATCGCCGGAAAGCCGGACTGAGTCCAACTCGCCCGCCCAGCCCGCCGCCGCTATCTCGTTCATGCCCTCGATGGTTAAAGCCGGGGTAGTCCTGCCCGCACACAGGCCGAGGAAGCTGTCGATGGTGCTGCTAGGCTCTCGGACGCTTGCCAGCTCGATCACGTCTGCAACATCAAGCAATGCCACGGTCATGGCATCAGACCGCGCCTGTCTGGTATCGACGCGCATGTATTCATATTTCGGGCTGCAATGGGCTGTCGTACCGCTGGCAACGGCAAGCGTCTTGATCGCCCATCGCCACCTGTCCCAGTGAGGACGATCCGGCCAGCGGTCACGCTGGGGCCAGTCGTCGGGGCGGTCGAGTGGATGCCGCCCGGCCTCGATGTCGCCCAGCATCTGCTCGATGATCGCCAGCGCCTGCGCCATATCCGGTGACGGCTCGCCAAGCTCAGCAGCCAGCACAGCAAGCGCCGATCTGGCCTTCGTTGCTGCCCGCAGCATGTGTTCGTCCATGTCAGCCCCTCTTTCCGCGTGACTGCCTTGCATTGTCAGCCCATAATCTAGGCTGATAGTACAACACAGGCAACCACACGATGCAGTTCCGCCAAAAAACGCACCGCGACAAAGACGGCAACATCCGGCAGGGCCAGACCGTCCAGTTGATGCGCTACACCTACGATGCCGAGAACAAGCGCGG
>OFJB01000548.1_pt1 | contig 17995 bp, 14 predicted proteins | sample 1775081 | NCBI WGS metagenome assembly OFJB01 (sample SAMN08195771, study PRJEB24354) | sludge metagenome | isolation source: initial sludge from phenol fed wastewater aerobic bioreactor | place: India: Nagpur | collected 2016-06-05 | reverse complement strand
CTTCGCTGCGATCGTGCAGACGGTACCGGGACTGGCGCTGCTGGCGCTGTTCTATCCGCTGCTGCTGGCGCTCGCGGCATTGTCGATTCTGTGGCTGTGCGCCAGCTTCTCGGCGTTCGGCTTCCTGCCGGCGATGCTGGCGCTGGCGCTCTATTCGATGTTGCCGGTGCTGCGCAACGCCGTCACCGGCCTGCAAGGCGTCGAGCCCGCGCTGCTCGAATCCGCGCAGGCCGTCGGCATGACCCCACGGCAATCGCTATGGAGGGTCGAACTGCCGCTGGCGCTTCTCGTCATCGTCGCCGGCATCCGTACCGCCGTGGTCGGCGCTGTCGGCATGGCGACGCTGGCGTCGCTGATCGGCGCGGGCGGCCTCGGGGATCTCGTATTCAGGGGCATCTCGACGGTTTCGCTCAATGTCGTGCTCGCCGGCAGCATTCCCGTCATCACGATTGCGGTCCTTGCCGACCTGGCCATGAAATCGGGTGAAAGGCGGCTGGCGGCGCACCTCTTCGGCAAGGAGGTGCGGTAGATGCCGCTTCAGGTCTATGTCGATATTTTCGGTGGCATGATCTTCGGTCTCACCGTCAAGCATATCCTGCTGTTTGCCGTCTCCTTCATCGGCGCTTCGATCCTTGGCATTGCGATGGGGGTGGCTGTCTATCGTTTCGAGACGATGCGGTTCCTGACGCCGGTCGTCAACGTGCTCCAGGCGACGCCGGAAATCGTGCTCCTGGCGATTTCGATCCCTTTCCTCGGCATCGGCTACACCGGGGCATTGGTGCCGCTGTTTATCAAGGGAATTTTGCCGGTGATGCAAAACACCACCAGCGGGCTGGCCGGCGTCGATCCCACCATGAAGGAGGCGGCGCGCGGCATGGGCATGTCCCCGTTGACGATCCTGTGGCGAGTAGAGCTGGCAAGCGCTGCGCCGGTAATCATCGCCGGCATGCGCGTATCGGCCGTGATGCTCGTATCCGTCATCACGCTGACCGCCTATATCGGCGTCGAAAGCCTGGGCACGCTCATCTTGCAAGGAATCGCCCGCATGGATGCCAACGCGCTGGTGGTCGGCTCCGGCCTTTCCGCGATCCTCGCCATCGCCGTCAATCAAGCCATGGTGCTTCTGGAGAAGCTGGCCATGCGCAGGGGCGGAGTCCGTTCATGACCGGCACGGCAATCGAATTCAGGGCCCTGTTCAAGACCTTTGGCGTCAACGCCAAACCGGCGGTCGACCGCGTCAGTCTGACCATCGAGGCTGGCTCGACGACCGCGCTGATCGGTCCTTCCGGTTGCGGCAAGACCACCTCGCTCAAAATGATCAACCGTCTGATCGAGCCGACAAGCGGCGAGATCCTGATCGATGGCCGCGACATCCGCGACATGCCTGTCCTGCAGCTCAGGCGCTCGCTGGGCTATGTCATCCAGCATGTCGGCCTGTTCCCGCACATGAGCATCATGCGCAACATCGCCGTCGTTCCGGAACTGCTCGGATGGGATAGGAAGCGCATCCATGCGCGTGTCGACGAGCTGCTCGATCTGGTCGGGCTGGAGCCGGCCGAATACCGCAACCGCCGGCCGATCCAGCTGTCAGGGGGCCAGCAGCAGCGTGTGGGCGTGGCGCGGGCGCTTGCCGCCGACCCGCCCATTCTGCTCATGGACGAGCCGTTCGGCGCGCTCGATCCGATAACGCGCGCCAATCTGCAACGGGAAATCGTCGATATCCAGCGCAAGCTGCGCAAGACCATCGTGATCGTCACGCATGACATGGAGGAGGCCGTCAAGCTCGGTGACCGGATCGTCGTCATGGAGCAGGGCCACGTCGTTCAGGCGGCGACGCCGGCTGAACTGCTGCTGCGGCCGGCGTCGCCATTCGTAGCGAACCTTCTGGGCGAGGATCGCCTCGTCAAGCTGTTGCAGACGACCTCGGTCGGCCGCCTGTCGGACCCTGGCGCATCGGCTGTCGCGGATGTGCCCGCCATCTCCGGCGAGGCCTCGCTGCATCAGGCGCTGATCTTGTTCCTCAAGACGGGAGTGGACGAACTGCGTGTCGAGAGCACCGACGGCGCCGCGACAGGCGTGCTGCGACGGGCGGTGATGTTCGACTTCGCGAGTGGCCGGCGGGAAGGCGCGACATGCGCCTAGCGCTGGCTCAGACCTGCCTCAAGCCTGTTTCCGTGGAGGAAGCGGTGCAGGCCGTGGAGGAGCGGACAGCCCGGGCCGCAGCTAGCGGCGCCGATCTCGTCGTCTTTCCGGAGCTTTTCATTTGCGGCTATCTCAATGCCGCAACCGCCCGCGCCTTGGCGCTCGATGCCACCGAACTTGCGCGGAGGCTTTCACCCGTCGCCCGCAGGCATCGCATAGCTATCTGCACGGGCTACGCCGAGCGGGACGGAACGATCCTCTATAACGCTGCCATGCTGATGGGCGGCGATGGCGAGCGGCTGCTGAACTACCGCAAGATGCACCTTTGGGGCGCGCTCGAACGAAACCTGTTTTCTCCCGGCAGTCCCTGCGAGGTCGTACAGGTCGAGCCCGGCTGCTCGCTCGGCCTGCTGATCTGCTACGATCTCGACATTGCTGCCGCCACCCAGGATTTGCAGCGGCGCAGCGCCGATCTGGTGGTGGCGATCAGTGCGACCGGTGCGGACTATCGCGTGGTTCCGCGCATGCAGGTTCCGACCCGCGCCTATGAAAACGCTGTTTGCGTGGCGTTCTGCAATCATGCCGGCGGAGAAGGCGACTTGCGCTTTGCCGGCGAAAGTGCTGTCGCCGCGCCCGACGGCTCGTTTCTGGCGCGTGGCGGCGAAGGCTGCGATGAGATGATCGTGGCCGACTACCGGGCCATGGATTGGCGCGGCTACCGCTCGCGCCATCGTTATGTCGATGACCAGCGCACCGACCACTTCCCGCTGCGCCCGTTGGCTTTCCCGGGATGAAGGCGCCATGACCCGTTTGGTTTCCGAATTTCCGAACCGGGTCCGCGAGATCGGGAACGCCTGGATACCCATGCCGGACGGCGTGCGGCTGGCCGCGCGGATATGGCTGCCGGAAGGCGCGGAGGCTGCTCCGGTGCCCGCGATCCTGGAATTCATCCCTTACCGCAAGCGCGATGGAATGGCGCGCCGCGACGAGATGATGCATCCCTATTTCGCCGGCCACGGCTATGCGGCGGTCCGGGTGGACCTTCGCGGATCGGGCGATTCGGAAGGCATCCTGGAGGACGAATATGCACCCCGGGAACAGGACGACGGCGTGGCCATCATCGAGTGGCTCGCCGCGCAGCCCTGGTGCGACGGCTCCGTCGGGATGATCGGGATATCCTGGGGAGGTTTCAACGGCCTGCAGATTGCAGCCCGCCGGCCGGCGCCGCTGAAAGCCATCGTCACCGTCGGCTCGACCGACGACCGTTATGCCGACGACGTCCATTACATGGGCGGCTGCCATCTGAGCTCCAACTTCACATGGGCGCAAACCTTTTTTTCGGACCTGACGCGCCCGCCGGACCCGCTGATCGCCGGGCCAGCATGGCGCGACATGTGGCTCGAACGGCTGAACCGGCAGACCTTGTTGATAGATCGCTGGATGGCGCATCCCGGCCGCGACGCCTATTGGCGCCATGGGTCGGTGTGCGAGGACTATGCGGCCATCCAGTGTGCGGTGTTTGCCGTCGGCGGATGGGCGGATTCCTATACCAATGCGGTCGGCAGGCTGCTTGCCGGCTTGAAGTCTCCAAGGCTGGGGCTGATTGGCCCGTGGGGCCACGACTATCCTCATACGGCCTCTCCCGGTCCGCAAATCGGGTTCCTCCAGGAATGCCTGCGCTGGTGGGACCACTGGCTGAAAGGGGTTGAAACCGGAATCATGGACGAGCCGCTGCTGCGCGTGTTCATGCAGGAGGGCATCTCGCCGGACCCCGCGCATACGACGCGGCAGGGCTATTGGGTCGGCGTGCCGGAATGGCCCTCGCAAACCGCGGTGGAATTCTTTCTCGGCGCGCGGGGCCTGCTCGAAAGCCCGGCCGAGCCGCTCGACATGGTCTGCCATACGCCCGAAACGCTCGGCGCGGCATGCGGCGAATGGTGTGCCTACGGGCAGGCGGCGGACATGCCGGCCGACCAGGGCAACGACGATCGCATGTCGATCTGCTTCGACACCGAACCGCTCGCGGCGCCCCTGCCGATTTTCGGTGCGGTCGAACTGGCGCTGGTCGTCGTTCCCCGGGCCGCGGCAGGCCAGATCGTCGTGCGCCTGAACGATGTCGATGCGTCGGGAAAATCGGCGCGCGTCACCTATGGCATGCTGAATCTGGCTTACCATGCCGGATTCGAGGAGATGCGGGCGCCGGAGCCTGGCGTGCCGCTCGAAATCGCCATCCGTCTTTGCGACACGGCGTGCACCATCCCTGCCGGCCATCGCATGCGCGTCGCGGTTTCCACCAGCTACTGGCCAACGATCTGGCCGATCCCTGGCGGCGGGCCCATAGGGCTGGTGTCGGGCAGGCTGACCGTGCCTTTGCTTTCGGCTGATCGGGCAAGCGGGCCGGCGCCGACCTTCGCTCCGGCCGAAGCGTCACCGCCACAGCCGCGCACGGTGCTTTCAAACGGCGAGGCAAGGCGCTCCGTCGAATATGATTTCATGAGCGGTACGGAAACGGTTCGCGTCGTGGTGGACGACGGCGTGCAAAGAATCGACTCGCATGGCCTTGAGGTCGGGCGGCGCTGCGAAGAGCGCTATTCGATGGTTCATGGCGAAGCCTCATCGGCACGAATTGAAGCGAAATGGGTGATGACCCTTTCGCGTGGCGATTGGAGTATCCGCACGCAAACGGATGCAGTCGCCAAATTCGTGAACGGCACCCTTAAGGCAGCCGCGACCGTACAGGTTTTTGAAGACGGGAAAATGGTTTTTCCCATAGCCGTCGATGACCCCGGAATGTCATTCCCAGAAAGATCGCATCGTCGAGAGCGATAGCGACTTGGATTTTCCGTTCCACCTCGCCTCAGTTCGTTTCCCGACAGGGAGAACTATGCGCCTTGCCTTTTTACCCACAATGAAGTCACCGCCGTCGCCACGAGCAGGCTGATCGCTGCTCGACGCGCCGATTTCCTTGACGCCTTCTGACGTTGTGACGCACCGTGAGAAAATTCCTCCCTCGCGGTCATAGTGCGCGCCAACCGCGCCGCTGCCGAGCCGACCTCGGCTATGCGACCCTGCGCTGCGAGCGGCTTCCGGCGATCTGTTTGCAGAGTTGCTCGACGGTGCGTATCTTGATGAGACCGCCGTCGCCCATCCGCTGCAGCGCGTCTTCATGTGCCACATGGGTCGAGGACGCGCACGCATCGCTGACCAGGGTCACGTAGTAGCCGCGGTCGGCAGCGTCGCGTGCCGTCAGTTCCACGCAGCCTTCAGTGACGATGCCGGTGACCAGGAGCCGGTCGATGCGCATGTTGCGCAGGATCTGGTCGATTGCGGTGGAGTTGAACGTGCCGGCGCTGGTCTTGTCGATGATCAGTTCGTCACCGATCGGGGCGACCATTTCGAGGAAATCGTCGTCGCGCGCGTCGGACGAGATGGCCTTCTGCTCCTTGGCGAGGGAGCGCTGGCCGTCGCGGCAATCCCGCGTCAGGTATTTCACCCGGATATGGATGAGCTCGATCGCGGCCGCGCGGCAGGCGTCCTGCAGCTTGCGGACGCGCGGCAGGATATCGTCGACGAAATCCCAGCGTTCCTGCAACAGTTCGGGCCGGCCCTGCGCGGCCGCCAGCCGGCCCATCCAGCCGTCCTTGTGCGCGTCCATATATTGCAGATCGATGATCAGCAAAGCCGTGCGGGCCGGATCGAACGGGCGTTCCTGCGGCTCGGGAACAAGCTCGTAATAGGGGTCATGTGCCATGTGGAATCCTCTCAGCCGGGTTCAAGTGAACGATTTCAGGCCCCGTGACCGGACGGGCGGCCTTTTCGTGGTGGTGACAGGCAACGCCGTGACCGTCGGAGCGGTGCTGCAACGGCGGCGGCGACGTTCGGCAGATCTCGGTCGCGAGGTAGCAGCGCGCGTGGAAGGCGCAGCCCCCGGGCGGCCTCAGCGGCGAGGGTGGTTCGCCGCGCATTGCCGGCGGCGGCAATCCGGCTTCCGGGTCCAGCCTGGGCGCAGCCAGCAAAAGCCCCTGCGTGTACGGATGGCGGGCTTCGCGAAACAATGTGTCGGTCGGGGCGATCTCCACGATGCGCCCCAGATACATCACCGCAACGCGCGTGCTGATATAGCGCACGACGCTGAGATCGTGCGTGATGAACAGCAGCGTGAGCCCCAGCCGCTCGCGCAGGTCGAGCAGGAGGTTCATGATCTGCGCCTGCACCGAAACGTCCACCGCCGAAAGAGGCTCGTCGGCGACGATGAATTTCGGCTCCACGGCAAGCGCGCGTGCAATGCCGAGGCGCTGCCGCTGGCCGCCCGAAAAATGGCGGGGATGGCGGTCGATGGCATCGGCGGGAAGGCCGACGAGCTGGAGCAGTTCGAGCACACGCGGCTCGACCTGCGCCCGCGGTACCACTTTGTGGAAGCGCAGCGCCTCCGACAACATGGCCCGCACCGTCAGTCGGGGGTTGAGCGAAGAATACGGATCCTGAAAGATCATTTGCAGTTGCCGGCGTGCGGCGCGCATGCCTCCGCTCGGCAGCGCCAGCAGGTCGACGCCGGCATAGCGGACCTCGCCGGCCGTCGGCTCGAGCAGCCGCAGAAGCGTCCGCCCGAGGGTGGTCTTGCCCGATCCGGACTCGCCGACGACACCCAGAATCTCGCCCGCCTCGACGGTGAACGAAACGTCGTTCACCGCCACCAGGCGCGTCACCGGCCGTCTGGCCAGCCGATCGAGCAGCCCGTTGGCGCCCGCATAGACCTTCGACAGCCCGCGCACTTCGAGCAACGGCGCCATCCGGGTTTCGGGCACGGAGACGGCTGCCGGGGCGACGGCCTTGCCACCCGGCCAGGACGCCGACACGGCAGAGCCGGCATGCGGCAATTGCCCTTGCTTGATACAGGCGCTGAAATGCCCCGGGGCGACTTCGCGTAAAGGGAATGCGCCGCTTCGGCATTCGGGCCCAGCCAGCCGGCAGCGCGGCGCGAAACGGCAGCCGGGCGGCGGCGCAAGGAGATCAGGCGGTATCCCCTGGATCGGCCTGAGCCTGCCGCCGTCGGTCGCGACATCGGCGCGCGGCACGCAATCCAGCAGACCGGCCGTGTAGGGATGGCGCGGCGAACGGAACAACGCTTTTGTTTCGGCCAGTTCGACTATCTGGCCGCCATACATCACCGCGACCCGCTGGCAGGTCTGGGCCACCACGCCCATGTCGTGCGTAACCAGCACAAGGCTCAATTGCAGGTCGGACTGCAACTGCGACAGCAGCTTCAGGATCTGGTGCTGAATCGTGACGTCGAGCGCCGTGGTCGGCTCGTCGGCGAGGAGCACGCGCGGCGATCCGGCGAGCGCGGTGGCGATGACCACGCGCTGGCACATGCCGCCGCTGAACTGGTGAGGGTAGTCGTCGAGCCGTGCTTCGGGATCGGGGATGCCGACCTTGCGCATCAGTTCCAGGGCCTTTTGCCGGGCGTCGGCGCCGCGGCTGACCAGCCCGTGGTCGACCATCGCCTCGGTGATCTGTTCGCCGATCCGCCGCACCGGGTTCAGCGCCGTGAGCGCGTCCTGGACGATCATCGCGATGTCGGCGCCGCGGATCCTGTTCAACTCCGGCTCGGAGAGCGTGCGCAGGTTCTGGCCGCCATAGCCGATTTCACCGGCGGTGGCCCTGCCCACGTGCGGCACCAGGCCGAGGATTGACCGGCAGGTCATAGACTTGCCCGAGCCGCTTTCGCCGACGAGGCCGAAGCACTCCCCTGCCTCGAGCGTGAAGCTCACGTCGTCGACGACGGTCAGGGCGCCGCGCCGCGTCGGCAATGTGGTGGTCAGGTTGCGGATTTCCAGGATCGGCGGCATCGATCAGTCCCGATTCCGGAGACTGTCGGCGACCCCGTCGGCGAACAGGCTGATGGCCACTCCGACGACGAGAATGGCGAGACCAGGCAACGTCACCATCCACCAGGCCGACATGATGAAGCCGCGCCCTTCGGCGATCATCGTGCCCCATTCCGGCGTCGGCGGCTGCACGCCGAGCCCCAGGAAGCTGAGCGAGGTCGTCGACAGGATGACCAGCACGATGTCGGTCATCGAGAAGATGATCGCCGGCGTGACCACGTTCGGAAGCACATGCACGAAGATGGTTCGCAGCGTGCCGTAGCCTAGCGCACGGGCGGCGAAGATGTATTCGCTCTGGCGCGCGACCAGCACCTCGACGCGCACGATGCGGGCATAGACCGTCCAGCCCGCGAGGGTCAGCGCGATGTACATGCTGGTAAGGCCAGGCCCGAGTATGGCGATGATGCCGATCACCATGACGAGGAAGGGGAAAGCCGTGAAGATGTCGACGACCCGCATCACGACGCTGTCGACGAGGCCGCCGAAGTAACCGGCGATGCTGCCGAGGACGACGCCTATGATCCAGGGGAACAGGACGCAGAGGAAGCCGATCATCAGGTTCAGCTTGGCAGCGTAGAGCACGCGGCTGAAGATGTCGCGGCCGAAACCGTCGGTACCGAAGGGATGCGCCCAGTCAGGTGGCCTCAGCGCGTTCCTCAGGTCCTGGGCGATCGGATCGTAAGGGGTGAGCAGCGGCGCCATCAGGCTTGCCACCACGACCACGGCGAGTATGGCCGCGCCGCCCACGAGCCCGGCCCGCCTGCGCATGAAACGCGAGAACCCTGCCGTCATGCCAGCACGGGAAGCCTCGCCGGTTCCGATCGCGTCGTCACTCATAGGAGACCCGGGGATCGAGAAGCGCGTAGACGATGTCGGTGAGCAGATTGACGACAATCACCAGCACAGCGAAAACCAGGGTAATGCCCTGGATCATCGGGTAGTCGCGGGCAAAGATGGAACTGACGATCAGCGAGCCGATCCCCGGCAGCGTGAAGACTGTCTCGACGACGACCGAGCCGCCCATCAGCCAGCCGATGTTGACGCCGAGAATGGTGATCGTCGCAAGCAGCCCGTTGCGCAGCACGTGGCGGCGGAGAAGCTTTGCCGGCGCGAGCCCCTTGGTCCGCGCGAACTCGACATGCGGCGCGTTCAGCAGGTCGATGATCGAACTGCGCAGCGTGCGGATCAGCATGGGCGCCAGCGAGAAGGCTATGGTCACGGCCGGCAGGAAGAGATGCCAGAGCCGATCGATCGGATCCTTGCCATAGCCGGCTACCGGGAACAGCGGCACGGTGACGGCGAAAAGGATCAGCAGGTTGAGGCCGAGCCAGAAACTCGGCATGGCCAGGGCGAGAGTGGAGACGCCCCGCACCGCGAAATCGGGGAAACGCCCCTGCCTGACGGCCGCGAGCGTCGCCAGCGGCACGCACAGCAGGACGGAGAGCACCACCGCGAACGCGACAAGCGAGACGGTTGCCGGCAGGCGTTCCAGTATGACGGCAAGGACATCCCGGCGGAACACCGTGGAAGTGCCGAGGTTACCCGTCAGCAACTGCCCGGCGAATCGTCCGAACTGCCACCATAGAGGCTGGTCCAGCCCCATCAGCTGGCGCAATTCCGCGACCTTTTCGTCGGAAGCGCGCACGCCGAGCATGATGCGGGCGGGATCGCCGGGGATGAGCCGCACCGCGATGAACACGGCGACGACGATGCCGGCCAGCACCGGCACCATATGGAGAAGTCGCTTGCGCAGGAACCTCAGTATGTCCACCGGCGTCTCGCCCCATGGGTGCTCCCGCCGTCGGGAGCCACGGCGTTGCGCTCTACTTCGGCGATTTCCAGACCTGCGAGAAATTGTGCAGCTTGGTGGGGAATATCGCGAAGCCATGGACGTCGTCGCGGTTGGCCCAGACGTTCTTCGGATGATAGAGATAGAATTGCGGCATCTCGTCCATGGCGATCTTCTGGAGCTCGCGGTAAAGCGCCGTGCGTTTCTCCACGTTCTGCTCCGCCGCCGCCTGTTGGCTGAGCTCGACGATCCGGGCATTGTGATAGCCGGTGAAGGCCGAGTCCGATCCGCCTTCCGATTTCAGCCAGAAGTCGAACGGTATGTTCTCCGCCGGATCGATCACGTCGTTGGTGCCGAGCTTGTAGAGAAGCTGGAACTGCCCGGTGGACCACAATTCCCACCACGTGCCGGACTCCACCGGCGCTATGGTGACGTCGACGCCGATCTTGGACAGTTGGTCCTTGACGATCACCGACGTCTGCGACGCCAGCGCATCGCCGCTCGGGATGGTCAGTTCGACGCCGAAACCGTTGGGGACCGTTGACTCGGACATCAGTTTCCTGGCCGCATCGAGATCGTATTTCACCTCGAAATCGCCGGTCCAGTAGAGGATACCCGGGCCGTAAAACGGCGATTTGGCGACCTCGCCCTCGCCGAACAGGATGGAATCGACCATGGCCTGGCGATCAAGCGCGCGCGCGATCGCCTGCCGCACCTTGACATCCGCCAGCGCGGGGACCTTCGAGACGTTGGGCACGAGCGCCGCCGTGCCGTAGAGCGTATCCTCGCCCAAGACGACGCCCGGGGTCTTTTTCAGGACGGCCATCTGGCTGTAGGGAACGGACAGGTCGATGTCGACTTCGCCGGCCTGCAACTGGAGCACGCGCGCATTGTCGTCGGGCACGACGCGCAGTTCGACCTCGTCGACATAGGGCTGCGCCGGGTTCCAGTAGCCCGGGTTGGGCTTGAGCACGGCAGACTGCCCCTTCTCCCAGCTGTCGAGGCAGAACGGACCGCTGCCCAGCGGCTTCTCGGACAGGGCCGCGACACCGACCTTCCCGGCATACGCCTTGGAGAGGATGTCCGTGCCCCACAGCGTCAGAAAGCTCGCGAAGGAGACGTTCGGCTGGTCGAGCGTGATGGTCAGCCTGTGATCGTCCACCACAGCGACCTTGGGCTTGGACGGATATTGCCAGCTGATCGCGGAATCCTGCTCCATTCCGCGTTCGAAGGAGAATTTCACGTCTTCGGCAGTGATCGGCGTGCCGTCGCAGAACTTGGCGTTGTCGCGCAGCTTGAACGAATAGACCTTGCCGCTCGGATCCAGCGACCAGGATTCGGCCAGCGAGGGTTTCAGCTCCTTGCCGTCGTCCGAATTCTGCAGCAGCGTGGCGAAAATCTGCTGCTCGGCCCACAGCGAGTCGTTGTCGTTGGTGAATTTCGGGTCCCATTGCACGACGTCGGCCGGGCGCGCGACGACAAGCTTTCCGCCCTTTTGCGGCGCATCGTCCGCGGACGCCACGGATGCGGAAAGCAGGCAGCCGCCGGCCAAAGCCAGGATCGCTGACAGGTTCGCCGCTTGCCTCGATTGCCCTTGGGATACAGTCGTCATCTGCTTGCCTCGCGTGTGGTTTGCCTCGACTAACCCTTGTCTTCGATGGCTGATCGCCTAGTCGTTCGCGCGACCGAGCGCGATCAGCTGGTCGACCGTACGGCCCCAGATGACGTTGCCGTCGGTCATGCGCTGCACGGCGTCGTGATGGGCGGCATGGGTCGACGACGCGCAGCCGTCGGTAACCAGCGACACGTAGTAGCCGCGGTCGGCCGCGTCGCGGGCGGTCATCTCCACGCAGCCCTCGGTGACCACGCCGCAGACCCAGAGGCGGTCCTTGCGCATGTTGCGCAGGATCTGGTCGATCGCGGTGGAATTGAAGGTGCTGACGCTGGTCTTGTCGATGACGATCTCGTCGGCGAGCGGCTTCAGTTCGCTGACGATGTCGTAATCCTCCGGAACCAGAGGCGTTTCCCGGCGATTGAGCAGGTCGCGCTTGCCGTCGCGCGCCGAGCGGGTCCGGAAAGCGATGCGGACATGGATCACCTCGATGCCGGCGCCGCGGCAATGGGCGACCAGGCGCTGCAGGTTGGGCGTGATCTCCCCGATGAAGGCGAACCGCTCGTCAAGATGCCCGGGCTTGCCCTGGTCGGCCCCCAGACGACCCATCCAGCCGTCGGGATGGGCGCACAAATTCTGCATGTCGACGATAATCAGGGCGGTGCTCGCCGCATCGAAGGCCGGCTCCGCCGGTTCATCCACCAGGTCCCAATACGGATCGTGAACCACGCGCCCCCCCTTTTCGGTCGCCGATGACCGAGACGTGCCTCAGGCGGGAGGTTCCCATCTCCCGGAATACGATCGACGATCCTGACTAATTGTTATTCTATCAGATTGTCGACAACCATACTGTACAAATGTATGGACGGTTGTCAATAGGCCGAGGCGCGGCGGCATGGACGGCAGGCGAGACCCCAGTTTCCCCATCGATGCGCGAAACGGATTTGAGCAGCGGCAAGGCGACGGCGTAGCCGCGTCCTCGCCCTGCCGGACGCAGCAAGCAATCTATCCGTGCATTTCAGCCCGGCTCGGTCGCCAGACGATGGAGCTGCGGGCACGCAGGCGAAGTCGATCCACGATCGCTGGCTGGGCATGCGGCGGAACAGGTCGAACAAATCGAACGACCGCGACCGGCCGGACGGTTTCGCCGACGCGCCGGTCCGCTATGTCTGTACCTCGTGTGCCCTCCAGCAGGCCGAATGGTGAGAACCGCCAAAGGTCTGCCAGGTCGGCGGCTGCGTCCTGCATTTGTCGACGGCGATCGGGCAGCGGGTATGGAAGCGGCATCCAGCCGGCGGATCGAACGGGCTTGGCGGATCGCCTTCCAGGATGATGCGCTGGCGACCACGTTCCCGGACAGGGTCCGGCAGGGGCACCGCACTCAGCAATGCTCGCGTGTAGGGATGGCGCGGGCCTGAAAGCAGTTCGGCTTTCGGGCCGATCTCGACGATCTTGCCGAGATACATGACCGCGATCGTGTCGGAAATGTATTTCAGCGCGCCGAGGCCATGGCTGATGAAGAGATAGGTCAGGCCCAACCGGTCGCGCAGCTTCTCCAGAAGCAGGATGATCTGCGCCTGGATCGAAACGTCGAGCGCCGAGACCGCCTCGTCGCAGACGATCAGGTCCGGCTCGCAGGCGAGCGCGCGCGCGATGCCGACACGCTGGCGCTGGCCGCCCGAGAACTCGTGCGGGTAACGCTTCCGCACCCGCGCGCCGAGGCCGACCAGGTCAAGCAGTTCCGCGACCCTGTCCTCGACGGCCGCGCGTCCTTCGCGCAACCGATGCACGATGACGGGCTCGGCGATGATGTCCCCGACCGTCATGCGCGGGTTCAGGCTGGCGTAGGGATCCTGGAAAATCATCTGGATGCGCCGGCGCTGGTCGGCCCGCAGCATGGTTGGCTGCAGCGGCTCGCCGTTGAAGCGCAGGGTCCCGGTCGCCATGCCGGTCAGGCCGACGACGGCACGGCCGAGCGATGACTTGCCGCAGCCGCTTTCGCCGACGAGGCCGAGCGTGCGTCCCTTGCCGATCTCGAAGCTGACGCTGTCCACGGCCTTCAACACGCCGATCCGGCGCGAAAGCACGGCGCCCCTGGTGAGAGCATAGTGGACCGAAAGATCCTGTGCCTCTATCAGCGGCGTCGTCGCCGCTGCCCGCCGGCTGCCGATCTCCGGGATCGCGCTCATGACGCATCCGCTCCGATCGGCGGCAGCCTGCCGGCGAGCAGGCAGGCGGAGCGGTGATCCGGCCCGCACCGGGCGAGCGGCGGCACGACGGTCAGGCATGTGTCGAATACGCTGTCGCAGCGCGGCGCGAAGCTGCAATGGTTCGCCTGCCGCATCACATCGGGCGGATTTCCGCGTATCGGCACCAGCGGCGTATCGGCAAGCTGGTCGAAGCGGGGCACGGATCGCAGCAGGCCTCGCGTATAGGGCATCTGCGGGTCGGCGAAAATCACCTCAGCCGGCCCGTCCTCGACCACCCGGCCGGCATACATGACCATCATGCGGTCGGCCACGCGCGCCACGACGCCGAGATCGTGGGTGATGAAGACGATGGCCATGCCCGATTCGCGCTGGAGCCTTGCCAGCAGTTCGAGGATCTGGGCCTGCACGGTCACGTCGAGGGCGGTCGTCGGCTCGTCGGCGATGAGCAGGCTCGGCCGGCAGGCGATCGCCATGGCGATCATCACGCGCTGCCGCATGCCGCCGGAGAACTGGTGCGGGTAGTCGCCGAGCCGCGCGCGCGGCGACGGGACGCCGACCATGGCAAGCAGGTCGGCGGCGTGATCGCGCGCCGCAGCCGGCCCGAGGCCGAGATGCAGTTCCGCGATCTCCCCGATCTGCCGCCCGATCGTGAGCACGGGATTGAGGGAGGTCATCGGGTCCTGGAACACCATTGCCAGTTCTCGTCCGCGAATCCTTTCCATGGCGGTCGGCCCAAGGGCAAGAAGATCGCGCGCCCCGAGACGGACGTGGCCGGCGCTGACAGCCGCGTTCGCGGACTGGATGAGGCCCATGACGGCCAGCGCCGTGGCCGACTTTCCCGACCCGGACTCGCCGACGATCGCAAGCGTCTCACCGGCCCGCACGTTGAAGGAAACGTCGTTGACGGCCTCCGCCACGCCCCGCTCGGTAGCAAAGCGGACCCTGAGATTCGCGACGTCGAGCACGACGGGTGCCGGGTCGGCGCCGGATGGGACGGCGCGCGGCACGGCGCTTGCCGGGATCATCGGTTCGTCCTCATCTTCGGATCGAGGGCGGAGCGGATGCCGTCGCCGACGAGGTTGCAGGCGACGACCACGCTGAGGATGGCCAGGCCGGGAAATGTCGCGATCCACCAGGCGCGCCGCAGCACCTGCCGCCCCTCCGCCGTCATCAGCCCCCATTCCGCCGTCGGCGGCTGGGCGCCGAGCCCGAGAAAGGAAAGTCCGGAGCCGATGAGGATCGCATTGCCGACCTGAAGCGTCGCCAGCACCACGATGGGCGCGTTGGCGTTGACGAGGATATGGCGGATCATGATCCGCCAATGGCTGTTGCCGACCAGACGGGCGGCCTCCACATAGGGCTGCTCCTTGATGGCGAGCACGCTGCCCCGGACCAGTCGGGCGTATTCGGGCATGGTGGCGATTCCGACCGCGATCATGACGTTCTGGATGCTGGGACCGAGCGAGGCGATGACGACCAGCGCCAGCAGGATGCTCGGGAACGCCAGCAGGGCGTCGATGAAACGCGATATGACGGTGTCGATCCAGCCGCCGAAATAACCGGCGACGAGCCCGAGGGCGACGCCGGGAATGCCGCCCAGCGCCACGCTGATCAGCCCGAGCGAGATCGACACCCGGCCGCCGTAGAGCACGCGCGAAAGCACGTCCCGGCCGAGCGTATCGGTTCCGAACCAATGCGCCGGGGACGGCGCCTGGCGTGCCTGCCCGACCAGCCCGGCGGGATCGTAGGGCGCGATCCAGTAGGCGAAGACGGCGAGGAAGATCCAGGCCGCGAGGAACGCAAGGCCGACCATCGCGCCGGGATGGTGCCGGAACCGGACCGACGCCTCGCGCCACAACGAGCGTGCCTCGTCGGCAGCGGGGATTTCCACGGCTGCCGGCAGGCCGGCAGAGGGCGTCATCCTGTCCGTCATGCCTGGCCGTACCGGATGCGCGGGTCGAGCCAGGCATAGGTGATGTCCACCAGCAGGTTGACGGCCAGATAGATGACCGCCAGGAACAGGATCACGCCCTGCACCAGCGGATAGTCCTTCGCCAGTATGGAATCGACCACCAGGCGGCCGAGGCCGGGGCGACTGAACACCGTCTCGGTGACGACCGTTCCGGCCAGCATCGATCCGAACTGCAGGCCGATCATGGTCACCACGGGGATCATCGCGTTCTTCAGCCCGTGCCGCCACAGCACGACCCGCCCGGACAAGCCCTTGGCGCGCGCCGTGCGCATGTAGTCCTCCGTCAGCACCTCCACCATGCTGGAACGGATGAGCCGGGCGATGAGGCCCGCCGAAAGCAATCCCAGCGTCACGGCCGGCAGCACCAGCGACGACAGGTTTTTGGTTCCCGCCGAAGGGAACCAGCCGAGATCGAAGGAGAACACCAGGATCAGCAGCAGGCCCAGCCAATAGACCGGCATCGCCGAGCCGACATAGGAAAGGGTCATGCAGAACGCATCGATCCAGCCGCCGCGGCGGGCGGCCGCGATCATGCCCAGAGGCAGACCGATGAGAGAGGCGCAGACCAGCCCTGCGAGCGCGAGCTGCATGGTCGAGCCGAAGCGGCTGGCGATCAGCTCGGTGACCGGCACGTGGAAGCGGATCGAATTGCCCAGATCGCCCTGGAAGGCATGGAAGACGAAACGCAGGTACTGGACATGCAGCGGATCGTTCAGCCCCATCTGCTGGCGCAGTTCCGCCAGCCGCTCGGGCGAGATCGCGCCGCCTTCGGCGCCCGCCAGCATGAGCAGCGCCGGATCGCCGGGCAGGACATGCATGATCGAGAAGACGATGAGCGAAATCAGCAGGAGAACCGGAACGAGTTGAACAAGCCGGCCAGCGACGTAGTTTCCCATATCCAACCCCTAGCTGGAGCCGTCGGCGGCCGGGGCGAAAGGCCCCGGCCGCCGAGACCTCACTGCTGGATCGTGGTGTCGTTCAGGAAGTACCAGGTGCCGTCGGCTCCGACCTTGAAGTCCTTCACGCCCTTGTTCAGCACGAAGATCACCGGATCGCTGAGCGTCGGCAGCATCAGCGCCTGCTCCATGATCATCTTCTGGGCCTCCCTGGCGGCTTCGCAGCGCTTGCCGATGTCGGGCACAGTGCGCAGCTTTTCCAGCGTCGCGTCCAGGGCGGCGTCCTTGTAGCCGGTCCAGGCCCAGCCGCCGGGCTGGTCCCATTTCGAATTCCATATCTGGTCCAGGATCAGCGGATCGGGCGAGCGCTGCCGTTCATACATCAGGTCGAAGTCGCGGCGCTGCACCTGGTCGAGTTGCACCGGGCCCGGCACGACCTGGATCTTCAGGTCGATGCCGATCTCCTTGTACTGCGCCTGCAGCACTTCGCCGATCTCCTGGTGATGGATCACTGTCCAGCGGAGCTGGAGCGGCGTGCCGTCCTTGACGCCGGCCACGCCGGAAGCCTTGCGCACGCCGCTGCCGTCGTCCTTCCAGCCGGCCTCTTCCAGCAGGCTCTTGGCTTTGGCCGGATCGTAGGGATAGAGATCCTCCGCCCCTTTCCAGTAGCAGGGGTGAACGCTGTTCAGGGGGCCGTAGGACACTTCGTAGGTGCCGTCGTAGAGCCGGTCGTTCGCCGAAGCGGCGTCCTTGCCGTATTGCAGCGCCTGGCGCACCCGCAGGTCGCTCAGCGGCGGATTGCGGATGTTCATCACCATGGACAGGCCCGTTCCCGCCTGCCCCTTGAGCAGGAACTGATAGTCGGGATTGTCCTTGTACTGGTCGACATAAAGCGCCGGCAGGCCGTAGACGAATTGCGCCTCGCCGGTCTCGAGGACATTTCCGAGCACCGCCGGCTCGCCGATGAAGCGCACCGTCACCGAGTCGAGATTGACCGGCCCCTTGTGCTCCTGCACGGCGTTCCAGCCGCCGTAGTCCTCCCAGCGCGTGAAGGTGATGTGGTCGTTGTGCACCCACTCGGTGAACTTGAAGGGGCCGGTGCCGACCAGATGCTTGTCGAAATCCTGCGGCGAATACTGCTTGGCCGCGGTCGGCGACCACAAGGCCGCCCGGCGAAGGGCATCGAGCAGCGTCACCCAGGGCGTGTCGTAGTTGATGCGCACCGTGTATTCGTCGACCACGTCCACCGACTTTATCGGGCCGATGTCGCTGGCAAGCTGCGCCGAAGCGATTTCCGGCGACCGGATGCGCTCGAGATTGAACTTGACCGCCTCGGCGTCGAACGGGGTTCCGTCGTGGAAGCCGACGTCGGTGCGCAGCTTCAGCGTGACCGACTTGCCATCCGGCGCGTCGTCCCAGGCCGTGGCGAGACCTGGCCAGAGCCTGTTGGAGCCGTCGGAGGTGAGGAGCGTGTCGAAGACCTGTG